>PJUE01000066.1_pt1 | contig 154053 bp, 158 predicted proteins | sample 1512171 | NCBI WGS metagenome assembly PJUE01 (sample SAMN08177674, study PRJNA422409) | Feces metagenome, whole genome shotgun sequencing project. | isolation source: Chicken feces (3) enriched on wood chips: alkali lignin treatment | host: Gallus gallus | place: USA: Madison | collected 2015-01-15
CAACGATCAGCACCGCGCCCAGAATCGTCTGAAATAGACCCGCGCGCTTTGCTCCCGCAAGGACAGGCGCTATCCGAATCGGCTCTCCTCCAACCGGATACTGCATTTCCTCCACGCCGATGTTTCGGTTGCCTACGAAGCACACAAACTTCACACCATGTGCGTCGCTATTCGCCAGATCGCGCTCAAATCCGGGAAGCAGTATGCATAGGGCCCTGATCGCTTCCGCCGGGCAGTTCACGGCAAGCCAGTGGGTTCGTCCGTACTTCCCCCCAAGCCGCCCATAGATCCGCACCTCTCTCAGCGTCTCGGTCATTCCACGCCCTCATGACGAAGGATCAATCGGGTTGCCTCGCGCCAATAACCGCCGTAAACCACACGTTCGGAGTCTCGCCCATACAAGTGATGCAGCATTGCATTTGGAATAGGAAAGAGATCAGGCGCTTCCCGCAGCGGCCGGTCACCGATGAACATGCCGGAGTGGTTGACTCGATCCGAGCGGATCTGCATCAGCACCACATCGCCGAACTGCGTCCGTTCGCCTGCCGCAAGAGGTCGAAAGCCAACCTCGGCATAGTGGTCCATGTAAAGATCGCCCTCCCTGCCTGGCTCCCACCAGCCATCATCCCGACGAAAATTCGGCAGGATGATGTTCAGTTCCCGAGCGTACCCATCGCGGACCAAGCTGTAGCAATCCAGAACCCCGTGAGCAAAAGGCCGCCCCAAAAGTGGTGCCTCGTAGCCCTCAGGGGCAAAGCTGACCAGTTGGCGCGTCTCTACATGGCCGGCTTCGGAACGGCCAACGGCAACAATGAACCAAGGCACCTCGCTCTCTTCGCACGCAACACGATCCGCTTCATGGATCAAGAGGGGCTGTTGGTCCGGATGGGAATGAATCACTGCCTTGACAGTCCCGGCATCGGCCGCAGCGGTGTAATCCCGAGGATCCATAACGAAATGTTCAGCGCCTGTCGCGAGGTTCCTGCACGGCCAATAGATCTCCCGACGAGCCACCTGCACCACTAGGCCACAACACTCGCGCGGGTACTCCGCCATCGCATGAGCACGGATGGCGTCAATCGTCTTCTTCCGCATGGTTACCCTCGAATGCGGTCCGCAGAAGGGAAGCCGCCGAAATTAATCACTTCGTACTCGCCGAAGCGCTGCTTGCAGTCGCTCAGCAACCCAGAACATCGATCGCGCGCTGGGTCGGAAACGGGATTCCCCTCCACATCGAACATGCGAGAGCCCGTATATCCGCAATAGGGCCCGCGATAGCCGCCCCTGGTGAGCCAGCCGCAAACGCCGGCGATGATCTGACGACCAGGGAGTTTTTGACCGTTGAAATCTAGAGCGCTCGACAGCTCAAACTCCACAACCTCGGCAGTTTCAGCCGTCTTCTGCTGGACAATCCACACCTCAGGCGGCAACTCTTCCTCGGACGAGGCGGTCGGATTTCCATCTGGAAAATTTCGCGCATCCAGATATTTCCCAAGTGTTCGGCGAACGACCACGCGGGCACCGACAAGATCGTCCAGCGCGATGCAGAGGGCCGAAATCACACCAGGAATGGGGTTGCCTGCGGCGTCTAGCCCAATATTGCCTACAGACAGAGTGGGGGTTGGCTGTTGCCCCTCACCCACCTGCTCAAACCCCTCAGCCTGGATAGCCCAGGGGTCGTATTGATTCTCTTGCCACCAGATCGGGCCTACCTGGGCATATCCGTGAAAGCGCTGTAGCGTGCCGCCAATGCCGGTGGCGTCCAGCTCGAACAAGTCGACCAACTGGCCGACCTCCAGCTTTTGAGCATCCGCATAGATCCCCATTGCACTACTCCGGGGTAGCGGGCGAGCCCGCAGCTTCCAGTTGCGCGATCCTGTTGTTGGCCGTCACCAACGATCTATTGGTTTCCTCCAGCATCTGGGTCAGGCGCTGCACCGCAGCCACCAAGTCCGGCATGATGCGTCCCATGTCCACCCCCTGATACCTGGGCACGTTCTTGCCGTCGGCCCCCTTCATCATCTCGTCCTTCTTGCCCACCACCGCGGTGGGGACCAGAGCCTGCAGCTCGTGCGCGATGAACCCGCGTTGAACCTCAGAGTCCTCCGGTGCCCCGTTCATGCGGAAGTTGATGGGCCGCAGCGCGTTGATGGTGGCCAGAGAGGTTTCAGGGTCCAGGTCGCCCAGCTCGGTCTTGGCGCGGTAGTCCGAGGTGGTGGAGTAAATCACCGACAGGTTGTTCTGGGAGAAGATGTACCCGCACACACCGCCGTTGGACGCTTGAAACTGGATAGCGGTCGTATCCGCCGCCAGCGTCGGACGCAACACCATCCCGTACTCGGTGCCGCCACCAGTGAAGCTAACGTGCAGCTTGGTCTGCACGTTAGGGTTCAGGAATCGTCCAAACTGCCAGCGCCCGTCTTCGATAACGCGGCCGCACTCCCCGGTAGCGGAATTGAAAGTGAAGTATATCGGGATGCCGGCCGTCCCGTGCCTACTGAACAGAAGTTGCCCAATACCGGTGGACTGGTTTATTCCAAACAGAACGAACTGCGAGTCTGCAGCCTTCCAGCCCCGGGCGATAAACCCCGCGTTGGTCCCGCCGCTTGAGCCAGGAACAACCGTCATGTAAGTGTCGCCGAGATTGTCCTGGAAAACGGTGCTGACCCCCGGGGCGTAAGTGCTTGTGAACGAGCCGTAGAATGTGGTGCCCTCCCCCATTTTGAGGATGCCGGTGGCGACAGTCATTCCGGTGTACGAATTGGTGGCCGTGCTCCACCGACACCAGCCGAAGTTGTCCACGTACACGTCGCCGCAATCGGCCGTGGGCAGGTAGGCAGTGGACGACAGGGAGCCGATGATCTTCCAAGGATCCCAGGTAGACCCGGAGCCAATACGAGAGAACCGGCGGGGTTTCTGTCCGTTGATCAGCAGGACACACTCCTGCACAGCGAAGCCGGCACTGACATACCAGACATTCAAGTAGCCGGCACCGACGGAATTGGCGGCCACAGGAGGGCCATTGCTTCCAGCGGATACTGTAGAGCCATCGACCCAGGTGTAGAACGTGTTATCCGCGCTGAGCGTGTTGAAGTTCACGCCGGCCGGCCCAAGCGCCACCCGATGCATAGCGTCCTTGAGCCGAGCCTGTTCAAACCACGGCCCCCAAGCCTTGCTAGCCCCGAAGCGCACGCGCTTGAAGGTCACTGGGCTTGTTTCAGGAAACGCTGTGTAGGTCTGAGTGACCTGCAGATTGCTGGCGCTGGAAGCCACAACTTCTAGGATGCCCGCCAGTTGAATAGGGTAATTCAGCGCGCCCGTAGCCTCAGCACTCACGTTGCAGGCGTAAGTGCCGGGAATGTCAATGGTATTCAGGTCGACGCTGGTCAGCGTCTTAGCCAGGCTGCGGCGAGCATAGGCCGTACCGTTCCAAGCGTACCAGCCATCGTCATCGACATAGACATCGCCGTGATAGGCCGTAGGCAGGTCGGCCACAATGCTGACCGGCGCCACCACGTACCAAGAGCCCCAGGTGCCGCTGATCAGGGCGCGCTGGAAGTTGGTGGGCCGGCGGCCGGCGCCAGGGAACACCGTGAGGCTCTGCACCAGGTTGGTGGCGCTCATCTGGGTCACCTGCAGCGAACCAGATCCGGGGATAGTGGCGGGCCAATTGGCGCCACCCGTCATTGCCGCGCCTGACGTCCAGGTGTAGTAGGCGTTCTCCGTCGTCAGCGTGTTCGCGTCAACCGCAGCCGTCACAGCCACCTTACGGAAGGTATCCACGGCTCGAGCTTGCTCTTGCCAGCCGGCCCAGGTGAGCGACGTCGTGAAGCGCGTGCGCTTATAGGTGCGAGACACGCCGCCCGACCCGCTGCGGGTCGTGTAAGTCTGGGTGACCTGTAGGTTGCCCGCGGCAGCGCGCTCCACCACCAAGGTTCCTGCCCGCAGCTCCGGCCAATTAAGGGCCGCCGTCGCGTCCGCGTCGCTGTTGATGTAGTAGGAGCCGGGGTCGGTGACCGTGTTCGCGTCGGTGCCGGCCACGACAGGCACCGCGGTCAGGACTGGCAGCTGCTCGCGCGGGATCGTTCTGTCGGCGCCCAGCGATGCGGCACCGTTGGCAGCGCCCAGCATCGAGGCATCGAGCATTCTCACCCATTCAGCCCAGTCGCCTCCAGCGCGAGTCCGCCAATAGCTACGGCGCCCCGTGGTCACGTACCGCTGATACACAAACGACGTACCCGCTGCCACGATTTGCAGCAAGCCTGCGGTACCCTCGGGATAGTTCGTACCACCCACGGCCCCCGCGTTCGCGGACTGGTGGAACGTGCCGGTGGTCGTGTAGGCGTTCAGATTCGCGGACGCCGGAATCTCCACAGTCTTGAACGCGTCTTCCAGCGCCGCTTTCAGCGCCGCCATATTCCGGTTCGTTTTTTGAAATGAATCCCGGTGCGTATCGCCGGTGCCATCATTGGGCGCTTGCCCAACGTTGATGATTTCGAGGTTCACCATGGTCATCAGGGAATGAATTTCTGTTTGAAGGTGACGGCCAACGTGAACCAGCCGCCACCCAGAGGCACAGGGCTGTAACCCCGCTCCATCAGGAAGACCGCCTGCTGCCCCAGGGGCGGCGTCCAAAGGAACCCCGTCCAGGTCCCGTGGCGGTCAAGGAACTTTTTGATTGGCTGGATCTCAGCCTCGGTCCCGAAGAACTCAAGCGGCCAAGACTCAGAGCGGGAATTGATGCCGTCTTCGGCGACCTGCGCGAATCCATCGCCGAATTGCGCGCTCAACCCGCGAAAGGCGACCTCCCCCTTCGGATTCCTCCGGGGGCACCAGGTAAAAATTTCCACGAAGCTCACCTACCGTTCTGACGGTTCCAAGAAGTCCCCCCGGGCCGGTAGGACCGGGCCAGGAGGCGCTCAAACCGCTGGTCAACGAATTCGCCGATTTCCTTGCCGAATTGCTCCAGGCTGGCCGGCGCGTTCGTGCGAGCTCCCTCCCCTTCTTGCAGATAGATCTGCACCTGGACTGGGCGATTGCCTGCCCGCAGGTCATCGCCCGCGGCAGCCTGGGAGAAGTTCGGGATCTGCGCGCGGACACCAAGACTCCCGTCCGGCGCGCGCTTCAGCGGCATGATTGCTTCAGGGCCAGCCTCGGCAAAGACACCTGCGCCCTTCGCGAAGGCGAAGACCTGCGGTGTGTCATAGACCCCGTTCGAATAGGCGGACAAGCTGGGCGACGAGTAGACGTTGCCCTTTGCGTTTGCCACCCAGCCGTTCGAGGCGATCAGTGATCCGATGCCGTCCCCGCCGGCGGCCTGGACACTGCTGGCCATTGCCTCCGTGCCGGCGGCAGCGCCTGATCCAACACCAAAGAGGCTTCCAGCAATACTGGATACGAACCCGACCATGGCCTGGCGCGCGGCAATCTTTGCGATGTCTGCCAGAACGCTGCGGGTGAAGTCCGAGAATTTCGCCTTCCCGGTAGTCACGAAGCTCGCAACGACGTTCTCCATCCCGGTGAACAGGGATGAAAAGACCTGCTGCGACTGCGCCATCAGATTCGCAGTGCCGTCGAGCCAGTCGTTGACAGCAAGCAGCGCGCCGCTTTTCCAGTCAGACTGGATTGCGACACGCTCCTGCATGTACGCGCGCTCACGCTCGACCTGGGCCAGCATGGCCGCATCGATCTGGGCAATTCCTTGCAGGTATTGTGCGGAATCGAGCGCGCCTGCCCCTCCCTCGCGCAGCATCTTGTCCGTGAAGCCATCACGGATGCGCCGGAATCGGTCCTGGGCCTGATTCACCGAGTCCACCAGGGCGCGATCATTCGCACCCAGCGTCATAGCGTTGACTTGGCGGTTAGCCTGCAGGTCACGCGTCTCGCGATAGTTCTCGATGTCCAGCTGAGTAGCCCGCAACGCTCCGCGGATCTTCTCCTGGTACTTCTCGATATCGGTGGCCTCTTGCTCCTGGGAGCGAACGATCTGAGCCTCAAGCTCCTTTACGCGGCCAAGGTAACGCTCCCGCTCCGAAAGCTGCTTCTTTCCTCCGGCTATCTCCGCCTGCTTGCGAGCCACCTCCAGCTCATCCTGCAGGGCTGCACGCTGGGCCTCACCGCGCCGGTGGATGAATTGCTCTTCCGACAACAGGCCGCGGGCACGTTCGCCCTCTAGGCGCGTGCTCTCCCGTCGAAGCTCTTCCTCTCGCAAGCGCGCCTGCGCCTGCATTGCAGCCAACTGAGCGGATATTCCGTTTTGGCCGGCAGTCGCTACATCCTTGTCTTCGAACCGCTTTCGGGTCGCGGTTTCCCGTGCACGGATGGCGGTGGCGGACACCCGGTCATCGTTCGGGTTGATGGCGCGAATACTCGCTTCGTTTCGCGAGTTCTCTTCTAAAGCCTTTTTTAACTGACGTGACTTGCTAGTCGCGTCGTCTAGGGAGTCAAGAGCTTTGGCAGCCGCAATGGAAGCCGCATGTGCTGCTGCATTAGCTCCCTTCGCCTGAGCAGTGGCGTCCTCGGCCGCCTTCTGCTCCAGGAGCGCCGCGAGCTCGGCGCGATCAGCAGCAATGTTTAGCTCAATCTTGGCCTTGTTTGGCCCACTTCCTCCGCGCCGTTCAAGCTTCTGCTCTCGCCTCGCTATCCGCTCCTCGACCTCCCGGATCTCCTCCCCCAGAGTCGCATCGCGGCCAACGGACTTCAACACCTCCCAATAGCCCTCCGCCTCCCTCTTAGCTCCGCTCCACGCACGCTCAAGGAATCCGATCTTTTGGGCAGCCTCATTACCTAGGTAGTCATGCAGCGCCTTTGAAGTGGCCTGCATGGCCGCCTCGCGATTGCCCGTCTCCTCCAGCGTGCGGATGTAGTCCCATTGCGCCAGATTCATGAAGTTCATCGAGCGGTTGTGCTCTTCCGCCCATTTCGTGACGCCGTCGGGCATCCGCGCAAAGTCCTTGGATATCTCGTCCATGGACTGGCCGGAGGCGCGCTGCAGCTCCACCATCGTGGCGCTCAGGCTAGAAATCGTCTCCTTTGATATCTGGCCCGTCGCAACCAGGGATTCCACTGCCTGACGCGCCTTGCCCAGGCCCCCGCCCGATATGCCCGCCACCGCCGCAGACATCTCGCGGATGCCCCCAGCCGTCACCCCAGCATAGTTGCCGGTCAGACGAATAGTCCGGTTTAGCCGCTCGGTCTCTTGACTTCCCTGATACGCCGCGACACCAAAGGCCACGGCGGAGCCAGCAAGCAACGTCCACGGGTTCACCATTCCCAACAAGGTGGATCCGAGCGCTCGGGCAGCGGGAGCGATCCCGCCGAACATGTCTTTCAGTTGCCCGCCCTGCTGGAGCATCACCGTCATGGGCTGCTGCCCGCTCTGCAGTGAGACGACGATATCAGTGATCTGGGCGGGAACACCGCGCATTGCCGCAGCCGTTTGGGCGGCAGACATTCCATGCTTGTTCAGAGCTGCCGATCCGGCATTGAGCGCAGTTTCCTGGGCCTTCAGCTGGTTGATCATCGGCGCGGCCTGCGTGGCCACGCCGAGTTCCGCAGCACGCAACTCCAGCAGCTCGGATCGGGTCTTGCCTGCGGCCTGCGCCTGCCGCGCCAGGCTTTGCAGGAATCTTTCGCCAGCGGTCGCGTATGCCTGGGCGCCAGCCGACGCCGCGTTAACAGACAACGACATCTGGCTGGATGCCGCACCCACTCGATCAGCCGCTGCCGCAGCCCGCGCCAGAGAAGCCTCCGCCGTGGCAGCAAACTGAGCCGACGCTGCACTGCCCGCGCCGAACGCGCGCAACAAGTCCGCCTCGTCGCCGGTCATCCGAACGGCAAGGATCTTATCGGTCATATTGATTTCCGGCGTTGCGCCTATTCGTTGCTTTCAAAGACCTCAAGGGCGGCCCGTTCCATCGCTCGCAGTTCGATGAACATCTCGCGACGCACTCGCCGCTTCGCCCGAAGCAGGCGCAGCGTCGATTCGATTTCTGCGGACGGGATTCCCACCCTCACGGGCCGTCCCATTGCCGGCGCCACCCAGGTCCAGCAGTGGCTCAATGCGATGAACGCCTCAAATGTCGGCCAGTTTTCCGGCCACACTTCAAACGCCTCGTCGTCAGACGCCGATGCTGGCCTGGCCGCATCTAGAACTTCCGCTGGCGCGCCTGCTGCCCGAAGCGCCGCCAGCACCTGGTCGTCAGGATCAAAGCCGCCGGCCTGTGATGTGCCAGCTCCTGCCCAGCGCCTGGCGGCCTCGATTAGTTTTTTTTCTGTGCTCCCTGGTGCGCGGAATAGAAGCCGCTGAACAGCGGAGCGATCAGTTCCGGCCAATCCGTAATCACCGCCTGCAGCGATTCCCGGCTGAAGGTGACGGAGTCACCCGCCGCATCCCTCACGCCCAGCCAGTTGGCCAGCTTTGCTTGCACGAACGCGAGGTCGCTCGAGTAGGGATACTCGGGAGCCTGGGAGCCATCGGGCCGCAGGAGGGGGGGCAAGTCCTGGGTGGCGCGCGCCTTGTTGACCATGCCGTCGGTCAGATCAGCCAACTGCTCCGGCGTGTGCCGGTGATACTGAGCGACGAAGCTGATTTCCAGCGGGTCGCCATTCGTGCCGTTGACGACGAGGGAGATAGGGAAGGCAGCGACCGGGCGCTTGGTGACGACGAAGGACATATAGGGCTCCAAATGCAAAATGCCCGGGAGATTCCGGGCATGTCGTGGTAAGAATGGTGGAAGGGCGATAACTGCGGCGCTACCTGACGATGATCTCCAGCTCGTCGTTGCCGACGGCGCCGGGGTTGATGTTCGTGTCCAGGTTCAGCATCGTCACCCCTTCCTGGTCCGAGTACGTCGGGTTGGTCATCTGGGCTGTGCTGGCCTTGATTTCGATGATGTGGCCGGCAGTCACCCCATGGGTGATCGACAGTGCTGTGCCGGCGCCGGACAACACCATGGTCGGCCAGTCCAAATCCGCGATCCGCGGCAGTTCCAGAACGAGTTTCCCCGTCGGCTTGCGGTCCGTGATCTCCGCTCCCTCGCAGCCGATGAGCGAGCGCCAGACCAACTGGTTCGCCACGTCGAAGGTCACGGACTGCAAGCAGCCCGAAAAGGCGCCGAGCGACCAGGCCGGCGTGTTCGCCTTGTTTACCGCCTTCGGGATCTGGAACGCGCTGAAATCCACGCCTGCGGGCATGGCGCCGTCCGTGATCGGCACATAGGCGCCCATGAATCGATAGCGCAGAACCGGGATGCTCTTGGCCGTCAGATCGAAGGCGACCGTTCCCCGGGCATCTACGATCTTGTGGAACAGGCCGTCCAGGAAGTAATGCAGGGTGATCAGTTCAAAATCGGTCGACACCGGCAAATACCGTGCGTCGGTTCCTACCGTGACCGTCTCAGCGAAGCCGCTGGCGCGCAGAAGCGGCCCCCATGCAGGCGCCTTGCCAGCGGTTCCGGATCCTGCGAGTTCCACTTCGAATTCGAGCTGCGCGTACTGCGTGGTCGCGATCTGCCCGGAATTCCCCATGTAGGGGCGGAGGAGTTCGCGTTCGACGAATTCCGCCGATAGAGGCGTGGCCGTCAGGTTGCGCACCAGCACGGCGTCGGTGGCCCCTGTCGGTTGGGCGGCAGTGCCGCCCGTGGTCTGCAGTTTCGCCAGCACGACGGAATTGCGGGTTTTCTTTGCCATCATGGGCTCCAAGAATGAAGGCCCAATATGGGCCAGATTGATAGCGAGACGGCCCTATCGAGCCTGGCAGCCTGAGCAGGGTTCGGTCCGTTCCATCAGAATTCGCTCGCCGGTGGCCGAATCACGGAGATAGCTCCCGCCGCGGCCATGGTGTTCATCGATCTGGGGCCCGGTAACCGCCTGCGCAGGCTGGGCGACATCGGTACGCACCGGATCGTCGGCGACTGCCTTCTTTTCCTTGTTCATGCTTTCTCCGATAGTTCAGGCGGTGAGGGAGTGCTCATCGGTTTGGTAGGTAATGCGGTAGCGCTTGTTCACAACCTGCCGCCGCAGGTCGCCATTGACGTACTTGGGCTCATCGGTCCCGAACTCGGCAACCTCGACCACGTTGGGGCCGGCATATGCCATAACGACGGGGTGGGCCTGCTCGAACACCGCCTCCGCAAGGGCCTGATGGTCATCGCCTGCTGTGTGAACGAGGACATGGATTTCACGTACGCGCGTGGCGCGCGGCGGGTGAATGCTCTCCACCGACTCCCCGCCCAACTGCACGGAGATAACCATCGGATCCTCTCTGGCGATTGCCCGTACAGGCGATGACTCGACTTCGGCGGGGAATCCGGGCGCCGCCTTGAGGGCGGCACGGAGGCCCACCACGTATTGCATTGCCAGCGTGGTCATGGAAGCTGCTCCAGCATCGCGCGCGACCAGAAGCCGTCGCCTACCGCGGTCGGCTCCTGGCGGACTCGGTAGCGGACGCCCCCAATTTCCACCTGACTTTGGTACGCAAGGTCGGGGACGTCGGCGGTGGTGTACTCGATCTCGTAGTCGGTCGAGTGCACCAGGCCCCCTTCGTCGATGACCTGCGGGCGGTCGAACCGAACCTTGAATGGAACGGGAGGCTCCGTATCCAGCAGCAACGCCGGCTCGCGCAGACCCACCGCATCGAAGGCTTCGTCAAACACGGAGTTATCCCATTCCATGGCTTCAGATGCCCATCTTCAGTTTGATGATGGCCTTGGGCCGCGTCGGCAGATGCAGCGGATTGGACTGGCTTTCGATCTCAAGCCCCTTCCCGAACGGCAACGGCTCGACCCGCGTGTAATACGGCAGGCCATCGGTGTTGACCGTTTCCATATAGTCGGCCGGCGCGAAGCGCGTGATGAAGAAATCGGACACGCCATCGGGAAAGGCGTAAGCCTCCTCGTCGCCGATGAAGGGAGCGCCCCCCAGCTTGCCGCGGTAGCGTTCGTAGGTAATGCCGCCGATCTCGAAGGAGTCGGCCGGCTTGCCCCGCAGCTCGGCTGCTTGCGCGGTATTCAGGTACGTCTCGCGTACGCTCTTGTGGTTGATCAGCGTCTTCCAGAAGTCCTTGCCGCACAGCGCGCGAACGCCGCTGGCCGGGGTGGCGCCCAGGGCATCCTCGACCAGATCCACGACGTCGTCCGATTTCTGGCGAACGAGGGTGGTTGCGCTCGTGAGTTCCATCGGGAATTCCTGCTGGACGATGCCGAAGGAATGGTAAACGTCGAGCAACACCGAAGTGCCGTCGGCATCCAGGATCTGCCCCTTGATGCCGCCCACGCGCTGATATTCGTGCGTCAGATCGAGTTGCTGGCGATGCTTCCTCTGGTACTTGGCAACCCGCGCCTCGGCCGATTCCAGCTCCGATTGGCTCCCGAACGCGCGGATGCCCTGGATTTCGTCGGCCAGCATCGTGGAACGTTGCGGCAAGTGCACGGTGTTGAACGGAATCAGCTTGCGGCCGGTCAGGACGACCGATTGACCGACACCACCACGGGGCTTGGCGGGCACCAGACCCAGTGTCTGGCCGTCGTATTCGATTTGCACCACGGTGGAGGAAACACCCTCTTCCGAGTAAAGGCCGAGCTTGCCGATGCGGCCCGGGATGCTCTCCAGCTCGTTGATGGCGGCGGTCAAGGCGGAAACCGTGAATTTCTCGTCTTGGAAGATATTGATATCGGCCATGTCAGGCTCCAGAAATAGAAACGGCCGCCCGGAGGCGGCCGCGAATGTTGGATAGGTGGAGTTGTGTTGGTGGAATCAGCGGACGATGATGCCGGCCGACTGCAGAGCAACGCGCGCCGGCGCATCCAAGCCGACGAGCAGCGCGCCCGCCAGTTCCGCGTCACGCGCGATGACGACGATCTGCTGATCATCGTCGGACACCGGGGCATTGCCGTACAGCACGGCGTCAGCGGTGATCGGCGCACCGGGGTCCGCCCCCGGGCCGGCGTAGGCGGCATATTTGCCGTCGTCGCCCCGCGTGAGCAATTGCCCTGCGGCCAGGGCGACGAGGGTGGCAGCCAAGATTGCGTTTTCGCGCGAACGCTGGCCGTTGGCTTCGGAGAGGATGAAATCGGCCGTTCTGGCCTGTTGATGGATGAAAGACATGGTGCTGACTCCTAGTGGGCAGAGAGGGCTTTTCGTTTGGCGTAGATCGCCTGGGGATTCGGCCCGCTCTGCTTCTGGGCCGATGAATTGGTGGGAGGTCGGTTATTGATAGAGTCGCCCGCATCGGCCACGACATGCTCGAACAGGCGCGCACGCGCCTGGTCTACCGTGAGGCCCGCAGACACGAAAGCGGCAGCCATCTCAGGCAGCTTTGCTGCCAAGCAGATGCCGGCGATCTCTTTGGCTTGCGTGACCCGTTGATCCGCCAGTTCAAGACTATCCAGCGCACCGCTGAGCAGCACACCTTCCGCCAGATCCGCAATCCCCTCTTGCCGGCAGGACGCATAGACACGGGCGGCCAGCGCAGATGCCGTCGGCGCATCCGCTGGAGGAGCCGGGGACGACTCGGGCTCGGGCCCGGGCCCGGGCTTCGGATTCGGATTCGGCGCGGGCTCGGGGTCGCTCTCTTCCAGGGACTTGAGCATAGCTTTCACGTCGTCAGGCAGATTCTTGTGCTTTTGCAGCACGGCAGCCGCACTATCCGACATCTGCAGACGCACGGGCTCCTCGATCAGGTCGCAAAATCCCAACGCCTGCGCCTCGAGCGCAGACATCCACGTGGTCGCGTCCATCATCTCGATGATCTTGTCACTCTCCAACCCACTCTTACGGGAGTAGGCTGCCACCACGCCGTCTCGGATCCGATCCATCATTTCTGCGGTGGTGCGCAGGTCCTCGGCCGTACCACCAGTGATGATCCAAGCGTTGTGGATCATCATCTGCGTATTCTCGGGCATGATCGTTGGCTTGCCGGCCATCGCGATCAATGAGGCCGCGGAGGCGGCGACGCCATCCACTCGCGTGGTTACCCGACCGGCGTACCGATGAAGCGCGTTGTAGATTGCAAACGCGTCGAAAACGTCGCCCCCTGGGCTGTTCAGCGACACCAAGATGTCGGCACCGCCTGCCGCTGCTGCGTCCAGTTCTGCGACGAACGCTTCGGCCGTAGTTCCCCAGAATCCAATTTCGCCATAAATGCGAATCTCGACCACGGGCTTATCCGCCTGCGCATTGACGGTGATCGAATACCAAGCCTTCTTTGCCATATTGGCTCCATTCATTGATTGAGAGGGTCGGGGCTGCCGCCCCCGTCAGATCCTGTCGCCTTGCCGGCGCTGGTCGTGTGCCGAGGATCGCTATCGAACACAAAGCCCTCGGCGTCGGCCGTTTCGTTGTCGGTGCGGATCTCCGCCGCAATGTGGTCCGGATCGTCGCCCTTCTTGAGGATGATTGACGACCGGCTGGCAAAGCCGCTTCGCACCGACTCCTTGTCGGCCTGCACGTCCTGCACGGGGTTGAAGTACGGCCATCCCTGGGGAACCCACAGCACGCGCAGCCATTCACGGCGGCGGCGATGGAAATCCGGCATAGGAAACGTTCCCGAAAGCGCCAGGGCATCAATCCAGGCATTCCAGACGGGGCGGCAAAGCTGATGAATCACACAGTGCCACTGGTATTGCTCGATGAGCCGGTGAAACTCGTTGACGACCACCCGCAGCGTCCGGTCGCTGATGCCGCGGAGGTCGCCCGTCGCGATCTCGTAAGGCACGCCCACAGAGGCAAACGCCCCCATCAACTGCTGCCTCATGAACCCTTCGTAGTTGTTGCCGGCATCTGGCGGGCTGGAGAATGTCACCTCTTCTCCTGGTGCCAATTCCTGCATCGTGCCCGGCTCCATGGAGACGAGCGGCGTGCCATCGTCATCAATCTCGTAGCCGTCGGCCTCCCCGGTGAGGGGGTTGTTCGGGTCAGCGTCGGGGTCTGGCTTCGTGATGAAGCCAGCAAAGAGGTTGGCCACCTCTTGCCGGTACATCACCGCATCGTCCAGGTTGTCAATGGATTTCAGCCGCAGCAGCACCGTTGCCAGGGCGGTCACTCCCCGCACCTGCCCCGGCCGCAGCATCGGATAGGCGTGGATGACCTGCTCAGCGGGCACCTTGACCGTGTCCTGCCCCGGGGCACCGCGGCCGAATTCGCCTGGATGGCGGCGCCACAGGTGATAGGCAGCACGCCGTCCGATGGCGTCGAACTCCACGCCATTCACGATCTCGCCACCGTTTGGCAAGGAAAGTGACCGCTCGACCGGCAGTTGATCGCCTTCCATCTGCTGCAATTGCAGAGGCACGGATAATCCGTCCTGCGGCCGCCGAGGACGCAAACGAAACAACGTTTCACCATCCTGGAAGATGCTGCGCACAGCCAGGGCCTGCATCCCATAGAAATCCAGCCGGCCGTCGGCATCGGCCTCCTGCACCCAATCAGCCCACAGCTCCTTCAGCGCCCGCCGGACGTCTGGGTCCGGGTGCTTGGGGTACGGCTGAATCCCCGTGCCGATCACGTTGGACACCCAACGCGTCGTAGCCGTAAGCGCCCAAGGATCGTTGCGCACGGCATCCCGCGCGCGACGGCGTTGCAGACCCAGGTTTTGCGTTGCGGCGGCGTTCGGCCCCGCTCCGGAGGGGTTCCAGTTCCGCGCTCGACTACCCGTAGCGCTGCCGCTTTCGTAGCTGCTGCTCATCTGCGCGCTCAGGCGACGAGGCACGAGCAGGCCGGAACCACGATGCTTCAGATAACTCATCGGATCCCCTTGCCGGCGTTGCGCAGCCGGAACTGTCGCGGGCGCCCTTTTCCTTTGCTCAACTCCCGCTCCACATGGGCGCGGGCGCGCATCAATTCGTCCGTACTGCGAAAACGCACGCGCTTGCCGTCGTACTGGACCTCCAGTTGGCTGTTCGCTATCGCGCGATCCAGCCGTTCCAGGTCCACCTGGGTATATGCCATGACCTTGCCCTATTGGTTTCTGTTCTGCGACCTACCGGCGCCCCCTCAGGTAGCTTGAAGCCGCAACTCGCCGGCGAACCGGCTTCGCCGTCGGCCCCGCACGCGCTGCTGGCGCGGCAGGTACGGACTTCGCTGGAGCGACTGGTCGTGTGGCTGTAGGCGACGGTGGGTCAGGCTCCTCCTCCCGCGGCGGTGGAAGTGCATCGAGCTTCGCCGCCATGGCATCCCACCAGGCTTCCGTCTTGCGGGACAGGCTCAGATGCTCAGCCGCCCATAGCGCATAGACCGCGCAATCCAGGGCTTCGACGCGCTTGCGCAGAGCCGTCCACAACGTTCGAATGCCGGTAGCCGTCTTGCGCGATACTCGCGCCTCGCCGGAGAACTGTCTGAACCATTCGTCGGACAAGTCCTCGGAAAGGTGGACATAGCCTGGGCCCGGCGTCTCGATAGCCAGACGGCTGTGCAGCAGATCCTTGGCCAGGTTCGTGCCGACGTGCCACAGGATCACGCCCTTCTTGATCCGCTTCCCTCGCCAGTCGATATCCACCTGGCCAGCGCCATCCTTGATGGCCTTCTCTCCGAAGGGGCGACCACGTACAGCGAAGACCCGGCGCGCCTTGTTGCGGCGCGCGAAGTCGTAGACCGCATTCGAATGGTGCCCGCCGCTGTCAATGGCCGTGGCGTAGATGCTCATCTGCTGGCCGCCCTCATGCTGGAAGCGCCGCTCGAACAGGTAAGCCGCCACGTTGGACCAGACATCGTCCTCCGCTGGGTTCCCGTGGAATATCTGGTGATCCACGGTCCACATTTCTCCGCCGCGACCGAATCCCCAGACGCCAACCTCCACCCGATTGCCCTGGGTGTCGCAGCCTGCGAGCAACAACACGCAGCCCATAGGAACGAGGTTCTCGGCCAAGGCTGGAAGGCGGTAGGCCTCAATCTCTGCTCGGCGTTTCAGCTCGTCCGCCTCGATCTTCTCGACCTCGCCCTCCCAGGCCTGCCCCAGGGTGGTATTCCAGAAGGTCTTCAGGGGCTCGTCATCGCCCAGCTTTGCCTTGGCGTAGGCCTCCTGGAACTCACGGACCAGTTTGGCCCAGCTGACCATCGGGCTGTACGCAGTCCACACGTGGAAGGCGACCCGCCGATGAGCCGGTATTACCTCGCCAGCCGCGCTACGGAAAACTCCGTCGCGGTCGATAGTGGTGCCGTCCGAGCCGCACCAGAATCCGGATTCCGATGCCTCCAGGTACTCGCTTTGGGTGATAAGGCAACCACAGTGCGGGCATAAGTGCTTCACCGATTCTGGATCGCCGTCGATCCACTTGAACCCGTGCGGTTCATCCTTACCTCCCCAGGTCAGCGCATGATGCCCGTCGCAGTGAGGGCACGTGATGTGATAGTCATATCGCGCATCGGCGCCGGCTGCGCGCTTATCCATCAGGCAGGTCTCTTTCAGCTTGGGCGTGGACCCAACCACCATCTTCGGGAACGTGGCGCCCTCAAGACGCTTGGCCGCCAGCTGGCCGGGGTCGCCCTCACCGTCAATGTTCGAATCGAACGAACTGAACTCGTCCAAGAATGCGACACCGATAGACAGCCGTCGGTAGTTGTCGCCCGAACGACCGCCGCGAAGGTGCAGCACGCTGCCACGGAATTTCTTAACCAGGAGCGTGTTGTCCTTGTGACGCGCCAGGCGAGTCGGAAAGATCGGATGCATCGCCGTCACGTCGCGCAGCATCGGTTCCAGTTCGGTCTTGACGAACTCGTCGCGGGCGCTGTCCGTGGGCTGCCAAAGCGCCTGATTGCGCCGCTTATGCTCCGCGAAGTACCCAATGGCCGCCAGCAGGATCTTCGTGTAACCAACGCGGGCCGACTTGATTACGTCAACCTCGTGCACATCGTCGCTACCAACACAGGCAAGGATGGCACGCTGAAACGGCCAAGCCTCCCAACGCTGTTCGACATACGACGATTCAGCCGAAAGATAAAAGTTGCGCTCGGCCCACTCCCGCAACGTCATTGGCTCGGGAGTGGCGAAGGTTGCAAGCCCACGTCGCAGCGCGCGCGCGACCGCGGCGCGATTGGACTCTATGAGCATTACTCACCCTCGTTCTCTTCGTCAGCCTCCAGATCCTCCAGCGACAGGGATGCAATTGCGTTGCGAGCCCTTGCAAGCTCGCGGCGCACAATCGTCAGATCCGCATCAGTCAGATTCGGCAGCCGGCGCTTCAGTGCCGTGGGAATGGCATCCATAGCCGCGCTTACCTTCGTGCCCGCCCGAGTCAAGACCTCCTCCAGCACGCTGACGGGCGCAAGCTCGCCGCGGGCAACCGAGTTCTCCATCTCGATCTTGTCGGCCTGTGCCGCATATAGCCGCGCCTTTTCCTCCGCAGGATCGAGCGTTCTTGTTTCCTCGCCGGCCTGGCGCCCTGCCGCTATGTCTCGAATGTGCCCACAGTAGGACAGCAGCCAGTTTCCCAGCGTATCGCCCGCGACCATGACGCCACGCATGAGCAAGCCGCTGACGGCAGGCTGCGTGATCCCGACCAGTTGCCCGAACCGGGCCTGGGTCGTCTTCTTGTCAAGGTCGATCATCTTGCAGTGGACAGGGCCAGATCTAAGGCGGTGGAAAATTCGGCGTCGTAGCGTTCGCCATAGACCGCCTCTGCCGTTTCGTAGAAGGGGAATCGCTGCGTATAGGTCGGCTGGGCCACCGCAAGCAGGACCGGCTTTACGTCCGCTCCGTGCGTTCCGGTCTTCCGCCATACACCAGCAGGCAGATGCTGCTCACGATTTCCGGACATGGACCCCTTGCCGCGGGAAACGAAGTACTGCACGCCGTTGATGCGCCTGTAGCCTTCAGGCGACCGCCCCACCTTCGCAGTGCGTGCGCGGCTGCGCGGCGTGGAGTTCGCCCTGTAGCCTTGCTCGCCGAACGCCTGCAGGTACGACAACAGGCGCACGACCTGGCCGCGCGACATGTTGCCGTAGGCATCCATTTCCGCCGCTGCGGCCGGCACCGTAAACGCCCCCGTCGGAAGCCCTACTCTGGCAAGTGCGCGCTCGGACCGCTTCAGCCTGCGCCCACCGCCTAGAACCTGGGGCGGCAGATACTTGTCGGCGGAAATTCCCTTGCCGGCAGCGTCGCGGTAATCGACCGTGGCCACCAGATTGTCTTTGGTGGCCCGGACAAGTCGCAACGCCCGCATCGTGTACGGGGTCGGGCGATCAAAGACCTCTCCGGTGACCTGCGCCAGCGCATCGAGTACGTGTTGCCCGACCCGATTCAAGGCCAAGGCTGTCGCATATGGCAGCTGCCTCTGAACCTGGCCGTAGAAATCCACGCCCTCACGAATCGTAGAGTGGTGGCGCAGCTTCATGACGGTCTCAGATTTGTGCCCCTCACCGCCGAATCCGCGCGATGGATAGGTGGGCGAAATTATTATTACCCCCCTTAGCGCGCCCGTGACTAGCGAGCGTTCGGGGTTCGAATTACCCTTACCGCACCGATTTCCCTAGGGGCCCCCGGGGTTTCCCTGGAGCGCAGGTCCGTACGGCCATGAACTCCAGCGCCGAGCGCTCCTACGTCCCGCGCGTTATGCCATGCGTGCTGCCCTCGGTAGCGGGAGGGAACAGGGATAAACGTATGCACAAAAAGTCCTTGTGCATCAGACTTAACGTACATACAATAACTACATGGACATCACATTCGACCCCGCCAAAGACCTGAGCAACCAGCGCAAGCATGGCGTTTCATTGGCCGAAGCCGAAGAGTTCGAATGGGACGACGCCCTGGTGCGCGAAGACATGCGCCGTGAGTACGGTGAACGCCGCATGATCGCCCTGGGCTATATCGATGTGCGCCTGTACTGCGTGGTGTACGTGGATCGCAACAACGAACGACGCATCGTCAGTCTGCGCAAGGCAAATTCGAGAGAGGTGAATCTTTATGCCGAAGCTTAAGCCGGGGACGGTTGTCCCCACCCGTGAAGAAGATGAGGCCATTAACCGCGGAATCGCCGCTGACCCGGATACCTACGAACTCGGTGCCGCCGACCTGAAGCAGATGAAGAAAATCGGGCGCCCGAAGGCCGAGATAACGAAGGAGCGCATCACGATCCGGTTGTCGCCCGACGTGCTGGAGCGCTTCCGCTCAACAGGCACCGGCTGGCAAACGCGAGTTGACGCTGCGCTTCGGGACTGGCTGAAGACGCACGCGCCCCGTTGATGGTTGGCAGGATTCGATCCTGCGCCATCCGAGGGGTATGAACCCGACGCGCTACGACCACGCTACGCCGCGAAAAAGAAAAAACCCCGACCCGGGGGGGTATCCGTATCGGAGTTTTCGTTTGTGCGGGTGGAATGTGCTATTCGCCCACAAAATCATCGGTCGCTAATCGCTTAGACCCTAACCGGACCGCGTAGCCTGGGCCTTTTTCTTTCAAGTACGCGCTGGCCTGCTCTAAAGTCGGGAAAAACCCTGCGAGGTCCCACGGATCGTTCCGCAGCACTGCCCAGCCCTTGACCCATCCGGGGTTGTCTTCGTCCAGCTCGTAGTCCATTCTGGCCTCCTGTGTTCGGAGCCAGAATGATAGCTGGTGCGTGCTAACCATTCACCAGAGCGACTTCGACATTTGCGCCAGACTCGGGCCGACAAATCAGTTCAAAGTCCGACACCGGCCCGAATACAGTGTCAATCCAAACCGAAACCGTCCGTACATAGCCGGAAGTACGAACCTTGCCAATAAAGCGTTCCGTGTGGACCTTCACCCGCCGGTCGCCTGGCGCCAAAGCATACACATCAACATCCACAGACGCAGCTGCGCCGCTCATGCCGAGCAACTTGTCCACGCGCAATACGACTTGGTGTTTCACCTGGCAGATATCACTCATCGCGCTTCCAATGAAATAGCCCCGACCGGATCATCCGTATCGGGGCCTGTTTTTAATCAAGGTGCAATTCCTTGATGCCTATAATGTCGCCGATCTGTTTCAGGCATCAGTCATGATCGTTATAGAAACCAAAGACCCTGGCAGGCTGTGGCATAGCATCTGCTGTGCGGCCAGCGAACGCCGCTTCGAATCCTGGGAAAAACTCCCGGATGGGCGGCTCGCCCTCTTCGACTGGCCAACCCGGCATACGAAAATCTTTCTTTTGGCAAGTGCCAACGAACCGCGACAACGACTAACTCTGATCGAGTTTGACGGCAACGCTGCGCCCTCCGCCCACGAGCAAGTCCAAGCGCAACACGAGTTGGCAAGTCAGATCCAGGACTTGTTTTCTGTCGAAATCGACACTTGTGTAGTCACTGTGGCGACGACAGACAGTGTCGGCTAAACGTCAGTTGGGTCTGACTCTATAGAAACTGGAGCGAGCTGCGGGGATCGAACCCGCGTAAGAGGCTTGGAAGGCCGCAGCCTGACCACTCGCCAAGCCCGCAGAAATACAAAAACCCGCCGGCTTGCGCACGGCGGGTTTCATACACACCCTCGCTGTGCAAGCCCCCCCCAGATCAGGGGAACTTCGACACGATGAATGCCACTTCATTGCGATGATTCGGATACCGCCCATTGACCAACTCAGCGAATTCTTGCTTGGTCATGCGATGGCGATACGTGTCGTGCAGCCAAATCAAAAACTGCTCTTCGTCGGCCTTGGTATCGATCGGTATGCGCTTGTAGTTGGGGTCAGCCTTGACCTGGTCCACCAACCTGTTGAACCACGCGTAGAACGGTTCGTCTTCCACAGCTGCCGTAGCGCGGGGATTCGTACTCGTCGCGCACCCCTGTATCGCCGGCACTGCCAGCACACACGCCAGCATGAACGCCCGGCCAAAGCCTCTAGCAGTCATTTTCATACTCGGATCTCCGTACTCATTCAGACAAGCAGAGACCATACCGTATATGTCCACAATGTTGAAAGCATGGGAATGTCAAAAAACAAAAACCCGCCTGCTTTCGCGTGGCGGGTTTGCATCAATCTCGATAGTGAAGGCAGGCAGACAATCAGCTGTCGCGTGTCAACCTGATCGTAATAACCTGTTCGACCAATCTCTCTGAGGCTGTTGGGCATTGCCTTTTCACTTCCGTCCCGGGGCATGCGCCAGACGCAAATTCCCCGGCGGACATCGCACTCATTTCAAGTGTTGCCCACTGGATAAGTTCATTTTTCTCTATCGCCTCTGCCATCTCGCGCAGCCGATTTGCCAGATCGTACCTGCTCATTTGCTGAATCGACATCGCGCCGCCTATCGATACACATGAAAAAACTACCGTCAGGCACACTGGCGAACGCGGCTCAGGAAGGCCGTACGTGAGCGTCGACCAAATAACGCCCATGATTTATGGCGGCATCTACCGCCATTACTGGGCTTGAAACAAACCCTCCTGAGGCAAAAAGCGGTACTACTTGTGGTTCGTTCAGCTCATGTTGGTCCGAAACGGCACCCAACGCCACAGTTGCGGTAAAAGCGGGCCGACGACTGCCTCCAACCGATATGCGAGAGACACTAGCTGTCAGTCGATAACCTTTATAGACCATGTTGTTATGGAACATTAGTCCTCCCTGTCCGTTCATCAGTCCAGGACTGTTGTTCACAACGCGCGAATTTGCGTTGCATGCGGGCCCTTAGCCCCTTGCGCTGTGACGTAACTCACGCGTTGATTCTCGACCAAAACTTTGTGGCCATCACCGCTGACGATTTCAGAGAAATGGGCAAATAGGTCCTTGCCACCATCCTCAGGCATGATGAACCCAAAGCCCTTTGCGTCATTGAACCACTTAACAATTCCGGTTTCCATTCTTCGACTCCTTACATAGCGGGCACCGCCCGAAAAGGGAGCTAGTCAAGGAAAGGACTACGAACAATGAAGCACCCTGAAGGGCGCAAAACCGACCGGAAATCGCGATGCTCGAAAAGCCGCTAACTCACTATGGGTGCGCAATCTTCGAAAGTCAACCTACGTTTCCAAATAGCACCAAACAACGGTGGGGGCCCTTGGAGAGGCAGGCCAATCTTGCATCGTGCAACACCTAGCCGAGTTTTGTGTAACGACCTTCCATTGATTCAATCTGCGAGTGACAAGTGGCGTACCCTGCCCATTTGGCGATTGGATGTGCGTCACCACGCCGTCTTGCCATTTAGGAGTGCAAGCATGCATCGAGTACAACGCCCGCCGAATCCACCTGCCCTGCTCAACCGGCAAAAGGCAATGTTCGCAAAATTAGCGACGACCAGGTGAGAGCGATCAGAAGGTCCATTGCTAAATTCGCGCATGCTTTTGTCAGGCGCCTCCCGCCGACCTCGCCGCAAAGTGCGAAAAGAGACCGGAATATTGGAACGAAGCCAACTCACGCAGCCATTTCTTCACCATGGCGCATCTATCGCATCTACGCTCGCCCAGGCCATCTGCTGATTCGCAACGAGCAAGGCCAAATACTCGACCTGGGGGTCATGAAGGGCCAAATGCCCAACCTCACCTATCGACTTTTCATCGGTGGATTGAGCGGCAGGAACTTCGCGAATCGCACCCAATTGCTCGATGATGTAGCTCGCCGCATCCAAGCTGGCGAAGTTGGCAGAGAATTGCTTTCTCTTCCTCAGTGGGAAAAAGCACCTGGAGCTGATTTAGATCGTGGCACGCATGTGGACGTGTCCATGAGGGTTAAGCGTTGAAGCACTATCTCGTCACACCCGGGGGTCCGGTGAAAAAGAAGCAAGAAAAAACCCGCCTGCTTTCGCATGGCGGGCTATCAGGCGCGTTTCGTGCGGGCGCACCTGTGGACGGACGAATTGTCCCAAATTACGTCCCACTTCGCGAGGACTTCATGTCCCACTTTTCCAGCGATAGCACAACGAGTTTCGCACTCCACTCCTGGTTGGCCGGCGCAGGATTTGACCCGCATCAGCCAATTGGGCCAAGACTCGGATAACGGCCTTGCGATCACGCTCGCGCTCGCGCGGAGCCAATTCTCGCGCCCCCGTAGCATGGCGCACAAGTTCGATCATCTTGAAATCTCGCCCCGGGTAGGCCGCCATCAAGCCGATAATTTCCTTAGCAAACTTCACGTTTCACCTTGTCTTTGAAAAGCCCCAGATACAGCCTGTATTCGGTGGCCGAAATTGCCTTGCCCGTCACCTGGGCAATCCAGCGCAGGGCCGCCGTGCGCCGCTGGTGCGCATCTAGCCCTGCGAACCGTTCATGACGCTGCGGATACTCCGCGATGATGATCATGCGTTCGACAAGAGGCAGCGCCTGATGCAGACGCTCAACCGCCATCGCATGACCCATCTCGATCGGGTGGTAGTCCTCAGTCGCCGGCTCGTACCACGCCATGTTTCCGACCGATGCGCCGGACCAGCACCAGCGCGCCCAGTTCCACAAAACGGCGTTAGCGTCGAATCGCTCAACCATTGCGCCTCCGAGCCTTAGCCCAGCTCCTTGAGGAGCGTCGCAATCTGCTTGACCTTGGCCAACTCTTTCGCATCCGCTGCCGCGCGCTCCTCGATCATGATTGCGGCCTGGTCGATTTCTTCGGCCAACGCCCCCAGCCCAGCCATAACCGTCCGAACCTTTTCGGCGATCATCGCCAGCACGTCCATGGGCGCCGCTTGCTTTGCGCCCCCGGGCATTTCGATGGGTGCCTTGCCGTGGGAGTTGTTGCTTATCATCTGCTGCCCCTGATTCGTCATTGTCAATTTTTCCTTCACCTCAATGCGCCGGAACGACCCCGGCACAACCTCTTTGATCAAACCCGCCTCCTTCAGCCTCCCCAGGCATCCGCGCATGGTGTGTATGTCCGGGGATGCGCCCGTGGTCTCCTTCATGGCCTGGGCAATCCGCAACGCGGTAAAGGCGGTGGTGCGCTCAGCCGGCAAGACTGCATAGATCTTCTGAGCCAGCGCCGTCTGTCCTGTCAGCAAGGCCGCATTTCGTCCCGGGGTCATCAAATCACCCCCGAGGAGAAAGGCACTTTCGGATTCAGGTAGTCCAACAGCACAATCCGCGCTTGATCGAAGCTCCGGCACACCTCGACGCGATAGCCGGCGCTCTCCAGGAACTCCCCCCAATCCTTTTGCGCCTTGCTGAGGGTGCCCGTGGCCGTCTTCATCTCGATCCAGAGCCCAGGCCGACCGTAGCGCGGCACGGGCAGGAACAGATCGGGCACGCCCGCTTTCACGCCCTGCCCCTTCAGCTTGGCCGCTACAGCCGCGTGCCGCTGGCCGCCGTTGGGGACATGGAAGAGGCGCGCAAGCTCCGGGTATACGCCGGCCTGAAGGGTCGCCCACCTGATCACCTGGGCCTGGATGGTGTCTTCGCTCGGGCCAGCGAGCTTTGCCGCACCGATGGACGCGCGCGGCGAGCGCTTGGCGCCAGTAGTCGGCCAGGGCTTCATGCGTGCGCCCCCCGGTGGCTGTCCCAGTCAAAGATGACCATGCGCCCGCCGCCTTCGCGCATCCGGTCAATGACGCGCTCGCCCAGCTCCGCCCCCAGCTTGTCCTTTGCCAAGTTGCTCAGCATGATGGTGGGCTTCATCGCGTTGTAGCGGTTGTTGATGACGTTCGTCAGGATCATCCGCTCGGTGTCGGATCCGTACTGGTTTCCGATCTCGTCCAGCACCAGCAGGTCGGGCGCCGTCAGCTTCTCCAACACCGCGGCCTCGGTGCTGGCCGCGTCCCGGCGATACGTGCTTTTCACTGCCTGCATGGCGTCCAGCACCACGGCAAAGCGCGCCGAATAACCGGCCTCCAGCACCTGATGCATGATCCCCACGGCCAAATGGGTCTTTCCCGTTCCCGGAGTGCCGCAGAAGATCAGCCCGCGGCCTGCGGCCCGCGCAGTGGCGAAGCTATCGGCGTACTCGGTCGCCACACGCAGTGCGCGCCCCTGGCCTTCGTTCAAGGCGTCGTAGTTATCCAGCGTCTTGCCGTGATAGCGCAAGGGCACCTCAGCCTGGCGCATGATGGTCAGGCGGCTGGCTTCGGCCTCCAGGCGGAAGCGCTCGGCCTGCTGGCGCTTGGCATTGCACATCGTGCAGTCCGACCAGCCTACCGGCGTCTTCATCGCGGTATACGCCCCATGCTCGGAGCAATGCCGCTCCTCCGTAGCGAAGTTAAAACCGGCCATCGTCGTCAACACCATGCCGGTAGTCCTGGCTGCTGAAGTTTCCATGGATCTTTGCTCCTTTCGCGGGGCGGCGCTGGTCCGCCCCTGGGGTTGTTGCCTTTGTCTGGTCACCGGCCAGCCAGTTGACGATGAATGCGGAGATGCCCCGGCGCGTCTTGCGGTTCGCAGGTTTGGCTGTGCACCACACCCGCATCCGCTTCAACGCCCCCGGCACATCGACCTGAGGAAAAGCCGCGCTCCACTCCGCGAGCTGGACATCGGAGGGCAAAAACTCGGAGCCGTCTTGCAGCGGAAGCTGAACGACGGGAGGCGGAGCATTGCCGTCTTCGGCGCCAAGCAGCGCAAGCTGGTCGGCGCAAGAATCTGCGTCAGCAGATTCCTTTTGTTGGTTGTCTTTTGGAAGGTTGTCTTTTGTGTGTCCGAATTTCGGACTAGCGACCTGTCCGAGATTCGGACTAGCGGTAGTCCCGGATTCGTTCACCTGTCCGAGATTCGGACTAGTAGTTCCACTAGTCCGAGATTCGTTCACCTGTCCGGATTTCGGACTATCAAGCCACTGCGAATAGTCCTTGTTGATGCCCACGATGGAGCCGTACTTGCCCGGCCGCTTGTGGATGACCCGCATCCCCGCAAGCTCATTCAGCGCCGTGGTGATGTGCTGGCGCTTCATGTCGCCCAGCAAGGCGCCCAGCTGCGAGGCGGAAAGGTCGTCTTCCTTCTTGTTGAATCCATAGGTCTTGCGGATAAGCGCCAGCAACACGCGCAGCGTGGTCTGCTTGAACGGATGCGCAGTGATCGCCTCCAGCAGCTCGTTGGAAATCTGCGTGTGGCCCTCCTCAAGCTGGGGAGATTTCGGCGTCATCTTCAAGACTACGGCGCTCATGCCGCCTCCCCATATAGCTGCTGATACCCGCGCTCGGCTTCCTCGGGCCACTTGCCCATGGCAACGATCCGCAGCCGCGTAAGCCGCAAGCCCGGGATGAAATAGGACAGCTTCATTTCCAGCGGCGCCATGGACTGGTCAATGAACCAGTGGCATGCGCTACAACCGAAGGCAATAGCCCAGTCGTGGGCCTTGATTCCCTTCCCTTTGCCGTCCCGCAGGCGGTTGGAATGGCAGGCGACTGTGGCGTCCGTGCCGCCCTGGCAGTACTTGGGAACGCGCAGCAAGCATTCCTCGCCCTTGGCAAGCGCCAGCAGCTCCGGGTTGCGATACACGGTCTTGGGCGGCTTCTTGCCCTTCTTGCGCGCCTTCATGGCGGCCCGCGGCGGGGACATCGGCTTGGCCCGCATCATCGGCGCCTTGGCCTTCAACGGCGCGCCACGCTTCATCGGCGTTTTCTGACGCAGGGGCGTCTTGCGATTCAAGGTCATGCCGCACCCCGCTGCTTTCGGACACGCGACCAGTGCGAGAACTTCCAGCCGTTCATGTGGCGTCTGACCAGGCCGGCGCGCACGGCGTCGAACAAGAACGACTCCACCGCGGCAGCTGCAGCGTCATCCCGGGTGGTCCGCAGCCAGGGGCTAACCGCCACCATGGCAGGCGACACCATGGCTCTCAGCGCGCTCACCTGAATCTGTCGCGGCGTGTCGATGATGGCCTGGCGGACCTCCTGCACCGTCTCCGGCGGCACGCGGTAGCCTCTGAACATGTGCAGACAGTCAGCCATAGATGCCGCTCCATTCGATGAACGGCTTGCGGACGGCCAGATAAAACAAGTTGGCCGCCTTGGCGTCGTGATCCAGGTCGGCACGGCTGGTGATGCCGCAAACGTCACGGACAAACTGCGCCGCGTGCTGTTTAGCTGTCACGCCCTGGGGGGCAGCGCCAACGCGGGCAACAACCCAGTCCTGGAACCGAGTGCTCCTGCAGAGTTGCTCGGCCGCACGCGCCCGCGCACCCCCCTTGCGCTCCGTGGACGGGACTCGCGCCCGCACCGGAACACCCGAAGTGCCGCGCTGGATCATTTCTCGGCCATCCCGCTCAGACGGTTCGCAACGCTCGCCACCGCTTCCATGACGGTGCGGCCAGCCGCGGTGACGCGCGCCATCTCCTGCTGGTCCACACCGCCGTCGGCCAGGGCGTCGTACACCTCATGACCAAACTTGCCATGGGCGACCATGAGGCCGGCAACCTGCTCCAGCACCGAAATGTCGCTTTCGCCGCAGGACTCCGGGGCCTTGACCAGCAGATAGCCATTGCTATGCGCGAAGGCGGCCAAGATCCGAACATCACCCGTCATGCGGACAATACGATCCGCCTCGGCCAACGTCAGATGATGCGTGGTGTTGTTGGGGTTGACCTTGTTGCGCAGCACGGCCGCCGAAATGCCGACCAGCGGCCCCAGGGACTCGCTGCCGCCCTTGTACTCATGCACCGTCAGATCGGCCGCAGTGGTGATGTTCATTTCCTGATTTCCTGAACGTATCTATTGCTCAGCAGCGGCCTTACGATGCGCTGCATGGAAAAACGAATTGCGACCTACACGTCCAACGGCCCAATCTGCACCTTGTCGCTAGGCTTTGCCGGTGCCGCCGGCTGCGGTGCCGGCTGGGCCGGCGTCGTCGCGCTATCCATGCGCTCTCTCCTTAAAAACGGGTGGTCAGCCCCTTAGAATGGTTGCTCTCACACAAGACACTCGCCCCAATATGGAGAGGGCTGACCATGGAAAACAATTCAGATCCGAACTGGCTTTGGACCCAAGGCATGATTCACGCACTCAAGGTGGCAGTTACTGCGATTGCTGCAACTCACCCGGAGCGCGATCAATTGAAGGCGGCTCTTTCCGATCTGTATTCGTCATTGGCTGCGCAGGACAATCCAGTGGCTCGATCGCCGGAAGCCACGGAGGGCTGGAACTCCGTTGTTCGGTCGCTTCAGTCGGTTCTCGGGGGATTCCCTGTCCTGACGGAATCGGGACAGGCGCACCAAAGGCTCTGATCTTTTCGTCGCAAAATGCGGCCAACTCATGCGCGAAAGTGAGCGCGGATGCGCGATCTATCCGCTCCGCTGACGGCAGCCGTTCCGAACGGATCACGGCGCGGTCAGGCAGACGCACGCCGCCCTGTCGCGCCCCCGCCGCGATTCGCTCAACGGCTGGACGAATCAGCCACAGAACGAATCGGGCGTAGAGGCTATGCATGGGAGGGCCCCCGTCGTCCGGAAATAGGCGCCGCAAGATCTGGCCAGATGAGCCAATAGTCATCAGGACGTAGGCTTTGGCGAGTCACCGTTCCTCGAGTGGCGCGCTCTATGGCGAGGCAGTGCTCGATAGGCACGACTCGTCCGGCAGTCTTCCATTGCCAAACGGCAGCCCTTGTCACGCCAAGGGACCGTGCGAGTTCGGCGGCCGATCCAGCAATCCGCGCAGCAGTATCAATAGGATGTTCCATGGGCAACAGTCTAGATTTTCTGTACTTTGAAAGTCAAGTAATTCTAGACCTGCCAAGTCAAGATCTTCTTTACACTCGGGCGATGTCAATCGGCCAATGGATCAAAGAGGCGAGAAGAGTTGCGGGCCTGACCCAAACAGAGCTCGGGGAGAAGCTCGGGCGCACGAAGGGAAACGTATCCGCGTGGGAAAAAGATGCTCATGAGCCCAGCTTTACCCAGATTCTCGAGATCGCGAAACTAATCAACTGGGCCCCCCCGCCGCCCGGCCTGGAACCGCTTTTCAGAACGCGGTCGGGCGCCACACCCATTGCAACCCAGAAGCAACAAAAACCCTGGCCCTTCCCTTCCATCGATGAAGCGGGAGTTCAGGCATTGAGTCCGCGCCAAATTGGGCGTCTGGAAGGTGCTATCGCGCTTACCGTCGCTCAATTGAAATTGCCAGTGAAAGTCGAGCCCCTTCGTCAGTCGACTAGCGGCAACGTCGTCGACATGGACGGCGCGTCAGATGAATTCGCACCATTGGCTAACACCGCCCTCGCTCCTTGGGAAGGTGGCAAGACAACCAAGCAGATGGAGAACACGGCTGGGGGCGTGTTGATCAGCCAAGCAGTGGATGTTGGGCACGTGCCTGATTCCGGCTACTCGGCAAATGACCACGAATTCATACCCATCCCGGAACTGGATGTGCGCCTAGCCGCAGGCACTCTGGGCATCGAAAACTACCAAGAAACGGAGATAGGCCAGATCCTGCTCCGGCGGTCTTTTTTAGAGTCGTTCGGCTTGCCCATTGACCGGATGCGGATCGTCTACTCAGATGGAGACAGCATGGAGCCCGCTATCCGCAACCGCAACCCGATGCTTTTATACATAGAGCGCATCCAGGACATGCTGCAGATCAACCGGAGGATCGTCTACGCCATCAATCAAGGAGGATCCATGCTGGTGAAATGCATCTCGCGGACGCGAGATGGGATATGGCTGGCAAAGTCGTTGAACCCTGCCTACAAGCCCATCCCCCTGACAAGAGACGATGGCCGCGACGTCAATATCGTCGGTCGCATTCTTTGGTCACCCAATGACCTGAGGAATGGGGTGGACGAGCGATTGCTGCGCTCCTAGCGCCGGACTGCGGGATCGACTGAGGACGCAGCGGACATAGGCACCACCTCAGCGGGAACTTAACGAAATAGGACGAAGGGAGGAATCCCGCTATTCAATGTGGCCGGATGATCTTTCCATAGTCCGGTGGCGTGAGATCGGCAGGCGGGGCCATGTCACGCTGAATTTTCTCGGCTTTGTCGGCAGCTCGTCGTTTGGCAGCATCAATCACCAAGCGAGATCTAAGGTTTTGCAAACTCAACACTCCGCCGAGCACGGGCACTAACCGCAATCCAAGAAACACAAGCAATCCGCCAATAACCCCGCTGAAGACGGGAGACATATCCAATACCCCGAATCCGGGAATTTCCCAGATCAGCCTAGTTTTCACAATCGCAGCGACAACAATGGTCGCAACCGTGAGCCCATTGACTGCAAACATCCCAACCCAAAAATTCTGCTGCCGCCCCAGGGAGCGTGTCAGTTCTTCAGCTTCAGCAGGAGTCAACTCCTCAGACGTGAGGAAATTGGTTGTCACCGGGATTAGCTGCAATAGGGCGGCAGAGATTAGCCCCAAAAAGGCCAGAAGGCCGTCCTTCATGTCCAACCATGAGGACAGGTCTACGGTGTAGCCGATGACTACGCACGATATTGCTGCCAGGATAGGATGAAGGTATTTCATATCTCGAATTAATCGGCGATCTTCCCGTCCGCCAGCATTACAGCGTACGCTTGACCCATCGCTCTTAAAGCGTCGGTCGGGTCAAGCAATGACCCTACTATTTCGGACTCGCCAAACTGAGCCTTAATCAATGTCACCGACGCGTTGTGATGCAAGCGAATATTGCCATCGGGGGAGCGCACCCCTCCTTTTGCAACTACGCTCAGCTGACTGTCCGGCAAATGTCGCAGCCCAACCTCTAAGTTGCGAAGTGAGGTCTTGTCCACACGGCGCTTACGAGTCTTGTACCCAATGTGCACCTGCACGTGCAACTCAGCGTCTGCCGGCACAGCCTGCAAGACCCTATCAGCGGCGGCAGTGTCATGGTTCATGATAGCCTCTAATACACCTCGCGCCATCTCGCGTCCAGACGATTGACGAGCAACCAGATTCTGGTCCCGAACAATGTCTCGTACGACATGCTGTCCCTCGCCTTCCGGGGGTGCCGCCTCCTGAGCGTCAACGACCTGAGGCCCACTGAGGGTGCCACCGATGACAAGCTCTTTGATGTCTTCTAAGTCTCCTCCCACAGCACCTGAGTCGAACTTCGTAGCCAGAGCGATCTCCCCACCCCAGCCAGGCACATACGTTGACAAAAGCCAGGCCAGATACTTCTCGAGCGCCTCCGTCTGCAACGAAATACTCTGGATCACGAAAACATGATCCCCCTTGATCAGCCAAAACATTTGTGAATGAACATATTCACTCTGCTCTGGCGCGGCCATTTGGGCCACGATCAGTTGAGAGGAGGTGGGCCCTGCCATTTGCAAAACGGCTTGTAAATGGCCTCGGGTGAAATGCACCACATCACCAAAAGCAAGCGGTTCTCCGCCAGCGGATTGTTGCCTGAAGATGTTATTTAGAAAGTTATCTGCGTTTACCGTCTGAATTCGGGACGTATAGCGCGCTGCTACCATCGCTCCGTTGTGATTGGCTTGCATAGCTGAGGTAACTAATTGCTCCAACGTGGGGCGACCAGGTTGGTTCACATAACGGCGGTAGTGAATAGTCACCGGCTTTCGATCAATTGCCACTTCTACCTCCATATTCGAAGAAATAGAAAGTAACAGTCTACTAGCATCAATAGAACTGTATATTTATACAGTTAAATTGAACTTCGCGCAATGTAAGCGCACCCTGCCGCGCCACAGATCAGCAGCTAGTTCTCGTGTCGCTCCGGTCGCTATCCGCAATTGATCATAACTTTTACATCGCTAGGAAGTGCTTCCTAGGTTGGAAGGAGCCAGTCATGGTGCGAATTATGAATCTGGGGTGTGGTGGGGCTGGTACTGGGCCTCTGGCGTCAGCCAGACTACTAAGCCACTATCCCCCGCAGCCCACCCTGAGCGGGCTATTTTCGTTACCCAGCCACTCTTCCGCAAGCATTCATCTAGGACCCACCAGAAGTACAGTTTTTCTTGACATTAAAAGTCTAGGTTTTCTATACTTTTCAACGACACGTAGAACGCTTGGGCGGAAGCCGGCTAGTAACGCGTCTAAAGCATCACCAGCAGTACCGCTCTTTAACAACCTGTCGCCGATGTTGCTCGCCCGCCAATGTGGGGTGTTCATCCGGCTCAATCGCACCTGCGGGCATGGCCGCAGCTCTGCGCGGTGTCCCTACCGTATCCAGTCCGCCAAAGCGCGGTTCACGGGTCAAGAGGGTGAGGCGTAGACAGCCAAGAACAGAAACGGTCACGCCGGTTGGAATCCCGGCACCCGAACCGCTGAAAAGCGGGTTTCGGTAAGCGCCGCGTGCGGCGCTTACCGAAGCCAACCAGAGAGGAAATCACCATGAACCGCAGACCCAACCCGCAGAAGGAAGTTGATGCCTGGAATGCCCGTGTGAAGGTGGGCGACATCGTGGAGTACGCCGAAGTCAGGGGCGAAACCACCAATCAATACAAGACCGCCTCGGCGGCCGAAGTGTTGAGCGGCCATGCCGCCGTCGTGTGGCTCCACGGTAAGAGCGGCTGCGTATGCGTCAGCCACTGCAACCCGGTGGCCGCCTGAAGAAATCCAGGAACCTCCATGAAAACAATTCTCGCAATCGGCCTCGTCACCGCCCTGGCTGGCTGCACCGACGCCCAGAACGCGCACCGCGTTCTTAGCAATGCCGGTTATTCCGATGTCCAGATCACCGGCTATCAAATGTTCGGATGCGGCAGGGATGATTCTGTGCGCACGGGCTTCACCGCCAAGAGTCCGGGCGGTGCACATATGAGCGGCATCGTCTGCCAGGGCTGGGGCTGGTTTTCCAAAGCAGCAACTATCCGCTTCGAATAACTCGCCGCGCACACCTGCGCGCAGCACTGAGGAAATGACCATGAGCCTGAAGCAACAGTACGAAGACTACATAGCCCGCCTGCGCGCTCGCGGCGATGAAATTACAAATTACGAATGCCCGGACTGCGGCGGCGTGATCGACACCAAGGCAGCGCCGGAAGGCGAATCGTGGGACACGCTGTCCACCTGCCCGCACTGCGAGGGCCTGCATATGAAGTTCACGGACGGGCCCGCCGCTCACGCTGAATTGCTCCCAGCCTGAGGAAAGGGCCATGGACCTGCAACTTATGGCTCGTCGGTATGCGCGCTACTGCGACTGGTGCCGCCGGAGCGGCTACGCGGCGCTGGATTGGCCCGAATACAAACAGCTGCGCGCGCCGCATTACTCGCGCTGACAGTCCCGGCTCATGCCCCGCGTGCGGGGTATCGGCAGGCGCTGTTGCCTGATCCCCTTGGAGACTTCCCCATGCTCGCCGCCTTCATACGGTTCCTGGAAGAACTGATCGACGTTGCCAACTTCGGAAACACGATCAGCAAGTAGTACGCGGTCGCCCAAAGCTAAAGGGCCGAATCCCCTGTTTCAAAGGATTCGGCCCCACTTGCTAGGTGCCAGCCCGCTTGCCTTTAGGCAAGCCAGCCAGTTCTTAAATCGGTTTGATCATGGTCGCCTGAGGACCTTTTTGTCCTTGGCCGGCGACGAAAGACACACGCTGGTTCTCTTCCAGAGATTTGTGCCCGCTACCCTGAATCTCAGAGTAATGAGCGAAGAGGTCCTTACCGCCCAGCTCCGGCATGATAAAGCCGAAGCCCTTGTCGCTGTTGAACCACTTCACAATACCAGTTTCAATCTTCAATGTAAGTCCTTGATGTACAGGGAAAAGTATCCCTGCGCGCACTATGGACTCATCGCCCCCACAAAGATATCGCTGTTTCAAAAAGACACATATTCCACCGCGTCTTTGAAGAGCCCCAATACAAGCAGCCAACATCTATAGGCGGCTTCGGAGAGCGGGCCGGCGCCGCAACGTCACCGGCGCTGAAAGTGACTTTCAGGACACACCGGGCTTTCCGGCCTGCTCTCCGAAGCCCACAACCACACACCGTGCAGAACCACAGAGGATCAACCGCCAACCAGAAGCGGACTACGATTGCATTGCTCGGTTAGGTCAAATACACCTACTCGGGCGGCTCGCCTCAAAGCTGATGATCCGGGCGCCATTGCGGGGATAGCATCCATGCTGGTAGTCACCCGACACGACCACATCTACAAACCCAGTTTCCCGCAATGCGAGAGCCAACTCCTCGACGCCCCACCAGCGCAAATGGAATAAGTCAAGTTCTGTCGACAGCAACGCTCCATCCCGCCAGTGTTCGTAGCGCAGATGATCAAGGGTTGTTTGTTTGATGTAATCAATCTCGGCCCGATGACTGGTAAGCGTCAGCAATTCGCTGCCATCTACCGCCCAACTGCGCACGGAGCTCACCTCTCCAATGAGGCTCTCGATGGGATCAATATCTACGATCAGCCTGCCACCGGGCAGCAGATGATCCCAAAACCGCTTGAGCACGGCCATTGCCGAAGCGGTCTCTGTAATCAACTGCAGCGACCCCGCCGGCATGACAATGCACGCGAAGCGTCGATCGTAGCTAAATTGTTCGAATGTTTGACAGGTCAGCGCGGGAGCAAGACCTCTACTTAGGCACTCCCGCCTACAGTGGTCGAGCATGTCTTGCGACGCGTCGAAACCTTGCATCGCTAGCCCCGTCTCAAGCATCGGTATGAAGATCCGGCCATTGCCGACCGCAGGTTCCAAGATCGGACCATCACACCCGGTCAAGCGCTGCCGATAATATTCCACGTCGCCGAATGAGTGGCCAATGGGCTTATCTAGGTGATAGATCCAGGAAGCGAGTTTTCCGTACCTGTTGGGCATTTCTTCTCCATGTCAACCTTGAGTAGGCTACCTTACGTGACTTGGAAATGAATGCAAACTCGGCCGCAGCAGGCAACGCCGAAAACCGCAACTCTATCGCTCCGAACAGCCGTCAATCGAATTTTGCACCCTCATCAAACTCAACAACGCTGAACTCGCCTGTTGACTCAAGGTAAGCCCTCTTGACGCATGCCAAACGGTCTACTCCTTTCAATCGCAACTGTTCCATGAGTTCTCCGCGGGTGATGTGCTCTCGCCGCAGGCCGGATACAACTAGCTGGCCGTTTCGGACGAGGCAAACGCGCTGAGGCTCCAAGGCCCGCCGCAACATCGGCACGTAGTAGCCAATGCGGTCCAAGAAAAAGCTCCAGCCGACGATCGTCACAACTACGATGATTCCGTCACCCAGCGAATACGAATCGCCAGACATGGCGTTGCCAGCTGCGTCGGCCACCAACACCAAAACCAGCATGTCGGCCACCCCCAAAGAGCCAAGGTCGCGGCGGCCGGAAATTCGCAAAAGCACATAGAGAACCCAGTACATCGTGGTTCCTCGAATGAACATTTCCGCGAATCCGGCCTGAAGTTCGAAGATTCTTGAAACGTCGACCATCTCTGCTATCTCCGCTTGTGATGCTCCGCAGTCCATTCGCTGTAAAGAGCGACCAACCTCGATAAGGCGTGCTCCGCACTCGCCAAACGTATGGCATTGCGACTGCCCGCGAATTGGATAGTTTCGGAATAGACGGCCGGCGATGCATCCGCCCCTCCCCCTTTAAACACCCATGCAAAACACTGGGTGCCGGCGGGAATTTCGTCGTCAGTGCCGTCGGTGACACCCGTGTTGGAAATGACGACGTTCGCACGGCTTATCCGTGCAGCGCCTAGCGCCATCTCCCTTGCCACCGCCTCGCTCGTCAGATTGTGGTGCCGCAGGGTATGGGCAGAAACGCCCAAACACTTCATTTTTGCTTCCGGAGAGTAAACAACAAAGGCGCAATCCAATAAGGCGCCTGCGCCAGGCACGTCGGCCAAGGTTGCAGCGATGAGGCCGGCCGTGCACGACTCGGCAGTTACCAGCACCAATGAGTGCTTACGCATAAAGAGCGCGGTCCGCTCGATCGCGTTCATCCCCGTCCCCTCGACACCAATCTCGAGGGTACGTCAGCAAGTCCTGTGCCGGGAGCTGCCTGGGCCCACGGCAACGCGTATCAAAGGCTTCCCCATGCCCTCAACTATCCCCGCCATCTGGTGGGGCCTGGCGCTGCTCGCCCTGGTGGCGGTGGCACTGGTCCCCATCGGCAACTACTTCACCCGCCGCTATGTCGCGGCCGATCCCTGGAGCCCCACATGAACACCATCAGCGCAAGCGCGCCCCCGGTGCGCATCCGCCCCCTGCAAGCCGTCGCGAAGGCCGGCCGCAAGCTGGGCAACTTGATCGCGCCTCGCGACCACGCCGGCCGCGGCAATTGGAGCAAAGACGCAGATATTCCGTGGCAGGCATGGCCTGGCGCCCTCGCCTTCGCAGCGTTCGTCCTCTTCGGCCCGCAGGCCCTGGGCTGGCTGCTGCGCCTCGTCCTATGAACGGCATCGAGTTCATCGTAAGGGACCGCAGCGGCTGGCGCCCGCGCATCCCTTTACCCCGACGCCGTATCAGCGCCGTAGAAGTTAGCCAAGTCCGCGCTCTGAAGAAATTCAGCCCCGCCCCTACATCGCCCAAGGTGCCAGCATGACCAAAGCAACCATCCAGATTGACCATACCGCCCTGAAAGCCGCTTGCCGGATCATGGCGAAGAACGATATCCGCTACTACCTCAACGGCGTCTACGTGGAGGCAACCAGGGATCAAACCCTTGTGGTCGCCACCGATGGGCATCGTTTGATCCTGATCCGCACGCAGACTGAAAACGAGGTCGAGGATGCGGAAAGCCTGATCATCGCGGGCGATGTAGCCAAGCGAATTGTGGACGGCTCCATTCGCTCAATTCGTCAAATTTCGATGACGAGAACAGACGCGGGAAAGTGGCATATCCCCCTGTTCAAATGGGGTGTGGAACTGTCATTCGGTTCCGTGGAAGGCGTGTTTCCGAATTGGCGAAAGGTCGTGCCAGAGCGGACCACCGGAGAGCCCGCGAACTTCAACCCCCAATACCTCGCCGACTTCCAGGCGGCTGCACACGATTACTTCGGCGGCAGCAAAGGAAGACTCGGACTCATTGAGGTCAGCCAGAACGGCCGGGGCGGCGCGCTCGTTACCCCCACGCGAAAAGATGGCGACTTCATTGGCGTCGTAATGCCATTCGAAGCCGCAACCAACCATAAGGCGGAGCCGCCCGCCTGGGCGCTCACGCCTGCTCCTAAGGCAATTGCGGCCCGATACAGACGCGCCATTCCCAATACCGACAGTCAAACCGAGGCTCGCGCGTAAGCCGCTCTCTTTCGCAACGAATGGAGTAATCCCAATGTGGTTCAAGAACCTGAAGCTTTACCGCCTGTCCGCCGCCTGGCCGTTGCACGGCGATGACCTGGAAGACGCACTGGCCCGCCAGGCATTCCATCCGGGCAACAACCTGGAAATGCAGTCCATCGGCTGGGTTCCGCCCCGCGAGAACGGCGGGCTCGCCCACATCGTCGGCGGTCAGATCCTGCTGACTCTGCGCGCGGAAACGAAGCTGCTCCCCGGAACCGTCATCAACCAGGCGGCCAAGTTCCGCGCCCAGGAAATCGAAGAGCAGCAAGGCTACAAGGTCGGCCGCAAGCTGATGAAGGAAATCAAGGAGCGCGTCACCGACGAGCTTCTGCCCCGCGCCTTCAGCATCTACCGCGATACCCGCGTCTGGATTGACCCGATCAACCTCTGGCTGGTGATCGACGCGGCAACCTCCAGCAAGGCCGATGAGGTGATCGGCATCCTGGCGAAGTGCATCGATCCCTTCCCCCTGGAAAACCTGTACGTCGCGCAGTCGCCTGCGGCGGCCATGACCGGGTGGCTGGCAGAGGACGAGGCCCCGGCCAACTTCACCATCGACCAGGACACCGAACTGCGGTCCTCCGGCCATAGCGGCGCGGCCATCCGCTACGTCAAGCACTCCATCGACGCCGACGACGCCCGCCGACACATCCAGTCCGGCAAGCAGTGCACCCGCCTCGCCATGACCTGGGCTGACCGCATTTCCTTCGTCCTCACCGAAGGGCTGGATATCAAGCGCGTGTCTCCCCTGGACGTGCTGAGGGAAGGCGGCGAAGCCACGCTGAACGATGACGAAAAGTTCGATTCGGACATGCTGCTCATGACCGGCGAGCTCGCCAAGATGATGGCCGAACTTGTCGATGCCCTCGGTGGCGAAAAGCGCATCTGACCAAAATGGGAAATCAAATGAACACGCAAACCAAATCCCGCGGCGATGCCGCATGGAATCTAGTCGGCCTCATCAGCTGCTTCCTTGTCCTTTTGATCTACAGCGCCTTTGTCGCCGCCAAAGTCTGGAGCTGGACCATGCCGGTTCTGTTTGGATTGCCGAGTTTTGAGTTTCGCCAAATGGTCGCCCTATTAATTGTCGTGGCAGCTCTACGCGGCTTTCCCTCGAAGGTCGAGCCGGACTCAACACCCTATCGCACCACCGCTATCAAGCTCCTCGCCTGGACCGTGCTGTTAGGTCTGGGTGCAGTTGCGAGCAGCTCCCTTTAGCCCACCGCTGAATGCGACGGAGAACCCTCATGAGTGCATTTTGCGTGTTCGGAATGACCGAGACCATTGCAAAAAAGTCCGCTGAGCAGGCGTGGCGGAGGCATGTGGCCCAGATGACGCCGGAGGTCCGGAAGCACATTCAGGAATCCGACGAAAAGGAGTGGATTGCCGTCAAGACGGAATACCTCCTGTCGAAGGGCACGCCGACTCAGCTATCTGCTTCCTTCGACGCCCCTCAGTTCGCGGAGGACTTCATCCGTCTGGCGCGCAAGCAAACGCGCTCCTCTCGGCTCAAGGTGATGGTCCGTGGCGAGAAGCTGGACAAGCAAGGCAGTCCGCGCATCAGCAAGGCCACCAAGCGCCCGATCATCGGCTGGATCCCCTACTAGCCGCGGCCAGCCTTCAACTACTTCACGAACGAAAAAATGGCAAAAAACAGCATCGACGTGTATGGCTCGACCGGGAAGACCAACATCCTGACGTTCCTGCCTGAACAACTCCACCTTGTCACGGACCCCGAACACCCTCTATTCGATGAGCGCGTGTTCTTGCCGGTGGACGAGGCCATGGTCTTGAACATCGAGGAACTGGGCATCCTTCAATCCATCGTCGTCTGGAAAGACCCTGAATCCGGAAAGACCTTGGTAGTCGCGGGACGCCAGCGCGTCAAGGCCGCCCTGGAAGCAAACCGGCGCTTAGTGGCAAAGGGGAAAAAGCCCCTGCTGGTGCCCGCAGTACCCCGGAGGGGCCGAACCGCGCACCAGGTCGCCGGCGGCATGATCAGCGAGAACGAGATCCGCAAGCCCGACACACCCATGGGCCGGGCAAACAAGATGGTGGCGGCGCTCAACCAAGGGCGCACCGAGGGCGAACTAGCGCTGCTCTTCGGCTGCTCTCAGGCCATAGTCCGCGACACCCTTGCGATCTTCGATTGCACCTCCGCCGTCAAGAATGCGCTCGAAGCGGGAAGCATCACGCTCACCCACGTCAAGACCCTGGCGAAGCTGCCGCCGGAGGAACAGCGCAGCAAGGTGGCCGAACTGGTCGAGGTCGGCAAGGACGCCAAGCCTCACGAACGCAGCCGCAAGCAGGCCGCCGTCATGGGCGACCGCCCCCGCGTCAAATCCCGCAAGCAGATCCTGGCCGCCCTGGACCAGGCCCAAGGCGAATACGCCGCCGCCCTTCGCTGGGTGCTGGGCGACGAACAAGGAGCCACCGCATGAGCGCCCCCGAATCCAACACCAGCGCCGATCAGGCCCTCAGCAGTTTCATGGGAGCTGCCATCGGCGCCCCCGAAACCTCCCTGGTTGACCCTCACGACGACACCCTGGCGCGCACGGGCAACACCGCCGATCACCAGGCCGGCTGGTTCGCTGGGATTAAGCAGGGCCAGGCCAATGCGCGGGATGCGCCGCCGCCCCTGAATGACGACCTCATCGAAATACTGGGACGGCCCAATTTCGCGTGCGGCCAGCTGGCAACGCTTCTAAGGGCCGGCGGCCACGTCATCAAGAACAAGGCCGAGCACGAGCAAGCGGCCGTGATCCATTTCCTACTCGGCCATTACCTGAAGCACGGGAATGATTGGCATGAGCGCGTAGGCGCAGCCTTCGAAGCCATTGCCGCCCAGCAGGGCAAAGGGGATGAGGCATGAAAAACGGCATCGATGTCCTCAACGAGTTCACGAAGGAAGAAATCATCGCCTACGTGCGCGAAAAGGGATTCTTCCTGCGCATCAGTCGCCGAGACCTGCTTTTCATCCGCTGGAAGACTGCTAGCGAGAAGCTGATGGCCGACTTTGATGCGGAGCTTGCCCGCTGGGATGCGGAAAAGCCCGATTTCAAAAAGCGGGATGCCTTGGCTATCCAATGCAATGCCAGCAAAGACATCCACGAAAGGCTTCGTCTACTGCGCGAGATCGAACCATACGACAAGGCTCTGCATGATCACATTTCGCGCACGCGGAAGCTGGACGCCCGGCAGAAGACCGTTGACCGCATGTATCGCGACATCGAAAGGGAGGGAGCATGACCGACCACACCACCGCCGCCCAGGCGGCAGACATCAATCCGCTGAGCGATGAATACGTGAATGCGGTCATCCAGCGGCACGGCTACCAGAGCCCCGAAGCCGTCTGCGCCCGCCTCTATCAATGGATCGGCCTGCACGGCGGGGAGAACGGCGTCACCCTGCTCATCTACGAAGCGCACAAGGTGCTGTCCAAGCTGTGCACCCCGGTAGCCGATGACGGACTGCCCTATGTGCTGCCGGAATACACCAACGAAAACGGCGCGCAATTCGTCAGCATGGCAACCGTGCAAACGGTCCTGCGTGCTGCCCGCGCCGCCCTGTCCGCGCAACCGGGAGCGCAGAAGGAGCAGAGCGATGCGTGATCGCATGCAGGCCGAACTGTTTTCGGCCGCCAACCTGGCGGCCACAGTCAAAATCCCGCCGGCGCCGAGGTTGGTCCCGCACTACGACTGGCCGTTCCCAGGAATGTCACCCTCGGACTCGGCCAGAGCGGGCATTGCCATGAGTAGCGCGTTCATCGAGACCATCATCGCCACCATCAAGGCATACCCAGACCGAGCAGGCACCGATGCCCAAGTGCTGGCACTGATTCCGGAGGACTGGAAAGCACTGCTCGGCCCCTGGGCGCACGGCAGCATCGAGGATAGACATGGCCGCCCCCACGGCATCAAGGTCACGCATGTGACGCACGAGGGCACCGGTGGCGGCTTCCATCGAGAGTATCGAATCGAGGAGGCTGGCAATGCCTGACGACATAAAGTTGCCGGTACTGCCGCCCATCCACCACAAATGGGCGCCGCTAATTTCTGATCACCTAGCCGAGGCTTTGCAGGCTTGGTGCCGCACGTACGCCCGCGCCGCCATCCTGGCCGACCGTCAGCAGCGCGCCGCCAACGCCCACACCATGCAGCACAACGACGGAAGCTGGGTGTATGGCTGAAATGCATCATACACATAGCATTAATGAAAATAATGACTCATTAATAGAGCAAATATGACTCCGCTCTATACGCTCGCGGTCCCGCTCGGGATCGTCATCAGCGTCGTCGCCGGGCTGCTAATGCCGAGCCAGGCCAAGCGCCCCCGGTGCCGCTGATGCCAGCGACTGACCGGACAAGTCAAGTTCTCAGCAGGCCCACCTAGCGGGGGCTTCGTTTTGGAGGTTCTGATGAACGAATACCTCTCGGCCTCCGACCTGGCCGAACTGGTCGGGTGCAAGCCGAACCAGAGGGCAATGATGGCGCGCTGGCTCAACCGCCACGGCTGGCGTTACGTCGTTGATAAGAACGGCATCCCGCGCGTCCTGCGGGCATATCGAGATAAGAAACTGGGAGTAGTAGATGGCCAGCAAAAAGCCGGTCTCACGTCGGCCCCGAACCGCGACGCCTTCGCCCGCATGGGAGAAGACCGGGATCGCAAGGCTGTACAAGCGCGTCGGCAAGCGGCGCATTAGCTGGATATACAAGCACCTGGACGGACGTAGCCAAACGCTGGCCTCAGCCGTCCTCGGTGACCGCGCCGCACGCTACGACGCCGAGCGCCTTGCATCGAAGCTGGCAGTTGAGATACAGCAAGGCGTTGTGGTGGCAGGCGCCGTATCCGAAATGATCGAGCGTTTTGAGCTCAAGGAAGATCCGACCTATTACCAAGACCAGTCCAAGGACGGCAAGAAGATCAGGAAAGGGATGTACACGAACCTAACGAAGTTCTTCGGCCGAATGGTGCCGGCGGAGATGACCGCCCAACATGGCTATCAGTACCTAGAGGACCGCGCAGCCGCGGGCGCACCGATCAAGGCAAATAAGGAGTTGAGTCAATTTTCCGTAATCTGCCACTTCGGTGTGAAGTGGGGGCTGTTGGCAGCGAATCCATTCGTCAACATGATGAAAAACCGGTCGACCTCGGACACGAAGATCATCGACAGGCGCCAAGTCTTACGTTTCTACCTGTGGTCCATCAAGCAACGTGAGAACTACCGGACGATGGGATGCGCCGCGATGTTCACCTATCTCACTGGCTTTCGATCATCCGAGGCGCGCCCCTATCTGAAGGCCGGGCTGAAGGAGGAAGGGGTGACGGTCCTTTCCACCAAGCGTAAGAAAGGCCAGATTGAAGTGTTGAAGGTTCGGGAGTGGTCAAAGCGCCTGCGCGTGGTTGTGGCTCGCGCCCTCGACCGCAAGAACACCAGCAGTCCGTACCTGTTCGCCCCCAGCAAGAGATCCGAAGCCTATACCCGGCACGGCTGGGCTTCAAGTTGGAAGGATGCCCAATTAGCATGGATTCGGACGGTGGACAAAACGGTGAAAGAAAAGACTCTCACCGCCCACCCGCTGTACTTCAATTTGCAGCATATTCGACCCGCCGCGATCACTATGAAGATAGTGAACAGGGATGAGGACGCATACGATTTCGCGGCTCACGCCAACCCCGCCACAACCCATAAACACTATGACAGGCGAGTCGTAAAGCGGGCTACTGCGACCGAGTGAAGTTCTAATGCAGGCATTTTTATTCTAATGATTAGCCCGTTAGCGAATCCCCACCTGCCGTAAGCCGTTGTATTTGCTGGCGATTCTGGCGCGGCAGGAGGGGCTCGAACCCCCGACCTCAGGCTTAGAAGGCCCGTGCTCTATCCAGCTGAGCTACTGCCGCGCGGTGTGGTGATGGCCCGGAAAGGATCCGGGCGCCGCATTTTACCTTGTTGCGGGCGGCTTGGGCGGCCGGCCCGCAATACCTGGGTTTGAACCCTACTCTTCGCCTATATCCGCATGGGTCGACACCCACAGCACCAGGGCGTCTTCGGGGCTCAGGCTGATCACCCGGTGGCCCATGCGGCTGTCTATATAGAAGCTTTCCCCGGTCTTCAGCCGGGCGGGTTCGTAGAACTCGGTGTAAAGCTCGACCTCGCCTTCCAGGACGTAGACGAATTCCTCGCCGCGGTGGCGGCTCCAGTCGTGGAATTCGTCGAAGGAGCGGGCCTTGACGCGGGTGTGGAAGGGCATCATGCGCTTGTGCGACAGCGCGGTGCAGAGCAGGCGGTGGTCGTAGTACGGGGTTTCGTACTGGCGCCCTTCCCCCTGGCGGCTGAGGCTGCGGCGGCCGGTGCCCATGTGGGCGTCGGACGCGGTGAAGAGTTCGGCCACGTCCAGCTCCAGGCCTGCCGCGATCTTGATCAGGTTGTCATAGGTGGGCGACAGCAGGCTGTTTTCGATCTTGGACAACGTGGACGCGGACACGCCGGTGGCCGCGGCCGCCTGCTTCAAGGTCCACGCCCGCGCCTGGCGCAAGGCTCGCAGCCGCTGTGCCAACACGCTTTGTTTGTTGCCTTCCATCTATGCACCCTGTCATGCCCGCGACCGCCGCTCCCGCCACCAGTCGCGCGCCTGGTAAGACCAATAAGTAAGTTGCACCGCTGCCGTGCCCAGACCGCCGCCGTTCCAGGCCAGCCCGAACGGCGCGTACAGCTTGTAGCGCTGGGTGTCGCCCGCGATCCCTTCGGCGACGACCCGGCCGCCGATCGACGCGGTGTTCATGCCGTGTCCGCCGAACGCCGTGCAGTACCAGACGTCCGGCGTCAGCTGGCCGATCTGCGGCATCAGATGCCGCGCGTAGGCCATGCGCCCCGACCACGCCGTCTCCACGCGCAGCCCCTGCAATTGGGGGTAGACGGAAAGGAGCTCGCGGCGCAGCGACTCCGCCAGATCGGGCGGGTCGTCGACACGGGTGGTGATTCTACTGCCCCAGCCGATACGCCCGCCATCGAGCACGCGGTAATAGTTGCCGGCGCGCCGGTCGTCGCCGATGGCGGCGGCGGTGCGTATGGCTTCCAGCACCCGGTCGCCCAGCGGCTCGGTCAGCATGATGTAGGTGGCGATGGGCAGCATCGCGCGGCGCAGCGCGGGCACCACGTCCTCGGTGTAGCCGCCGGTGGCCAGCACCACGGTGCGGGCATCGATCTGGCCTCGCTCTGTTTTCAGGCGCTTTACCGCGCCGTCCAGCGACGCCTGCACGACAGGCGAGTCCTCGTGGATGCGTACGCCCAGGCGCGCGCATTCCCGGGCCAGCGCGCGGGCGTAGTTCAGCGGGTGGAAGTGGAAGGACGTGGGGTCCTCGACGCCCTGGAAGTAGACGTCGGACAGCAGCCGTTCGCGGACCTGGCTGCGGCTCAAGAGGCGCACGTCGCGGCCGAAGTCGCGTTGCTGGCTGTCGCACCACTGCCGCAGGGCGTCGGTCGCCTCGTAGCGCACCACGCGCAGCCGGCCGTCAACCTTGCGGGCGTCGGTGATGTCCAGGTCGCGGATGTTGTTGCGGATGATCTCCACGCCTTCCATCGACAGGCGGTAGAGCTTGCGGTAGTGGTCTTCGTCGACGTGCTTTCTGATGGCGTCGGCGCCGGCCGAGTATGCCGGCGAGACGGAACCGCCGTTGCGCCCGGATGCGCCCCAGGCGATGCGCCGCCCTTCCAGCAAAGTGACGTCGCGGCCGCGCCGGGCCAGTTCCAGCGCGGCGGACAAGCCCGCCATCCCTGCCCCGACCACGCAGACGTCGGTGCTGGCCGCGCCGGACAGCGGCGCATAACGGGTGTCGCCGTCGGCCAGCGTGCGCTTGTAATAGGTGTCGATGTACTCGGAAGCCATGGTGGTCGGCATCAGTTCAGGCCCGCGCCCTGCAAGCCGCCCGTCAGGCGCTTTTCCAGCCAGTTGGCTAGTCGCAGCAGCGGGTAGCAGTAAATGAAGTAGATGGCGGCGATCATGCCGTAGATGAACAGCGACTTGGCCGGGAAGGTGATGATGAAGACCTCGCCCTGCCGCGTCAGCTCGGTAATGCCCACCACCGACAGAATGGCCGTGCTTTTGATCAGCATGACGTAGACGCCGCTCATGGGCTGCACGATCAGGCGCATGGCCTGCGGCAGGATGACCAGGCGCAGGATCTGGAACGGCCGCAGGCCCAACGTCATCGCGCCTTCGGTCTGGCCGCGCGGCACGGCCTGGATCGCGCCCATGACGATTTCCGCGACATAGCAGGACGTGTAGACCGACAACGATACGAAGGCGGCCGTGCCGGAATCCCAATGCAGCATTTCGATGCCCGAGCTGGGCAGCACGAAATAGAAGATGTAGAGCTGCACCAGGAACGGCGTGCCGCGCAGGATGTGGATGTACAGGCCCAGCAGCTGGTGCACGCCGCGGATGCGGTAGCTGCGGATCACGCCGATCACGAAGCCCAGCAGGGATCCCGCGATGATGGCCACGAAGGAGATCTTCAGGGTCTCCCAGAAGCCTTTCAGCAGGAAGGGCAGCACGACGCCCGCGGTGGAGAGATAGGAATCCAGCATGCTTACCTCGCGTTCCAGGCGGGCCCCGCCAGCCAGATGCTCACGCCGCGCGACAGCAGCAGCATGCAGGCATAGATCAGCAGATAGCCGGCCGCGATGGTCAGGAAGCTTTCGTTGGGCACGATGCGGTCGCTGTTCATCTGCACGCCGGCCGCGACCAGTTCGAACACCGTGATCAGTGACAGCAGCGAGGTGTCCTTGATCAGCACGGCGGTCTGGCCCAGGAGCGGCGGCAGCGTATTGGCGAAAGCCTGCGGCAGCACCACGTAGCGCAGGCGCTGGTGGTAATTCATGCCGCAGGCCTTGGCGCCTTCGATCTGGCCGCGCGGCACGGATTCGATGCCCACGCGGATGATTTCGCTCATGTAGGCCGCATGATGCAGCGTCATGGCGAGGATGCCCAGCAGCATCTCGCTCCAGCCCTTGGCGCCCGGCACCAGCATGGGCACCGCGTAATAGACCAGGTAGATCTGCACCAGCAAGGGGGTTGAACGGATGAATTGCACATACGCCGCCACCGGCCGCCAGATGGCGGCGCGGGGCGACATATGGGCAAGCGCCAGCGGGATGCCGGCCAGCACCGACAGCACCAGGCTTGCGCCCGCCGCGATCAGGGTGTTGGCCAGGCCGGTGGCGAACTGGCCCGTGTACTGGCTGACGATGCGCCAGTTATAGAAGTCGAGCAGCCAGTCCATGGGCTCAGTGGTCTTTCTTCCAGTCCGTGGAGTACCAGTACTTCACCTGTTCTGGCAGCGTGTTGTCGGCCGTCTTCAGCGTCTGCCAGTTGTCCAGCCAGAACTTCAGGCGGAAGGCGTTGGGACCGACGGCGAAGGCCAGCGGCTCGCGCACCATGATGCCGTCCAGCACGCGCAGGTTGCCGAAGTCGACCAGGAACTGGTTGGCGGTGGACAACGACATGATGCCGGCGTCCAGGCGGCCGCTGGACAGGGCTTGCCCCACGGGTGCGCTACCGCCCGAAAACTCCTTCATGGTGGCCTTGGGCAGCATCTTCTTGCCCACTTCCGCATAGGTGCTGGCGCCCAGCACGCCCACGGTCACGCCGTCCTTGTTGAGTTCCTCGTACGATTTGTAAGGCGAATCCTTGGGCACCACGGCCACGGTATCGGCGTAGAACATCGGCGTGGAGAACAGTACCTGGGCCGCGCGCTGCGGGGTCGGCGTCATGTCGGCGGCCACCATGTCGGCCTTGCCGGACAAGAGCGCGGGAATCAGGCCCTTCCACTCGTAGTCCTGCAGCACCAGCTTCACGCCCAGGTCGTCGGCCATGCGCTTGGCCACTTCCACGGCCAGGCCGGTGCGCTTGCCGCTCTTGTCCATGAAGCTCATCAGCGGCCCGGAGGTCTGCACCGCGACGCGCAACTCGCCGCGCTTGAGGATGTCGGCCAGCTCGTCCGCTTGCGCGGGCAAGGCGACAGTGGCGGCCGCCAGGGCGATGCCGGCCATGCCCAGCCATTGTTTGATTTTCAGCATTTCCTACCCCTTGTGGTGAATGGACTCACATCATTCCGGGCAAAGCACAGAGCGCCGGCAGCGCCCGGATCAGCCGGACCGGCCCTGGTTACCGCCGGGCGCCGCACATGCGGACGACCCGTTGCTTCCTTGCTGCTAGGAACTACAGAATCTTTTCCAGGAAAGCGCGGGTGCGCGCTTCCCTGGGGTGGCCGAACACCTCGTCCGGCGTGCCCATTTCCACGATGCGGCCCGCGTCCATGAAGAGCGCGCGGTCGCCCACGTCGCGGGCGAAGCCCATCTCATGGGTCACCACGGCCATGGTCATGCCGTCGCGCGCCAGCGCGCGCATCAGTTCAAGAATGCCGCCCACGGTTTCGGGGTCGAGCGCCGACGTGGCCTCGTCGAACAACATCAGCTTGGGGTCCATGGCCAGCGCCCGCGCGATCGCCACGCGCTGCTGCTGGCCGCCGGAGAGCTGGCTGGGATAGCGCGCACCGTAGTCGCCCATGCCCACGCGGCCCAGCAGTTCGCGCGCGTAGCGCTCGGCGTCGGCGCGGGCGCGCCCGCGCACCACGCGTTGGGGTAGCGCGACGTTGTCCAGCGCAGTACGGTGTTGGAACAGATTGAAGTGCTGGAACACCATGCCGACTTCGGTGCGCCAGCGGTTGACGTCGGTGGCCGGGTCGGTGAGCGACACGCCGTCCACGCGGATGGCGCCGCTGTCGATGCTCTCCAGTCCGTTGAGCGTGCGCAGCAAGGTGCTCTTGCCGGATCCGGAGGGGCCGACCACCACCATGACCTCGCCGCGGCCGAGCTGGCAGTCGATGCCGTCCAACGCCAGATGCGGGGCCTGCCCGTCGCGTTGATAGGTCTTGCTGACTGCCTGGACTACCAGCAGAGGTTCCGCCACGGATCCACCTTCGTATGAGTGCTGCCCTGGTTAAAAAGGTTTCGCAATTCACGCTGGAGTTTCGTATAGTAAATTTTTTTCCAGAATCGCCACTTAGGCATAACCCTTAAGCGAAGACAGGCTCTTCGCAGGCAACCCAAGGAACCGGCATGGACACTCCCCAAGACATCCTGCGCGCGCTCGGGCTGAACCCGGAATCGCTCACTGGCGGCACGCTGCGCGCGCGCAGCCCGATAGACGGCGTCGAGCTGGCTCAGGTGCATGAGCACACGGTGGCCCAGGCCCATTCCGCCATCACCCGCGCGCGCCAGGCCAGCCTGGCGTGGCGCGACGTGCCGGCGCCGCGCCGCGGCGAGCTGCTGCGCCTGTTCGGCGAAACGCTGCGCCAGCACAAGCGCGAGCTGGGCCGCCTGGTGAGCCTGGAAGCCGGCAAGATCGTGGCCGAAGGCGAAGGCGAAGTGCAGGAGATGATCGACATCTGCGACTTCGCCGTGGGCCTGTCACGCCAGCTGTACGGTCTGACCATCGCTTCTGAACGCCCCGGCCACCGCATGATGGAAACCTGGCATCCGCTGGGCGTGGTCGGCGTGATCAGCGCGTTCAACTTCCCCGTCGCCGTGTGGTCCTGGAACGCCGCGCTGGCGCTGGTCTGCGGCAACGCCGTGGTCTGGAAGCCGTCGGAAAAAACCCCGCTGACCGCGCTGGCCTGCCAGGCGCTCTTCGCACAGGCCGCGCAACGCTTCGGCGACGCGCCCCCCGGCCTGTCCGAAGTGCTGATCGGCGGACGCGACATCGGCGAAGCGCTGGTGGATTCGCACGCCGTGGCCCTGGTCTCGGCCACCGGTTCGACCCGCATGGGCCGCCAGGTGGGCCCGCGCGTGGCGCAGCGCTTTGGCCGCGTGCTGCTGGAGCTGGGCGGCAACAACGCCATCATCGTCGGCCCCACGGCCGACCTGGACATGGCCGCGCGCGGCATCGTGTTCGGCGCCATCGGCACGGCCGGCCAGCGCTGCACCACCACGCGCCGCCTGATCGTGCACGAGAGCGTGGCCGAAGATCTGGTGCAACGCCTGCACAAGGCCTATGCCAGCGCCACCATTGGCAACCCGCTGGAAAGCGGCACGCTGGTCGGTCCGCTGATCGACCGCGTGTCCTATGACGCCATGCAGGCGGCGCTGATGGCGGCGCGCGAACAAGGCGGCAAGGTCACGGGAGGCGAGCGCGTGCTGGCCGAGCAATATCCCGACGCCTGGTACGTGCGTCCCGCCATCGCCGAAATGCCGGGCCAGACCGACGTGGTCTGCCACGAGACCTTCGCGCCTATCCTCTACGTGATGCGCTACGCCGACTTCAACCAGGCGCTGGCCTTGCAGAATGGCGTGCCGCAGGGCCTGTCGTCGGCCATCTTCACCAATGACCTGCGCGAAGCCGAGACCTTCCTGTCGGCGGCGGGCTCGGACTGCGGCATCGCCAACGTCAATATCGGCACCTCGGGCGCCGAAATCGGCGGCGCGTTCGGCGGCGAAAAGGAAACCGGCGGCGGCCGCGAATCGGGTTCGGACGCCTGGCGCAACTACATGCGCCGCGCCACCAATACGATCAACTATTCGCGCCAGCTGCCGTTGGCCCAGGGCATCAAGTTCGGCGAATAAGCCCGCGCACAACGCTGTCCCCACAAGCCCCCGCCATGCGCGGGGGCTTACGCTTTCTACATACGATTAGCCTGCCTTACAAACTGTAGCGGGGGTCGATGCTACATTTCCTGGTCACAAAACTACGTTATGACCCGATGACCATCAGCCGTCCTGCACGATCCGCCCTCTCCCTGCGCACCCTGGCCGCCGCCCTGGCCATGGGCCTGGCGGGCGCAGCCACCGCGGGCGTGTCGTACCGGCTGGATCGCCCCTCGGCCGCCCCCGGAGAGACCGTCACCATCGAGGCGGTGTACTTCAACGAAGGCACTTCCCGCTCCACCTGGGAAGCGCCACCGGAACTGGTGCTGCAATGGCGCGGCCAGGACGGCCAGATCGTGCGCAGCCTGGCCAAGCTGCGCGGCGGCACGGCCAGCTTCAGCGTGCCCGTCAACAACTTCGCGCGCATGGCCTGGACCGCCGTCGTGCCCGCCACGGCCCAGGGCCTGCAGGCCGTATCCATCGAAGGCCAGCCCGCGATGATGGCGCTGGACGCCACCGGCCGCGACAGCGGCACCCTGGCCAGCACGCCCGCGCGCGGCCCGGTGGTGGACGCCAGCAGCGGAGAACCCGTGCCCGCCGCCGCCGTGGCCGCGGTCGGCGCATCGCCCGAAGGCGGCCCCTCGCCCGACGCGTCCGCCGTGCCGACGGTACAGCAGCAGACCGCGTTCGACCGCTTCCGCAGTTCCATTTCCGAATACAAGCCGGTGTACTTCGACGTCGGCACCCGCGGGCAGACCACCGCACGCTTTCAGATCAGCGCCAAGTACCGACTCTTCAGCCCCGCGGGCGACCGTCCCGCGACCTGGGACGAGAATTTCTACCTGGCGTACACGCAAACCTCGCTGTGGGACCTGGAAGGCGATTCCATGCCCTTCATCGACACCACCTTCAATCCCAGCGCCTTCTGGCTGTCCGACAACATCTGGCAGTCCGCCAGCCAGAACTGGCGCTTCGGCATGAATACCGGCGTCGAGCACAACTCCAACGGCAAGGACGGCGAGGATTCGCGCTCGCTCAACGACGGCTATATCGAGCCGCGCTTCCACTACCGCTTCGACGGCGGCAGCACGCTCACCTTTGCGCCGCGAGTCAAGGCCTACTTCGGCATCGCCAGCGAGAACAGCGACTATGCCGACTACGCCGGCCACGTCGACTGGCAATTGCGCTGGGCCCAGGACAATGGCGCGGTCATCTCCGCCATGTACCGCCAGGGCGACCAGAAGCGCCGAACCACCCAGCTCGATTTCGCCTGGCCGCTGCAGCGCACCTGGCTGAACATGAACGGCTACCTGCATCTGCAGTACTTCAACGGCTACGGCGAAACGCTGCTGGGCTACAACCAGCGCAACGAATCGCAGTTCCGCATCGGCCTGTCGCTGGTGCCGTAAGGCGCGCCGCCAGGCTCGCGTAGGCGTCCTAGCCTTCCACCGCCAGCTCTTCCCAGCCCAGTTCGCGGGTGCGCTCCAGCGCCACCGTGACCTGGGCGGCGGCCGAGCGCACCGCCTCGACCAGCACCTGCCCGTTCAGCAGTTGCGCCGTAACGCCGGCCATGAACACGTCGCCAGTGCCGTGCACCGAAGGCGGTATCGCAATCTCCGGATGCGTCACGACCGTGGCCTGATCCCGCGTCACCACCGCCAGCTGCAAGGTGCCGGCCGCGGCGGCCATGGGCGCGGCGCTGGTCACGACTATCCAGTCCGGACCGCGCGCGATCAGTTCGCGCGCCGCCGCCACGACCTCGTCGATCGACGACAGGGCGCGCCCCACCAGCAACTCCAGCTCGAAGTGGTTCGGCGTCATGCCGTCGGCCAGCGGCACCAGCAGGTCCCGGTATTGTTCGACCAGGCCTTCGTTCACGTACAGCCCGTCGTTACGGTCGCCCATGACGGGGTCGATGTGCACCTTCAGATCAGGCCGGGATGCGCGCAGCGCAGGCAGCCAGCCGGCCAGAAGCCCGGCCTGCCCGGGTTGGCCCAGGTATCCGCAGACCACCGCGCGCGCAGTCCGGGTGACGCCGCGCTCGTCCAGGCCCTGCAACAGGCCCTCGAACCAGTCCAACGGCACCGCGCCGCCATGCAGGGTCGGATAGTGCGGCGTGTTGCTCAGGATCACGGTAGGCACCGCGATCGCGTGCAGGCTGGCCTTGCGGAAGACGGGCATGGCGGCGTTGTTGCCGACGCAGCCGTACACGACCTGGGATTGGACGGAAACGATATCCACCTGCGCGGTAACGGCGGGGATTGCGCTCATGGGGCTGGCTCCTGGGCTGCCGCGGTCTACGCGGCGCTACATGCGGGTGATGAAATAGATCTTCTTGACGAACTGGTCCACTTCCCAGCGGCCGGTATAGCCTTCGGGCATGACGAAAGCCTCGCCCACGGTCAGTTCATGCACGGTGCCGTCCGGATCGACCAGGCGCGCCGCGCCTTCGACGATGTAGCCGAACTCGATATAGCCCGTGGTGTTGGACTGGAACACGCCCGCGGTGCTTTCCCAGACGCCGGCTTCAGCCTTGCCGCCGTTGCCTTCGAAGGCAGTCACGGTGCGGAACGCCGCGTCGCCCGAGATCGGGCGGCGGGGCTTTCCAGGCACCGGATTCTTCATGGGGCCGGCATCGATGCGGACGAGCCGCGATTGATCGTTCTTCATGGCACTCCTGTATGCGGATAGATGATGAGTCCGAAGGCCTGCTCAGTGCGAGGCCACCACCAGCACCTCGGCCATGGCCCGGCTGACGGTGCGCATGCGGTGCGGCAGTTCGGAGTCGAAATAGACGGAATCCCCGGTCTCCAGGCGGAACTGGCGTTCGCCCACATGGACCTCGATGGCGCCCTTGAGCACCAGCAGGAATTCCTCGCCGGGGTGCGGAAACACCGCGGTCGCATCGGGAAAATCGCGGGGCGGATGCACCACAAAAGGCTCCATCGCCTTGACCTTGCGGCGGCCGGCCAGCGACTCGTAGTGATACTCGCTGCCCAGCCCCCGGCGCTGCAAGGCTTCGCGGTCCGCCACCCGCACCACGCTGACCACTTCTTCCTGCGCAGCATCGTCCGTGCCCACCAGCTCCGACACGCCCAGGCCATAGGCTTCCGCCAGCCGCAACACGGTGGAAATGGAGGGTTCGCTCAGGCCCCGCTCCAGTTTGGAGAGGTAGCTCTTGGTCAATCCGGTGCGCTGCGCCAGCTGTTCCAGGGACAGGGTTTGCTGGCGACGCAGGGCGCGCAGGCGGTGCGGCAGGTCTATCATGGACGGGGTTGCAAAAATACGGTCGCGGAATACGACCGGTAAGCATGCCCTAATCCGGCCCTGCCGTCGAGCCGGCCCCGCCCGCCGCCGCCATCAGGCCAGCACGTCGGGATGCGCCCGCAGCGCGCGCCGCGCATAGTACGAAAAGCCGACCTGCGAACGCTTGGGCGTCAGGATCCAGTCATGGGCCTCGCGGCCCAGCGCCGGCGGAATGGGCTGGATCTTGCCGGCGGCCATGGCCAGCAACTGCATGCGGGCGGCGCGCTCGAACTGCAGCGCCAGCACGCAGGCCTCTTCCACCGAACCCGCCGCGATCAGCATGCCGTGGTGCGACAGCAGGATGGCGCGTTTCGAACCCAGCGCGGCCGAGATGATCTCCCCTTCCTCGTTGCCCACCGGCACGCCGGGCCAATCCTTCAGGAAGGCCACGTCGTCGTACAGCGGGCAGTTGTCCATATGCGAGATTTCCAGCGGCACCTCCAGCATCGACAACGAAGCCGCGTGCAGCGGATGCGTGTGGATGATGCAGTTCACGTCCGGACGCGCGCGGTAGATCCAGGAGTGAAAGCGGTTGGCCGGATTGGGCATGCCGCCGCCTTCCTGCACGCGCAGGTCTTCGTCCACCAGCAGCAGATTGCTGGCGGTGATCTCGTCAAAGCCCAGGCCCAGGCGTTGCGTGAAATAGCGGTTCGGCTCCGGCGCGCGCGCCGTGATCTGTCCGGCCAGGCCGGAGTCATGTCCGCCATCGAACAGGATGCGGCAGGTCAGCGCCAGGCGCTCGCGCAGGCTCCAGTCGGGCGTCTCGAACTGGCGCTGCATTTCCGCTTTCGCCCGCGCGATCAGTTCGTCCTTGCCCAGGTGCATCGTATCGGCCATCGTCGTCACTCCTAAGATAGTGTCTCTGTCATGCCGCTTCGATCAGCGGCGTAAACCCTGGCAAGGCGCGCATGCGCGCCAGCCAGGCATCGATATGGGTAAAGCCGGACAGGTCGTAACCGCCCTCGGCCGCCATGCTCGTATAGGGATACAGCGCAACGTCGGCAATGGTCGGCGCGGTACCCACCAGATAATCGCGGCCGGCCAGATGCGCGTCCATCAACGCGGCCGCCTTCATGCCGATCTCGCGCCACGCCCGCATCGCCGGGTCGTCCACCTGCGCGGTGTTGCGCAGATGGATCAGCAGGCGCGGCTGCGCAAAGGCGTGCATGTGCTGGGTCTGCTCGAAGCTCAACCAGCTGCTGACCTGCGACTGCTCCAGGCGGCCGGCGGGCAGCCAGGGCGTGCCCAGCCCCAGATACCAGAGGATGGCCTGCGACTCGGCCAGCCACTCGCCCTCAGGCGTCAGCAAGGCCGGCACCTGGCGCCACGGATTGATGCGCGCGAACGCCTCCGTTTCCAGGTCGCCCTGCACGATGTCGAAGGTGCGCCGCTTGATCGGCAGCCCCATGTAGCCGCAGGCCAGCCGGATCTTCCAGGCATTGCCCGAACGCAGCGTATCGGCCAGTTCCAGCGGCTTGCCCGCCAAGGGATGCGGTATCTGGTTCATCGTCAGTCCATCTTGATGTTGGCGCGCTTCACGATTTCGGTCCACTTGGCCTTCTCGCCGGCAATGAAGCGCTGATACTCATCCGGCTTGCCCGTGTACAGCTGCGTACCCTGCGACGCCAGCCGGTCCTTCAGTTCCGGCGACGCCAGGGTCTTCTGCAGCGCCGCGTTCAGCTTTTCCATCACGTCGGGCGGCGTGCCTGCGGGCGCGAAGAACGCGTTCCACGAGCTGATCTGCAGGGCCGCGTCGCCCACCTCGCTGCTGGCGGGCACGTCCGGCGCGGACGGCAGGCGCTTGTCGGCGGCCACCGCCAGCGCGCGCAGCTTGCCAGACGCTGCATGTGGCATGATCACCGGGCTGGCGTCCATCACCACGTCGACCTGCTCGCCGATGGCGGCATTGACGGCTTCGCTACCGCTCTTGAACGGCACGTGCACGATGTCCAGCCCGGCCGTCAGCTTCAGCAGCTCCAGGCCCAGGTGCGGCGAACTCGCATTGCCCGCCGAACCGAAGTTCAGCTTGGCCGGATTGGCCTTGGCATAGGCCACGAACTCGCCGAAAGTCTTGGCCGGCACGCCCGCACGCACGGCCAGCAAATACGGCGATCCCGACACCATGCCCACCGGCGCGAACTTGTCCGCGTCATAGCTGAGCTTGCTGTAGATCAGCGGGTTGACCACCTGCGTACCCACCGTACCCATGAAGATCGTATAGCCATCGGCCGGCGCGGTGGCGGCCACCTGCGCCGCGATCACTCCGCCCGCGCCCGGCCGGTTCTCGATCACGATGCTCTGCCCCAGCGCGTCGCCCATGCCCTTGCCGACCTGACGCGCCACGATGTCCGTGATCCCGCCCGCGCCGAAAGGCACCACCAGCCGGATCGGCCGGTCCGGATAGGCCGCCTGGGCCCCATTGCCCGCCATTGCCGCAACCAACGCCAGCGCGCCGGCGATTCCCGAAATCTTCATGTCATCCCCCTACGGGCGCCGCCTATCGGCACCATCATGACACGAAGTGTCCTATAGGAGATTGATTTTCCGCAAGGAAAATGAGTTTAGGGAAAACCCTGAGCAGCAGGAATAAAGTTCGCCTTTTTCGTTGAAGTTCGCCTTTTGGCTTCGGCGGGCAACACCAGCCATTGTGCGGAGATCTTCTTCTATTCTGCGCAGATGGAGCCCGTCCAGATTGAAGAAAGGCGAACTTCGTGATAAGCGCGATTAAATGAGCGCCCCCAGCCTAACCCTGCAGATTTGAAACATGCCGGAGCGGCAGTGTGAAGGGGACACGGACGTCTCGAGGCACTCGGCTATGAGTTGGAATTGTCAGAGCAGGAAGCGCCGTGCCTTGTATCGATGACACCGACCCGCTCGTTGCCAGTGGCGATTTTGGGATAGAAGCTGCTGTTGGACTGCAAGAGGATGGTTGTGCGCCAAAATCACGCCCGCCACGTCGTGCGCCAGCGCAGCTTTGAAGTTCCGCAGCAGGATTGCGCCCCGGGTAAAAGCACCCTTTCGCCCGTGCAGAAACACTATTGATTCGAACGGTGTTTAACGGGCATACTGAACTCTCACGACTTTTGGAGGATACGTCATGCTCTATGACATCCAAAAGATGGGCGCGGAGGCGGCCCGCGAGGGATTGGGCCTTATAAACTGCCCATATCTGAAGGCCGCCGCGATGCCAGCTCACACTGGAGAATCTCCCAGCGATTGGCTCAAGCGTGTGACGGCCTGGGAAAAAGGCTGGAAGCGAGAAGTGGCATAGCGTGGGGCCAAACGCTTCAAACGTCCTTATGCCTCCCTCGCGTCCGGCCTCCGGCAAATTAAGAGGTCCGCCGAGAACAGGCTTCCCAATAGGGCGCTTGTTTTCGAGCATCCCTGTTTAGCCGCTAAACGGGCGCTTGCGCCCCGCCGGGATCACATTCATTGAACTGGTTGCGCATCTGGAGTAACTGCAGCGGATGCCTGGACCACCCCGAGCACTGATTCAACACGCCCAGCATCTTCACTCGCGCGCGATTCGGCAAAGATGGCTAGTCAATTGTAGGTTTCGGCGATGGACCTTCGAGGAGGAACTCCAATGGCTGAAATGAAATCTATCGCGCTCCCGGCGTATGTGGAGCTTTTAAATAAGCTTGTTGCCCAAGGCCATCCAGATATTCCGACTCCGTGTATCAAGGGGGAAGTAATTGGTATTGGTCTGCAGGCACGATCCCATCTGCATATTCGTCAACAAGCTATCCATCCTGCCGCACTCGCGGTACGGGAGCTCAGAAAGCAGGGAATATTTTGCTTTCCGATTCTAGCCCCGCTCGACGATCATTTTTTGACCTGACTATCGGGTGCAAAGCACAAGGCGGCCATCATGGCCGGCCTTGTGTTTTAGCAAATCAACTGGGGCAGGAATGGTTTGAACAGCGAACGAATCAATAAGCCGACAGCGATCGAAGACTACGGGCGCCGAATCGAGCCGCGGCATGGCCTCAATGGCCCCGTAGCTTTTATCGCCCTGAACAACAACCTTGAGCTGTGTGGCGTCTCCACGGAGCGGAGCATCATCTTCTGCCATCAGGGTTCGTACTTCGAGATTTTAGTACCCTCGAGCGATACGCCAGCCATGAGGCCGCCATTATTCATTACGAATCCAACGATCGGCTGCTTCGCCGTGTTGGTATCGATGCGTCCGTTGGCGCCGACATTCACGATAGCCACCGTGGCATCTGCCCCCACGGTCCATCCGCTACTGCTGCGAAATTTATTCAGGGCATCATCCGTCATGAACAGCAGCACCATAGCCTTTGATTGCGCGCCGGCTTGAAAGCCGATCGAGCCGGACGTGGTTCGGTAATAGGCCACCGCCGACTCGCCCACGCGGAGCACTCCCTTGCCGTGCTCCGCGCCGATGATGAAACTACCGCTGAGTACGTCGGGGAAAACCAGTACACCTCGGGCGCGCGCCACGAGTTCCCTGGACGACGGCGCGGCTTCATAAAGTTTGTCCAAGGTTGCGCTGGCCGCCTTGTCCAATGCTTGCCGAGTATCGGTCTGCGCCGGAGCAGACGGTTTAGACGGCGGAGTCGTGGTACAGCCTGCAACTAGCAGGCCAGCTGCGCTGATAGTGAAGACAGCGAAGCCAGTACGCCAACGGGAGGAAAAATCATGGATCATGGGGCTCTCCTTCGGTGCTTTTCCTGATAAACCTGCACATAGATAGGAATTTAGATGTGTGCAATGAAGACGCCGTAAAGGCCGGGCGGGCCACTGGTTACGCAACGAACGGCGTGCCCGCATTTGGACGGCTCATCAGCCCGAGGCTCGTAGAGCTTCCGCAATTGAATCCAAGGCGTACCCTATGTTCTGCAGGACCTTTGCCGTCGCGGTGCGCGTGAACTCGTCGGACGCGGTCTTCATAAAAGCTGCCACTAACTCTGGATTCTCTTTGGCGTAACCGCTGCCGAAGACAGCATCGATTTTCGTCTCCGCTGCCCGCAGATAGCTTTCTGCGCGAACCTGTGCCAAGGTGTACAGCGTATCAAGGTTAGCTTCAATGAACTCTGCCATGAGGGGCCTCCACTGACGATTGTTGAATGCCAGAAGCCTGGCTATGGCGACGCCTACCCGGTGACAATTTCCGCCAATATCGGTTAGAAACGGTGCCTTAAGCCGAAAGCGACGGCGGTGTCTGTCGCATCGCGCTGGAACGCATAGTTGTCGCCGTACGAGGCGTACGCATAAAGGTTAGTACGCTTGGTGAAGTCATAGGTGTAGCCCAAGCTGTAGACGTTAAACGTCGCGTCGTCGCCCGTCAGTTTGTCATTGCTGGCAGTAGCGCGCTGCCAAGAGCCGAACACGGCGTGGCGGCCGAGCGGCACGGTCGCGCCAATCATGTACGAATTAGCGCGGAAGCCATCGGCCAGCTTGAATGTGCCGAGGTTGTTCATGCCTTCGGGCGTAGTGCCCATGTTCTGGCCGACAAACCAGCCGTCGCGGGTCTGGCCGAACGCGGCGGCCAACTTCACAACTTCAAAATCGTACGAACCGCCGATGATGTATTCCTGGATGCGCGCGGCGTTCTTGCCACCCACGCTATTGTTGGAGGGATTGAAGCGGTCATACGAAGCGGCCAGATTCAGCGGTCCGTTGACGTACTGCACGCCAGCGGTGATAACGCGGTTGTTGTTGCCCGTGGCAAAGCCAGTCTGCGTCGTGTCGCTGACAGTGTCGTCGGCGCTGAACGAGTAGCCGATGCCGGCTTTGAAGCCGCTCATACTCGGGGTCTGGTACATGACCATGTTGTCCAGCCGCATCGTGTTCGCACTACCGAACGTGGTGCCCATATTGGCGGTGTTGTAGCTAAGCCCGAACGGATCGATAGAGCCAAAGTACTTGGACGCCAGGTTTGTCTGGCGGCCTAATTCCAGGCGGCCCCATGAATCGCTGTCCAGGCCCACGGTGGCCTGGCGACCAAAGAGGCGGCCGCCTTGCTGTGAGTTGCCGTTTAGAGGACCGAACCCGCCTTCCAACGTGAACACAGCGCGCAGGCCATCGCCCAGGTCTTCTATGCCGCGCAGACCAAAGCGCGACCCGCTGCTTACGCCCTGCACCGCGCCAAATCGGCTTTGCGAATTGTCGTTGAACTTCACCTTTTCGTAACCGAGTCCAGCATCGATCAAGCCGTACAGCGTCACAGAATCTGCGGCTTGGCCGGCACCGCAAAATCCTATTAAGACCGCTGCTGCCAATAGAGTTCTCTTCATGGAAAGCCCCTTCGTCTTACGCGCACGCTCCGGTTCTTCACATGGCTGATCAACGGCACAGCGAAGTCGAAGCCCTTTGGGATCCATCCAGCCCAGCGATACTCTCGAAGGATGATCAAACGCCAATGGCAGAAGGCTTTATGAGCTTGAGCCCTCGCGCGGCGTTGTAACCGTGGATCTCCTTCACGTCGAGCTTGCGCATGAACTCGATGGTATGTGAGTCGATGACTTGCCCCGGAACCATGATGGGAAAGCCGGGCGGATAGGGAATTACGAAATTGGCGGACACCAGGGCCGGCCCCGCTTCCAGACGATTGTCCAGATCCGGGCTCGCTAGCGGAAGATATTCGCAGTCCGCTTCGTTGTACGCGGCGAAGAACGCGGCGCGCACATTACCTTCCGGTGTGATGCTGCCAGGATCGTCGCGATACCCATCGTGAAAATGGCTGAAATTGGGCAGATCTGGCACATCTTCCATCAAACTCCGTATCTTTTCCGCAAAGGCAGCCCGGCCGGCTTCACCGGACTCCTTCAGCCGCGTTTCAATCTCTTCCGAGATTTCAAGCAGCACCTTGATGAGCGACGCGACGTCGCTGCGCGTGTTGTTGATATTGCTTTGCAGCAGCACGCTGTTGCGCGACGTCTTGTTAAGCTGGATGTTATAGCGTGAGGCCAGCAAGTTCTTAAACGCAGTTCCGTCATACCCCGCCGTGCCGCACACCAACGTCAGGCGTGTGGGGTCCAGGCAAAACTCATCGTCCTTGAGGGCCTTGGCCGCGGTCAGCCAGTTCATGCCCGGCGCTAGGAAGTCGGTAAAGCCGGAAGCCCGGAACTCCTCGGGGATCATCCTGTCGGCTCCCAGGACACTGAAGTACCTGGAAATCACCGGATGCTTGGCGACCTCGCGCCGGATGGCCAAAGCGACCTCGGTGGCGCGCATGACCAGTTCGTAGCCTTCCAGCTCCATCTGCCGGCGCGCAACGTCCAGGGACGCAATGATCTGCGCATTGGGTGACGTCGACGCATGAATGAACACCGCCTCGCGGAATGCCGACACGTGATGCTCGTAGTCTTCGTCGCGCACCGCCACGATCGACCCCTGTCGCAGGCTGGACATGGACTTGTGCACGGAGTCCGTCTCGTAGACGCGTATCCGCATCGTCCGCGGATTCGGCGTCAACTCCCGGTCCAGCAGGCGCGGATCCTTGGGGTCGAGGTCTTCGCCGAGTTCGCGGCACTGGGCATCCCAAGCTTCCTGCGCCTTGGGATCGTCTCGCCACTCGTGCAACGCCGCCGCAGCCCCCATGGCGGTGCGCATGCGCAGGAACGGCGACCAGCGCGCAAATCCGAACCACGCTTCATCCCATAGGAAGATCAGGTCCGGCTTGATAGCCAGGCATTCGGCCATGACGCGGCGAGTGTTGTAGATGTGGCCATCGAAGGTGCAATTGGTCAGCGTGACCATGGCCGCCTTGTCAAGGCGACCCGCAGCCTTCAGGTCCAACAGCGCCTGCTTGACGGTGCGCAGCGGGACCGCCCCGTACATCGAGTACTCCGTCATCGGGAATGCTTCCACATAGAGCGGCTGCGCGCCAGACAGCACCATTCCGTAGTGGTGCGACTTGTGGCAGTTGCGATCCACGATGACGATGTCGCCCGGCTTGGTCACCGCCTGATAAACCATCTTGTTGGACGTCGACGTGCCGTTCGTGACGAAAAATACGTGGTCCGCGCCGACCGCGCGCGCGAACTTTTCTTGTGCGACCTTGATGTTGCCCGTAGGCTCCAGCATGCTGTCCAGCCCACCGGTCGTGGCGGATGTTTCCGCCAGGAACAGGTTCAACCCGTAAAACTCACCAAAGTCGCGGATCCAGTTGGACTTAATGATCGACTTGCCACGGGCGATCGGCAGGGCATGGAAGGTGCTGATCGGCCTGGCGGCATATTGCTTGAGGTTGTCGAAGTGCGGCGTGGATTGACGTTCCCGCACGCCCTCCAGAATATTCAGGTGCACCTCCATGGGTTCCTCGACCTCATAGAACACGCGCCGTATTGCCGATGCACTGGGGTCGCCAGCGAGCTGCTCGACCTTGCGGTCCGTCAGCAGATAGATGTCCAACTCGGGCCGGATGTTGGCAATCAGCCGAGCCAGTTTCACGCCGATCTCGCGCGGCGAGTCGACCGTGGTGTCCAGGTGCTGATAGACGGACAGGTAATCCCGCAGCAGCGAGGCATCGTGTTTGGACGGAACGGGAATGCCGTCATAGATGACCACGGCCTCGAGCTTGCCATTCAGGATGGTCGCCAGCAGCGCGTCCTCGACGCTGCCTACCATGACGGGCTCGTAGATCATCGTGTCGTCGTGACGCCGCAGTTCACGAATCTCACGGCAGATCGCCGCTGCGCGCGTCGGTGGCGCCGGGCTTACGAACAGCGCCTCGAAGTACGGGCGCCGTGCCAAGCTGCCGGCCATCCCGGGCGGCGTGCGGTCGGGCCCATCGGCGCCCGATTCCTCGGCTGCGTCCCACTCGCCCTCGTCGTAGCGATAGCTGCCCGACAGCAGCGCGTTGCTCATGCGCAGCACCAATCGCGCGGCGCCCATCGCGTCACCGTCGGCGATCCGGTCGTCGAGCGTGCTCAGCAACTGCGCACCGGGATACGCAAAATAGCTCTCCATCGGGCGCAGGTCGCGCAACGCATCCAGTACCGGGCCGGCCCCGCCCGAGCCCTTGCCGCTGCGCATCTCGGCGGCCCAGGTCTGCGCCTTGGCGTTCAGGTCGCGCCATCGGTCCAATCGGGCGGCCGAGATGGAAAACAGATGGTCGAGCTGTTGGCTCTCGTGAGTCTCGGTAGTCATGGCTATCCCCTGAATGTCGGCGCAAGCCCACTGGCCACGCGGTCCGGGCTCGCAATGTCCTTATGCAAGAATCATGATCACTACCATTCCCCAAATCGTCAGCAGGGTATTGCCGACGGCGTAGGTCACCGTATATCCCAGCCCCGGAACCTGACTCTTGGCGACTTCACACACCATGCCGAGCGCTGCGGTGGTGGTGCGCGATCCCGCACAGATACCTAGGATCAGGGCCGGATCGAAGCGGAAAATGTATTTGGCGATGAACATGCCCAGAAGCAGCGGCACCGTCGTCGCGAAGATGCCCCATAAAAAGAGACTGATGCCCAGCTTCTGCAAACCGGCGACGAAGCCCGGCCCAGCGGAAATCCCCACAACGGCTATGAACACGTTCAGGCCAACGGAGTTCATGAACCACAGCGTCGGCTCGGGAATGCGTCCAAAGGTCGGGTGAATCGCGCGAAACCAACCAAACACGATGCCGGCAATAAGCGCGCCGCCAGCCGTCGAAATGGTCAGCGGAATGCCGCTGACGTTGATCACGATCGCGCCGATAAGCGCGCCGACGGTGATCGCCAGCGACACAAAGGCGACGTCCGTCACCGTCGTAGGCCGGTCGACATAGCCCAGGTTCTTGGCCGCGGCATTGATGTCCTGTGTCCGCCCAACCACTGTAATGACGTCGCCCCGGAACAGTTCCGTCTTGGGCAGGATGGGGATCACCGTCTCAGTCGGCCCGCGCCGGATCTTCTTCAAGAACACGCCGCGCGCCCCAGGCCAGTGCGCCAGTTCCTCCAGCGGTTTGCCATCGACCTTCTTGTTAGAGACGTAAATATCGACACCCTCGGTCTTGATGTCCAGCAGTTCGGCGTCTTCCACTTCCCGTCCGCTGGGGCCAAGCCGCGCGATCATCTGATCGCGCTTGCCGCCCACCGCGACGATGTCTCCAGGTTCGATGACGGTTGCCTGGTCGATTTCGATGATTTTTCCACCTCGCCGGATCCTTTCGACGAAGGCCCGGAATCCGGCCTGCGTGCCTGCTTCAATTTCGCCTACCGACTTGCCGATGAAAGGACTGTTGTCAGCGATCGCGTACGCGCGGACCTCGAACTCGTACCACTGGGTCGCGTCCGCCGAGCCCTGGCCCGCACCGAGTTTTTGTTCATATGCCTTGCATGCCGCCACCAGATCAATGCCAAGCAGTTTGGGGCCGATCTGCGCCAGAATGATCGCCGAGCCCACCGTGCCGAAGATATACGTCACGGCATAGGCTATCGGCATGGCATCCAGCAACGCCTGCGTTTCTTCTGGCGGGCGGCCCAGTCGATTGATTGCATCGGTTGCCAGGCCCATCGACGCTGAAATGGTTTGCGACCCTGCGAAGAGCCCGGCTGCGGAACCAAGGTCGTATCCGGCAATCATCGCGGCAACGATTGAAGCTCCCAGTGAGAGCAGCGCCATGACCACGGCAAAGATCGCCTGCGGCAGGCCATCCTTGGCAATGCCACGCACAAACTGCGGCCCGACCCCATAGCCGACGGCAAAGAGGAACATCAGGAAAAACACCGACTTCACGTTGGGGGAAATCTTGACCCCGAGGATGCCGATGACGATTGCGACCAGCAGAGTCGACGTCACAGCGCCGAGGCTAAAGCCTTTAAAGCTCTTGCCGCCGATCCAGTATCCGAAGCCCAGTGCCAGAAAAATGGCAATCTCTGGGTAGGCTTTCAATGTCGCAACAAACCAGTCCATGACTTTCTCCTTAACGATTCCTTGATGGAACGCTTCTTGTCATGCGGGCGGCCCGTTGCTAGCTTGATTTTCCTGCTCCGCCCTTTTGCTGCCGGTATCGCTCCAGGTATTCGTCGCGCAGCTTGCGAACGCACTGGCCAATCTTCACGTAGTCCTGCTCATTCAGATTGGCGAGCGACACGCGACCCGAGGGGTGCTGCGTCCCGAAACCCTTGCCCGGGAGCAGCACGACGCCCGTTTCCTCTGCCAGTCTGAATAGCATTTCGTGGGGTTTGATCGATGCCAGCAGCCATTTCACGAAATCGGGGCCAACTTCCCGGCTCATATGCTCCACGTCCAGCAGCGTGTAGTAATCGACCACGTTCTCATCGACCTCGCCCGGCGCTGCACCCATGCCCCGGTATAGCGCTGCCTTGCGTCCGCGGATCAACCGCTTCATGGCGTGCTTGTAGCTTTCGGCGGTGTCCATGAGCGAGAAAAGCGAAAAGAGCACCATCTGCACTTGCTGGGGCGTGGACAGACCGGCCGTGTGGTTGAGTGCGACGGTGCGGCTATCTGCCACGATGCGGTCAATGAAGGGCAGCTTTTCGGGCTCGGTCGTAATCGACGCGTAGCGCTTGTTCAATGAGTCACGCTCTTCCTGCGGCAGTTGCGCAATTTTTTCATCAAAGACGTTCGACTTGTCAGCCGCAATCACGCCAAGACGCCAGCCGGTCGCACCGAAATATTTCGAGTATGAATAAACCAGCAGCGTGTTGCGAGGACACAGTGCAAATAGCGAGACAAAGTTGTCCGCGAATGTCCCGTACACGTCGTCCGTCAGGAGGATCAGATCGGGCCGCTCTTTCACGATGCTCGCCAGGTATTGAAGACTCTTGTCGCTAACCTTGACCGACGGCGGATTACTGGGATTAACCAGGAAGAACGCCTTCACCTTCGGGTCGCGCAACTTGTCCAGTTCCTTTTCCGGGTACTGCCAGCCATGCGCGCCGTCGGCATCGATGGCCAGTTCAGTCAGGCCGAACTCCGACAATTCGGGGATTTCGATGTAGGGCGTGAAAATCGGCTTGCCCAGCGCAATGACATCGCCCGCCCTCAGCAGGCGATTGATCTTCATCGAGTTGAACAGATATGTCATGGCAGCCGTGCCACCCTCGACGGCATACAGGTCGAAATCGCCCGCGAACGGATGGCCGCCGATCATTTCCTTCCTGATGTACTGCTTCACGATTTCTTCCGACAACTTCAGCATCCGATCCGGCACGGGATAGCTGCAGGCCAGGATGCCGGCGCACATTTCGTAGAGAAAATCGCCTCCGTCCAATCCCAGCTGATCCCGCACGAATGACACGGCGCTGGCGAGGAATTTCACACCGGGCACGTCAGCATGGCTGCGGGCGAAGAGATCGAAGCGTTCTTCGATGCCCGCGCGCCGCGGAAATCCTCCGACGCCCTCGGCAAGATACGAAAACGACCGTTCGGACTCGACCATGGCAAAAAGTCCGAGCTGCCAGAAACCGTGCCGGGGAATGGTCGCAAGAAAGTTCGGGTTTCCCCTGCCTGCATTGAGCATCAGCCTGTTGGTGACGCTTCCTGCCAATTTGATCAACTCGTCTTTCAGTTCGAACGGAGAAAGACTAGCTAAGTGAGACGTATCGCGGGTATTCATTGGAGCCTCCGATGCACGATTACAACGGTCAATGAAAACGGATACTCGCGGAAAGGGGTTGCTCCGCGGGTGCCAAACCAAAACGTGGCGATTCGCGCTGGTGGTGACTGGCATTCCAGCGATTACGGTCACATCAAGCGTGGTTCGAAAATTACTCTCAGCTTGACACCACATCAAGAGGTACTAGCAAACTAGTATTTAAATACTGTCCGCCCCCCGTAAGTTCCGCAAACTGCTGCGATCCCTGTTAGCCGGAAGCGGTGCAAAGAAATAGCGCGCCATAAAAAACGTCCGGGTTGCATTATTAGCGCCGCTGTTTTGAATTTTCCACGTAATGGCTGGAGTGGAGGAAAAGGCCTGCTCGCGGTCGGGCCCCTGCGCATGCAGTGCAAGTGGGGTCGTCAAAGGCTTCTCGGCCTCCCCGGTGCGGCACTCGTTTCCACCACGCGACAGCAACAGATAACAGTCGAAGGTAGATGTGACTAAAGGATGGATTTACATCGCTGAGCGCAGGGCGCGAAACTTATCGGCTCATCCCAAGTAAAAAAAAATAGGAGATGCAAAATGCCGGCAAACCAAGTAAAGCGTCCCATTGCAGTGGTGGCGATTGCGGACGATGGTACGAGATATCGAATCGAGCGACGGGCCCGCGCCCTACCCGGGGACAAAGGCGACGGAGCATTTTTCTATTGCTGCCTTCCCGATGGTCAGGCCGTAGGTTGGCTGGGCTACGGGCAGTACCAACTACCGGACGGCACAGTCGTCCGGACTGGTACATCGCCTAGCCCGTAGTTCTGCAGTTCAGTTCAACTCTCGGGCCAGGCGCGGCCGGCCCTCGGAAACAGTTGGTCCGAAAAGCCGAGGTGCCCCCTATAGGCTCGGTAGGCATAATACTTGCCCTACCTGTGACATCGTCTCCATGCGGACGAAACCAGGGAGCCAGGGCATGAAGGAACCGACACAGGGCAAAATCTGCCGCGTAGTTCTTACCGAGGTGGGCAAGCTTACCGGCGCGACGGGCGCCGTCGTAATGCGGGTCGAACACTTACCCTTGGCCGAGTTGCCGCCGGATGAACAGGCAAACGTAACGGTCTTCATCTTGGATCAGCGCCAAGCGGCGGAGCTTGATGCACAGTTGCTGTCCGCCTGTGCGCCAGACCTGAACGTGTTCGACTCCGACTGCTAATGGAAAAACAAAAACCTTGGTACGGGCGCCCGCCGCACCTATTCTTTTCCAAGCACGGCCCCACGAACCGCGTCGGCAAGATCTTCACGGACTACCTCCGCAACGGCTTCGGCGCAACCACCGCTGCGGCTTGGTCGGCTCGTGCGAGACCAGGGTTGGGCATATCAGTGCCCTTGTACTCGGACGAGCTGGAAAAGGTAGTCAGCGGCGCGCAGTGGGCGATCTCGAACATTCACGACCGATTGGACGTGGTGAAAGCCGTTGGCGTATCTGCGGCCGCAGTTCGGAAGCATGTGACCGCGCAGCCCTAGCAACCGGCGCACGACCCTTTAAGAGGCATTACGGTGGCGAGCAACGGCGGCAGATTTGTCATCTACCGTCGGGCCAGAGGTCGCGCGCGAGCTTTATCGACGGTGAGCGATTTGCCGACTTGCTGAAGAATGACGGCTAAATGGATCTCTCATGTATCGCTCCTGCGTTCGGCGGAAATGCCGATGCGACGCTGCGCCTGACCGTCTCCAAGTAGAAGGCCGAGGGCACGACGGGAGTCTGTATGCGTGGTTCGCCTGTAAGAGGCGAACTTTCACATAAACAAATCCACCTCTTCTGCGCCAGCTTTGCGAAAGGCGAACTTTGAGCAACGCATAGATTTCCCTCATGCCCTATACAAAAAAAGGCGAACTTAATTTGCAGTACTCAAACCCTGGGCCGCAGGAATATAGTTCGCCTTTGAAGTTCGCCTTTTGGCTTCGGCGCGCGAGTCCCGGCATTGCGCACGCATCTTGCGCTCGTCTCTGCGCATGGAGACGCAGCGTCATGCTGACGCTGCGGTGCCAATACTGGGACGTACGCGGATCAGACCGGGCGGTGACACACCGCTTCTATGTTGTAGCCATCCGGGTCCAGGATGAACGCGCCGTAATAGTGCGGGTGGTATTGCGGACGCAAGCCAGGCCCGCCGTTATCGCGCCCTCCAGCCGCCAGCGCCGCCTGGTGAAAGGAATCGACCTCGGCACGGCTGCGAGCGCGAAAAGCCAGATGCACGCGCGGGGTGCTGGGCGTGCCCTGATGGATCCAGAATTCGCCGCCCGGGTCTTCCGACTCGTGAGGCTGGCCTACGCCGAAGCCCATCCCGGTCGCGAGCACTTTGCGCGGTATGTAGCCTAGCGCCGCGAGCGCGCTGCGGTAGAACATCCGGCTGCGCTCGAAGTCGCTCACGTGAATTTCGACATGATCCAGCATGCGCTGACCCTTCGGAAAGCGGCCCCAGCGGGCCAGAAAGATCAGGATAGGTCAGTTGGCAAGCCAGGGACGCTTCGATTTGCAACGCGGGCCTCGCGATTCTTCCGCAATTCGCGCACCGCAAGCGCAACTCCGGCTCGCCGCGATCAACGCTCAAACGCGGCCTGCGACACTCGTTTGGGAGAACGGAATGATCTTGCGCTCCATCAGCACCCTCAGCCAGTGCTTCACGCACGCCTCGGTGTCGTAGGTTTGCGTGAAGCCCGCCTGCTTGATCTTGACCGTGCTGACAAATGCGGGCGCGGGCGGGGTCTTCAGGCCATAGCCGAAACGGGCGTCGGCGGAGTAATGGGATTCGCCAAGGATCTGCGCCATGCTCAGCGGCCGCAAGCCATGCTGCTTGACGATCTCGTTCCACAGGTCCGCCCGGCCGGGCAGGTACTCGGCCAGGCGCAGGGGCTGGTCCGGACCCGCTTCGACGTCCAGGAACTCCGCCAGGGACGGCCATAGGTCATGCCAGCTGAACACTTCGCCGTTGGTAAGGTTGTAGTGCTCGTTCCAGGACGCCGGATTCTCCGCCGCCCAGACGCCTGCATCGCCGATCAGGCGCGCGTCCACGGCTTCACGCGGATAGGAAATGTGGCCGGGATAGCAGAACGGCTTGCCTTCGGCGCGGCACACTGCCGCGTAGACGCCTATGACCGGCACCGTGTTCATGGCCACGCCCACATTGGGGCCCAGCACGATGGTGGGACGGAATATCGTCCAGCCAAAGCCGGACTGCGCGGCCTTTTCCCGGATGTAGTCTTCCTGGAACCAGTACGAGTTCGGATGATCGTCCCGCGGCTGGCGTTCGCGCGCCGGCGTGCGGATGGGATGCAGGTGTACGCCATAGGCCTTGGTACCCTGCAGCACGCTGACATGCTGCAGCCTGCCGCTGGCGGCCAACGGCTCGATGACGTTCCTGATCATGCCCAGGTTGGTGGCCATCTGCTCAGGATCCTGCCAGCCGGCGATGAGCCCTGGCTTCTCATAGACGGCCGCATAGAAAACGTGCGTGGCTTCAGGCATATCCCCGAAGGCGCGGCGGCAAGCCTCCGCGTCCTGCAGATCGACCGGCAGATGGGTGTATGGCCGTTGGCTGATGATCTCCGGACGCCGGCGGGAAACCGCGATGACTTCCCAGCCCGCGTTGAGGAATGAATCGACGGCAGCGGAGCCGACCAGCCCGCTGGCGCCAGTAACGATTACGGTGCGTGACATGATTCCGTCAATCCATGACCAGGTTGATCTGCTTGAACAATTCCTTGAAACGGACGTACTCGTCCGCCATGCGCTTGCCGAAGTCCGCCCGGCTGTCCGCTGAAGGAACGATACCGAGGCCGGCGAATTTCTCCTGGGTTTCCGGGTTGTTCACGGCCTTGACGATTTCGTCGTGGAGACGGTCCAGGATCGCCTGCGGCGTGCCGGCAGGCGCGACGATGCCATACCAGGCGACGCTCTCCGCACCGGGCAGTCCGGCTTCGGCAACAGTGGGGACGTCCGGCAGCAAGGGCGAACGCTTGGTATCGGCCACGGCCAGGGCGCGCAGCTGGCCGGACTTCACGAACGACAGGATGGGCGGGACGCCGCTGATGACCATCTGGGTGCGCCCGCCCAGGGTGTCCGTAATCGCATCGCTGTTGCCCTTGTAGGGCACGTGCAGGATTTCGGTCTTGGACAAGTGCTGGAACAGCTCGCCGGCGATATGGCCGCTGGTGCCGACGCCAGCCGAGGCGTAGTTGACCTTGTTCGGATTGGCCTTGATGTAGGCAATCAGCTCCTTCAGGTTGGTCACCGGAATCGACGGGTTGACCAGGATGACGTTCGGTCCCGTCGCCACCAGGGCAACCGGCGCCAGATCCTTGAGCGGGTCATAGGGCATCTTGCTGCGGGCATTGGGATTGACCGTGATCGGCCCGGCCGAGGCGAAGCCGATGGTGTAGCCGTCCTTGCCGGACTTGGCGACGATGTCGGTGGCCAGGTCGCCGCCGGCGCCGGGCTTGTTCTCTACGATCACCGGCTGGCCGAGTTGCTCGGCCAGGGGCTTGGCCACCAGGCGCGCAATGATGTCGATGGAACTGCCGGGGCCGAAGGTGGCGATCAGGCGTATGGGGCGCGCAGGGTACGCATCGGCGGCCTGCGCGCCTGTGACGGCGGCCAGGCTCAGGGCCAGGCCGGCGATCAATCGAAAAGCAATCATGATGTTGTCTCCCATGGATAGTGGTTTTTTTGCGGATCGTGTTCGCGGCGCGCGGCTCAGTCCCGGTGCGAGTACATCCGCTTGCCGGGATGCGGCAGCCGGGCGCGCAGGATGACGCCCTGCTCCGCTTCGGTGATGAACAAGGAGCGCCCGTCCTCGCCGCCGAAAGCGACGTTGGTGGTGCGCAGGCCCGCACAGGAACGGATGCGGTAGAGGGGTTCGCCCAGCGGGCTGAACAGCCATACGGTGCCCGCCTGCGCGTGGACGATGGCCAGGTTGCCGGCCTCATCCAGGGCCATGCCATCCGGCCCGGCCGTGCTGCCCGATAGCTGGATGAAACGGCTGGCCTTCTTCATCTGGCCATCCGGCTCCAGCCGCAGGGCGTAGATGGCGTTGTCGTGCGTGATGGCCACGTAGAGCACGTTCTCGGCCCTGTTCATGACCAGGCCGTTGGGGCCCGCCAGGCCATCCATGATGAGGTCCACCGTCTCGCCGTCGGCGCGCAGGCGGAACACGCGGCCGGTGGGGTTTTCCAAGGCGCTTTCACCCTGATCGGTGAAGTACAGGTCGCCGTTGGAAGCGAAGAACAGATCGTTCAGTCCCTTCAAGCCTTCCCGCCGCACGTGCTGCAGGTAGGGCCGGATGCTGCGGGTCTCGGGATCCAGAAGCATCAGGCCATGCAAATGGTCGGCAACGAAGATGCGGCCGTCGCGATGGATCTTCAGGCCGTTGGGTTCGCCTTCGTAGCTGACGATGACCTCGAAATTGCCTGCCGGATCCACGCGCAGGATGCGTCCATGCGCCAGGTCGACGCACCAGAGATTGCCCAAGCGATCGAAGGCGGGCCCCTCCAGAAAGGAGTGCATCTTCACGTGACGCGCGGCGAGCCAGGTCGAGGCCTGATCGGTCAGGTGCAGGGATTCGGGCAGCCGGGCGTAGACCTCGGTGCCCATGGGTTCAGCGGGAGGGTACATTGCTGTTCCTTTCAGGATTGCGATGGGCTGGCCGGAAGCTCGATTCCCAGCATCAACGAACTGAGCGACTTGCCATGGGGATCCAGGCGCAGCGAGCGCGTGACGCCGCCGGACAGTACGTCCGGGATGACAAAGTTCAGCGCCCTCAGGCTTTCGACCTCGTAGCGCCTCACCTTTCCTGCTCCCAGATGGGCAAAGGCCTGCTCGACGCGCTCGGCGGTAAGCGCCTGGCGCAGCAGGCGCCAGGCGTCCTCGTCGTAGGCAATGACGGCGATGCTCGAGGTATTGCCCTTGTCGCCAGCGCGCGCATGCGCAAGGTCATGAACCAGAATGCTCATGGTCAGGCTCCCACCGTAATGACTTCGGGCGTGACCCAGTCGCGCGGAATCAACAGGGCGTCCACGGCTATGACTTCCTTGGCGCCCAGGTTGACGGGACCGCCTGCGCCATAAGGTCCCTGCATGTTCAGTTGCCGCACGTGATCCCCCAACAAGTGCGCGCTCTTTTTGTCGGGACAGCGGGCCGACACGCGCAACCGGACTTCGTAGGGGTGGCCGGCGACGGCCTGCGGATGATCGCCATGCAGGCTGCTCACGCCGATCAGATCGACCTGGATCTCGCTGGCCGCGCCGCCGTCGAGCCGGAACCGCTCTTTCACCGTGTCGGCCGCCAGCCGCGCCCGCGCGATCGCGTTCACGCCTGCATAGGCGACCTCGCCAGTGCCTATCCAGCCATCGAAGTAGCCGACCACGACCTTGTAGCTATCGGTGCGCGGCGCGGCGCGTATGCCGCGCACGGCCACGCGGTCCGCGTGCTGCTCTTCAAAATGCAGGCCTTCCAGGCTCAACACGCAATCTGGCGTGATGTAGGCCGAGGGATCATGGATTTCGTATAGCGCCTGCTCGGTACAGGTCATGCGGTCGAGGCGGCCGCCCGAGCCGGCGGGCTTGCCTATGTACAGTTCGCCGTCGCTGTAAAGATCGGCATAGGGATAAGCCAGTTCGGCCAGGCGGGGCACGTCTTTCTTTCCCGGGTCGGCGAAATAGCCGCCGGTGATCTGCGCGGAACACTCCAGCAGGTGGCCCATGATGGTGCCCGCCGCCAGCTTGGGCAGGTCCTCGTAGCTCCAGCCGTGATGATGCAGGGCAACGCCCAGAAACAGCGAGGGATCGGCGACCCGGCCCGTCAACACCACGTGCGCGCCGGTGGCCAGCGCATCGCGGACCACATCGGCGCCCAGGTAGGCATTTGCCGAGGCCAGCTGGGGCAGGATCGCCTCCAGCGGCAGATCGCGATCCAGCAGGCGCAGTTCAGGATGCAGGCGCACGCGCTCGGCCACGTCGTCGCCGACTACGGCGGCGCACTTGAGCTCCCGCCATCCCAAGGCGTGTCCTATGTCCAGCGCGGCCTGCGCGGCGCCGGCCGGATTGGCCGCGCCCATGTTGGACACCAGCCGTACACCTTTCTCCCGGCACGCCGGCAGGAAGGCACGCATGCGCTCCTCCAGCATCGGGTTGTAGCCGTGAGCGCCGTCATGCTTGCGTGACAGCGTTTCGCGCGCAATGGTCCGTTCGGCCAGGCATTCGCACACCAGGTAATCGATATCGCAGTCTTCCAGCAGCGGCATGGCCGGACCGATGCGGTCGTCCGCCATGCCGGCCCCTACGCCGATGCGCAGCCGCTTGCGCGGTTCATTCATGTCTGTCTCCGTCCGTATTGCTACTTTGCGGCCTAGTATGCTGCGGCCAGCCTGATCTGAAAATTGATATATTTATATCTTCGTAATAACCCAAACGCATCGTGCAGGCCATGACCCTGACCATTTCCGAATTGGAGGCGGTGCTGTTGGTGGCGGAAACGCTCAACTTCCGCATGGCCGCCGAACGCGTGCCGATTTCGCAGCCGGCGCTCAGCCGGCGCGTACAGGCGGCGGAACAGAAGCTCGGCGCCAGGCTGTTCGACCGTGACAAGCATGGCGTGGCGCTGACCTCCGCTGGCGCGGAACTGGTGCCTATTGCGATGCGGATGCTGTCGGAGTTCCGCGACTCGCTTAGCGATCTGTCCGAATTCATCGCGGGCCGTCGCGGCAGCATCAACATCTGGGCCCTTCCCTCCGTCGCCTCCGCACTGCTGCCCGCGGCGACGCGCACTTTCCAGAAGTCGCACCCGCAGGTACGCCTGAACATCCACGCGGTTTCCGCGCGCCAGATCACGCAGGCCGTATCGGAAGGCAATGCCGACATCGGCATCTCCATCGAAATCCCCGACCAGCCGGCCAGCGTGCAATTCACGCAACTGCTGAAAGAGAACTTCGTGCTGATCTGCCCTATCGGCGACCCGCTGGCGCAACGCAAGCGCGTGGATTGGAGCGTTTTTGCCGACCGGCCTTACGTTGCGAGCGGGCCCGCCAGCAGCATCCGCCAGGTCACCGACCAGATCCTGGCAGCCTCCGGCCGGCTGCCGGAAATGAACTACGTGTCCGACAATATTTCGGTAGTAGGCGCAATGGTGGCTGCCGGCGTGGGCATAGCGGCAGTGCCGCAACTGGCCCTGCGCCTGATGGATACCACGCGCCTGTGCAGCGTGGCGCTGCACTCGCCCGCCGCGTCACGGAACATCGGCATCTTGCTCAAGCGCCAACGATCCCTGTCGGCGGCGGCGCAACGCTTCCTGGACACTTTGCGGCAGACGGATCCGGGTTAGGAGCGCGACGCCAGCGGGCTCTGCCCCCCGGTTCCGACCGGGTTCAAACGATCCGCGATCTCGCGCTGCACACGCCACAGATGGACGCGCATGCTTTGCTCGGCCGCATCCGGCGATCGACTCGCAATGGCTTCCGCGATTGCGCGGTGTTCCTGGTCACGCATCTGTATGCGCTCTCGCGTGGTTTGCGTCGTGGCGGGAATATGCAGGCGCTGGTCCGCGCCGACGTGGCGCAAGAACGCATAGAGACTTGCAGCCAGTTGGTTCCCGGAGCTGTCCGCCAGCAATTTGTGGAATGCGATATCCCCGGTCGAGCGCGCTACCCCTGACGGCGTTGTGGCGGCTTCCAGGATTTTGGCGATCTGCACCGGCGAGGCCCGGATTGCGGCCAATCGCGCGATTGCCGGCTCCAGCACCATACGCAGTTCGATCACCTCGAGCGCATTCGTCTCCTGGACCACGACATCGCCTTTGAGAATGGGCGGATCGTTGCGGCGGATGACGGGCCGCGGCAACTCCGATGCCTCGCGCATCTTGTCCAGGGCAAGGCGCAAACGATGACGGTTGACGTCCAGTTGCCCGGCGAGAACCCGCTCGGAAGGTAGTTCTTCTCCTTTGCCCAACAGCGCTCGGATCTGCGTAATCAGCCTGCGTATGTCATTGGAAACCTCGGGTTGGCGGGTGCGTGCCATTGTTCCCTCGCGTCATGTTTTCGCAACCATCTTAGATTTGAAAATGGTTGATTCGCAATAAAAATAAACAACCGGTTGAGAATTTTGATAAACGGATTATTTTCCATAATCCATTGTTTTATATGTGTTTTTTATTATTCAAAAGCCCAACAATCCGAGCACTTAGGGGTTTTCCATATCGAACCACAAATACCGTTTACACAACCATTGGTTGTTATTAGATTTGTTCCGCCATGTGGTTAATCAATAACTTTCAAGGGGAACATGTATGCACGGAACCCGTCCCGTCAGCGGCACTCGCGAAGCGGATTTGTTGGCCATGTATGAGCAGATCGAGCGGAGATCCATGTTTCCGTTCTGGGCCCGCGAGAACGAGGCGCACGACGACATCAAACAGCTCGTCAGCGGCCCCAAGGCCGTGCCCTTCCGCTGGTCGTACAAAGAGGACATCCAGCCCCTGCTTGCCGAATCGGCGCGACTGATCTCGACCGAAAACACCGACCGGCGCTCGTTGATCCTGGTCAATCCGGGCCTGGCCCCTCGCCGCGCGACGGTGTCGACCCTCTACACCGCGTACCGTCAGAACGATCCGAACGAGATCATGCCTCCGCACTCGCACACCGCGAGCGCCATCCGCTTTGGCCTGACGGGCCAGCAGAACTTTACCGGCGTGGAGGGTGAAGACATCACTTTCCTGCCTGGCGACATGGTGCTCACGCCGCGCGACACCTGGCACAACCATGGCAATCTCGGCAACGAGCCCGCCATCAACCTATCAGTGCTTGACTACCCGCTGGTCGAAAACCTCAACGCGCTGAGCTTCAAACACGACTACCAGGAGAACGGCGAAATCGTGCGCAAGCAGAGCGCCCGCTTCCAGACCGAGTATTCGCGCACAGTCTATGGCGTGGGAGGCCTGACACCCCGATTTGTCGACCATCGGCGCGGCGGCGGCGACTCATCGCCCATGTTCGTGTATCGCTACGACGCCATGCGAGAGCTGCTCTACCGCTTCCGGGACTGGGACGAATCTCCGCACGAAGGCTTGCTCGTTGAATATACGCATCCGTTGCGGGGCGGCCCGGTGTACCGCACGATGACCTTTTTCATGCAGATGGTCCGCCCCGGAGAGCGGACTCTGCCGCTGAAGCAGACGGCCAATCTCCTGGTCGCTCCGTTTTCCGGACAAGGCGCGATGACGATCGGCGAAGAGAGCTTCCCGCTTGAGCCCTTCGATACCGTGGCCGTGCCCAGCGACACCTGGGTCCAATACCGCAATGACCACGCCGAACCATTGATCCTCTTCATCGCCAGCGACGAGCCGGCACTGCGCGCAATGGGGCTTTTCCATCAGTGGGGCCGCACCGCGCAGGGCGATCTCATTGAGTTGGTCTGAGGAGACCGGTCTTGGCTAAAGCTTGGAATACCTCGTTGGTGGCTCATGTGGACTGCGAGGGCGGCGGGCAGGTCTGGGTGGAAGGGAACACGATGTTCGTGTCCCATATGCGGCCGCCCTATGGCACCTCCATCTATGACGTGGCGGATCCCCGGCGGCCCCGGCTGCTGGCCTCGCTCGAGGTACCGATGGGTTGGCATTCGCACAAGGTGCGCGCGAAGGACGGCCTGATGATCGTCAACTACGAGAAGTTCCGTGTTGGCGCGGACGATTTTGGCGGCGGACTGGGCATCTACGATGTGAGCCGTCCGGACCGGCCCCGCCTCATCAAGCACTGGAAGACGGGGACGGAGGGCGGAGGCGTGCATCGCTACGACTTCGATGGCCGCTATGCCTACATTTCGCCCACGGCCCCCGGCTTCGTCGGCAACATCGTGAAGATCCTGGACCTGCAGGAACCGTCGCGTCCCGAAGAGGTGGGAAGCTGGTGGATTCCAGGCCAGAACATGCAGGCCGGCGAACACTATCCGTGGGACAACTATGTTCCGCCTCGCTGCCATCACCCGCTACGCATGGGAAATCGGCTGTACGTGTCCTACTGGCACCACGGCATGTTCATCCTGGACATCGAGGACCTGTCTCGCCCCAAGCTGGTATCGCAATTCAACACGGGGCCGGCGCATCCCCATCCGACACACACGGCCCTGCCGATACCCATGCTGCTGAAAGGCCGGCAGATCCTGGTCGTCGCCGATGAAGACGTCGCCAAGCTGCGTCCTTCCCCACCGGCCTTTACCTGGCTGTTCGACATCACCGATGAACGCCAGCCCATTCCCGTCTCGACGTTCCAGGTCGATGGCGTCGACCCGGACGGCACTCCCAAAGAGCCTATGTCGGGCTGTCACCAGCCCGCAGAGCGCTTCACGGGCAGCGTCCTGCCCTTTGCCTGGTTCGCGCGCGGCTTGCGCCTGGTCGACATCAGCGACCCTTTCAGGCCCAGAGAGGTCGGCTACTACGAGCCCGACACGCCGGCCGGGTTCGAGCGGGTCTCATCGAACGACGTCACGACCGACTCGCGCGGCCTGCTCTATCTGCTGGACAGGCAGCGCGGGCTGGACATCATCGAAAGCTCTGTCTACGGAAACTGAAATGGCATATCTACAACAAGCCTTCGGCAAGAAGAATCCCAACCTTCCCTTCCATCCGGCCGTGCGTGCGGGCGACTTCGTCTTCGTGTCCGGGCAGGTCGCCAAGGACGAGAACGGCGTCATGCAGGAAGGGACCATCGAACAGCTGACACGCAGCACTATCGAAGCCATGCGCCGCGCCTTGCAAAGCGCGGGCTGCGACCTGGCGGACGTCGTCAAGGTCACGACTTACCTGGAAGACGCGCGCGACTTCGGCCGCTACAACGGCGTCTTCAAGGAGTACTTCCCGGACGGCATGCTGGCACGCACCACGGTGGAGGCGCGCGCCGTCATCGACACCAAGATCGAGATCGAATGCATGGCCTACAAGCCGCTTTGACCACAAACACACGACAAACACACTCAAGGGAGTTGCATCATGTTGGAAGTTCTTGGCCGCGCCACGTCCGGCAATGTTCAGAAAGTGCTGTTCCTGCTCGAGGAGCTGAAGGTCCCTTACCTGCGCAAGGACTACGGCAAGACGTTCGAAGGGACGACGCTCACCGGGGAATACAAGGCCATCAACCCCACCCAGAAGGTGCCGACGCTGCGCGACGGCGACCTCCATATCTGGGAATCGCACACGATCCTGCGTTACATCGCCAACACGCACGAAGCCGAAACCCTGTATCCCGCCAATCCGGCGGCCCGCAGCCAGGTCGAGCGCTGGATGGACTGGACTTTGGCATCGCTGAACGTCGCATACCTGGCGGGTTTCAAGGAAGCCAAGCTGCCTCCCGAAGAGCTGACCGAGACTGCGACGAAACTGCTGGGCGCGGAGCTATCACTGCTCGATGGCCACCTCGCAGGCAAGACCTGGGTGGCGGGCGACAAGATTTCCCTGGCCGATATCTGCCTGGCTCCGCTGGTCCGGCGCTGCCTGAAGTTCCCGCACGCCAAACCCGAATTGCCCAACCTGAAGGCATGGATGAAACGGATCGAGGACAGGCCGGCCTTTGTCACGGCCGTCGCGGCCGGTTGAGGTCGGCCATGGAGACCGGCATGCACAAACCGCCAGACGACTCCCAGATCCGCGCGCGCGGACTGACTGTCGACTTCGACACCCGCGCCGGACGCGTGCGGGTGCTCAACGACATTGACGTGGACATCGCGAAGGGATCCTTCACCTCCATCATCGGCCCGTCCGGCTGCGGCAAGAGCACCCTGTTGAAAGTCTTTGCCGGATTGGTGCCGCCCACCGGCGGCGACGTCCGCGTGGCCGGCGTGCCCCCCACGGAAGCTGTGCGCCAGCGCCGCGTGGGCATGGTCTTCCAGGAAGCCGCGCTCATGCCCTGGCGCACGGCGCTCGAGAATGTCTGCTCGCTGATGCACCTGGTGCATGCCCGGCCCAGGCAGGAAATTCTCCAGCGCGGCCGCGAAATGCTGCGGCTGGTCGGGCTGGAGTATGCGGCCGACCGCTATCCCAAGCAGCTGTCCGGCGGCATGCGCCAACGGGTTTCCATCGCGCGGGCCTTGGCCCTGGATCCCGAGGTACTGATGATGGACGAACCGTTCGGCGCGCTGGACGCCATCACTCGCGAAACCATGAGCGACTTCTTGCTGGACATCTGGGAGCGCACCGGCAAGACCATTGTCTTCGTCACCCATTCCATCGACGAAGCCGTTTACCTCTCGGACCGGGTCTATGTCATGGCCACCAACCCCGCTCGCATCGTCGACTGCCTGCCGGTCGCGCTGCCGGGCCCGCGCAGCGAGGCCACGTTCGCCAAGCCCGAGTTTCACGAGAAGTCGTATCAGCTTCGCCAACTGCTCAAGACCGGCCACGCCCAGGGGAGCACATCATGACGGCGGGTAGCACCATGAAAGCCAAAGCGCAGTCGCAAGTCCCTGTCGTTCCCCGGTTGCCGGGAAAGATCCGTCACGCGCTCGGTTCGGCCACGCCCAGCATCGTGCTCGTGCTGATCATCCTGGCCGCCTGGGAGGCCTGTGTCCGCATTCTGCAAGTGCCCGCGTTTGTCGTACCCGCGCCGACGGACATCGCGGCCGTTCTGGCGGAACGGCAGGCGGAACTCTTCCAGGCCTCGCTCGTCACGGGCGCAGAGATCCTGTACGGCTTCCTGTATTCGTGCGTCGTGGGCATCGCGATTGCGCTCCTGGTCGACCGCTATGCCTGGTTCGGCCGCGCGAGCTATCCGCTGATCGTGCTGTTCCAGAACGTGCCGAAGATCGCCCTGGCGCCGCTGCTGATTCTCTGGTTCGGGTACGACCTGCTCCCGAAGATCGCCCTGATCGTGATCATGGCCTTCTTCCCGGTCACGCTCAACATGTTGGTCGGCCTGCGGTCGGCGGATGCCAACCTGGTCGCGCTGCTCAGGTCCATCGGCGCGACGCCCAACCAGATACTGCGCCAGGTGAAGATCCCCGCTTCGCTACCCGCTCTGATGGCGGGGATGAAGGTGGCCATCACGCTGAGCGTCATCGGGGCGATCGTAGGGGAATTCGTAGGCGCTTCGGCCGGACTGGGCTACATGATCCAGTTCGCATCCAGCCAGATGGAAACAGCGTTGGTATTCGCCGCCCTGGTCCAGATTTCGGTGCTCGGCGTCTTTTTCTACTACGTCATCGAATTGATCGAACACAGGTTTTTGGGTTGGGCCACTCACTAAATCGAATCAACAAGGGGAAAAACATGAGATCGAGTTGGAGATTCAGCGCGCTCTTCGGAGTGCTGGCACTGTTCAGCGGCGCCGTCCACGCCAAGGACGCAGTCACCGTGCAACTGGACTGGGTCGTGCGCGGCAATCATGCGCCCTTCTTCGTCGCCAAGGAGAAAGGCTATTTCGCAGACCAGGGCATCGATGTGACGGCGATCCGCAAGGGAACCGGCTCCACCGACGCGCTGCGGCTGGTGGCCAACGGGAACGCCGACTTCGGCTTCTCCGACCTGCCTACCCTGATGGTCGGGAGATCGCAGGGCGTGGCCAACTCGGCGCTGCTGGCGGTCAACCAGAAGACGCCGCTGGCAATCATATCGCTGAAGAAAAACTTCGACCTGCAGAACGCCAAGCAACTGAAGGACGCCAACATTGGCGTGCATCCCAGCGGTTCGACCTACATCTTCCTGAAGGCCGCGCTGGCCAAGAACGGCCTGGCGCTCGCCGACATCAAGCAGTCGACGGTGTCGCCGCCCTACGAAAACCTGTTGCTGCTGAACCGCGTGAACGTGGTACCGGGCTATATCGACGCCGAGGTTCCCGAACTGGAACACAAGGCAGGAGGGCCGGGCTCCCTGTCCATCCTGCACGGCGAGGATCTGGGCATCCAGAGCTACGGCTCGGGCGTCTTCACGTCGGACAAGAATATTGCTCAGCGCCCGGATCTCGTGCAGAGGTTCGTGACGGCCTACGCCAAGGCCTTTGCCGACGTGATCCAGAACCCGGAAGCGGCCGCCGACACGCTGATCAAGAACAACCCCGAGTACAAGGGCAAGAAAGACATGCTGGTGGCACAGTTGCGCGCAGATCTGGACTTTACGTTCTTCAGCGACCACACCCGGACGCACGGCATCGGCTGGATCGATCCGGCCCTGTGGCGCTCATCCGCGACGCTCTTCAAGGAGCAAGGCGCGCTGTCGCCTTCCTTCGACGACACCCAGGGCTTCGACACGCGCTTCCTTGAAAAAGCGCAAGCTCTGAAGCAGTGAGGCGACAACATGGCAGGAAAAACTCATAAGACCGCCTCGGGCGATGTCCAGCTGCCCGCCAACAACGGCGTCTACTATGGCGGCGGCTGGCACGCCCCCCTCAGCGAACGCTGGATCGACATCGCGGCGCCCGGAACGGGCGAACGGCTGATGGCCGTGGCTGATGCTGGCGCCGAAGACGTGGCGCGCGCGGCCGGCGCGGCGCGCGCCGGAGCCGTTGCATGGCGCCGTACGGCCCCGCTGGCCCGGGCCGCCATCTTGCGCAAGATGGCCCAGCGCCTGCGGGACAACGCAAGGGAGCTGGCGCTCCTGGATTCGCTGGACTGCGGCAATCCGGTATCCGAGATGGGTTCCGATGTCATGGTTGCCGCGGCGCTGCTGGATTTCTTCGCAGGCCTCGTGACGGAACTCAAGGGCGACACCATCCCGATGGGACACGACGCGCTGGACTACACCGAGCGGGAGCCCGTCGGCGTCGTGGCGCGCATCGTTGCGTACAACCATCCGCTGCTGTTCGCCATGGGCAAGCTGGCCGCCCCGCTGGCTGCGGGAAATGCAGTGATCATCAAGCCGCCGGTGCAGGCGCCCTTGTCTGCCTTGCGTTGTGCGGAGCTGATCGGAGATCTCTTGCCTCCGGGCGTCTTTTCGCTGATCCCGGGCGGCGCCGACGCCGGGGCCGCGCTGGCCGCCAGCCCCGACGTCGACATGATCGGCCTGGTGGGCAGCATTCCCACCGGGCGCAGGGTGATGCAGGCCGCGGCGTCGCGGCTCAAGCCCGTGGCGCTGGAACTGGGCGGCAAGAACCCGTTTATCGCCTGCCCGGACGTCGACCCCGCGCTGGCGGCGCACGCGATCGTCGATGGCATGAACTTCACGTGGTGCGGGCAATCTTGCGGGTCCACCAGCCGGGCCTTCGTGCACCGTTCCATCTATGACGAAGTCTGCGCCAAAGTGGCGCTGGCTTGCGCCGCGTTCGTGCCGGGAGACCCGACCGACCCCGCCACCACCATGGGCGCAATGATCAGCCGCGAACACCGCGACCGCGTGAAGCAGGCGATCGACGCCGCCGTGGCGCAAGGCGCCCGCCTGATCGCGGGCGGCGGCATTCCCCGCGCCGGCGTCCCCGCAGGCGGCTTCTATCTGGAACCGACCGTCTTTGCGGACGTGGCCGCCACCTCGCCATTGGCCACCGAGGAGTTCTTCGGTCCCGTGCTGGCGCTCATTCCGTGGGACGACGAGCAAGAGATGCTGGCAGCGGTGCACAGCCTGGACGTCGGCCTGACCGCCGCTATCTGGACGGCGGACCTTGCGCGCGCCCACAGGCTCGCCCGCGAAATCGATGCGGGATTCATCTGGATCAACGAAGTCGGCAAGCACTTTCTTGGCGCACCGTATGGCGGGGTCAAGCAATCAGGCATCGGCCGCGATGAGTGCATCGGCGAGATGATCTCGTTTACCCGGGAAAAGAATGTCCACATCAACTTCAGGCCAGTGAGCCCGACATGAAGGCGGAATACGACTACATCATCGTTGGCGCAGGCTCCGCAGGCTGCGTGCTGGCCAATCGTTTGAGCAAGGACCCGGCAGTCTCGGTGCTGGTCATCGAAGCGGGCCCCTGGGACCGAGACCCGCTCATCCACATCCCGCTGGGATGGGGCAAGATCCTGCAGCAACGCCTGCATGACTGGGGTTACGACGCCGAGCCTGCCCCGCACGCCGATGGCCGGGCTATCGAATGCGCGCGCGGCAAGGTTGTAGGCGGAAGTTCGTCGACCAATGCGATGGCGTTCGTGCGCGGCCATCCCAAGGATTACGCGCGCTGGGCGCGGCATTACGATCTGCCCGAGTGGCGCTTCGAGGAAGTCCTGCCCTACTTCCGCCGCCTGGAGGACTGGGAGGACGGACACTCCGGCGACCGTGGCGCGGGCGGCCCCTTGCGGGTGCAGCGCTGCCGCTACCAGGACCCGCTGCTCGACGCCTTCTCCACGGCCGCCCGCCAGGCCGGGCACCCCTGGCTCGACGACTACAACGCCTCGCCGGCAGGCGGCTTCTCGCGCCTGCAGATGTCGATCCGGCGCGGACGCCGATGCAGCGCCGCGACGGCCTACTTGCGCCCCGCGCTGCGGCGTCCCAACCTGACCGTGGTCACGTTGGCGCATGTTCTTGGCCTGGACTTCGACGGCAGCCGCACAGTCGGCTTGCGTTTTACCAGACAGGGCCGCACCACGGCCGTCAGGGCGCGCCATGAGGTGATTCTTGCCGCAGGCGCCATCAACACGCCCGCGATCCTGATGCATTCAGGGATCGGCCCCGCTCAGACATTGCGCGATGCCGGCATACGCATCAGGCAGGAACGCGCCGGGGTAGGTGAAAACCTGCAGGACCATATCTCCGTCATCGTTACTGCACGCCGCCGCGAGCCGGGTCCATTTGTGCACGGCATGCGCCTGGACCGCATCGGCATCTCCATGGCGCGCGCCTATCTGGGCGGCGAGGGCTTTGCCGGCGACGTTCCAGGCGGCATAGTGGGATTTGTGCAGCCAGACGGCGGGGATACGCCGGACCTGCAGTTTCTCCTGACTGCCGCGCCGTTCAACGCTCATCCCTGGTTCAATCCGGTGCGCAAGCCTTTCGCCGACGGCTTTGCCGTCCGAACGGTGTTGCTGCACCCCCATAGCCGCGGCAAGATCACCGTCGCCAGTGCGGACCCGTTGGCGCCACCCCGGATCAACCAGAACTTTCTGGCGAGCGACGCAGACCGGGTCAGGGTACGCGAGTCGGTGCGTATCGCGCGGACCTTGCTGGACCAGCCCGCGCTTGGCGATTACGTCGCCACCGAGCTTGCGCCGGGCGGCGGCGTAATCGATGACGCCGCTATCGACGCATTCGTCCGCAAGACTGCCATCACGGTTCACCACCCCGGCGGCACGTGCAGAATGGGAGCCGAAAGCGACCCGATGGCAGTCGTCGACAGCCGTATGCGCTGCATCGGCGTTCCAGGCCTGCGCATCGTCGATGCCTCGGTCATGCCGGACCTGACCTCGGGCAACATCAACGCGCCCGTACTCATGCTGGCGGAGCGCGCCTCGGACTGGATACTGGAGGAGGCGCGCTGATGCGGCTTTCATTGCAACGTCATCGCTGTGTCAGCCTGCTGCCGCTGGCGCACACCGCCCACAAGCGGCTGGACGATTTCTTTTCCGTCGAGTACTGCAGCCGCGCCGATGAGCTTCCCGCCGACACGGCCGCGCTGATCGTCGGCGGTGCAAGCCTCTCATCGCTGCAAACAGGGCTGCCGGAGCGGATTCAGTCCGTGACCGTGGTGGGCAGCGATGCAGTGCCACCGCAGTTCATGGAACAGATGAAGGCCAAGCGCGTACTGGTAACCTGGCCACGGGTCGCCGGCGCCGAAGACGAGCAAGAAGCGATGGAGATCTGTCACGACGTGATGGCGGCCTTTGGATTCGGCCGCATGGGGTCGCGGCCGCGCAACGTAGTCAACGATGTTTTGCTTTGCGATTGCTGTTGACTGCGTATTCCCGTGAAAGACCTGGCGCCGGCAGAAGGAGGTTCTGCCGGCGCCATCATCCACCTTAGAAAGTCATCCTGAAACCCGCGGTCGCGGTGACGACATGGCTGCCGGAGAAATCCGAGTCCGCGTCGATCTGGCCGTAGATCGCATAGCGTTCCCCCCAGCCGTAATTCACGCCCGCCCCCACGCTGCCCCAGGTTCGAGCCATGCGACTGGCGACCTGCGTGTCGGCCACGCGTACACGCGTTCCGTCCAGGAATTCATGTTTCACGTTGACGACGCCATAGACGCTGGACTCGCGCTTTACACCGGCCGTTTGCCAATTGCTCTTGTAATCCAGCGCAATGCCAAGGCGGCCCAGCAGGCTGTCGCCCTTGTCGCTTTCGACGCGCGCGCCGAATCTGTCGTTGAAGCGGTCGAAGCGGGTCGATACGTATGTCAGCTGCGCCTGCGGAATCAGGGCGAACCCCTCGCTCAGACCGAACGCCTTGCCTGCCTCGATACCCAGCCCATAGCTCTGGGCCTTCTGGCCGCCTTTCAGTTTTCCTGCCAGCCGTGAATTGAGGTCGCTGTCGAACCAGGTCGCCTGAGCCTGGGCATCGATATAGACGCCATTCTTGCCATACCAGGTCAAAGTTGGCGTCAGGCCATAGGCAGTGGTGTCGATGGTGCCGTCGCCATACACCGACGACACACGCGTGTCGGCCTTGCCGTAGTAAAAGGCCAGGCCGCCCACCAGACGGGAGCCCTCTTCCTGGCCCGCCAGGATACGGTCAACGCCGAATTGCGCTTTCCAGCTATCGATGTCCTGGCGCGCGCCCGTAGTCGACGCCGCGGGATCGAGCCGGCCCGTCGAGCCCTCCACACGGCTCCATACGCCGTTGCGGCCGGCGTCCGCCGAATCATAGAGGCGATTGCCGACCCGCTGGCGCAGGGTAGGCAGCTGGCTCAGGTGTAGCAGCGTATTGGCATAGGCCTCATAGACCGGCACGCCGGGCTGATAGAGCAAGGGCGGCTCGGCGCCCGGCGTACCGCCGCCGGGCGAGGGTGTGCCAGGATCGGTCGGCGTAGTGCCCGGGTCCGTCGGGGTAGTGCCTGGATCCGTCGGGGTAGTGCCGGGATCCGTGGGAGTGGTGCCGGGATTGGTCAGGGACGACCGCAAGTACCAGCCGCCGTCGGCCGAATCCTGTTGCAGCACATAGCCATAGGCGCCGGCCACCAAGGCCGGACGCCCCCCGATGACGTAGTCGCCGTTGGCCAGATCGAATCTTCCCGCCGACAGGCCATGGACCTGTACCACCTGGATGCCCCGTTGGGTCTGCGCGCCGGCGCCTCCCATGTTCTTCACCGTGACCGGTGTGGTGCCAGCGCTGTCGCCCGTGATCACCAGCTTGTCCGTCGGCGAATCATCGGCGCCAAGCTGCGTGCGAATTTCCAGATTGCCGCCCTGCGCCGCATAGTCGCCCGCGATCGTGAGGGTGCCGAAACCACTGCGCGGACCCGGTGCGATCGTGCCGCGGTTGACCGTTGCGCCTACGCGTCCCGTGCCGGTCAGCCGTGCTGCCACAAGCACATTCACCGGGCCGCCCAGGACGCCATCCACCTGCAGCGTCCCAGCTTGAATGTCAGTGGTTCCCGTGAACGCCGCGCTATTGCCTGACAGAGTCAGCGTACCGGCGCCCTGCTTGTTCAAGCGCGACGTCCCCGAGAACGCGGTAGAAACGCCCACGTCGTGGCCGTTCGTATCAAACCAGGCGCCACCGCTGCCCACGGCCTGCGTGGCGAAACCGTTCAGGAAATTATCCTCGTCACGATTGGCCCGCAGGATGCCGCCGTCCAGGTTGAAGGTGCCGTCGCCCGCGCCCTTGATGACGGAGCCGGTCTCCAACACGCCGCGGCCGCTGGCATCGCCGGTCAGGTTGAGCGTGCCGGTGGAAGTGCCGGCAGGGGCAAGCCACGTGTTGCGGGCGGCGACCGCAACCCCGCCCTTGGCGATGGTCAGCGTGCCCGTGCCTTCCGCACCTATTTCGATGCGGTCGCTGGCGGTGAGCGTGGAGATATCGGCCGTCGCGCTCGATACGGTCACCGTGCCGACGCTGCCCGCGCTCTTGCCGATGTAAACCGCTGCCGCGGCGCCTGGCCCGCCCGAGCCGACGGTGCTGACGCTGGCTCCATCCAGGACGCGCAAGTCGCCAGTTCCTTCGAAACCCACGTATATATTGTTCAGCGGGTCCCAGACCGCCTTCGGGCCCGATACCGTAACGCTCCCTTCGCCGCCGACGTTCCAGCCGATGATCGCCTGACCGCTGTGCACGACGCCGTTGTCGATCTGTAGCGTGCCCTTGCCGCCCGTGCCGATCTCGAACGCGCCGATGGTGTTGAGATTCCAGGTGGACCCCGCCCCGGAAACAAGAACGTTCCCGACGCTGCCATTGTCGACGCCGATTCTGGCCGAGTCGCTTTGCGCCACGCCGCCGTCCAGGATACTCAGCGTGCCGATGCTGCCGGCCTCGCCCCCGATCAGCACCGGGCTGGCGCTGGTCCAGGTGGACGCCGTCCCATTGCCGTCGCGGCCCTTCACCGTCACGGCGCCTGGAGCGCCATTAAAAATTCCAACGTTGGCCCAGTCATTTTCTACGGAACCGCCCGCATCGATGACCAGCTCCCCGGCCAGGGTATCTCCGACCGTCAGATCGCCCCCGACATTCCAATGCGGCGTCTGGACGGGCCCCGGCAAGACCTGGCCAGTGGCGAAGACCGATTGGGCATTTGCGGGACTGGCGAAGTTCGCCGCGTAGACAACGAGGGCAGCCGACTTCAGCCATCCCGTGCGCGAGCAATTCCTGGCGACCATGAACAATCCTTTCTGAGTAGACGAGATCTCCTGTCGGTACGGCATGCAACCTGGCTTTCTTAATAGGTATTTTCACCAAAAGCGCGGGATTGCATACGCGGGTTGGAGCTCGCCCTCAGAACGCCCAGCGCACACGCACCTGCGCCGATTGGTCGCGGTTGCCTCCTCCGAATTCGCCGTTGTAGCCCAGCGCCAGGGCGGCGCGATTGCTCAGGTCCACCTCGGCCTCCAGGCCGACTACCGCCGCGTTGCGCGCCAGCGGCACGCCAGCCACAGTGAAGTCCTGCCCGCCTTCGAAAGCCATGGTGGACTGGGTGGCCAAGTCGCCAAACGCATGACGCCAGCCCAGCGTGGCGCGCAGACGCCCGTCCCTGCCGCCTGCCGCGAAGTCGCTATGGGCGCGCACGCCCAGCGTCGTGCTGGCCAGGTCGTCGCTGCTATTGTTGCCGCGCAGGGCCGCAAAGCCGCCGCTTTCCTGGAAACCGCGCGTACGTTGCTGGCCCAGGCTGACGCCGGCGAAGGGCTCGATGCCTGCCTTGTCGTCCTGGCCTATGGCGTAGCCCACTTCGGCAAACACCTGCGTGGTGCTGGCGTGATAGTCGGCCTTGAGGGTCTGGCTCAAGGACGTCACCTGGCGTTGCGACGCGATGTCGTGCCAGGTGTAAGCCAGGCCGCCCATGACGTTCAGGCGGCCCGCCCCCAGGCCGAAGGATTTGCCGCCATAGATGGCGGCGCTGTAGCTGTCCACCGTGGCCTTGGAGCTGCGGTCGGACACCTGGCCATCGGCGCGCGTGTAGCCCAACGATCCGCCCAACCGCCAGCCGCTGGCAGCCACTTCGGCGTCGCCCCCCAAGAACAGGCCGCCGGTGTTTTGTTTCCAGCTGGCGGCATTGCCGTCGCCCGCGTAGTTTTGCCAGTGGCCCACGACCTCGGCCCACATGGGCAAGGCGCTGGACGCGGGCCAGGCGGAGGCCGCAATCGGGGCGCCGGACTGCGCGGTCGGCGCGCCAGGACGCAGCGTGGCGGTGAGATTGCCGTGCAGGTGATTGAGCGCACTGGCGCCGAACATGGCGGCGCCGGCGCGCATGCTGCCTTTGGCCGTGGCGTGGCTTTCACCGGACAGGCTGTCGAACACGGCCTGGGGCGTTCCCGCAGGCAACGTTTCAACGTAGCGGTACAGGGCGCTTCCAGGAGCCAGACTCTCCGCCCCGTTGGCCACGGCGGCCTGATTGCGGGTCTCGGCCAGATCGGCAAAGGTCATGCTGCCCGAGCTGCCGTTGGATTTGCGCCGCAACTGCAGCGTCACGTCGGTGCTGGTGTAGTTCAGCGTCGGGGCCAGGTAGGCGTAGTCCGAAGCCACGGTATCGAATCGGCCGATCAGGCTGTTCGCCGACAGGATGGAGTAGGTTTTGGCGACCTCGAAACTGCCCGGCGCACCCATATGAACCACGCCTCCGGCCAGCGTAGCCGTGCCTGCCACCTGGGTCAGCGTGCTGGCGCTGCTGTCGGGGTCGGCCCGCACCTCGTAGGTGGAGCCCGTCTGCAGTTCCAGATCGCCCTGTACGCGCAAAGTCCCATAGGGCGTTGCCGCATCGGGGCTCAGGCCCGCTGCCAAGGCTCCGCCGCTCTGGATGATGGTCTTCGCGCCAGAGGATCCTACCGAGCCCGTGCCCGCCAGCTTGCCGCCGCCGGCTACGGTGAGCGCGCCGCCCAGGTTGCCGTCCACGACCAGATAGCTCTGCTGCACGGTCGTGCTGCCGGCAAAGCCGCTGCTGTCGCCTGTCAACGTCAGCGTGCCCGCGCCGGTCTTGGTCAAGCTGCCGTTGCCAAGCAGGGTTTGGCCCATGCTGGCATCCAGCGTCTGGCGCAGCTCCAGGGCGGCATTGTTGGTGATGACGCCGCTGCCCAGGTTGGCCGCCGATGCCACCAGGCGGCCGGCGCTGATGAACGTGGCGCCCGTGGAGGTGTTGGCGCCCGTCAGGGTCAGAGTGCCTGCGCCCGTCTTGCTCAGGCTGCCGCTGCCGCTGAAGGCTTGCGCCATGCTGGCATCCACGGCCTGGTTCAGTTCCAGCGCCGCATTGTTGATGATGGCGCCGCTGCCCAGGCTGGCCGCCGATGCCACCAGGCGGCCGGCGTTGATGAGCGTGGCGCCGGTGTATGTGTTGGCCCCCGTCAAAGTCAGCGTGCCGGCGCCGGTCTTGCCAAGGCTGCCGCCGCCGCTGATGGCCTGGGCCAGCGCGCCGTCCGCGGCCTGGTTCAGTTCCAGCGCCGCATTGTTGATGATGGCGCCGCTGCCCAGGCTGTGCGAAGACGCAATGAGGCGTCCTGCATTGATGAGGGTGACGCCGCTGGAGGTGTTGGCTCCGGTCAGGCTCAGTGTGCCCGCTCCGGTTTTGGTCAGGCTGCCGCCGCCGCTGATGGCTTGGCTCAGCGTGGCGTCCACGGCCTGGTTCAACTCCAGCGCGGCATTGTTGGCGATGGCGCCGCTGCCCAAGCTGGCGGCGGAGGCCACCAGCCGGCCTGCGTTGATGATGGTGCCGCCGGTCGACGCGTTCGCGCCCGTAAGAATCAACGTGGCATCGCCCGTCTTGATCAGGCTGCCGCTGCCGCTGATGGTTTGGGCCAGGATGGCATCGCTGGCCTGGTTCAGCTCCAGCGCCGCATTGTTGATGATGGCGCCGCTGCCGATGCTGGTCGCCGACGCCACCAGACGCCCGGCGTTGATGGTTGTGCCGCCGGTGGCGCTGTTCGGCCCAGTCAAGGTCAGCGTCGCGTTTCCTTGCTTGATGAGGTCGCCATTGCCGCTGATTGCGCCGCTCAGGAGCAGATCGTGGCTGCCGTCCACCGTCAACGCCTGATCGAGCTGTATGCGATTGCCCACCGTCATGCTGCTGGCGGTATCCAGATGGGCAGCGCCGGTGACATGGAGCGCACCGTTCCCCATGGCCGTTTGTTGTCCCAGTTTCAAGGTGCCGGCATTGAGCACCGTGTTCCCCGCATACTGGTTGTTGCCGTTGAGTTCGAGCGTACCGCTGCCCAGTTTGACCAGTCCCCCTGAACCGGCAATATCGCCGTTCAGCGCAAGGTTGTTGCTTCCCGCCAGGGTCAGATCCGCATTCAGCGTGATAGCGTTGGACAGCGCGATAGCAGCGCTGCTATCCAACGCAGCCGCCCCTACGACTTGCAGGCTGCCGCCGCCCAGCGCGCCACCATTGCCCAGCAACAGTTTGCCTCCCGCCAGGCGGGTGCCGCCGGTGTGGCTGTTGTTGCCATTGAGCGCCAAGGTGCCTGCGTCCAGCTTGGCCAGCGTGGCGTTGCCGCTCAGGTCGACATTCAGCGTGGCCGTCTTGCCGGCGTCTACGCGGATGGCGGCATAACCGGCGGATCCGTCCACCAGTTCCAGCTTCCCGGCCGCTCCCGCCGTCAGCAGATAGCCGTCACTGGTGAACTGCATCCCGGTGGTGCGCTGGGTTCCTTCCACGGTAACCGTGCCGGGGCTGCCCGCGAACACCGCAAAGCTGTCATTCCATCCCGCATTGAACCCGCCGCTGGCGATGGTCCAGTTGGTGTTGCTGCTATTCCATACACCGCTGCCGCCCTCGACGTTACCGTTTCCGGCAGGCTCGCTGCCGTCCCAGAAGCGGACGTTGGACGTTCCCCCCACCACCAGATTGACCTGACTGGCAACGCTGGTCTGTACTTCCAGGTCGTTGGCGCGTACGCCTGAGGGCAGTGTCCCGAACGCCAGTCCGCGATCGGTCAGCGTGCCGACGTAGTCGAACAGGCGATACACGCCGATCCCGAAGCCACCGGTGTCGATGATGTTGAGCTTGCCATCCAAACTCAGGTTGCCAGCGACCTTGGCCAAGGCTGGCGCATTGGGCGAGGCGACGCCCAAGGCCGCGTCGATCTGGGAGTCGCCATTGAGCGCCAGCGCCCCCAGACTCAATGTGGCGCCGCTGACCAGCCCCAGGCGGCCGCCATCGGCAATGCTGACGGCTCCGGTCAGCGTGCCCGAGCCCGTCAGCGTGGCGCCGCTGGCCACGGCAACACTGCCAGATCCCAGCGTACCGTCCACGCGCAGCGTACCCGCATCCACCGTCGTGGCGCCGGCCAGGATGCTATTGCCGCTGAGCACCAAGGAGCCGTTGCCGGTCTTGGTCAGGCCGCCGTTGCCGTTCAGCGCGCCGCTGAAGCTGCCTGCCTGCACATTGAAGGATCCGGCCCGGAGGTCCACGCTGCCCGCGCCATTGAGTTGCCCCGCGCTGCCGCCCTGGTTCAGCTGCAGGGTGGCGCCGGACGCGACGTTGACCTGGCTTGGGCTGCCCAGGCCACTGGCGGCGCTGCCGATCAAGCGGCCGGCATCGATGTTGTAGACGCCGCCAAAGGTGTTCACGCCGCTCAGGGTCAGCGTGCTGGCCCCGGACTTGGTCAGGCCGCCGTTGCCGCTGAGCGTGCCCGTCAGCGCCAGGTCCTGGGTGCCGGCGAAGGTCAGCGAACCGCTGATGTCTACCGCGTTGGCCAGCGTCACGAAAGCGGTGCTGTCCAGCCTCGCAGTGCCAGCCACGTCCAGACGGCCGCTGCCCAGCGCCTTGTCATGGCCCAGAGCCAGGGTGCCGGCGTTGAGCGTGGTGACGCCGCTGCGGCTCAGGTTGCTGCCGCCAAGGATCAGCGTGCCGTTGCCGTTCTTGATCAGATCGCCGCCGCTCCTCATCTCGCCCGTCAGGGCCAGGCTATTGGCGCCATCCACGGTCAATGCCGCGCCCAGGTGCACCTCGTTGGCCACGGTGATGCTGTTGGCAGCCTGCAAGGTAGAGGCCGAATTCACGTTCAGAAGCGTGTTTCCCAGCGAGGTGTCCTGCCCCAGGCGCAGGCCGCCGCCGTTCAGGGTAGTCTGGCCGTCCAGCGCATTGGCGCCTGTCAGGCTTAGCGTACTGTTGCCCTGCTTGACCAGGTCGCCGGTGCCAGACAACGTGCCAGAGAGGGTCAAGTCTCGATCGCCGACGAGGGCCACGGTCCCGCTGACCCACACATTGGTGCCGACATTCATGCCCGCCACGCCCGCCTCGATCGACGTGCCATTGATGGCGTTGAGGATCCCCGTACCGAGCGCCAACGGATTGCCGATGACCAGCCTCCCGCCGGTCAGATTGAGGTTGCCGAGCATGTTGTTGACGCCGTTGAGCGTCAGGGTGCCGCTGCCCGCTTTGATCAGGCCGCCGACACCACTGACGTTTCCGTTCAGGGTCAGGTTGGTTCCCGAACCCGTCTGCACCGTGGACACGCCATTGAGCACCTGGCTGTTGGCCAGTGCGACATCGATGATATCGGTCGCCAAGGTCGTGCCGCCCCCCAGCGCCACGCTGCCTGTGCCCAATGCCCGGTCGTGGCGCACGACCACGGTGCCGGCGCTGAGCGCAGTGCCTCCCGTCCAGCTGTTGTTTCCGCTCAAGATCAAGGAACCGGCGCCTGTCTTGGTGAGCTTGCCGGCGCCCTGGATTGGCGCGCCGATCAGCGCGCTGACGTCGGTATCTGTGATTACCTGCGCGATGCCGTTTGAGCCGTTTATAAGGTTCAGCGCACCGGACGCGTCAAGCTGGCCGACGATGTAGCCGTCGGTTTTGAACTGCATGGCGCGGACATCCTGGGCGCCGTTCACCATTACCAGGCCGTTCTGCCCCAGGAACACCGCGTTGGTGCCTTTCCAGATGCCGTTGTCATTGCCGGAAGACTTGGTCCAGTTGCTGTTGACGCTATTCCATATCCCGCTGCCGCCCTCCACGACGCCGTTGGCGACAGTATTGCCGCCATCCCAATACTGCGTGCCGAGGGTAGGCGAATTGATGACGAGGGTCAGCGTCTTGCCTGCGATGTCGAAGACCCGCCCCACATCGACGGTGCTCAGATCGCTGGGCGTACTGGCGGCAACGAGGTTGGTGCCGGTCAGGCTACCGGTGTAATTGAACAGACGGTAGTTGCCATTGGCCAGGTTGCCCGCGTCGATGATGTTGAAGGTGCTGCTGGTGATCGACAAGTTGCCCTGGATGTTGACCATCGGCGTAAGGCTCGGCGCGCCCAAGGCGAGATCGAGTGTGGCGCCGTTGCTCAGAGTCAAGGAACCCGTGGTCAGGGTATTGCCGCTGCTCAGGGCGAGGCGGCCGCCGCCGGCGACGGTCACGGCGCCGCTCAGGGCGCCGCTGCCGCCAAGCGTGCCGCCGCTGCGGACGTTGACCATGCCGCTGGCCAGGCTTGCGCCGGCAGCGAGGTCCAGGCGTCCGCCGTCTATCGTGGTGAAACCGCTGAAGGTGTTGATGCCGCCCAGGGTCAGCTTGCCGCTGCCCGTCTTGGTGAGGGTGGCGCCCGCAGAGCCGGAGATCGCGCCATTGAGGGTGATGGCGTTGGAACCCGTCACGGTCAGGCCATTGGTCCCCGCAGGCACGTTCAATGCCAGGGAGATGGGATTGTTCACGGTCAGCTGGCTGGCCGAGCTGCGCAGGGTCCCCCCCGCGGCCGTAATTACGCCGCTGCCAGCGAAACCGCCGTTGTCCACCACCAACTCGCCGCCCGTCAGGCTGGTGCTGGTGGCCGCGCCGCTCAACAGCGCGCCGTTGACGGCCCAGGTCCCGCCTTCGACTTGCAGGTTGCTGAAGTTGGTGTACACCGACGAGAAAATCGCACCGCTCCCGGCGGCGCTCGAATCAAACCCGTTGCGCAGGGTCAGCGTGTTGTTGCCATTGGCGCCGCCATCGACGATGCCGACCGGCGCAAATGCCAGGTTGACGCCCAGATTGTTGCCCAGGACGCCGCTGGAGCCGCTGCCCGAGACGCTGCTGCCGGTGACCGCGATGAACTGGTTGGTACTGCCCGCCCCCAGCGACACGCTGCCATATATCGTGCCGCTATTGGTGAAGACATTGCCCTGGCCTGACGTTTCGAACGCGACCCGGCCATGGATGGTGGCGCGATTATTCAGGTGGACCCGGCCGCCGCCATAGACGGCGATCACCGGCCTGGCATCGGCAGCCTCGATGGCGCCGCTTAGCGCCCTGGAGCCGATGGTGCCATTGTTGTCGATGGCGGTCAGCCCGCCGCCGGCATTTTTCACCTCGATCGCCATGCCGTCGAACGTGGACAGGCTCGGCGGCAAATTGCCTGACGCGCCGTATATGGCGGCGCCGCTGCTGTTGGTGATGGTCAGGTTGGATGCGACGCCTCCCTCCATTTTCAGCGCCGTGGTGGACTGGTTGAAAGTGCCCCCGCCCGTCGGGTCGAAGACGCCGCTGTTGTTCACCGTAATCCCGCGGCCGAGCAGGTGCATCGAGGGCAGGCCGATGACGCTGGAACTGACCGTAGCACCGTTCTGAATATCAAAGAGGAGGTCGTTGCCGGTGACGAAGTAGTCCTGGACCGTGCCGCTACAGGTGAGCGTAGTGCCGTCCGCAGGCGCCACAGGCGTACAGGCGGCGTAGGCCGCGCTGTTGCCAAGCGCGGCGGCCAGCAGCGTGGTCGCGGCGGTCAGCGTGGGCAAGCCGGCCCGGCGCGCGCGCCGCGGGCGTTGGCGGCCTTTGCCCGGGCCTCCAGCGATTTCGCTGACAGCCTGCCACACGCCTACGGCTGCGTTGAACACCACGCGGTAAATTCGGTTCATGGCACCTCCCAGGGGTGCATGGCCCTGGTCTACGAGTGAGATTGCAAGGATTGGAAGGGCCGTTCCGCCCGTCGTGACGCCGCATTGGACGCGGCTGGAGCCAACGTCGCTTTTGTATGCAAATTTTTACAGATCCGCACAATAAGCGATAAGCGGTAACACTGCAACGCTGGATTCTTGCGTGGCCAACACCGCGCGCCGTACCCGATCGGAAAAGATGCCAGCTAGAACAGCACGCCGTCCTGCGGCGCCAACGGCGGGGGCAGGTTCTTGTCGCCCAGCAACTCTCCGACGTTGATCTCGATGCCGCGGCACAGGGCATCCAGGGGCAGGTTGTTGGGCAGGCGGTCGAAGGGTTCCTCGATCTGTTCGCCCAAGGCGTCCAGCCCGAAGAACGTGTAGGACAGCACGCCCACCATGAACGGCGTCACCCAGCCTATGCTGCCAACCAGACAGAACGGCAGCAGCAGGCAATAGATGTAGACGGTCCGGTGCAGCAGCAGGATGTAGGCAAAGGGAATCGGCGTGCTGCGTATCCGCTCGCAGCCGCCGCCTATGTATGACAGCCGCGTGATCTGGGCATCGATGTCCGCGAGCAGGATGCTGTCCAGCCGCCCTTCCCGCCGCAACTGGGCATAGGCTTGGCTCAAGTCGCCCAGAAGCACACTGGGCGGATTCTCCGCCTGCATGATGCGGGTCGCAGTAGCGGCGGGCAGCCAGGGCTGCAGGTCTTCCTTGGGATCGCTCTGCCTCAGCATGTGCCGCAAGGCATGGGCATAGGCGATGAGGCCGTGCGCCAGTTCACGCTGGCGCACGGCGGGCAGGCCGTCGGGAAGGCTCAGCGTCTGCCGCGTCAGGTTGCGGATGACGATGAGCAGCTCGCCCCAGAGCTTGCGCGCCTCCCACCAGCGTTCGTAGGCCACGCTGTTGCGGAACCCCAGGAAGATGGCCAGGGTCAGTCCGACCAGCGTCAACGGCACCGCGCCCAGCCCCACCCCGCTCAAGGGCAGCCGATGCTCCGCCAGCACCACGGCGGTGGCCAGCAGCATCATGGCGACGACGCGCTTCCAGATGATGGAAACAATCGATCCCTTCAACGTGAACAGCAGCAGCCAGGGAGAGCGGGATGCGGGGCGGACGATCATGACGGCTTACGCTTGGGCGCCTCCCTGCGCGGCTTTGCGGATGCGCACCGGTATCGACTTGTAGGAAGGCGTGCCGCATTCCTTATCGATATAGTCCAGCGGAACCAGGACATTGGCCTCGGGATAGTAGGCCGCGACCGAGCCCCGCGCGATGCTGTATTCAATCGCGGTGATGCCTGCCAGCCGCAGCGTCCGATTCCGCGACACGGTTTCTATGTCCACCAGATCACCGTGCTCCAGGCCCTGCGCGGCCAGGTCTTCCGGATTCATGAAAAGCACGTCGCGGCGGCCGAAGACGCCGCGGTAGCGGTCGTCCAATCCGTAGATCGTGGTGTTGTACTGGTCGTGGCTGCGTATGGTCACCAGCCGCAGCACCTCGTCCGGCCAGGGTTCATAACGCTCGCGCACGCCGGGGAACACCGAGAACATGGCCTTGCCGGTGGGCGTGTTCCACTTGCGCTCGGTCGGCGGCAAGGGCATGCGAAAGCCGCCGGGCACGCGGATGCGCGCGTTGTAGTCGTCGAAACCCGGAACCGTGCGCTCGATCAGGTCGCGGATGCGATCGTAGTTTTGCACCAGCCCCAGCCAGTCGACCTTGCTGTGGGGCAAGGTCGACCGGGCCATGGCGGCGACGATGGCCGGTTCCGAGCGCAGCTCGGCGGACGCCGGCTTGAGCTTGCCCGCCGAGGCGTGGACCATGGACATCGAGTCCTCCACCGTCACCGATTGTGGGCCGTCGGCCTGGACGTCGAGTTCGGTGCGTCCCAGCACCGGCAGCAGGAAGGTCTCGCGCCCCACCAGCAGATGCGAGCGGTTGAGCTTGGTGCCCAGATGCACGCTGAGCGTCAGTTCCTTCATGGCCGCGAAACAGAGTTCGGGATCGGGCAAGGCCACGGCGAAGTTCCCGCCCAGGCAGATGAGCGCTCGGGCGGTGCCGTCGACCATCGCTTCCATGGCCTGCACCGCGTCATGGCCATGGCCCTGCGGCGGCGTGAAGCCGAACTCCGCTTGCAGCTTTGCCAGGAACTCCGGGCTGGGCTTTTCCGTGATGCCGACAGTGCGGTTGCCCTGCACGTTGGAATGGCCGCGCAGGGGGCAGATGCCGGCGCCGGGCTTGCCGAAGTTGCCGCGCATGAGCAGCAGGTCGGCGATCAGCTTGACATTGGCCGTGCCCGTGTTGTGCTGGGTGATCCCCATGCCGTAGGTGACGATGGTGGCGTTGGACTTGGCGTAGGCCTCGGCCACATGCTCCAGGTCAGCGCGCTGCAGGCCGCTTTCGGTTTCGATGTCGGCCCAGGAGGTTGCGTGCAGGTCCGCGGCCAGCGCGTCAAAGCCCAGCGTGTGTTCCGCGATGAACGGGCGATCCAGGACGTTGCCGCGCTGCGCTTCGAGCGCCAGCAGCGCCTTCATGATGCCCTTGAGCGCGGCTGCGTCGCCACCCGCCCGGACCTGATAGTAGGTCGAGGCGATATTGGTCGAGCTGAAGGTCGCCATTTCCACGATGCTCTGCGGATCGGCGAAGCGTTCCAAAGCGCGTTCGCGCAAGGGGTTGAAGACGATGATGGGAACCTTGCGGCGCGCCAATTCGTGCAGCGTGCCCATCATGCGCGGATGATTGGTGCCAGGGTTATGGCCAATGGAAAGGATGAGCTCCGCATGGTCGAAGTCCTCCAGCGAGACCGTGCCCTTGCCTATGCCGATGGACTGCGGCAAGCCCACGCTGGTCGCCTCATGGCACATGTTCGAACAGTCGGGGAAATTATTGGTGCCGAATTCCCGCGCGAACAGCTGAAACAGATAGGCCGCCTCGTTGGAGGCCCGCCCCGAGGTATAGAACTCGGCCTGGTCAGGCGCGTCCAGGCTGCGCAGCGCCTCGCCGATGCGTTCGAACGCGGCATCCCACGATACGGGAACGAATTTGTCCGTGGCCGCGTCGTAGGCCATCGGGTGAGTCAGGCGGCCGAAGTCCTCCAGCTCGTAGTCCGACAGCGCCAGCAATGAAGACACCGTGTGCTGGGCGAAGAAATCCGGCGTCACGCGCTTGCTCGTCGCTTCCCAGGTAACCGCCTTGGCGCCGTTCTCGCAAAACTGGAACGTGGAGCGGTGCTCCTTGTCCGGCCACGCACAGCCTGGACAATCGAAACCCGCCGGCTGGTTGGTACGCAGCAGGACGACGGGGGCCTCCACCACTTCCATCTGTTGCCGCACGGCCTGGGCCGTGGCCTTCAATGCCCCCCAGCCGCCCGCCGGACCGTCATAGGGGCGGATGCCGGGTACTTCACGTCGTTGTTTCATGGCTGGTCTCCTTCAAGCGCCCAATTCCCGCCAGCATGCGGCAACGACAAGAAATGATCTAATTTTTCCTGTGAACCTTTTGATAATCCATGGTTATCAAGGTTTGGCCGCCAGCGAGTGGTTGAGGACGGCCTCCAGGTCCATTTGGCCGGCGATCTGCCAGGCGGCGTCCGATAAGGCAGGCGGCTTGTCGCGCCGCAGCCTGACCAGGCAGACGTCCTCGGCGTGTTCGGGAATGATGGGATGCGCCAGCAGCCCGGCCCCTTCATACTGGGCGGGCAAGGCGCTCAGGGGCATGATGGAGAATGCCCGCCCGCTCTGGCATTCCGTCAGCAGCACGCGGATGTCGTTGCTTTGCAGCACCACGCGCGGCTTGGCTTCCACGCTCTCGAAACATTTGTTCAAGGTCTGGCGGTTTTGCATGTCCGGGCTGAGCAGGCAGAGCGGAAGTTCGCCCACTTCCGACCAATCCAATTGGCGCGGCAAGGAGGCCTGCTCGTTCGCCACCAGCACGTAGCGCTCGGCGTACAGCGGCATCACGTCAAAGTCGGCGCTGTCGAGCACGGACCGCTCATAGAGGATGCCCAACTGGATTTCCTGGGCCTTCAGCCGGCGCAGGATTTCCGGAGTGCTGAGCGAGGTGACTTCCAGCGTCAGCTGGGGAAGGATCTCCCGATACTGGGCGCTGAGCAGCGTCGCCGCATGGTTGGCAGTGGGAATGGCGCCTATCGCCAGGTGGCCTTGCGGCACGCTGCGCACGAGATCGGCCTCCTGCCGCAGCCCCTCCAGCGAAGCCATCACCTGCCGCACCCATTGGATCACCCGCTCGCCTTCGGGCGTAATGCCTTCGAAGGTCCGGTTGCGCTTGACGATCGTGATTCCGAGTTCGCGCTCCAGTTCGCGGATGCCGTTGGACAGCGCGGGTTGCGAGACATGACAGCTTTCCGCCGCCCGTCCAAAATGCCGGTATTTGTCCAGGGCCAGGAGATAGGAGAGCTGACGGATAAACATGGACATCCCCGGATTTCATCGTCGACTTCACGGCTTATAGCGCAAAGCGGTTCAGGTCCGCTTGCAAGCCATGCGGCCGATCTTACTCCCGGCGCTTGCTGGCGCGATGCGCCATGTAGCCGAAGACGCAGGCGGCGGCGATGCTTGCCACCCAGACCGCAAGATGCAGCGGCCGTGCCCAAGCCGACCTCAGGCTCTCGTCGAACGCCATCGCCAGCATATCGGCAGAAGCCACGGCCAGCCATAGCAGCGCCGCCGCCCGCCATTGCTCCGTCCACAAGCGGCGCTCGCCTCGCACCAAGGCATGCACGCCGCAAACCATCCATGCCAGAAAGAAAGCCGTCACCTCGCGTTCATGCAACCCCGCCGCATGTGGCCACGCCAGGCGATTGGCCAGCAGGTACGCAGCGCAGGCGCACGTCGGGCCGCAGATCATCGCCACATTCAACCGGTGCGCAGCGCGGCCGAAGCGGGAGGCGGCCGCCGTCGGCCGCGCCGTGTACAGGACCAGTCCCGTCGCGATCATGGCGGCGCCTGACAGGGCCAGCAGGAAGTACAGCGCGCGCAGCAGCGGCGCGGCGTAGTAGCCATAGTGCAGCCCTCCGAGCGTCCGGATCAGTTGCAAGGATCCAGGATAGGCGGTTTGCGCATCGACGACCCGGCCCGTCGCCGCATCCAGGCTGACGCGGTCGGGAAAGGCCAGCAGGCGGTCATCGTACCGGCGCCAGACATCCGCAAGCGCGCCTTGAGTGCCAGGCTGCCTGACCGTGATCGCGGCGATCTTGCCCGCGCCCAGTTCCGCCTCGGCGCGCTGCGCCAGGGCGGCCAGCGGCAGCATTGCGCTCGCACCGCTGCGCGGCGAACTGGCCGGCGGCTGCGGAAACACGTCCGCCACCATCGCCGCCACGTCGCCGCCATAGCGGCTTTGCACGCCTGCGGGCAGATAGCCCAGCAACAGCGTGCTCAAGGCGGTGAGCAGGATCATGCAATGAAACGGCAGCGGCAGCACCGACAGGACGTTGTGCGCATCGAGCCACGCGCGGCCGGGCGAAGCACGCGGCCTGAACAGGAAGAAATCCGCGAAGAAGCGCCGGTGCACAATGACGCCGGAAACCAGCGCCGCCAGCAGCGCCAGGGTACAGGCGCCGACCACCCAGATGCCGGCCTGGCCAGCATGCAGGCTGTAGTGGAACTCGACCAGGAAGTCGCCGCCCTCGGTGTCACGCGGCACGATCTCGCGCCCGCTGGCCGGATCGAGCAGCACGGCGCCGCCGCCCTTTTCATCCTCCCATGACAGCCCCAGCGGGGAACGGCGCGCATCCGGCAGCTCGATGCGCCAGGAAGCCGCCGCCGCGGCATTGCGCGCCAGCCAGTCTTGCGCGCGCTCCAGGGTTGACGGCTGGTCCGCTCGACCAGCCGCGGAACTCTCCGGCTTCATCCAGAGGCTGATTTCAGGCGCGTAGACACTGAGCGCGCCCGTCAGGAACACTGCAAACGCCAGCCAGCCGAACAACAGGCCGACCCAGGTATGCAGCCAGGCCATGCGCTGGCGCAGGCTTCCTTCCGGATAGGCGTTCATGCCGCCGCTCCCCACGCCATGGCCCAGCAGCCCGCGCAGCCTGCGGCAATGATCAGCCACACGCGGCCCACGCTGCGGGCCGCGAAAGCCCATATCGCGAGGCCCACGTGCGCGGGAATGGCGGCCAAGGCCGGATAGAGGATGGCGTCGGCAGGCGGCAGCGGCAGTCGCGCCGCCGCTGCCACAGCGGCCCAAACCAGCGCATACGCGCCCAGCGTGGCCGCGCCCGCGCGCGCCGTCACGCCGCGCCAATTGCCGTGCGGCCTCACCATGCGTACCGCAGCGTGGCCAACACCAGCCGCCCGGCGCCGTAGGTGCACGACGTGGTGGTCACGCAAGTGCCCACATACGTGCGGTCGAACAGGTTGCTGGCGTTCAGCGACAGCGTCATGCCCCGCATCGCGGGCTGCATCCGGCCCAGGTCGTAGGACAGGGCGGCATCGACCAGCGTCACCGCCGGAATGCGCAAGGTGTTGGCCGCATCGCCCCAGTCGGCGCCGATGTAGCGCACGCCCGCTCCCAGTCCCAGACCCTGCAGCGGCCCCTCCTGCACCTTGTATGCCAGCCATGCCGCGGCCTGGTGCGCCGGCGCGTAGTACTGCTTCTTGCCCTGCCGCGACTGCGGCGCGCCATCGACGATGTCGACGTTGGAACTCTTGGTCACCACGGCGTCGACGTAGGAGTACGAGGCGATCACATCCCAGCCGCGCGCGAGGCTGGCCTTGCCTTCCAGTTCGATCCCGCGCGAGCGAACCTCGCCCGCCTGCAGCTGGAAGCCCGGCGGACGGCCCGGCGTGGTATCGCTGGTCAGCACGTTGGTTTGCGTCAATTGATAGGCCGACAGCGTCACCATGCTGTCGCTGCCCGGCGGCTGGTACTTCAATCCCGCCTCGATCTGCCGGCCCTTGGTCGGCTGGAAGGGGTTGCTCTCGTAGTCGGTGCCGCCCGTGGGCGCGAAGGACGTCGAGTACGCCACATAAGGCGCCAGGCCGCTTTCCAGCATGTAGGTCAGGCCCGCCCTGCCGGTAAAGGCCGAATCGTTCTGCGCGACCTTGCCGGACGTCAGCAGATTGCGAGTCGTGCTGCGCGCCATGTCGTAGCGGCCGCCCAGCGTCAGCAGCCAGTTGCCGTACGAGATCTGGTCCTGCGCGTAGACGCCGGACTGTTCGGTGCGCTGGCGCGAATCGATGCGGGGAATCAGGTCCGAGATGCCCGGCCGGGGCCGCCCATACACCGGATCGTAGAGGTCCAGCGGCGGCACGCCGGCGATGACGTTGGCGAACTGGTAGGTGTCGCGCATGTCCAGATAGTCGAAGCCAGCCAGGAACTCGTGCCCGACCTGGCCGGTATTGAAGCGCGCGACGGCCTGGGTATCCACGTTCAGCGTCGCCCCGGTGCCCTTGCCCTGCGACATTGAACGCGACCAGGTGCGCATGTCCACCGGATTGAGCATGTAGCCCACGGTGGTGCGCGCCTCGCCCCGCATGTGGCTGTAGCGCAATTGCTGCCTGACGGTCCAGGTGTCGTTGAACTGGTGCGAAAACAGATAGCCCGCCGAGTACTGCTCCCGGTCATAGGTATCCCAGCCGGGTTCGCCGGTATAGCGGTCGCGGGGAATGCGGCCGTTGGGATTGGAGTAAAGCGTGCCTGCCGCCGGCAGATTGCCGTACATGGGCACCTGGTGGTCCTTTTGATAGAAGCCCAGCAAGGTCAGCGAGGTGGCCGCCGACGGCCGCCACGTCAATGCCGGAGCGACGAAGGTCCGGTCCTCTTCCGAGTAATGGGCGGACTGGGCCGCATCGCGCTGCAATGCGACCAGGCGATAGCTCCACTGTCCGTCCTGGTCCATCGGGCCGCTCAAATCGGCGGCAGCCTGGATCCGGCCATAGCTCCCGGTCTGCAACTCGATCTCGCGCTGGGGCGCCGGCGTCGGCAGCTTGCTGACCATATTGATGAGGCCGCCGGGCGTATTCTGGCCGTACAGCACCGAGGACGGCCCTTTCAGCACCTCCACCCGCTCCAGCCCGTAGGGCTCGATCTGCAGCATGCCGAAGCTGTATGCGCCAAATGGCAGCCGGGCGCCGTCCAGGTTGTTGCGCGCGGCGTGGCCGCCGCGCAGGTAGATGTTGTCGTAGCGCAGATCGGCGCTGCCGCCCGGCGAATAGGCGCCCGGCGTGTAGGCCAGCGCCTCGACGATGCTGCGCGCGCCTCGCATCGTTATCTCGTCGCGCGTGACCACGTTCACCGTCTGCGGGATTTCCAGGATGGGCGTGTCGGTCTTGGTGCCGCTGGCGCTGCGCTGCGCCACGATGCCGGCTACGGGTCCGTAGGCCGACTCGTCCGTGCCCTCCACCCGCACCGCCGGCAGCACTGCTGCCGGCTCGTTGGGCACGCGCCTCAGCGTGTAGACATTGGCGCCATCGCGCCGCGCCGCCAACAGCGTGCCCGCCAGCAATTTGGCCAGCCCCGCCTCGACCGTCCATGCGCCTTGCAGCCCGGCCGTGCGCAAGCCTTCGGCCAGCGCCGGGTCGAACGAAAGATTGATGCGAGCCACCCCGGCGAAGGCCGACAGCGCCGGTCCCAGCGGCCCCGCCGGAATGTCGAACCGTGCCTGGACGGCTGCGCCGGACGTATTCGCAGCCGGCTGCGCGTGGATGGCCGGCGCCGCTGCCACCAGTGCCGCGCAGAGCGCGCCAGCGGCGGCGCGGCGGTTCGTGCGGCAAGCTGACCTGGCCGCGTTGTTCTTGCTTGAAAGCATGCTGATCCCGACGAAGTACGAGCGAAGGTGCTATATGGACTTGTCGGACGAAGCGAAAAAAGGGGCCAAAAATCCGCGCGCCACCGTCAGGCCGGCACCACGCTGACCCAGTAGCGGCTGCGCGAAACCACCCGCACCGGCAGGCTGCGCGACACCGCCAGCAGCACCGCATCGGTGTCATCCACCTGGAACCCGCCCGAGATGCGCAGATCGGCCACCGCCGGATCGCAGCGCAACAGGCCCGGGCGATAGCGCGCCAGCTCCTTCAGGAAGTCGGCCAGCCTCATGTCGTCCGCATAAAGCACGCCATCCAACCAGGCTTGCGGCGGATGGACATAGGCGCGAGGCGCCAGGACTTCACGGTCCGAAAACTCGGCGCATTGCCCTGCCGCCAGCACGACGCCCGCCGCCGCCGCACGCGGCTGCAGCCGCACCTGCCCTTCGATCACCGCGACCCGGCTGCGCGCATCCAGTTGCCGCACGCCGAAGTACGTGCCCAAGGCCTGCACGCTGCCTTCGGCGGTGCGCACCCGCAGCGGCCGAGGGTCCGGCGGCGCCGCATGGGCCGAACGCAGCAGGATTTCGCCCTCCCGCAGCAGCACCAGACGTTGTTCCGCCGAATAGTCCAGGTCCACCGCCGAGGCGGTATTGAGCGCCAGCACGCTGCCGTCCGGCAGCTGGAACTGCCGGCGTTCGCCACTGCTGGTGGCGTAGTCCGCCGTCCAGCTTTGCCAGGGCGCCGTGCGCCATGCCAGCCAGCCCGCCGGCACCCCCACGATCAGCCCCGCCAGCACCCGCAGACCCGCGCGTCGCGTTGCGTCCGCGTTCATGGCGGCCCGCCCCAGCCCCGGCGGCAAGCCGCCGAACTTGGCCAGGACAGCCTGCGCCCGGGTCCAGGCGCGGTCGTGCTCGGGGCTGCGTTGGCGCCAACGCTCACAGGCCAGCTTGTCCGCATCGGAGAAGCGCCCCGAATGCAACCGCACCAGCCAATCCGCGGCTTCGCCCGCGATCTTCGGATCGATGGCGTCCGTCGCTGCCGTCATGACGCCGCCAGGATGCAATGCTTGAAGGCCTCGGCCATGTAGCGCTTGACCGTGCGCACGCTCACCCCCATCTCGACGCCGATCTGCTCGTACGTCAGGCCGTCGAGTTGCGACAGCAGGAATGCGATCCGGGCCTTGTCCGGCAGGGCCGCCAGCAAGGCGTCCACCTCGCGCAGCGTCTGCAGCACCATCAGGCGCTGCTCTTCCGACGGCGCATGCCGCGCCGGCATGGCCGCGAGGGCGTCGAGGTAGGCCTGCTCCAGCGCATGGCGCCGGTACAGGTCCACCATCAAGCGCTTGGCGATGGTGGTCAGGTAGGCGCGCGGCTCCTGCAACTCCGGCATGGCGCGCCGGCGATAGCTGCTCAGCAACCCGACAAACGTGTCCTGGGCCAGGTCGGCGGCGTCGGCGCTGTTGCCCAGCCGCCGGCGCAGCCAGCCGAACAGCCAGCCGTGATGCGCGTCGTAGATGCGCTGCACGGCGACGGCGCAAGTCGGGTCGGGGGGAGGCATGGCGAGGACGTGGTCGGATTACTTCGATAATGGGAATTAATCGCAATTATCGCCACAAACCGACTCACCGGCAATCTCCTGCCCGCGCACGTTTCTGAATACGGCATCGTTGGCCCCGCTACGGCGGACTACGTCACCCGCGGCCTGGCCACAGCGCATGAACAGGGTGCGGGGGCGGTCGTGCTGCGCAACAACCGGAAGCGATGCAGCTGCGCTGTCTGAGCACGCTGGCCATGACAGGCGCGCAGAACAGCTCGACCATCGTCTTCCCCTTCCCGTGGAGATTGGCCGCCAGCTCAAAGGGCTGGCGGAGCAAGGCTGGGAGTCCACCGCCGGCCCCTGAGCTGCCGGACACGCCGAGCTAGGCCGCCGTCTTGCCCTCCTCCTGCAATTGCCGCCACAGGATCTTGCCCGTGCTGGACTTAGGTAAAACCTCCACGAACTCCACGATGCGCGGCGCCTTGTAGGCAGCCATGCGCGTCCGCGCCCAGGCAATCACCTCTTCTTCGCGCACGCTGCCGCGCGCCTCGTCGCGCAACACCAGCAGAGCCTTCACCGTTTCGCCCCGGCAGGCATCCGGCACTCCGATCACGCAGGCCTCGTGGACTGCCGGATGCTCGTACAGCGCGTTCTCGACCTCCGCCGGCCAGACCTTGTAGCCGGATGCGTTGATCATGCGCTTCAGGCGATCGGTCACGTAGAAATAGCCGTCTTCGTCCACGCGGCCCAAATCGCCAGTGCGGAAATAGCGCTGCCCGTCCAGCATGAAAAAGGCTTCCTCATCGGCCTGCGGATTGTTCCAGTACCCCAGCATGACCTGCGCGCCGCGCGTGACGAGTTCGCCGGTGTCGCCCTGGGGCAGTTCAACCAGCGTGGCCGGATCCACGATCCGCGTGTCCACGCCGAAGGTGGGGACGCCTATGCATTGGCGCTTGTTGCGGTCCAGCGGATTGCAGTGCAGGAACGAGGCGGTTTCCGTCAGCCCATAGGCCTCGTTGTAGGTGATGCCGTAGCGGCTGGCCAACATGGCAGCGACCGCCTCGGGCATGGGGGCTCCGCCGCCGCATAGCTGCGCCAGGCTGGACAGGTCCAGCTTTTCGATGCCGGGTTGCGCGAAGAAATCCACGACCATCGCGGGCGGCGCGGCCCAGACGCTGACGCGATGACGCGCCATCAGCCTCCCGGCCACTTCGCGGTCCCAGCGCGGCAGTACCACCACCGTGGCGCCCAGCAGGATGGGCGTATTCATGCAGCTCTGCATGCCCAACAGATGGAACATCGGCGCCACGCCCATGATGACCGCTTCGGAGGTCAGGCCGCGCCATAGCTGCGAACCGGCCAGGGATGCATTCATGGTGCCGTGGGTATGGCGGCAGCCCTTGGGCCGGCCAGTGGTGCCCGAGGTATAAGGCAGCAGGCAGAGGTCCTTCGACCCGGCCCGGTGCGGCAACGGCTGTACGTTGACCGCCAGCGCACCGTACCAGGGCACGCCGCCCCGCACACCGGGTGCGCGCCTGGGCGCGGCGACCCATTCGGGCGCATCAGGAGCCGGTCCCTGCAAATAATCCGAATAGGTGTGGACGATGACACGCTCCAGGCGTCCGTCAGCGGCGAAGCCGTCCAGCCGCGCGCACAGTTCCTGGGCCGCGAAGGCCACGCGGGCACCGCTGTCCGCCAGGTAATGCGCCAATTCGTCCGGCGTGCTCATGGCATTGACCGGCACCACCACCGCCTCGGCGCGCAGGATCGCGTAGTACGCGATGACAAACTGCGGACAGTTCTGGCTCAGCAACAGGACGCGGTCGCCTGCCTTCACGCCCGCGCTGTGCTGCAGGTAGCCGGCCATGGCGTCGACCTCGCGCTTGAGCCGCGCGTAGTCCAGCACGGTGTCGTAGAACACGATGGCGGCCTTGCCCGGATAGCGCGTGGCGGACGCCTCCAGGTTGAAGTACAGGCTGGACTGCGGCGGGCTGATCTCCTTCGGCAGCCCCTTGGGCCAGTACCGATAATGCGCTTGGTGCATCTTGTCTCCTCATCGTTGTTCTGACTGTCCGCCATGCGCCTCAGGCGGTCATGGCGCGCGCGATGATTTCCTTCATGATCTCGTTGGAGCCGCCGTAGATCTTGCCGACCCGCGCATCCGCGTACAGCCTGGCTATCGGGTATTCAAGCATGTAGCCGTAGCCGCCGTGCAATTGCAGGCATTCGTCGATCACCTGGCAGTTCATCTGCGTGGTCCACCACTTGGCCATGGCCGCCGTGGACAGGTCCAGCGTGCCCGCCAGCTGGCGCTCGATGCAATCGTCGACGAAACGCGCCGCAATGGTGGCGACTGTCTCGCACTCGGCCAGCTTGAAGCGCGTGTTCTGGAGTTCGATGAGCGCCTGGCCGAAGACCTGCCGGGAGCTCGCGTAGGCCAGGGTTTCCTCGATGGCGCGACGCATGGTGGCCACGGCGCCCACCGCGATCAGCAGCCGTTCGCGCGGCAGCTGCTGCATGAGCTGGGCGAAGCCGCGGCCCTCGACGCCACCCAGCAGGCAGTCCTCGCCCACGCGCGCGCCATCGAAGAACAGCTCCGCCGTGTCCAGGCTTTTCTGACCCAGCTTCTCCAGCAACCGCCCGCGCCTGAAGCCCGGCAGGTCCTGCGTTTCCACCATGATCAGCGACACGCCCCTGGCCCCCGCCTGGGGATCGGTCTTGGCGACCACGCAGACCAGGTCCGCGTGCAAGCCGTTGGTGATGAAGGTCTTGGAGCCATTGAGGACATACTGCTCGCCCTGCTTGACGGCGGTGGTGCGCACGCTCTTCAGGTCGGACCCGGCTCCCGGCTCACTCATGGCGATGGCGCCCACCAGTTCGCCCGTGGCCATGCGTGGCAGCCACCGCCGCTTCTGCTCTTCCGTGCCGTAGTTCAGTATGTAATGCGCCAGGATGGCGCTGTGCACGTTGTTGCTGAAGCCGTGCACCATGGCGCGCGCCTGCTCCGCCGCCACGATGGCTTCGTGCGCGAAGTTGCCTCCGCCCCCGCCATAGGCCTCGGGCATGCTCACGCACAGCAGGCCCAACCGGCCCGCCTTGTTCCAGACCTCGCGGTCCGCGTGCTGCTGCTTGCGCCAGCGCTCTTCGTCGGGCACGAACTCCTTTTCGAAGAGGCGGCGCGTCGAATCCTGGAACAGCGTCAGGTCCGCATCCATCCAGCCTTGCCGTGGCGTGTCCATAGCGCTCCCCCCTTTCAAGGACGGCCGCCGCCGACGACCAGGACCTGGCCGCTGACGTAGTTGGACTCGGGCAGGCAGAAAAGGTACACCGCACCTGCGGCTTCCGCCGGCGTGCCGGCGCGGCCGATGGGGATCAGGCTTTCGGCGTTCTTCAGCACTTGCGGATTGACGCCCACCTTGATCTGCCGGCCTTCGATATCCAGCGTGGCATCACCGTCGGCCGGCGCTTCGGTCAGGCGCGTCTTGATCAGCCCGAAGGCCACGCTATTGACGTTTACCTTGTAGCGGCCCCATTCCTTGGCCAATGCGCGCGTCAGCCCGTTGATGCCGGCCTTGGCGGCCGAGTAGTTGGCCTGGCCGGCATTGCCCATGACTCCGGAAGTCGACGAGATGTTCACGACCTTGCGGAACACTTCCCTGCCCTGTTCCGCTTCGGCCTTGGCCGCGACCCGGATGAAGCTGGAGGCCGCCCGCAGGATGCGGAACGGCGCGGAAAGGTGCACCGCCAGGATCGCGTCCCATTGTTCGTCCGTCATCTTCTGGATCACGTTGTCCCAGGTGTAGCCGGCATTGTTGACGATGATGTCCAGGCCGCCATAGGTGTCCACGGCGGCGCCGACGAAACGTTCGGCAAAGCCCGCTTCGATCACGCTGCCCGCGCAGGCCTGCGCCTGGCCGCCCGCCTTGCGGATCAGCGCCACGGTTTCTTCCGCAGGCCCCGCGTCCAGATCGTTCACCACCACGTTGGCGCCTTCGCGCGCCAGCTTCAGCGCAATCTCCTGCCCGATGCCGCGTCCCGCGCCCGAAACCAGCGCGACCTTGCCTTCCAATGTACCCATCGTTCTCTCCTTTCCTGGGCTACTGAATTGCCAGCACTGCCACGCCGCTCAGGCGCAGTTCGCCGGTCTGGCTGCGCGCATGCAGCTCCACCCGCAACCGGGTTTCACCTTGCGCTTCAAAGCGTTCCACCACGCTGCCGGAACAGCGGACCTCGTCACCCACGTGCGTGATCGCCACGAAGCGCACGGCGTACTCGCGCAACGCCGATTGCGGCGCCCAGTTCGTCAGCAGCCGGGCCAGATAGGCAGCCGACAACATGCCGTGGGCGAAGACGTCGTCCATGCCGGCGGCTCGCGCGAAATCCAGGTCCACGTGTATCGGGTTGTGGTCGCCCGAGGCACCGCAATACAGCGCCAGCCCCAATCGGCTGATCGGCCCCGCGGTAAAACCGGGCAGCTCGTCGCCGGCCCTGGCGTCATGATTCATGGCCGCAGTCATTCCTGTCTCCTAGGCGTTACGCACGACGGTCGTCGCGCGCAGTTCGGCGACCAGGCGCCCCTCGGCGTCGGTCACCCGGGTTTCGCGCACGACGAACTCCAGCGCGCCGCCCTTCTTGGCGTAGATGTCGGCGATGCGCGGTTCAAAGCGCAATTCGTCGCCGGCATGCGCCATGGCGTGGTAGACGAACCCCTGTTCGCCGTGCAGCACCCGCGCTATGTCTATGCCGAGCAGTTCACGCATGGCTGCGGGCCAGGGGCTGTCCATTTCCAAACAGAAGAAGAAGGTCGGCGGCACCGGCAGTCCCGGGTAGCCGGCCGCTCGCGCGGCGGCTTCGTCGGTGTAGACCGGGTCGTCCTGGCCGGTGGCCTTCGCGAAGAAGCGCAGGCGGCCTGCCTCCACGGTCGCGTTGAACGCCGGCAAGGCGGCGCCGATATGGCTGGTATCGAGCATTGCGTTCTCCTCAGGCCGCCTGGTACAGCGTCACCACGCAGGCGCCGCCCAATCCCAGGTTGTGCTGCAGCGCCAGCCTGGCGCCTTCGACCTGGCGCAAGTCCGCCTGGCCTCGCAGTTGCCACACCAGCTCGGTGCACTGCGCCAAGCCGGTTGCGCCCAGCGGATGGCCCTTGGACAGCAAGCCGCCGGATGGATTGGTCACGACCTTGCCACCGTAGGTGTTGTCGCCTTCCAGGATGAACTTCTCGGCGCTGCCCTCGGGCGTCAGGCGCAGGCCTTCGTAGGTGATCAGCTCGTTGGCGGTGAAGCAGTCGTGCAGCTCGACCACGTCCACGTCGTCAGGGCCGATACCGGCGGCCTCATAAACTTGGTCGGCTGCGGCCCGCGTCATGTCAAAGCCCACCACTTTGCGCATGTCGCCGGCGCCGAAGGTGGACGGCGTGTCCGTCGTCATGGCCTGCGCGGCAATGCTGACGGCGGGCGCCAGGCCGTGGCGGCGCGCGAACTCGTCCGAACACAGGATGGCGGCCGCCGCGCCGCAGGTCGGCGGGCAGCATTGCAGGCGCGTCAGCGGATCGAAGATCATGGGCGCGGACAGCACCTCGTCCAGCGTGACCGGCTGGCGGAACACGGCGTAAGGATTGCGCGCGGCATGCTGGCGCGCCTTGACCGCGATGCGGGCGAAGACGTCGGCGCCGATGCCGTGCTCCTTCATGTAGTCGCGGCCCGCGCCGCCGAAGAACTGGGCGGCGCGCGGCTTGGCCGTGTCATAGCCCTGCATTTCGCTCATCGCCAGGACGAAGTCCTGCAGTGGCGACGGGCGGTCCTCGTACACGCCTTTCAGCGCGCCAGGCACCATCTGTTCGAAGCCCACCGCCAGGGCGCACTCCACCGCCCCGCTTTCCACCGCCTGCCGCGCCAGGAACAGGGCCGACGAACCGCTTGCGCAATTGTTGTTGACGTTGAACACCGGAATACCGCTCAGCCCCACGCCGTAGACCACCGCCTGGCCGGCGGTCGAATCGCCGTAGACATAGCCGGCGTAGGCCTGCTGGACCGCGTCGTATTGCAGCCCCGCGTCCCGCAGGGCCTGGCGCACGGCGCTCGCGCCCATCACGGTATATGCCTCGCTGGCGCCGGGCTTGCTGAAAGGAATCATGCCGACCCCTGCCACCCATACTTTCCGATTCATGTCTGACTCTCCTGATGAGCGGGCGCGGCGACGGCCGCGCGCCTGGATTCATGGTCTTGTCTCAGCACGGACTTCAGCACCTTGCCGGCGGCCGACATGGGCAATTCGCTGAGGAACTCGTAGGTCTTGGGACATTTGTAGGCGGCAAGCTGCAGGCGGCAATGCCTGTCCAGGGCGTCGGCGTCGGCGGCCATGCCTGGATGCGGCACGATTACCGCGTGCACAGCCTCGCCCCAGCGCGCGTGCGCCACGCCGATGACCGCGCAGCGCGCCACCAGCGCGTGGCGGGCCAGCACGCCTTCCACTTCAGCGCCGTAAACGTTTTCGCCGCCACTGACGATCATGTCCTTGAGGCGGTCGACGATGTACAGGTATCCATCCTCGTCCTGGCGGGCTGCGTCGCCCGTCAGCAACCAGTCCCCGTCGAACGCGCGACGCGTTTCTTCAGGCCGGTTCCAGTAACCCTGCATCACCATGGGCCCGCGCACCGACAGCTCGCCAACGGCGCCGGGCGCCGCCTCGCTGCCGTCGGGCGCGAGAATGCGCGTCTCCACGCCTACCGCAGGCCGTCCCGCCGATTCGGTGCGCGCGCCGCCCTGGCGCACGTCTGCATTGATAGCGACGGTGGCGGCGGTTTCGGTCATGCCGTAGGCATGCACGAACTCTGCTTGCGGAAAGGCCGCCAGCGCCCGGTCAAGCAACGCCCGGGAAATCGGCGAGGCGCCCCAGATCACGCGCCGCACGCCGTCCAGCCGGTACTGCGCGAATCCGGGTTCGTCCAGCAGCATCTGGATCATGCTGGGCACCAGCAGCACTTCGGTTACGCCGTCGTCCTGCAGGGCCTGCAACACCGCGCGGGGCTGGAAGCCGCGCTGGACCGCCACCGATGCGCCCGCGACAAACTGTCCGATCAATCGACCCAATCCGGCAACATGGAATAGCGGCGCGACCAGCAGGGTGCGGCTGTCGGGCGGCGTGGGGACCGTAGCCATCCTGGCCACCGCAGCGCTCCAGAGGTTCGCGTGCGTCAGCATGGCGCCCTTGGGCGCGCCGGTCGTGCCGCCGGTAAAGAGGATCGCGGCCAGCGCGTCGCCGCCCGCACGGACATCGTCCAGCGGCGCGGCCGCGGCGGCGTGCGCTTCCAGCACGTCGGCGGACAGCGGCTGCGTGCTGGCAGGAACGTCCACATCGGCCATGCGCGGGGCCATGGTCTCGTCCACCAACAGCAGGCGCGGACTGCAGTCGGCCAGTGCCTGCGCAAGCTCCGGGCAGCTCCAGCGCGTGTTCAAAGGCAGCACGGCCGCCCCCAGCCACCAGCACGCCAGGATCCACGACACATAGTCCGCGCCGTTCGCGCCCCAGAACGCTACGCGATCGCCCGGCAGCACGCCATGGCCGCGCAGCACGGCGGCCTTGCGCGCGGTCCAATCGATCAGCGCCGCGTAGGTCCAGCGCCGTGCGTCTTCGCACAGCGCGATCTTGCCGGGGTGCAGCCCGCCTGCACGATGCAGGCCTTGTGTCAGATACATGGTGCTCGTCTCCTGCGGCGCCGTGCTCCTTGCGCGGAACAGCGTGCGTTCGTCCTCGAGCCCCTAGCTTCCTCCTTGGGGCCGGATCGCGGCAATGGCCGCAGGCGTCAAACCGATAGGCGAAAAGTGTCAGCGGCTTGCCGGCCTTCGGGGCCGCAGACCAGGCGGTTGCGGCGGTATTCTCCCGGCGACACGCCGGTCCATTTCTTGAAGGCGCGGTGGAAGGTGCTGGGTTCGGAAAAGCCCAGACGCTCGGCGATGTCCATCAGGGATAGATCGTGGCGGCCCAGGTATTCGACTGCGGCATCGCGCCGCAAGTCATCCTTCAGGGCCTGGAAGCCCTGCCCCTCTTCACGCAAGTGCCGCCGCAGCGTCTGCGGCGTCATCGCCAGTTGCGCGCTGACCTGGATCAGCGACGGCAACTCCCTGGACAGATCGTTGCGCAACAGGCGGCGGATGCGATCGGTCAGGGTGGTGCGGTCCTGGTACTTCACCAACAGGTCGAACGGCGCATTGGCCAGAAACGGCTTGAGCGTCTGTTCGTTCTGCACCACCGGCAAGGCCAGCCAGCGCGACTCCAGCCACAGGCCCGTCACCGGCTGGCCATAGCGCACCGGCGCGTAGAACAGCCTGTGCGCATCGGCGCTGCGTGCGCCGCTGCTGTAGTCCACGCCCAGGATGGGAATGCGCCGCGCCGCCAGCCAGTTGGCCACGCCCAGCGTGAAGAATAGAAAGGAGCGTTCGCCATACCAGCGCGCACAGCTGCTGGGCGCGCGCGAGTCGAGCACGATGCGCGCCCGCTCGCCACTCACGCACAAGCGGGCGGTGAAATCCCGCAGCACGCCGTGGTAGTAGCGGAACGCCACGCGCAGCGCCTGCCCCACCGTGTCTTCCCGCAGCGCGAGCCGGCAGGCATGGTCGAACGCCCCCATGGGAACCGGATGCTGGCCCATGCCCAGGAAGTCGTCCCGGGTGGCGCGGCGCAGCGTCCGCATGATCTGTGCGAGCTGCGCCTGCGATACCCGCGCCATCGGCGCCTGCAGCAGGGACGGCGGCACGCCGGCGCGCGTCAGGACCCGGTCCACGTCCACGCCCCGGCTGCGCGCGCCTTGCAGGATCTGGGCGATATGTCCCACGGCGATGGTGTGATGGGTCATGAGGATATCCAGCGGCCGGCGTACGCCGATGGATCGATGGTAGCCAAAGCCTGCGCGCACAGGAATGGCCGGCGTGAGCATTCTCGCCAAGCGCAATCAGCGAATCCGCCATTGGTCAGCCGGAAAGCCGCGCCTAGACTGGCCCGAACCCCGAATGGGCATGCCACTTCGTATTTACGGGAGTCCCTCTTTGGATACACCGAACACCGCCCCGCTCGCGGGCGTCAGGATCCTGGATCTGTCGCGGCTGCTGCCCGGCCCGTTGGGCGCGCAATACCTGGCCGACCTGGGTGCCGACGTCATCAAGATCGAGGATACGCAGGCGGGCGATTATGCGCCGCCGCCCCTGCGCGCCATCTGCAACCGCAACAAGCGCGGGTTGCGGCTGGATCTCAAGCATCCCGAGGGACAGGCGGCGCTGGCCGCGCTGGCGCGCGGCGCGGACGTGGTGATCGAGAGTTTCCGTCCAGGCGTGGCCGCGCGGCTGCAGGCCGACTACGCCACCCTGGCGCGCCACAATCCCCGGCTGGTCTACTGCAGCATCACGGGCTACGGACAGGACGGTCCGCAGCGCGACGCCGCCGGCCACGACCTGAACTATGCGGCCTGCGCCGGTGTCGCCGACCAGATGGGCTGCGGGCCCGATCTGCCGGCGCTGTCGAACCTGCCCGTGGCCGACATACTTGGAGGTTCGCTTACGGCGGTAATGGGCATCCTGGCCGCGCTGTACGACGCCCAGCGCAGCGGGCGCGGACGGTACATCGATATCGCCATTGCCGACGGCCTGCTGGCCGGCGCCGTCGTGCCGCTGGCCACGCTCAATGCCCGCGGCGACACGCGGCCGGCGGGCGCAGATACCCTGTCCGGCGGGCTGGCATGCTATGGCCAGTACCGCGCCGCGGACGGGCGCTATCTGGCGGTCGCCGCGCTGGAGCTGAAATTCTGGCAAACGCTGTGCCGGCGGCTGGATCGCCCCGACCTGGCGCCGCTGCATCGCGACGGCGACGCGGCGCAGCAGGCGCGCGTGCGCCGCGAATTGCAGCAGATCTTCGGATCCCGGCCGCTGGCGCATTGGCTGGAACTGTTTGAAGGCGCCGACTGCTGCGTGTCGCCCGTGCTCAAGCTGGCGGAGGGCCTGACGCATCCGCAGTTCGTCGCCCGCGGCATGCCGCTGCAGACCGAGCATCCGGTCTATGGCCGTAACACCCATGTGGCCAGCCCGGTGAAGATGTCGGGCTTCCAGTTCGCCATACATCGCCAGGCTCCGCTGCCGGGCGAACACACCGATCAGATCCTGCGCGAGGCCGGCTACAGCGAGCCGGACGTCGCCAGCCTGATCGGGCGCGGCATTGCGCTGTAGGCACATACGGCCAGCCCCGCCCGCCACCCAAGCGACCATAACCAGGACGGAGACAATCATGAAAGATCCACATCGCAGCCTTCCCTCGCCCCTGCGCCGCAGCCTGCTCAAGCTGGGTGCGGCCTTGCCCGCCACGCTGGCCTTGCCGCGTCAGGCCAGCGCCTCGGGCTTTCCGGCCCGCCCCGTCACGCTCATCGTGCCGTTTCCGGCGGGCGGCGCGACGGACACCCAGATGCGCGCGCTGGCGATCGCTGCCTCGCGCGAACTGGGCCAGACGGTCGTGATTGCCAACCGGCCGGGCGCAGGCGGCACGCTGGGCCCGGCGGCCATGGCGCAGACCGCCGCACCCGACGGCTATACCGTGTCGGTGGTGGTAGGCACGCTGTTCCGCTACCCCTTTCTGCAGCAGGTCAACTACGACCCGCTCAGGGACTTCACCTACGTCGCCTGCATGACCGCCTACTCGTACGCCATCGTGGTGCGCGAGGACGCGCCCTGGCGCACGCTGGACGAGATGATCGCCGACGCGCGCGCCCATCCCGACAAGATCAGCTACGGCGGCACCGGCACCGGCGGCTCGGGGCGCATCGCGATCGAGCGCCTGTCGCGGCTGACGAACACGCGCTTCAATTTCATCCCCTACAAGGGCGCGGCCGAAGAGACCACCGCGCTGCTGGGCGGCCATATCCAGATGATCTCGGATGCGGGCTGGGGGCCGATGATAGACACCGGCAAGGCGCGCTTGCTCGCGGTGTTGGGTGAAACCCGCGCCAAGCGCGTGCCCGACGTGCCCACGCTGACGGAACTGGGCTATCCCATCGTCGCGGCCAATCCAGTCGGCATCGCCGGACCGAAGGGCATGGATCCCCAGGTCACGCGCATTTTGCAGCAGGCATTCCACCGCGCGTCCCGCGATCCGGAATACAACCGCGCGCTGGAAACCGCCGACCAGCCGCACATGCTGATGGACAGCGCCGCCTACACCGACTTCGCGGTCCGGCAGGTCGCGGAAGAAAAGAGATTCGTGGCCGAACTGGGCCTGAAGACGTAGCCGCGACCTCAGCCCGCAGGGTTCAGCATGCAGTCGCGCAGGCGCAGCACCGATGCGCAGGACGTGTCGCGATGTGTCACCAGCGACAGGGACAGCGCATCGTGCGCGTCGGCGTCGTTAAGCGGCACGAAGGCCACGTGCGGGGTGGAATACGCGCGCGTCACGCCCGGCACCAGCGCCAGGCCCATGCCGCTGGCGACCAGACTGATCAGCGTCTGCACCTGTATCGCCTCCTGGCTGATGCGCGGCGAGAATCCCGCCTTCAGGCATAGCGCCTGCGCCACGCCGTGCAAACCCGGCACCTTCAGGGGCGAATACAGCACGAAGTTCTCGGCGCGGGCACGCTCCAGGCTGACCGGCCCGCCCGCGGCCAACGGATGCCCTGCCGGCACGGCCAGGATGAGATCGTCGCGCTCCACCACCCAGGAATCCAGCGCTGCGTCTTCCGCCAGCGGACCGCGCACCAGGCCCGCATCGATATCGTTGGCGCGCAGCATTGCGACCAGCCCGACCGTGCTGTCCTCGCGCAGGTCCAGCTGGACGTCCGGATACCGCGCCCGGAAGGCCGGCAGGCAGCGCGGCAGCAGCATGTAGGTGGCAGAACCCACAAACCCCAGCCGCAGCGTGCCCCACTCGCCCAACGCAACGCGGCGGGCCGCCTGGCGCGCCTGGTCGGCGTGGAACAGCGCACGGCGCGCGTCCGCCATCAATGCCTGTCCCGCCGGCGTCGGCGTCACGCCCTTGGGGCCGCGCACCAGCAGCGGCGCGCCCACCGCGTGTTCCAGTTTCTGGATCGAGACCGACAGCGCCGGTTGCGCAATGTGCAGCGTGTCTGCGGCCCGCCGATAGCTGCCCAACTCCGCGATGGTGACGAACTGCCGGAGCTGCCGCAAATCGATAGCCATAACAAATTCCATATCGCCCAATACCTACGCCATATTAGACGCGTATGCCGACGGCCGATAGGATTTCCGCCATGACAGACACTCCCCTATCCCAAGCCAGCGCATTGGGCGGCGTGCGCATCCTGGACCTGACGTCCGTGGTGTTCGGCCCCTACGCCTCGCAGATACTCGCCGACTACGGCGCCGACGTGATCAAGGTGGAATCGCCTGCGGGCGATTCGACGCGGCATACCGGCCCCGCCCAGGAATCCGGGCTGGCCGCCATCTTCCTGGGCCTGAACCGCAACAAGCGCAGCATCGTGCTGGACCTGAAGCAGGCCGCGGCGCGCCAGGCGCTGTTGACGATGGCGGACCAGGCCGACGTGCTGATGCACAGCATGCGCCCCGCCAAGATGGCCGCGCTGGGACTGGATCCGGACACGCTATGCGCGCGCAACCCGCGCCTGGTCTACGCCGGCCTGTACGGCTTCGGCGCGGGCGGCGCCTACGACGGCCAGCCCGCCTATGACGACATCATCCAGGGGCTGTCGGGCCTGGCCGACCTGGTGGACCGCCAGACCGGCGCACCGCGCTACCTGCCCACCGTGGCCGCCGACAAGACTTGCGGACTGATCGCGGCGCACGCCATCCTGGCCGCGCTGTTCCAGCGCGAGCGCACCGGCGCGGGCCAGCAGCTGGAAGTGCCCATGTTCGAAAGCATGGCGTCCTACGCGCTGGTCGAGCACTACTACGGCAGGCACCTGGTCGACGAGCCCGGCGAGGCCGGTTATCCGCGCGTGCTCACGCCCTGGCGCAAGCCCTGCAAGACCGCCGACGGCCATGTCTGCCTGATGCCCTACACCGACGCCCATTGGCACGACTTCTTCATCGCCGCGGACCGCCACGATCTGGCGCAGGACGCGCGCTTTACCGACATCGCGTCGCGCACGCGGCACATCGAAACGCTCTATGAACTGCAGGCCGGCATCGTGGCCGGGCGCGATACCGCCTACTGGCTGGCGCTGTGCGCGCGCCTGGAAATCCCCGCCGCGCCCATCAACCGCCTGCAGGACCTGGAGGCCGACCCGCACCTGCAAAGCGTGGACTTCTTCGCGCCGCTCGACAGCGCCTCCGGCAGCCGCTACCGCTTTCCCCGCAACCCGGTGCGTCTGCAGCATTCCCATGTGCCGCCCGCGATGCCGCCGCGCCTGGGCGAACACACGCTGGACGTGCTGCGCCAGGCCGGCCTGGATGAAGCCCAGATCGCCGGGCTTCTGGAATCGGGCGCAGCCCGCGACGCGCATCCCTCAACCCCGAACAACCGCAAGGACTCCGCATGACCGCAGACCGCAACGCCGACGATATCAAGCAGCTTGGCCAGGGCTATTACTGGCAGGACCTGGCCGTGGGCCAGCGCTTTCAGACCTTCCGCCGCACGGTGACCGAGACCGACATCGTCAACTTCATCAGCGTGACCGGCATGCTGGAGACGATCTTCATCGACGCCACGTATGCCCACGGCGCGATCCAGGGACGCCCCGCCCCCGGCGGCCTGACCTACGGCCTGATCGAGGGGCTGATCATGCAGGGCATGGTGCAAGGCACCGGGCTGGCGCTATTGGAAGTCCACAAGAAAATGCTGGCGCCCGTGGTCGCGGGCGACACCATCTGGGCGGAGATCGAAGTCACGAGCATACGTCCCACCTCGCAGCACAACCGGGCGGTGGTCGCCTCGGTCATCGAAGTACGCAACCAGCACGGCAAGCCGGTAATGGCATACACGGCCACCCGCATGCTGGCCGGCAGGCCCTGAACCATCATCAGGCGATCAAGCGCCCCCCGTAGAGGGCGCTGGCGCCGGGACGCGATCCGCGTCACAAGAACAGCACAAGGAGACAAGCAATGAAGAAAGCACTGCTGGCAGGCAGCCTCGCCATTCTCGCGCTGGGCGCCGCTGCCAGCGCCCACGCAGCCTGGCCCGAACGCCCCATCACCATGGTGGTGCCCTTCCCGCCTGGCGGGCCGACCGACCTGGTCGCCCGGGTGCTGGCCAAGCAGCTGACTGACCAGCTGGGCCAGACCGTCGTGGTCGAGAACAAGGGCGGCGCCAACGGCAACATCGGCATGCAGTACGCGGCTGCCGCCAAGCCCGATGGCTACACCGTGCTGTACAACACCTCCTCCATCGCGCTCAGCCCCAATATGTACCGGTCGCTGGCCTTCGATCCGGTCAAGGACTTCGCGCCGGTGTCGTCCACGGCGGTGATCCCGCTGGTGCTGCTGGTGCATCCGTCCGTGCCGGCGCCGGACACCCGGACCTTCGTGCAGTATGCGCGCGAGCATCCCGGCAAGCTGTCGTATGGGTCGGCCGGCGCCGGCAACGTCACGCACCTGGGCGCCTTGTTGCTGTTGCGCTCGCTCGAAATCGATGCGGTGCACGTCCCCTATCGCGGCAGCGCCCCGGCCATGACGGATCTGGTCGGCGGGCAGGTGCAGCTCATGACCAATACGCTGAACGATTCGCTGGGCTTCATCCGCGAAGGCAAGCTGCGCGCGCTGGCCGTGACCAGCGGCGCGCGCAGCGAGCAATTGCCCGACGTGCCGACGGTGGCGGAAACGGTGGCGCCCGGATTCGAGATGGGCGCCTGGCAAGGCGTGGTGGTGCCGGCGGGCACGCCCGCGCCGGTCATCGACAAGCTGAACGCTGAAATCCGGCGCGCGCTGCAATCGCCTGAAATGACCAGGCAGCTCAAGGCGCAAGGTGCGCAGGCGCTGGGATCCACGCCGCAGGAATATGCCGCCTACATCAAGAGCGAAATCGCGCGGTGGGGAGAGGTGGTGAAGGCCGCCAACGTGAAGCTGGACTGACGGTTACCGAAGGCAGATGCAAAAACGCCCGCGAATCGCGGGCGCTTCTGTCTGAGCTGCCAGGCGGACGGCAAAGCTCAGCGGCCGTTGGCCTTGGCCGTGATGCCGTTGGCCGCGCCCATGTCGGTATTTGGCACGTCGCGCAGCAGCACGCGCACGTCCTGGCCCGAGATGCCGATGCTGGCGCACACCGCCTGGTTCAGCGCCGCGATCAGCGCGGCCTTCTTGGCTTCGTCGCGGCCGGAGATCAGCGCGACGTCGACGCGCGCCATGGCCTTGCCGATTTCGCCGCCCACGATCACATGCGCCGCCGGCACTTCCTGAAGCACGATGCGCACGCTGGGCAGCGGCGCCGCGATGCTCTCGACAACGGCGTTGGATGCGGCCTGCAGCAACGCGGCCTTCTGGGCGGCCGTGTGGCCTTCCATGATCTGGACATTCAAAATAGGCATGACTGATTCCGATGTTCCGAAAAAGGAGAAACCGGCCCAGGCGGCCGGCAAACCATCATATCCGGATCAGGACCGCGCTGACGGCCGCGCGGCCTCGATCCGGATTAGGGTTTCTCCCTGTCAGGCCGCCTGGTCGCGGCGCTCGGGTTCGGACTGCTCCTGCGCGTCGACGGCAGCGGCGGCTTCCGCCGCAGGCGCGGTTTCGGCCAGGGCCGGCGTCACCAGCTCCACCACCTTTTTGCGCGACAGCATGCCGATGAACTCATCGTCTTCGCCGGTCACCGCGACCGGCTGGTCGCTGTGCACCAGCTGGGCCAGCACCTCGCCCAGGCCAGCGGTGGCGGGCACGGAAGCCAGATCCTCGACGTAGCGGGAAATGTCGCGCGCGCCTTCCTCGATGGCGCGCGTGGCGGCCTCGGCGGTCAGCACGCCGGCCAGCCGCTTGCCGTCCAGCACCGGCGCGTACTCGTAGCTCAGGGCGCGCATGCGGTCCATGGCATGGGCGGGACGCGAACGCATGGTCAGGGTCAGGCGCGCCGGATTCACGGCGTGCGTGGCGTTGAGCACCTTGGTGCGGTTCACGTCCTGCAGGAAGGACTGCACGTAGTCATTGGCCGGATTCAGCAGAATGTCTTCCGGCGTGCCTTCCTGCACCAGTTCGCCGTCCTTGAGGATGGCGATGCGGTTGCCCAGGCGCAGGGCTTCGTCCAGGTCATGGGTGATGAAGACGATGGTCTTGTTCAGCTTGGCCTGCAACTGCAGCAACTGGTCCTGCATTTCGCGCCGGATCAGCGGATCCAGCGCCGAGAAGGCCTCGTCCATCAACAGGATTTCGGCGTCGGTGGCCAGCGCCCGGGCCAGGCCGACACGCTGCTGCATGCCGCCCGACAATTGGTGCGGGTACTGGTTCTCGAAGCCCGACAGGCCCACCTGGTCCAGCCACTCGCGGGCGCGCTTTTCGCGTTCGGCGCGGCCGACGCCCTGCACGGTCAGGCCGTAGGCGGCGTTGTCCAGCACGGTGCGGTGCGGGAACAGGCCAAAGCGCTGGAACACCATGCTCATCTTCTTTTGACGGAAGACTTCCAGGTCGCGCTTGTTCAGGCTGACCACGTCCACGCCGTCGACCAGGATGTGGCCGGCGCTGGGTTCGATCAGGCGGTTGAAGTGGCGGATCAGCGTGGACTTGCCGGAACCCGACAGGCCCATGATGACGTAGATGCTGCCTTCTTCGATCGACAGGCTGATGTCGCGCAGGCCCAGCGTGTGGCCGCTTTCGGCCAGCAGCTGTTCCTTGCTCATGCCGCCCTGGGCGGCTTCCAGCCATTTCTTCGGGTGCGGCCCGAAGACCTTGTAGATGTTCTTGACCTCGATCTTGCTCATCGCTGGCCTCCCATGCGCATGCGCTGTCCATACGATTGCGTGATCCGGTCGAACAGCACGGCCAGCACCACGATACCCAAGCCCGCCAGCAGGCCGCGGCCCACTTCCAGGCGGTTGATGCCCAGCAGCACTTCATAGCCCAGGCCGCGCGCGCCGATCATCGAGGCGATCACCACCATCGACAGCGCCATCATCGTGGTCTGGTTGATGCCGGCCATGATATTGGGCAAGGCCAGCGGCAACTGCACGCCGAACAGCTGCTGGCGCGGATTGGCGCCGAAGGCGCGCGAGGCTTCCAGCACTTCGCGATCGACCAGGCGGATGCCCAGGTCGGTCAGGCGGATCAGCGGCGGCACGGCATAGATCACGGTGGCGATGATGGCCGGGATCTTGCCCAGGCCGAACAGCATGACCACGGGAATCAGGTACACGAAGCTGGGCATGGTCTGCATCACGTCCAGCACCGGCAGCATGATGGAGCGCAGCCAGTTGACCCGCGCCATCAGCACGCCCAGCGGGATGCCGATGATCACCGACAGGCCGGCCGCCATGATCATGAGCGCCAGCGTCTGCATGCCGGCGTCCCACAGGCCCAGCACGCCGATCACGCACAGCAGCGCGCCCATCGCCAGGCTCAGGCCGATGCGGCGGCTGACGCCCCAGGCGATCGCGATCGTCACCGCGACCACCGCCCACCAGGGCGAATTGCGCAGCAGCTGCTCCAGCCACACCAGGGCATGCAGCACGGGCTGGGACAGAGTCTCCAGCGTGTCGGCATAGTTGGTGACCAAGTGATCGACAAAGCCGTCGATCGCCCCCCGGACCTGCCGGGCGGGAATAATTTCAGGAAACATTCGTTCTACTCCATTCTGGCGCACTCACCGCCCGGACCGCGCCCGCATGCCCAGGAATCGGGCAATGCGGCGCAAGCTTGCGGCTTCCAGCTAGAAAACGGCCGGCCATCCCGGCAGCGCCAGCGCATCTCGGTCCGGGCGCGAGCACCCGGCCGGCGGCCATCCTGGCCAAGAAATCCGGCCCCATGAAGGGCCGGAGCGCACCGCGACGGCGCGCAGCCAGGAACATGGCGGGTTACAGCGCGCTTTGGACGCGCCCGGCGACGTCGGCGGGGACCCACTTGGTCCAGACGTCGGGTTTGTTCTTCAGGAACCACTTGGCCACGGCGTTGGCTTCGTCGCCGGACTCTTCCATGTGGGCCAGGGTTTCGTTGATCACCGGCAGCGGCACCGAGACCTTGGACAGGAATTCGGTGAGCTTGGGCGCTTCCTCGGAGAACTTGGTGTTCACCGCCGTGAAGACGGGATTGTCGGGATAGGCGCTGGGTTCGGGCTTGGCGCACTTGGGCGACGTCAGGCACTTGTGCTTTTCGGCGTCGTAGGGCGGCATGTCCAGCTTGACCAGGTCCATGGAACCCACCAGCGGCGTGGGCGACCAGTAGTAGAAGACCACGTTCTGCTTGCGCTTGTAGGCCGACATCAGGGCCGCCTTCTGCGCCGCGCCCGTGCCGGGCGAATACAGGGTGTAGCTGTCGTCCAGTTTCAGGGCGTGGAACAGGTTGTTGCTGGTGATCTCGCAGCCCCAGCCTGCCGGGCAGCCGTAGAAACGGCCCTTGCCGGGCTCTTCCGGATCCTTGAACTTGTCCTTGAACTTCGGCAGGTCGGCCGCGGACTTCAATTCGGGCAGGCGCTCCGCCGTGTAACGCGGGATGTACCAGCCCTCGGCGCCCATGTAGAGATCGCCGATGCGCTTGACCTTGCCGGTCTTCTCGGCGCGGTCCCAGGGGTCGGCGACGCTGTTCAGCCAGATCTCGGTATTGATATCCAGGTCGCCGCGCTCCAGCGCAGCCAGGGCGGGCAGGGTTTCGGTCGGCAAGGTCTCGGTCTTGCAACCGTAGCCCTTTTCCATGATGAAACGTTCGACGTCGACCAGGACCAGATTGGATTCCCAGTTCATCGCGCCGAAATTGACCGGGCGCTTGATTTCGCACTGGACGGCGTCGGCGGCTTGGGCCGCACCGGCAAAGGCGAAGAACACAGCCGCGGCGGCCAGGGTCTTGACAGGGGTAAAACGCATTGGCTTTTGCCTCCATAGGTTCAGGGACACACGCCAGGCTTGGGCCCGGAGGTGCCATGGAGCTAAGGGGGTTGTGCGGAAGACGGGCAGAACCGCCAATACAAACCGACACTAGCAACAAGACGGTCCGCGAGGGTGCGGCATCTTGCAAGACAGGAGCTTCAAAAACGCAGTTTTTGAAAACCCACAGAAAGTGAACAAACTGAACGAAGAAGCCAGCATCTTAAACGAAATTGATGCTCAGCCCAACCCCACCTCGGAATGAATCAGATACATTTCCGGAAAAAACGGTCCGGGATTACCCGCAATCGCAAGGAGTGAAACAGCAGCTTTCCCTAGGGGATTTTGATTCAGACGCAAAGATACATTCAGTAAATAATAAATTCATATCCATACGCTTTAGCGGTTTCGAATTGGCCGGAAATCGCGGTTCCGGCCAGTGGGCGGACGCGTTTCGGCCCACTTCCCGGTGTCAAACCCATTGAAACCGGCCATCCTGCGGACACCCGCTGACCGCTACTCGTTCTTGGCGTACATGTAGTCCCGGCGCCAGGGGTAGGCGAGGTCCGGCGGATTGTCCAGCTCATCGGCGCGTCCGGTCGCCGGATGCTGGCCCAGGATCTGGTGCAGCGCGATCCAGCCGTGCTCGAACGCCATGGCGCAACCGGCCAGGTACAGCCGGTAGGCGCGCAGCGAACGCTCGCCCTGCTCGCCGCCCAGGATGCGCGCCGCTTCAGGCAGGCGCGCCTCCAGCGCATCGCTCCAGGCCCACAGGGTGCGCGCGTAATGCGGCCGCAGGTTTTCCACGTCCACCTCTTCCAGCCCGCCGTTGGTCAGGGTTTCCATCACCACGCTGACGTGGGTCAATTCGCCGCCCGGGAAGATGTACTTCTCGATGAATTCGCCCATGCCGTTGCCCAGCTCGGCGTTGTAGACGCCGGCCGCGGTAATGCCATGGTTCATGATCAGTCCGCCCGGCTTGAGCAGGCGGCGCAGCTTGGCGAAGTAGCCCTCGAGCTGGGCGCGGCCCACGTGCTCGAACATGCCGACCGACGCGATCTTGTCGTAGGGCGCGGATTCGTCCAGTTTGCGGTAGTCCAGCAGTTCCATGCGGACCCGGCCTGCGAGCCCCTTCTCCTGGATCAGCTTGCTGACATGGGCATGCTGGTTGCGCGACAGCGTGATGCCGGTGGCGTCCACGCCGTAATTCTCGGCAGCCCACAGCAGCAGGCCGCCCCACCCCGCCCCCACATCCAGGAACCGCTCGCCTGCGCGCAGGCGCAGCTTGCGGCAGATGTGGTCCAGCTTGGCCTCCTGGGCCTGGGCCAGCGTCATGCCCGGTTCACGGTAGTAGGCGCAGGAATAGACCCGTCGCGGATCCAGCCAGAGCGCGTAGAAATCATCCGACAGGTCGTAGTGGAATTCGATCTGCTTGGCGTCGCGTTCGACCGAATGGCGCCAGACCGACACCACCTTGCGCACCAGCTCGGTCAGCCAGCCGCCGCGCGCCGCGTCCACCGGCGATCCCGGCAGCAGCGCCGACGCCGCGGCCATCACATCGCGCATATTGCCTTCGATGTCGATGCGGCCTTCCACGTAATCCTGCCCCAGCACGCCCACTGCGCCTTCGGCCAGGTGCGCCAGCGCAGTCTTGTCGTGCGTGACGAAACGAACGCGGGGTTCGGGCGGCCCCAGCACGGCGCCGTCGGGCAGAACCAGCTGGACCGGGACCGGCAGGGCCTGGAGTTTGCGTTCCACAACAGACAACAAAGGATTCACGACTTCTCCTCTGGAATACGTACGGACCGCAATGACTTTATCGGAAAAAACTTGCAATTTGCTTGTAAGGTTGCCCGTGATACAGTCGTTTACTTGGCCCAAACCGTGCAACAAACCGCATCCGGGCCCTGTCACTGCGCTACCCCGCAATCCACATGCCCCCATCACAGTCTTTTCGCAGCGGCCTGCCTGGCTGGCTGATACTCATGGGCGCGCTGACCGCAATCGGTCCGTTCGCCATCGATATGTACCTGCCCGCGTTCCCCACGATCGCGGCGAACCTGGGCGTGTCGCGCGGCGACGTCGAACGCACTTTGGCCGCCTACCTGATCGGCCTGGCGATGGCGCAGGTGTTCTATGGCCCGATGGCCGACCGCTACGGGCGCAAGCCGCCGCTGCTGGTGGGGCTAACGCTGTTCATGATCGCTTCGCTGGGCTGTGCGCTGTCGGGGTCGGTGGAAGCGCTGACCGGCTGGCGCGTGGTGCAGGCCATGGGCGGGGCCGCCGGCATTGTGATCCCGCGCGCGGTCATCCGCGACCACTACGAAACCCATGAAGCCGCGCGCGCCATGTCGCTGCTGATGCTCATCATGGGCCTGGCCCCCATTCTCGCGCCCCTGGCGGGCGGCCAACTGCTTGCCATCACCTCGTGGCGCAGCCTGTTCTGGGTCATGCTGGCCGGCGGCGCGATGTTGATGGCTGCCGTGATCCTGATCATGAAGGAATCGCTGGCGCCTGAACGCGTGGTGCCCCTGCGCTGGGAAACCATCCTGCGCAACTACCGCGACCTGTTCGCGCATCGCGGCTTCATGGCGCACAGCCTGGCCGGCGGTTTCGGCCAGGCCGGCATGTTCGCCTACATCATCGGCTCGCCGCGCGTCTTCATCGAACTCTACGGCGTGCCGCCCCAGTACTACGGCCTGCTGTTCGGCACCAACGCGCTGTCGCTCATCGTCTGCTCGCAGATCAGCGCGCGCCTGCTGCGCACCTACACGCCGCGCCAGTTGCAGCGCCGCGCCCTGACCTCGCTGGCCTGCGCCAGCCTGGCGGCGGTCGCGCTGACGCTGGGCGGCTGGATGACCCTGCCCCTGCTGATGCTGTGCCTGATCTGCTACATGGGCAGCCAGGGCTTCGTGAATCCCAACTCGGCGGCGCTGGCGCTGGCGGACCAGGGCAAGCGGCTGGGCGCGGCTTCCGCGCTGTTGGGGACGCTGCAATTGTCCTGCGGCGCGCTGGCCGGTTTCGCCGTCAGCGCCTGGCAGACCGACAGCGCCCTGCCCCTGACGACCACGCTGGCGGCCTGCGCCTGCCTGTCCTGGATCTCGGGCCGCGTGGCGCAATCGCACACCAAGTAGCCTGGCCGCTTGATTTATTTAGGCTTTTCGTATTAGAATCTAAGTCTTCACATGAAGTTTCCCGTGCCGGACTACTATGCTTTGTAGTTCAGCACTCTGACCCCAACCGCGCAACGTCTGGCGATTTTCTTAGGAAATCCCAGAGATTCTTCCAAGAATTCCGCGGGTGGCAGGCAGCGGGTATAAGCACTGGGGCGGACCAGACGGGCTTTAACAGCCACTCCGATCCCCCCTCATCCACTAAGACTGGGTGGCCGGCAAAGGCAGCGCAAGCGCCTCTACAGCCCGGCGGCTGAAACCCTGTCTACCCCCCAAGCGATGCGCGACAAAAGAACGACCTAAAGAGGTGCATCCATGGCACGCGTATGCCAAGTGACCGGCAAAGGCCCGATGGTGGGCAACAATGTTTCGCACGCGAACAACAAGACCAAGCGTCGCTTCCTGCCCAACCTGCAATCGCGCCGGTTCTGGGTTGAAAGCGAAAACCGCTGGGTCCGCCTGCGTGTTTCGGCCAAGGCCATCCGCACGATCGACAAGAACGGCATCGACGCCGTGCTGGCCGAAATGCGTGCCCGCGGCGAACTGGCTTAATCAGCCTCCCCGCCAATCTACATACTAGGAGCACGACATGGCCAAAGGTATCCGCGAAAAGATCAAGCTCGAGTCGACTGCCGGCACGGGTCATTTCTACACGACCACCAAGAACAAGCGCAACATGCCCGAGAAGATGCTGATCAAGAAATTTGATCCGGTCGCTCGCAAGCACGTTGACTACAAGGAAACCAAGCTGAAGTAATTCAGCCGGTTTTCCCGCAAGTCGAAAAGGCCCTGCACCGCAGGGCCTTTTTTCATTTCTGGCGAGCGCCGCATGGGGCGCCTTGTCTATTGCCCCGGGGCGAAGGCCCATGTTCCAATTGGGCCGCTGTCATCCGCCGCGCCTGCTGGCGCCAGATTCCCTCTCCACGCGATACCTGACATGTTCCGTCCCTGCCTTACCCTGCTGCGCCGCGCCGTGGCGCCGGCACTCCTGGCCCTGGCGCTGGCTCCCGCCGCCTCGGCCAAGGACAAGGAGCCGCCCATCCGCATCGGCGAGATCAACAGCTACAAGGCGATACCCGCCTTTCTTGGCCCCTATAAAAAGGGCTGGCAGCTGGCGCTGGAAGAGGTCAACGCCGGCGGAGGCGTGCTGGGCAGGAAGCTGGAAGTGATCTCGCGCGACGACAACGGCAACCCCGGCGATTCGGTGCGCGCGGCCCAGGAATTGCTGGCCCGCGAAAAGGTCGAGCTGCTGTTCGGCGGATTCCTTTCCAATACCGGCCTGGCGCTGACGGATTTCGCCAAACAGCAGCAGGTGTTCTTCCTGGCGGCCGAGCCTCTCACCGACAAGATCACCTGGCAGGACGGCAACCGCTACACCTACCGTCTGCGCCCCTCAACCTGGATGCACGTGGCGGCGCTGGCCCCCAAGGCGCTGGCCTTGCGCAAGAAGCGCTGGGCCATCGTCTACCCCAACTACGAGTATGGGCAGTCCGCGGTGGCCACCTTCAAGGCCATGATGACCTCGTTCCAGTCCGACGTGGAGTTCGTCGCCGAGCAGGCCGTGCCGCTGGGCAAGGTCGATGCCGGCGCCGTGGTGCAGGCCCTGGCCGACGCCAAGCCCGACGCGATCTTCAACGTGCTGTTCGCCGCCGACCTGACGCGCTTCGTGCGCGAGGGCAATACCCGCGGCCTGTTCGAGAACCGCGCCGTGGTGTCGGTGCTGTCTGGCGAACCCGAATACCTGGAACCGCTGGGCGCCGACACGCCCACCGGCTGGATCGTCACGGGCTACCCCTGGTACGCCATCGACACCCCGGCCAACACCACGTTCGTCGAAGCCTACAAGAAGCGCTACAACGAAACGCCCAAGGTCGGCTCGGTCGTGGGCTACGCGTCCCTCATGTCCATCGCCCAGGGCCTGAAGGCTGCGGGCGAAGTGGACACCGAAAAACTGGTCGACGCGTTTGCCGGCCTGAAGGTGGACACGCCCTATGGCCCCATCCAATACCGCAAGATCGACCACCAGTCGACCATGGGCGTGTACGTGGGCGTGACCGCGGTGGAAGACGGCAAGGGCATCATGAAGGACTTCGCCTATATCGACGGCGCACGCCTGCAGCCGCCTGACGAGCAAGTGCGCAAGATGCGTCCGGCGCACTGATGAGCCTGTCAGGGCTGCTGCTGCAGCTGCTCAATGGGCTGGCGGACGCCAGCGCGCTGTTCCTAGTCGCCGCCGGCCTGTCGCTGATCTTCGGCGTCACGCGCGTGGTGAACTTCGCCCACGGCTCGTTCTACATGCTGGGCGTCTACCTGGCCTGGACCTTCACCAACTACTTCGGCGACGGCGCCGGCTATTGGGCCGGGCTGCTTCTGGCGGCGCTGGCCACGGGCCTTATCGGCGCGGCCGCCGAATGGCTGGTGCTGCGGCGCCTGTACCAGGCGCCTGAACTGTTCCAGCTGCTGGCGACCTTTGCACTGGTGCTCATCATCGGCGACGCCGCGCTGGCCATCTGGGGCCCCGAAGACCTGTTCGCAGCGCGCGCCCCCGGCCTGTCTGGCGCCGTGCAGATCCTGGGCCGGCGCTATCCCGAATACGACCTGCTGCTGATCGCCGCCGGCCCCGTGGTACTGGGCCTGCTTTGGCTGCTGCTGATGCGTACGCGCTGGGGCCGGCTGCTGCGGGCCGCGGCGGAAAATCGCAAGATGCTGGCCGCGCTGGGCGTGAATCAAGCCTGGCTGTTCACCTCGGCATTCACCCTGGGCGCGTTCCTGGCCGGCCTGGGCGGCGCGCTGGCCGCGCCGCGGGTACCCGCCACCCTGGGCCTGGACCTGGAGATCATCGCCAGCGCGTTCGTGGTGGTGGTGGTGGGCGGCCTGGGTTCGATTCCCGGCGCCTTCCTCGCCGCCTTGTTGATCTGCTCGGTCAAGGCATTGTTCGTGTTCCTGGGACAGGTGCAGATCGGCCCCTGGCTTTTCAATCTGTCCAAGCTCACGCTGCTGGCGGAATTCGCCGTGATGGCCGTGGTGCTGGTCGTGCGGCCCTGGGGTCTGCTGGGCAAACCGCCCGAGCCGGCATCCCACACCGCCGCCCCGGAGCGCCCCATCGCGCCGGCCGGCCGCGGCCTGCGGCTGGCCTATGGCGCGCTGTTGGCGCTCCTGGTACTGGCGCCGGTGGCGGCCGCTCACAGCCCCTATCTGGGCATCCTGCTGACCGAAATCCTGATCGCCGCGCTGTTTGCCGCCAGCCTGCATTTCCTCACCGGGCTGGCCGGCATGACCTCGTTTGGCCATGCCGCCTGGTTCGGCCTGGGCGCCTACGGCGCCGCGCTGCTCCTGAAGCTGGCGGCCGTGCCGATGGAAGCGGCGCTGCTGCTCGGCCCCTTCGCTGCGGCGCTCGGCGCCCTGCTGTTCGGCTGGTTCTGCGTGCGCCTGTCGGGCGTGTACCTGGCGATGCTGACCCTGGCGGTGGCGCAGATCCTCTGGGCGCTGGCCTATCAATGGGATGACGTGACGGGCGGCAGCAACGGCCTGATCGGGCTGTGGCCATCGGCCTGGCTCGCCCTGGGCCCCTGGTTCTATTACCTGACGCTGGCGCTGTGCGTGGCCGGCATCGCCTGGCTGCGCCGCCTGGCGTTCTCGCCGCTGGGCTATGCGCTGCGCGGCGTGCGCGATTCGGCCCTGCGCGCCGAGGCGCTGGGCATGGACACGCGGCGCGTGCAATGGGCGGGCTTCGTGGCCGCGTCTTTCGCCGCCGGCCTGGCGGGCTCGCTCTACGCATTTTCCAAGGGCAGCATCGCGCCCGACACGCTGGCCGTGAGCCGCTCCGTGGACGGACTGGTCATGGTGCTGCTGGGCGGGCTGCAGACGCTGGCCGGCCCGCTCGTTGGCGCTGCGTCCTACACCTGGCTGCAGGATGCCGCCGCGCGCAGCACCGAGTACTGGCACGCGGTGCTGGGGCTGGCCATCCTGGCCCTGGTCATGGCGTTTCCCGAGGGGCTGGCAGGCGCTGCCGCGCGCCTGGCCGCAAGCTGGAACAGGAGGCGCGCATGAACACCGCCCCCCTGCTGCGAGTCCGGGACCTGCGCAAATCATTCGGCGGCATCGACGCGCTGGCCGGCGTGTCCTTCACGCTGGAAGCGGGCCGGATGCTGGCGCTGATCGGCCCCAACGGCGCCGGCAAGTCCACCTGTTTCAACGCGCTGGGTGGCCAGCTGCGGCCCGACTCGGGCTCCGTCCTGCTGGACGGCCGCGAACTGGTAGGCCTGTCGGCAGGCAAGATCTGCCGGTTGGGCGTGGGACGCACCTTCCAGACCGCGGCCACCTTCCGCTCCATGACGGTGCGCGAGAACGTGCAGACTGCGCTGCTGTCGCGCGACCGGCTGCTGCTGAATCCGTGGCGCCGGGCCACCCGGCACGCGGCCGAGGAGGCCATGTCGCTGCTGTCGCAGGTGCAGATGGCGGACAAGGCGCAGGAGCATTGCGGCACGCTGGCCTACGGCGACGTCAAGCGGGTGGAGCTGGCGATGGCGCTGGCGCACCAGCCGCGCCTCTTGCTGATGGACGAACCCACGGCGGGCATGGCCACCAATGAACGCCATGCGCTGATGCGGCTGACGCGCACGCTGGCGGACACCCAGCGCATTGCGGTCCTGTTCACCGAGCACAGCCTGGATGTTGTGTTCAAGCACGCCGATCGCATCGCAGTGCTGGTGCGCGGCAGCCTGCTGGCCGAGGGCGAACCCGCAACGATCGCGGCCGACGAGCGGGTCCGCGCGGCCTATCTGGGCACGGAAGCGCCGCAGCCGGCCTGAGCCGGCCGCGCACGCGGCCTCAGTCGTTCCTCAGCCCGTTGGGCTGGCATTCCCAGAAGATCTTGGCCTGGCATCCCTCGCAAATGCCGCGGTCCAGCTTGGCGTAGATCGTATGCAGCGCGGTCGCCTTGTCGGGAAAGATATGGTCCTCGCCCAGCCGCTGCAGGAAACCCGTGCGACGCCACATGTCCAGCACTTCCGGCCGCGGGCGGTGGAAGTACAGATCGCCGCCCATGGCCCGCCTGGCGGCCAGTTCGTCTTCCCAGACCTGCGCGCCCGCCATGTCGATGAAATTCATGCTCTTGGCCATCACCAGCAGATGGCGCGGCGCGCCGGGCGCCGCGCGCAGCTCATGCAGGCGCTGCGCCACGTGCGTGGCAGCGCCGAAATAGACCGACCCTTCCATGCGCAGCAGCTTCAGTTGCGGGCACTCCGGCAAGGCATCCGGCGCGTGCTCCAACACCACGAAGCGCCGCTCCAAGCCGCGCGAGTCGAAGCCCATGGTGCGCATCGCCGGCCGCGAGGTGCGGTGCAGGTAGACCATCAGCGACAACACCGTGCCCAGCAGGATCGCCACTTCCATGCGTATGGTGATGGTGGCAGCCAGCGTGGCGGCGGCGATGATCGCTTCGCCGCGCTGGGTGCGGATCAGTTGCCGCCAGCGCGGAATGTCGAACAGGGTCCAGGCCACCAGCAGCAGCAGCCCGGAAATCGCCGCGTGCGGAATCATGGCCAAAAGCGGCGCGGACAGGGCCACCAACGCCACCAGCAGCAAGGCCGAGAACACGGACGCCAGCGGCGTCTTGGCGCCAGCCTCGTAGTTGGGAATGGACCTGTTGAGCGACCCGCAAGACAGGTAGCAGGAGAAAACGCCGCCCACGATATTGGACAACCCCTGCCCCACGAATTCGCGGTTGGCGTCGATGCGCTGGCCCGAGCGCGTGGCCACGGCCTTGGCGATGGAGATGGATTGCGCCAGCGCCACGATGGTCAGCGCGAAGGCCACGCTCAGCAGTTCGGGCAAGGCGCGCCAATCGACGCTGGGAATATGGAAAGGCGGCCAAGGTTGGGCCAGCGCACCCAGCACTGACACCGGCGCACCTTCGGTCAGCGCGTTGAAGCCCGCGGCCGCCAGCGCGCCCGCCGCCAGCCCCGCCAACATGTAGGGCTTGCGCTTGTCCAGGCGCCGCACCAGCAGCGCCACGGCCAGGGTGGTCAGGGTCACCAGCAAGGCGCCCCAGTGCACCTGCGCCAGATTCGCGGCCAGGCTGGCCAGCAAGGCGCCCGCGCCGTGCGCGTCCGGCGACGGCATGCCCAGCGCGTCCTTCAGCGCATGCACGGCGATCAGCAGCGCCGCGCCGCTGGTGAAACCGAACAGCGCCGACGGCGAGATGAAGTGCGCCAGCGAGCCCAGCCTGAGCGTGCCCACCAGCCATTGCATCAGCCCGACCAGCACGGTCACGGCCAGCGCCAGCTGGATGTAGCCCTGGCTGCCGGCCACCGCCAGCGGCGTCAACACCGCATAGAGCGCCAACGAGTTGGCATTGGTCGGGCCCGACATGACATGGCGGCTGGACCCGAAGAGCGCCGCGACGATACAGGGAACGATGGCGGAATACAGGCCGTACTCGGGCGGCAGGCCCGCCAGCATGGCGAACGCCACGCCCTGCGGCAACACCAGCAAGGCGCCCAGCAAGCCCGCCGTCGCATCCGCGCGCAAGGTCCGCGCATTGACCTCGTCCACCCACGAGCCGAACAACCGGCGCGCGACGCTCATCCCCCCCTGCATCATTCTTTCTTGTCCCTCGGCATCTGCTTTCTGATTGGTTCCGCCTGCGGCGCACAGGGCGGGCGGCGGGTCGTCTAGCGTAATCGCTAGCGCCCCTCGCGCGCAACGCGTCCCGCTTACTTGAGGTAACGGCGCTCCAGCTCCCGCATATGGGCATCGCCCTGCAGCGCGATGATTTCCTTGACCGCCGGCAGCGCCGCATCCACCTGATGGATGCCGCCATCGCTGCGGATGCGGGCGAACACGTCCCGCATCGCCCCCACCGCGGCGCGGATGGCGTGATTGCCATAGATGACCAGGCCGACCTTGCCCAGCGCCTGGATATCGGCTTCGCGCAGTTGCGGATAGGCGGTGGGCACCAGCACCAGCGGCGCGCGGCCTTGCCATGCCGCGACGAACGACAGGATCTCGTCGGGCGTGTTCTGCTTGGAATGGATCAGGATGGCGTCCGCGCCCGCAGCTTCATACGCGCGCGCCCGGACCAAGGCCTCCTGCTCGCCGGCGCCCGCGATCAGCGCCTCGGTCCGGGCGATCACGCAGAAATCCGCATCGCGGCGGGCGCAGCAGGCGGCTTCGATCTTGCCCTGGAACTCCTCGATCCGCACCAGCTCCTGCCTGCCGGACGCGCGCAGACTCGTGTCCTTGGGAAAGGTCTTGTCTTCCATCACCACCGCCGACACGCCCGCGGCTTCGTACTGCGGCACCATGTAGGAGACATTGATGGCATTGCCGAATCCGGTGTCGATGTCGGCAATCACGGGCACGTCCACCGCGGCGGCGATCGCCCGCATCATGTCCAGGTGCTGCGAGGGCGAGAGTATGTTGGCATCGGGCACGGCGTAGCTGGCCGACAGCTCGAAGCCGCTGCCCCAGATGGCGTCGAACCCGGCATCGGCCACCAGCCTGGCGGACAGCGGGTTGTGCGCCGACATGGCGTGCATCAAGACGGGATCCTGCAATTTCTGGCGGAAACGGGCGTTTCTGGTCATGGCGGACACGTAGGCAAAAACCCGGCGCGCCGCGCGCCGGCTGCGGCCATCGTAGCGCCAATCCCCGCCTTGCCCGAAACGTCAGCCGGCCTCGCCGCCGCGTCGCGCCTTCATGGCCTGCCCGATCCCGGCCAGCGTATCGTCCGGGATCAGCCGCGCCGCCATCGGCAGCAGTTCGCTTTCCTCACGCTGGATATGCGCGGCGTAGGCATCGGAGAAATCCTGCACCTGGCTGGCGGGCAGCTCGGCCTGGCGGCCCGCCGCGATCTCGGCGAGCGCCTGGCGCAAGGGCTCCCAGCGCCGCGCCAACTGCCGGTGCTCGGCCATCAGGCCGTCCACCAGCGCATGCAGACAGACGGCGTCAGAGCCGGCCATGGATTCGATCAAGGCCGGAAACAGGTCCTCTTCCTCGTCCTCGTGATGGTGTGCGGCCGCGGTATCGAAGTAGCGCATGACGCTGGCCGCCGCGGTTTGAGCCGCGGCGTCGCTGCCATGCACCGGCAGGTGCGCGGCAAGACGCCCCAAGGTCGCGCACTGGCGGGAAATGCGGCCATGGCAGGCCGACAGCAAAGCCAAGGGATCATCCGCGCCCGGCGCCGGGGCCGGGCCTCCAGGAAAGCTCACCGCCATCGCACACCTCCGTTATCCGGCGTGGCCACGCCACCACAAGCGGATGGAATCCCACGCGCGTCCCGCGAATCCGGCCTCGGCCACCGGTTCCAGTGCCACCACCGGAAACTGCATGGCGGGCTTGCCGTCCACCAGCACACGCACCTCGCCCACTGCGGACTGGGCCGCGATCGGCGCAATCAGCGGATCCTGCGGTGTCCAGACCGGTTCGACCTTGGCGCCCGCAGGCACCGTCACGTAGGCATCGCGCGCGAATCCGGCCTTCAGGCTGTCCTGCTCGCCCTTCCATACCTCGGGCGTGGCGACCGCCTGGCCGCGCGCGTACAGCTTGATGGTATTGAACCCCTGAAAGCCCCACTCCAGCAACTCGCGGCTTTCCTGCGTGCGCAGCTTGTCCGACGCCGTGCCCACCACCACCGTGATCAGGCGGCGCTGGTCAGCGCCATTAGGACGCTGCGCGGTGGCGACGATGCAATAGCCGGCCGATTCGGTATGCCCGGTCTTCAGCCCGTCCACGCTGGGATCCAGCCACAGCAGGCGGTTGCGGTTCGGCTGCGTGATCTTGTTGTAGGTGAACTGCTTGGCCGAATCGTAGGTCCTGTAGAGCTGCGGATAATCGCGAATGAAACGCGTGGCCAGCATGGACAGGTCGCTGGCGGTAGAGTAGGTCCCCGGATCGGGCAAGCCGTGCGGGCTGGCGAAATGCGTGGCGTGCAGGCCGAGCCTGGCGGCGGTGTCGTTCATCCGCGCCACGAAGGCCTCGACGCTGCCCGACACGGCTTCGGCGAGCGCGATGGCCGCGTCGTTGCCCGACTGGATCATCAGGCCGCGCAGCAGATCGTCCACCGACACCTTCGAGCCCGGCTCCAGGAACATCTTCGAGCTGCCCGCCGGCACCTTCCAGGCGCGGGTCGACACCGTGACCATTTGCGCCGCGGACAGCTCTTTCTTGCTGAGCGCCTCGAACACGACGTAGGCCGTCATGATCTTGGTCAGGGACGCGGGCTCGATCCGGGTCGTCGCCGCATGCGACGCGATCACCTGTCCGCTGGTCTCGTCCAGCAAGAGCCAGGCCTTGGCCGACAGGGCCGGCGCGGGCACCGTCTGCGCCACGGCGCCCGACATGCACGCGGCCGCGACGATCAGGCTCGCCGCCAACTTCTTCATCAACATATGACTGCTTCGCTTCCATGCTTGGTTTTTCCCGCGCGGGTCTCGCGCAGGGCACGCAATTGGAACACGCCCGGCGCAGTTGGTTCAGTGCCGCAGGCATCTGAAAAGATGCGCGATGAATGTCACGACATCTTGCTGGAGCCCTTCTACAAAGCACTTTCTGTGTCGAAAACAACAAACAAGGGCCAAAAACCCGCTAGAAAACCGCATTAATCGCCACTCTTCCGCTATCATCGGCCGCGTAGCGTCAAACGCCGATACCCGGCGCGCGCTGCTCCATGACCTCAACATACGGATTTTGACCATGGCCACGAAAGCAAAAGCTCCTGCCAAGAAAGTCACCAAGCCCGCCGCCAAGGCGCCCGCAAAGAAGGCAACTGCTGCCAAACCCGCTGTGAAGCCCGCTGCAAAGCCGGCCGTCAAGAAGGTCGTCGCCGCCAAGAAGGTCGCTGCTGCCCCCAAGGCCATCAAGGCCGCCCTGAACAAGACCCAGCTGATCGCCTACATCGTTGAGCAATCGGGCGTTGAAGCCAAGTCGGTCAAGGCCGTCCTGGCCAGCCTGGAAACCTCGGTGCTGGGCTCCGTGGACAAGAAGGGCGCTGGCGAATTCACGCTGCCCGGCCTGTTCAAGGTTGCCGTGCAGAAGGTTCCGGCCAAGGCCAAGCGCTTCGGCAAGGATCCGTTCACCGGTGAAGAGCGCTGGTTCCCCGCCAAGCCGGCTTCGGTCAAGGTGAAGGTTCGCCCGCTCAAGAAGCTGAAGGACGCCGCGCAGTAATTCGCGCGTAGTTCCGGTCAAGCCGGAAGGGCCCGCCTCGCAAGAGGCGGGCCCTTCTTTTTTGCCGCGGCCGGCCTGCACGACGCATAGGTCGGCTTTTTCCAATTTATCTTCATGTTAAGATACTTCACGTAAAAATAAATCCCATGCACCCATGAATGACCTCGTCGATCTGGTGATCTCCCAATGGACCGCCGAATGTCCCGCCCAGGACTTCGCCGCCATGTCCGTCGTCACCCGTGTGTTCCGTCTGAACGCGCTGGCCGCGCGCAACGTGAACCGCAGCTTCCGCAACTACGACCTGCACCAGGGCGAATTCGACGTGCTGGCCACGCTGTACCGCAGCGGCTCGCCCTACGCGCTGAATCCGCAGAAGCTGGTGGAGGCCCTGCTGTTGACCTCCGGCGCCATGACCAACCGGCTCGACCGCCTGGAGCAGGCCGGCCTGCTCACGCGCAGCCCCAATCCGGAAGACCGGCGCGGCGTCATAGTGTCGCTCACGGCCGAAGGCTTGCGCACCATCAAGCTGGTGCTGAAGGACTACCTGAAGGACCTCAATGAACTGCTTGAACCGCTGTCCGCAGCCGAGCGCAAGCAACTGGCCGGCCTCCTCAGGAAGCTGCTGATCAAGCAGGACCAGGAAACGCCTGGCGGCATCGGCGCCTGAGCCGAGCCCTCTTCCGCAGCCATCATCCCCGATCCCGATCCATGACTTCCGCTACCCAGTCCTCCCAGACGCCGGTCCTGACCGCGCCCATCCTCCTGTTGATGTCGGTCGCGACCGGCCTCGCCGTCGCCAGCAACTATTACGCGCAGCCGCTGCTGCATACGATCAGCGAGCAATTCTCGCTGTCCAGCGCCACGGCGGGCAGCATCGTCACCACCGCGCAGCTGAGCTATGCGGTGGGCCTGATGCTGCTCGTGCCCCTGGGCGACATGTTCGAGCGCCGCAGCCTGATCGTGCTGATGAACCTGCTGTCCTCGGGCGGTCTGCTGATTTCCGCCTTCGCCCCCAATATCGGCGTGCTGATCCTGGGCACGGCGCTGACGGGCATGCTGTCCGTGGTGGCCCAGATCCTGGTGCCTTTCGCCGCGACGCTGGCCGCCCCGCATGAGCGGGGCAAGGCCGTGGGCACCGTCATGAGCGGACTGCTGCTGGGCATCCTGCTGGCCCGCACCGTCGCCGGCGCGCTCGCCGACGTAGGCAGCTGGCGCACCGTGTACTGGGTGGCGGCCATCCTGATGCTGATCATGTCCGCGGCCCTGTGGCGCCTGCTACCGCGCCACCAGAGTCCGGCCGGGCTGAGCTACCCGCGCCTGCTGGGCTCCATCCTGCGCATGTTCGTCGAGGAACCGCTGTTCCGCGCCCGCTCGCTGCTGGGCGGCCTGCTGTTCGCGGCCTTCAGCATGCTGTGGACGCCGCTGACCTTCCTGCTGGCCAGCCCGCCCTATCAATACAGCAACACCACCATCGGCCTGTTCGGCCTGGCGGGCGCCGCCGGCGCCTACGCCGCCAACCGCTTCGGCCGCATGGCCGACCGCGGCCTGGGCAACCTCGCCACCCGCGTCGGACTGCTGTTGCTGCTGGGTTCCTGGGGACTGATCGCCTTCGGCCAGGTGTCGGTGCTGGCCCTGCTGGTCGGCATCCTGGTGCAGGATCTCGCGATCCAGGGCGTGCACGTCACCAACAGCAGCGCCCTCTACCGCCTGCGCCCCGAAGCGCGCAGCCGGCTGACCGCCGGCTATATGACAAGCTACTTCATCGGCGGAGCTAGCGGTTCGCTGGTATCGTCCTGGCTGTACGCCCATTTTGGCTGGCCCGGCGTGGTCACGGCGGGCGCCGTCCTCGGGGTGATTACGCTGGCTTATGGCGCCCTGGCGCCCAGCGCGCGCATCCCCGAAACGGCTCCGTCCCCTGCCCGCGCCTAGCACCTCCTATAATCAGGGGTTTTGGCCGCCTCCGCGCCCGCGCGGCGAGGCGGCTCACCCTTTTTTTGCCATCGTGCACGAGCCCATGCAGGAACGTTACCTCCCCAATACCGTCGAAGCAGCCGCCCACCAAGACTGGCAGGCGCGCGACGTCTACCTGGTCCACGAACACGCCAAGAACGCCGACGGCTCCGAAAAGCCGAAGTTCTACGCCTGCTCCATGCTGCCCTACCCCAGCGGCAAGCTGCACATGGGCCACGTGCGCAACTACACCATCAACGACATGATGGCCCGTCAGTTGCGCATGCGCGGCTACAACGTTCTGATGCCCATGGGCTGGGACGCCTTCGGCATGCCGGCGGAAAACGCCGCCATCAAGTCCAAGGTGCCGCCGGCGAAGTGGACGTACGACAACATCGCCTACATGAAGAAGCAGATGAAGGCGATGGGCCTGGCGATCGACTGGTCGCGCGAAATGTGCGCCTGCGATCCCCAGTACTACAAGTGGAACCAGTGGCTGTTCCTCAAGATGCTGGAAAAGGGCGTCGCCTACCGCAAGACCCAGGTCGTCAACTGGGACCCGGTGGACCAGACCGTGCTGGCCAATGAACAGGTCATCGACGGCCGCGGCTGGCGCTCGGGCGCGCTGGTCGAAAAGCGCGAGATCCCCGGCTACTACCTGCGCATCACCGATTACGCCGACGAACTGCTGGGCGCCGTCCAGAACGACCTGCCCGGCTGGCCCGAGCGCGTACGTCTGATGCAGGAAAACTGGATCGGCAAGTCCGAGGGCCTGCGCTTCGCTTTCCCGCACAAGATTGCGGGCCAGGACGGCCAGCTGATCCAGGACGGCAAGCTGTACGTCTTCACCACCCGCGCCGACACCATCATGGGCGTGACCTTCTGCGCCGTGGCGCCGGAACACCCCCTGGCCACGCAGGCCGCGCTCTCCAATCCGCAACTGGCCGCGTTCATCGAACAATGCAAGCTGGGCGGCACGACCGAGGCCGAAATGGCCACGCGCGAAAAGGAAGGCATGCCCACGGGCCTGTACGTCACGCACCCGGTCACGGGCGCCGAAGTTCAGGTCTGGGTGGGCAACTACGTGCTCATGACCTACGGCGACGGCGCCGTGATGGGCGTGCCGGCGCATGACGAGCGTGATTTCGCCTTCGCCAAGAAATATGACCTGCCCATCGTGCAGGTCGTGGACGTGGCCGGCAAGGAATACTCCACCAATGCCTGGCAGGAGTGGTACGGCGACAAGCAAGCCGGACGCACCATCAATTCGGGCAAGTACGACGGCCTCTCCCACAAGGAAGCGGTCGACGCCATCGCCGTCGACCTGGGCGCGCAAGGCCTGGGCGAAAAGCAGACCACCTGGCGCCTGCGCGACTGGGGCATCTCGCGCCAGCGCTATTGGGGCACCCCCATCCCCATCATCCACTGCGCGGATTGCGGCCCGGTCCCGGTTCCGGAAAAAGACCTGCCGGTGGTCCTGCCCGACGACCTCATCCCGGACGGCAGCGGCAATCCGCTGGCCAAGAACGAGGCGTTCCTGTCCTGCTCCTGCCCCAAGTGCGGCAAGCCGGCGCGCCGTGAAACGGACACGATGGACACCTTCGTGGACTCGTCCTGGTACTTCATGCGCTACACCTCGCCGGGCAACGATAACGCCATGGTCGACGCGCGCAACGACTACTGGATGCCGATGGACCAGTACATCGGCGGCATCGAACACGCGGTGCTCCACCTGCTGTACGCCCGCTTCTGGACCAAGGTCATGCGCGACATGGGCTTGCTCAACTTCGACGAGCCCTTCACCAAGCTGCTGTGCCAGGGCATGGTGCTGAACCATATCTACTCGCGCAAGACGCCGCAGGGCGGCATCGAATACTTCTGGCCAGAAGACGTCGAAAACGTCTACGACGACCGCGGCGCCATCGTCGGCGCCAAGCTGAAGTCGGACGGCTCCGCCATCACCTACGGCGGCGTGGGCACGATGTCCAAGTCCAAGAACAACGGCGTCGACCCGCAATCGCTGATCGACACGCTGGGCGCGGACACGGCCCGCCTGTTCGTCATGTTCGCCAGCCCGCCGGAACAGACCCTCGAATGGTCGGACTCTGGCGTCGAAGGCTCCAACCGCTTCCTGCGCCGCCTCTGGTCCATCAGCTACGGCCAGCGCGAGGCCATCGCGCGCGGCCTCGCCCATGGCGCCGACTGGGCGCAGGCGCCGGCCCCGGTCAAGGATCTGCGCCGCGAGGTCTACGGCCTGCTCAAGCAAGCCGACTACGACTACCAGCGCATCCAGTACAACACCGTCGTGTCGGCATGCATGAAGATGCTCAACGCCATCGACGACGCCAAGCTGCCCGAAGGCGCAGCCGCGGACGCCGCCTACGCCGAAACGCTGGGCGTGCTGCTGCGCGTGCTGTATCCCGTGGTGCCGCACATCACCTGGCACCTGTGGCGCGACCTGGGCTACGCCCACGAGCTGGGCGACCTGCTCGACGCGCCTTGGCCGCACGTGGACGAGGCGGCGCTGGTCGCCGACGAGATCGAGCTGATGCTCCAGGTCAACGGCAAGCTGCGCGGCTCCATCCGCGTGGCCGCCAAGGCCGCCAAGGAAGACATCGAAAAGCTCGCGGCATCCCAGGAAGAGGTCGCCCGCTTCCTGGAAGGCCGTCCGCCCAAGCGCGTCATCGTGGTTCCGGGCAAACTGGTCAACGTCGTAGGCTGATGAGGTCAAGCATGCACTTCGCCGGGCAACAAACGCACTCCCCCCGCCAGTCCTGGCTGCTGCGCGGCGCCTGCCTGGCGCTGTTCATGCTGCTCTCCGCTTGCGGCTTCGCCTTGCGTGGCGTCACGCCGATGCCGTTCGATACGCTGTATGTCGGCATTTCCGACACCACGCAGTTCGGCGCCGACGTGCGCCGCGCGCTGCGCGCGGCCTCGCCGAACACCAAGCTCGTGTCGACCCCCAAGGAGGCGCAAGCCATCCTGCAGCAGGTCGCCGACACTCGCACCCTGCGAGAGGTGTCGCTGAACGCCCAGGGCCGTGTCGAGGAATACGAACTCGGCATCAACTACACGTTCCGCCTCATCGATGCCAAGGGCCGCGCCCTGATCCCGGACACCACGCTGTCGATCTACCGCGAAATGCCCTATGACGACCAGGTGGTGCAAGCCAAGCAAGGCCAGATCGAAACGTTGTACCGGGCCATGCAGCGCGACCTGGTGTCCCGCCTGCTGCGCCGCATGACCGCGCCGGAAGTGCGCCATGCATTCGAGAATGCCGAAGAGCGCGCGGAAGACGGCGAGACCCCGCTGTACGACCCGACCACGCCGGAACAAAAGCGCACGCCCGCGCCGTGGCAGACGCCGTCCACCACCGATCCGGCCATCCTGCGTTAAATGGCACAGCCCCTGGACGCGGATCGCCTGGCCGAGCACCTGCAGCGGCCAGGCAACCGCCTGGCGCCGCTCTACACGGTGTCCGGCGACGAACCCCTGCTCGTGACCGAGGCCGTGGACGCGCTGCGCGCCGCGGCCCGTAACGCGGGCTACACCGACCGCCTGTCCATGGTCATGGACGCGCGCAGCGACTGGAGCTCGGTCACCGCCGCCACACAAAGCGTGTCGCTGTTCGGCGACCGCCGCATCCTTGAAATCAAGATCCCGACGGGCAAGCCTGGCAAGTCCGGCGCCGACACCCTGGCCAAGCTGGCCGAACAGGCCGAGAAGCAGGCGGATCCGGACACGCTCGTGCTGATCGCCCTGCCGCGCCTGGACAAGGCCACCCGCGAAAGCCGCTGGGTGCAGGCCTTGAGCCGCGGCGGCATGATGGTCGACATCGCCAACATCGAACGGGGCCGCCTGCCCGCCTGGGTCGGCATGCGGCTGGCGCGCCAGAACCAGCGCGCCGACGGCGCCACCCTGCAATGGATGGCCGACAAGGTGGAAGGCAATCTGCTGGCCGCCCACCAGGAAATCCAGAAGCTGGGCCTGCTCTACCCCGAAGGCCAGCTGGCCGCGGAGGACGTGGAGCGAGCGGTGCTGAACGTTGCGCGCTATGACGTCTTCGGCCTGCGCGACGCCATGCTCGCCGGCGACACCGGCCGCACCATCCGCATGATCGACGGCCTGCGCGCCGAAGGCGAAGCGCTGCCGCTGGTGCTATGGGCGGTCGGCGAGGAAATCCGCCTGCTGGCCCGCATCGCCGAAGCGCGCGCCCTGGGCCAGGACGTCAACGGCCTGATGCGCCGCCTGCGCATTTTCGGCGCGCACGAGCGGCTGGCGTTGCAGGCGCTGAACCGGGTGCAGCCGAACGTGTGGCCGGCCGCCGTGCAGCATGCCCATGAGGTCGATCGCCTGATCAAGGGCCTGTCGGTGCCAGGACGCCTGTCCGATCCCTGGGAAGAAATGACGCGGCTCGCGCTGCGTGTCGCCGCCGCTGGCGGACGACCGTGAAGGCGGCATAGCCGCCGCCTTCGCCTCCCGCGCCAGCCCATGCGCTGGCATTCGCCCGGCCTCGCGGCCGGATATACACTGAATCTCCAGGTGGCGTCCGCGCCGCCCCATCCTCATGATCGACGCTGCCATGTCCACGTCCTCCATCGAACAAGCCATGCTCACCCTGGGCGAAAACGCCCGCCGCGCCTCGCGCGCCATGATGCGCGCCACCGGCGCCGCCAAGAACCAGGCGCTGCTCGCCATGGCCGACGCCCTGGCCGCCAGCCACGACGAACTCAAGGCCGCCAACGAAAAAGACCTGGCCGCAGCGCGCAGCAACGGCCTGGAGCCGGCGCTGCTGGACCGCCTGACCCTGTCGGACAAGACACTGGCGCACATGGCCGAGGGCCTGCGCCAGATCGCCGCCCTGCCTGATCCCATCGGCAGCATCACCGCCACCAGCGTACGCCCCAACGGCATGCGCGTGGCGCAGATGCGCGTGCCGCTGGGCGTGATCGGCATCATCTACGAATCCCGCCCCAACGTGACCATCGACGCGGCCGCGCTGTGCCTGAAGTCCGGCAACGCCGCCATCCTGCGCGGCGGTAGCGAAGCCCTGCATTCCAACATCGCGCTGGGCCGCATCGTGCAGACCGGCCTGGCCGCCGCAGGGCTGCCGCAGGACGCGGTGCAGGTCGTCGCCACGGCCGACCGCGCCGCCGTCGGCAAGCTCATCACCATGACCGAGCACATCGACGTCATCGTGCCGCGCGGCGGCAAGGGGCTGATCGCCCGCCTGTCGCAAGAGGCGCGCGTGCCGCTCATCAAGCACCTGGACGGCAACTGCCACGTCTATATCGACGCGGCGGCCGATCCGGACAAGGCGCACGCCATCGCCTTCAATGCCAAGACCTACCGCTACGGCATCTGCGGCGCCATGGAAACGCTGCTGGTCGACGCGGTCGCCGCCGTTTCCATCCTGCCCAGCCTGGCCGCGGCCCTCACCGAGCACGGCGTCGAATTGCGCGGCTGCCCCCGCACGCTGGCCTTGCTGCCCCACGCCAAACCGGCCACGGAAGAAGACTGGGCCACGGAGTACCTGGGTCCCATCCTGGCGGTGCGCATCGTCGACACGCTGGACGACGCCATCGAGCACATCGCGCGCTGGGGCTCGGGCCATACCGACGCCATCGTCACCGAGGACCTGTCCGCCGCACAGCGCTTCCAGCGCGAGGTCGACTCCAGCTCGGTGTACGTCAACCTGCCGACCTGCTTTGCGGACGGTTTCGAATACGGCCTGGGCGCCGAGATCGGCATCTCGACGAACCGCCTGCACGCGCGCGGCCCGGTCGGCCTGGAAGGCCTGACCACGCTGAAGTGGGTGCTCAGCGGCGAAGGCCAGGTGCGCGGCTGATCCCGAGCCTCCGACTGCACGCAGACTGACGCGGCCCTGAACACGGGGCCGCGGCAAGCCTTCTACAATACGGCCAGCAGTTTTCCGCAGGCATTCTTTTCATCCGAACGCGGCGCGCCGCGTCTTCCTGAGATCCCCATGTACTCACCCGCGATGGCCATGGCCTTCAGCCTCTTCCTGCTGTGCTTCATCACATGCACGCTCAGCGGCGTCGTGCTGTTCTTCAAGAGCAAGCAGATCAACGCCAAATTGAAGCACCCGTACCTGCAGCACCGTCAATTCAATCAGTATCCGCTTGCGATCCAGGCATCCATCATGCTGGATTACTTTTTCCGCCTGATGTTTCCCGGCACGCGCTTCTGGCTGATCGGCAACGCCAACGACCTGCTCTCCCACGTCGATCCGAAGAAGACGCCGCTATCGCTGAAATGGCCGATCGTCGGCTTCTGGGGCTCGTGCTGGCTCGGCCTGATCGCCATGATCGTGCTCTGGATCATGCTGTTCCTGGGAGCTTGAACCCATGCAGATCAGAATCGAAGACTATCCCGGCAGCCTCGAGGCGGCCCGCTATCTGGTCGCCGCGCGCGAGTCCGGCATCGCCGGCCCGCGCCTGCCCGCCGACTGCCGTCCCCAATCGCTGAACCAGGCCTTCGCCGTGCAGCAACGCACCGCGCAGCTGCTGCTCGAGAAGCATCAGGACGACATCGGCGCCTGGAAGAGCGCCTTGCCCACGCCCGAGAAAAGCGTGGTCGCGCCGATCTATGCCTCGACCATCGCGTACGCCGAAGCCGGCCCTGTTACGGCCCGGACCCAGACCGTGCGCATCGAACCCGAGATCGCGTTCGAAATTGCCCGGGATCTGCCCGCGCGCCCCGAGCCCTACACCGAGTCCGAAGTGGACGCGGCCATCGGCGGCGCGCGCCTGGCCTTGGAAGTACTGGGCTGCCGTTATGCGGCTCCGGAACATGCCAGCCTGCCGGAACTCCTGGCCGACCATATGTTCAACCAGGGGCTGGTACTGGGTCCGCGCATCGCATCCCCGCACGATGCCCCCGGCGCCTTGAGCATCACGCTGTCCGTGGACGGGGTTGAAACCGAGCAGCACGCGGGCATCCACCCGAACGATCGTCCCAAGGCCGGGCTCTACTGGCTGGCCAATTTCCTGCGCGAACAAGGTCTGGGACTACGCGCCGGCCAGCACGTCATCACCGGCTCCTATGCCGGCTTCCTGGACGTGCCCGCCAACCGCGATCTCGAACTCGCCTACGGCGACCTCGGCGTCCTGCGCCTGCACTTCAGCAAGCCCTAGCCCGGCCGCACACCGAACTTCCGTCCCCTGCCCGCCTGGTCCGCTCTTGCGGACTAGCGGGCCGCGGGCTGCGCGATCTCGATGGGCGCTGCGCCCGCCTCGATGATTTCCCCCACATCCAGACACAGGTCCTCGCGGTAGCGTCCCGCCAGCACCTGCACGCCCACCGGGCTCGCGCCTGCCTCGCTCATCGCGCTGCCCATCGCCACCGACAGGCCTGGCAAACCCATGAACGGCACGCCGATCTGCGTCATCTGCGCGCGCCAGACGCGCGCGTAGGCGGCATCGCCTTGCAGATCGAGCTTGTCAGGGAACGGCAGCTCGGCCGACACGGGCAGCAACAGCACGGGATACTCGGCGAAGAACAACTCCCACAGGCGCGTCAGCGTAGCCCGCCGCGTCAGCGTGGCGGAAAAACTCGCAAGGTCGGCCCCCGCCGCCTTGTCGCGCTGGCCAGCCAGCGCCACCAGAGCTCCGCGATCGCCTTCTTTTTCCGCGGCTGCCACCATGGCGTCGTAGCCATCGGCCAGCCACATGCGGATCTGCAGGTCCGCCGCCTCCTGCATCGGCGGCACGGCATCCAGCGTATCCACCGTCCAGCCTGCCTCGCTGAGCCGGCGGGCGGCTTCCTGCAAGGCCTTGACCACGGCGGGCTGGGTGTCCATGCCGTCCGGATTCAGGCACAGCGCGGCCCGGCGCGGCGTCTCGGCCCCGACCAGGGGAGCGGGCACCCACCAAGGATCGCGCACATCCCGCGCCGCCAGCGCGGCCAGGCCCAGTCTTAGATCTGCGATGCTGCGCCCCAGCGGGCCGGACACCGCGGTCAACTGTCCCCCGATCGAGCGTTCCGGCAGCGCCGCGTTGTACGCCGCCACGCGCCCCAGCGACGGCCGCAGGCCATGCACGCCGCAGGCATAGGCCGGATAGCGGATGGAGCCGGCGATATCCGTGCCATGCGCCAGATGGCCGATGCCAGCCGCCACCGCGGCAGCCGCGCCGCCCGACGAGCCGCCGGGCGTCAGCGCCGGATTGCGCGGGTTCAAGGTATCGCCATGCAGCGCATTGCCGGTGAACCAGCGCAAGGAAAACGCGGGCGTGTTGGTGCGGCCCAGGATCACGGCGCCCGCGCGCAACAGATTGTCCACGACCGGGCTGTTCTCCGCCGCGATCACATCCTTCTGCAGGTTCACGCCATTGGTCGTGGCGTAACCCGCCTGGTCCACGTTGATTTTCACGGTAACGGGCACGCCGGCCAAGGGCCCCGGGTCTTCGCCGCGCGCAAGCATCGCATCCACTTGCGCCGCTTGGGCCAGCACATCGTCCGGGCGGTGGTCCACCACGGCATTGATCGCGGGATTGACGGCATCCAGCCGGTCCAGCGCGCTTTGCGCGGCCTCGCGGGCGGACACCTCGCGCTTGCGGATGCGGGCGGCAAGCTCAACTGCGGACAAACGCCAAAGATCGGACACGCGCGACTCCTGAATCATGGTTGCATGGAAGATCAGGCAAACCTTAGCGCCTGCCGCGCCTGCCCACAAGCCGCCGCCGGCCCGGAACGCTACTCGTCCTCCTCGAAGACCTCGACTATCGCGTCGGCCACGGCGCGCACGCGCGCCGTGCGGTTCAGGTCGCCGTGCATCACCAACCACAAATCGTAGGGTTCACTACGCGTCGGCCAGATACGGACCAGCTCGGGATATCCCGGCGCCATGTGCGTGGGCACCTCGCCGATGCCCAACCCGGCCGCGACCGCCTCGAGGATCATCAGGCCGGAGTTCAGCTCCACGCCGATGCGGCCGTTGCCCGTGGGCTCGCCGCAAAACGTGTCGGACCAGCCCGGCAGCACCGCTTGCTGGTACGTCACCAGCGTGTGCCCCGCGAACGCAGTGCCCGGCCGCGGCTCGCCATGCGCAGCCAGGTAGGCGCGCGAAGCGTACAGCCCGACCTCCTTGCGCGTCAGGTGCCGGTGTATCAAATCGGGGTTGTCCGGCTTGATGTTCCGTATTGCCAGGTCAGCCTCGCGGCGCGTCAGGTTGCTGATCTGGATGGCCGTGGACAGCACCACGCGGATGTCGGGGTGCTGGGCATGCACGCGCCGCACCGCTTCCATGATGTAGTAGCTGGCCACGGTTTCCGAGGTCGCCACGCGCACCACGCCGGACAAGCGATGATCCAGCCCCTGCATCTGGCGCTGCAATTGGTCCGCCGCCTGCTCCATGCGCTCCGCGGCCGCGAACGCCAGTTCGCCGGCCGCCGTGGGCACGTATCCACCCGGCGTGCGCAGAAACAGCCGCGCGTCCAGCGAGGACTCCAGCGCCGCCAGCCTGCGCCCGGCGGTTGCCTGGTCGATCTGCAGCAGCGCGGCGGCGCCCCGCAGGGTTCCCACCCGGTAGATGGCCAGGAAGATCCTGGCGTTGTCCCAGTCCATCGCGTTCGCCCTAAGGATGCATTTTTGCATCACTATAAAGCAATTATTCGGCTTTTTTGCATCAAAGCAGAGGTCTAAGCTTCAGTCCTCGACAGCCTCGCCACACCACCAGCCATGAGTTCCGCCTGCCCCAACCTCACCGCGCCCTCGCTGGCCGCCAAACCCGCCGCGGCCGGCCTGCTGCCGCTAGTCACGCTGGCCATCGGCTTCGTCATGGCGATGCTGGACGTCACCGTCGTCAACGTCGCCCTGCCCAGCATCGCAGTGCAATTCACCGTTCCCCTGACGGATCTGGTCTGGATCGTGGACGGCTACACCCTCACTTTCGCGGCCCTGCTGTTGGTGGCAGGAGCGCTGGCCGACCGCTATGGCGCCAAGACGATCTACCTGGTCGGTTTGGGCGTCTTTACCCTGGCGTCCCTGCTCTGCGGCCTGGCGCCCAACGCGGACATGCTGATCCTGGCCCGCATGCTGCAGGGGCTGGGCGCGGCCCTGTTCATGCCGAGTTCCCTCAGCCTGCTGACCCATGCCTACGACGACGATCAGGTGCGCAACCGCATGCTGGCCGCCTGGTCCGCGATCGTGGCGGTGGCAGGCGCTGCCGGCCCGCTCCTGGGCGGCGTGCTGATCCACCAATTTGGCTGGCGCGGGATCTTCCTCATCAATATCCCGCTGGGATTGGCCGGATTGTGGCTGGCGCGACGCCGCATCCAGGCGGTTGCGCGCCGCCCGCGCGCCCTCAATCCGCTGAGCCACCTGCTGGGCGTGATCGCCTTGTCCTCGCTGTGCTTCGTGCTGATCCAGGGCAACGCCTACGGCTGGTCCTCCAACCTCATACTGGGCACGGTGGTCCTCTGCGCGGCCGCCGCCCTGCTGCTGGTGCGGCGCGAGCGCCGCCATGCCGACCCCATCATCCCGCGCGCCCTGTTCGCCACCGCGCACTTCGCGGCAGCCAACGGCGTCGGCTTTCTGATCAATCTGGCAGCCTACGGCCAGCTCTTCCTGCTCAGCCTGTTCCTGCAGCATGCACGCGGCGCGGACGCATTGGAGACCGGCCTGCAGCTGGTGCCCATGCTGGCCGTGTTCTCCTTGGGCAATCTGTTGTCCAGCCGGGTATCGGCGCGCTGGAACGTGCCGGCGGCGCTGCTGGGCGGGGTATCGTTGGCCGCTGCCATGAGCGCCGCGGGAATCGTCATGTTCTCGCCGGACATGGCCTACTGGCCGTTCGCCGTCATCGTCGCAGTGGCCAATCTGGGCGTGGGCGTCGCCGTTCCCGCCATGACCAGCGTGGTCATGCAGGTCTCGGGCAAGAGCCACGCCAACAGCGCCGCCGCCGCCCTGAATGCCAACCGCCAATCCGGCGCGCTGGTAGGCGTCGCGCTGATGGGCACCATCCTGCATTTGCTGCCGCAATGGAGCGCCAGCCTGCCCGCGGCCTACATCGTCATCACCTCAGGCTATCTGCTCGCTGCCGTGCTTGCATGGCGCTACCTGCAACGCGCGCGCAATGCCTGAACGCGGGCAAGGCTGCGGCCTTCACAGGCCATGAAGGCCGCAGCGCTCAAACGTTCGCGGCGGGGAGTATCGCCACGCCACGCCCCGCGAAAAATTCGTCGAAGACGGCCAGCGGCAATTCGACATCGGCCTGCGTGCCGGGCTCCCCCGAAGGATTGTGGAAGGTCACCGAGTCCGGCGTTGCGCGAGTCACCAGCACCAGGTGCCCGCCCTTCCTGGGCGGTTGCCGCTCGGGCCAGCGTATCCAGGGATGCACCGACGCCATGAAATAGGCGGCTTGGGACATCAATCCAGGCAGTTCGTCCGCGCGCAGATCGACATGCACGCGCGCCGCCAGGCCGAATGCCTCGTCCACGTAGCGCACGAACGGCGCGTAGATCATGCCCTTGATCTGTTCGCCTTCCACCGTATAGGCGCCGTAAGCCAAGCTGCCCCGCGCCAGCTCCAACGTCGGATACTGCCGCCCGTCGCGGGCCGCCAGCACCATCTTCAGGCAGGCCATGCCGCAGACGTGGCTGGCCCAGCGCGCGTACTCATCCACGTCGCGCGCGCCCGAGCCGCGCCAGGCCGGGTCATCGGCCAGGGCCAGCGTGCCCTGGATGATTTCGCTGGCCCGATGCGCCAACTCCCACTGGCAAAAATACGGCACGGCGGATCGGGAGGCTGGCGTCGCGTTCATGCAGGACTCCTGGATTCTGGAGGTCAAAGGGAGCCGCTATCTTGCCCGCGCGGCATGCGCGTGGCAACGGGCCGGCGTTTGCTTCACAATGCTCCTATCCGTGCTCACAGGAGACCCGCATGTCCAGCCCTGCCACGTCCAACCCGCCCGCCATCCGCCGCGTCGCCATCGTCGGCGCCGGCACCATAGGCGCCAGTTGGGCTGCGTTGTTCCTCGCCCGCGGCCTTGAGGTCGTCGTCAGCGATCCCGCCGCCGACGCCGAGACGCTGACGCGCGCCCGCGTACAGGCAGCATGGCCCGTGCTGGCGGAACTTGGACACGTGCTGCCCGGCGCCTCCGCTGATGCGCTGCGCTTCGAGCCTGACCTGGAGGCCGCGCTGGCCGGCGCGGACTTCGTGCAGGAAAACGCGCCCGAGCGCGAAGACTTCAAGACTGCCCTCTTTGCGCGCATGGACGTCGTGCTGCCGCCGCAGGTCATCGTCGCGTCCAGCTCCTCCGGCCTCATCATGAGCCGCCTGCAATCGCAGTGCCGCCATGCCTCGCGCTTTGTCATCGGGCATCCGTTCAATCCGCCGCACCTGATTCCGCTGGTCGAAGTGGTCGGCGGCGAACAAACCTCGGCCGACACCATCGATCGTTGCATCGCCTTCTACCGAAGCCTGGGCAAGTACCCCATCCGCTTGAACAAGGAAGTCCCCGGCCACATCGCCAACCGGCTGCAGGCTGCGCTATGGCGCGAAGCCATACACCTGGCGGCCGAAAACGTCGCCAGCGTGGCCGATATCGACGCCGCCGTGTCGCAAGGCCCGGGCCTGCGCTGGGCGCTGTTCGGCCCGCACATGACCTTCAACCTGGGCGGCGGCGCGGGCGGGCTGGCCAATTTCATGGACCACTTGCTGGGCCCAGTCCAGACCTGGTGGGACGATCTCGGCGCGCCGGAAGTCACCCCCGAACTGCAACAGCGCCTGATCGCGGGCGTCAACGCCGAAGCAGGCGAGCGCAGCATCGCCGAACTGGTCCAGGAGCGCGATGCGCAACTCACCGCACTGCTGAAAGCACTGCAGCGCTGAAACGGCGGCGGCCCGCAGCGGGCCGGAATGCGCCATATCCCTCAATACCGGCAGGCCACTGCGCCTGCCCTCTGCCATAGCAGGATTGCTCCATATGATTTCCGTAACACATGACAGCGCCCTTTCCCGCTACACCGCCACCGTCGATGGCGTCCTGTGCGTGCTCGACTACCAGTTGCAAGGCAGCACCATGGCAATCACGCACACCGGCGTGCCCAGCCAAGTGGGCGGACGCGGCATCGCCGCTGCGCTGACCAAATATGCGCTGGACGACGCCCGCGCCCGGGGTTGGAAAGTGCGGCCCTTGTGCTCCTACGCCGACGCCTACATTCGCCGCCACCCTGAGTACAGCGATCTGCTGGCCTGAACCCTGTCGGCATTTCGCACCGTGACCAAGCAATCCAAGCTCCCTTCCACGGCCTGTCCCTGCGGCGGTCCCAAGCCCTATTCCGAATGCTGCGGGCGCTGGCACGAAGGCCCGCAAGCCATGCAAGCGCCCACCGCCGAGGCGCTGATGCGCTCGCGCTACAGCGCCTTCGTGCTGGACAAGCTGCCCTATCTGTTGGCGACCTGGCACCCCAGCACCCGTCCCAGCGCGCTCGAGCCCAATCCGCCCGACCTGAAATGGCTGGGTCTGGCGATCAAGCAGACACGCAGCCAAGACCCCGAGCACGCCACGGTGGAATTCGTCGCCCGCAGCCGCCAGGCCGGCCGCGCCCACCGCCTGCACGAACTCAGCCGCTTCGTGCGCGAAGACGGCCAGTGGTTCTATGTGGATGGCGACCTGTACTGATCCTGGTCCGGCAGTTCCGCACCAGGCCTAACAAACCCAGACATCAGAAAAGGCAGACATGAACCACGATCCTCGCCACGCCGAAGCGCTATTTCACGCAGAACCTGTCGCGGCACTGCGCGCCGACCTTGCGCTCGCATTACGGGCCGCGGCCGCACATGGTCTGGGCGAAGGCGTCTGCAATCACTTCAGCGTGGCCCTGCCCGGCGACTCGGAGCATTTCCTCCTCAATCCCCGCGGGTTGATGTGGCATGAGGTGCAAGCGGACGACATCGTGCTGATCGATGCCCAAGGCAACAAGCTCGCCGGCCGGCATGCAGTCGAGCCCACGGCCATGTTCATCCATGCCGCCATCCACCGCATCGCCGGCAAGGCCTGTGTGCTGCACACGCACATGCCCTACGCCACGGCCTTGACCCTCACCTCGGATCGCGCGCTCGACACCACGCTGTCCCAGAATGCCATGCGCTTTCACGGCCGCCTGGCAATCGACCAACACTACAACGGCCTGGCGCTGGACGTCAGCGAAGGCGAACGCATCGCCCATGCGATGCAGGGCGCAGACGTGGTCTTCCTCGGCAACCATGGCGTCGTAGTCTGCGGGGAAAGACTGGACTATGCCTATGACGACCTGTTCTTCCTGGAGCGCGCCTGTACCGCCCAGGTGCTTGCGCAATCAACGGGACGTCCGCTGCTGCCGGTCAACCCTGACCTGGCGGCCAAGGTGGCCGCACAGGTCCAAGGCGAACGCCTGCAATCCGAACTGTTCTTCGCCGCTTTGCGGCGCCAATTGCCTTAGCCGCTCTTGAGCTGCTTTACCGCTTTGGCTCAAAAGCTTTTACCTGAGCGCCGCAAAAACAAAACCCCTCGCAGGATATTCCTGCGAGGGGTTTTTCATTGGGACTGCGGCTGGTGGTATCGCGCGAGAGATCCCGAGCGCAATACATTCGGTCGCCACAAAGACAAAACCCCACAGGGGTTACCTGTGGGGTTCTGCGGAATAAAAGCTTGACGATGACCTACTTTCACAGACGTCCGTCCACTATCATCGGCGCAAAGTCGTTTCACTGTCCTGTTC
>PJUE01000067.1_pt1 | contig 153697 bp, 126 predicted proteins | sample 1512171 | NCBI WGS metagenome assembly PJUE01 (sample SAMN08177674, study PRJNA422409) | Feces metagenome, whole genome shotgun sequencing project. | isolation source: Chicken feces (3) enriched on wood chips: alkali lignin treatment | host: Gallus gallus | place: USA: Madison | collected 2015-01-15
ACAGAATATTCCTATAATTTTGTCCCTTGTGAGCATCGCTTTGAATTATTTAAGTGTCGTTACTCAAATATATTCCTAGATGCTCACTTCTTCATTATTTTTTTATCTGGCAACTTGAGTTAAGTAATAATTCAGAAAAGCAATTTTAAAGAGTTGCTTTTTTATTTGGTTAAACTTGCAGAGATAAGTTTTACAAATCATCCTGCATATAACCTATTCTTCTTCTGTTTTTTGAGGTACTTTGCTTTTCGGATAATTCATCAAGATATTTAAAAATGACTTCGATGTTCTGATCCTGGTTTCGAATACTCTTTTTAAGTTTTTCAAGTTCCATAACAATATTAGCATTGTCAGAAAGCATTTTTCTGAAATAATTGAAGATCCGCATAATTTGTATGTTTACTTGTATAGCTTTTTTGCTGTTCAGCACACTGGATAGCATTAAAACGCCATGCTCAGTAAAAGCATAAGGAAGGGTTCTTCTTCCTCCCCAACTTGAGGTCACAAATTGTGACTTCAAGTTTTCAAATTCTGTTTTGGTCAGTTGAAACATAAAATCGGCAGGAAACCTCTCAAAATTTCTACTTACTGCCTGATTTAAGACTTTCGTTTGTATACCATACAATAAAGCTAAATCACTATCTAGCATTACTTTCTGTTCTCTGATATTGTAAATCTTGTCGACAACAGCTTCGTTTGGAATAATTGATTGTAATTGGTTATCCATAGAAATAATAATCAAATAAATATAGAAAAATATTATCTTTAAACAAGTCCTGTTCTTAATGGAATATAGTTTGACGTAACTTTATCCAAATCTCCAATAAGAGTCTTTTTAATTTTTAATTTTGATTTCAGACTTACAACATGCAAAAACCGCTTAAAAGACTTCAGGCATCCGCTGGTTCAGGAAAGACGTTCAGTTTGGCTGTTCACTATCTTACTTTGCTGTTCAGCAATGAAATCAAATATCGGGAGATATTGGCCGTAACCTTTACCAATAAGGCTACGGAAGAAATGAAGACCAGAATTTTAGAAGTACTGAAAGGCTTAGCGGAAAATAGTGATGATACCGGAATTGAAAGCTATCGTAACCTGATACTACAGGCTTATCCTGCATTTACCCTGGAAAAATTGAGTGAAAAGGCAGATATAATATATAGAAAGATTTTACATGATTACAGCCGTTTTTCTGTAAATACCATCGATGGTTTCGTTCAAAAAGTAATTCGTGGTTTTGCATTTGAACTGGGGTTAGATGCCTCCTACTCTTTAGAAATGAATATCGATAAGGTGAAAGAGAATTTAGTAGAGCGTTTGGATAAAGAGTTGGACAAACAGCCTGAGTTAGTACAATGGATTATCAGATTGGCTAAAGAAAGGATAGAAGACAATAAAAGCTGGAATTATAAAAGTGAACTGTTAAATCTTACTGGAGAAATTTTTAAAGAGCGTTTTGCAGTTTTTGAACAGGCTTTACAACAAATAGGTCTGGAAAATGCCAATGAGGTTTTTCTGGACTTTGCAAAAATATCTAAAGAAAGCGTTGTCCTTTTTGAAAAGGAAGTTGTAGAACTATCACAGAAAGCTTTGACTGTATTAGAACGTTTTGAAGTAACGCAAGATGAATTAAGGGGAAAGAGCAGAAGTCCGCTTTTGCGATTGAATAAACTTGCCGGAAAAGATTTTAAAGATTACTCGAAGTTATTTGTGTTGGTAGATGCGGCGGAAGACGAATGGTTTCAGAAAGACGCTTCAACAGATGCTTATGCGGAAGTTAACGCTCTATTAAAAGAGCTGGAAAAGTATTTTTCAGAATTCTATTCTAATTATGTCCTTCATCAGCAGTTCAATAAAAATGTGTATTTCCTGAGGTTAATGGTAGAACTGGTTGCTTTGCTAAAAGATTACCGGGAAGAAAGCGGTAACCTTTTAATTAGCGACGCACAAAACTTATTGACTGGAATTACGGATGACGCGGGGGATAATCCCTCTTTCATTTGGGAAAAGATTGGCAATAAATACAGAAACTTCCTGTTCGATGAATTTCAGGATACTTCGGTTAGTCAATGGGGAAGCTTTAAATCTTTAGTACAAAATGCTATTGCAGAACCAAGCGGAGAGCTGACAGACAATTTGATAGTGGGGGATACCAAACAATCTATTTACCGTTGGCGAAATGGAGACTGGAATATTTTACATTCCGGTGTAAAGAAAGATTTAGGTGAACATAATGTTTTGGACGATAAACTGGAAGAAAACTATAGGAGCTCTACAGAAATCATCCGCTTCAATAATGAGCTTTATCATAAATTACCGGGCCTGATTCAGCAGAAGATTAACACCGAAGTTTCTGCAGTTGAAGATAAAAATCTGAGTAACTGGTGGCAGGCAAATGAATATCAGGAAGTTATTGAAAATGTCTATCATCAATCTGAACAAAAGATAACACCTAATGCATCAGACGGCGGCGTGGTGAAAATTAAAAGATTTGTAAAAAAGGAAGAACAGGAAGGTATATTTTCAGAAGCGGTTTTCAGAGAATATGCGCTGGAATATCTGGTAGAAGAAATCGTTGAACTGAAAGCCAATCAAGCTTATCAATATAAAGACATTAGTGTATTGGTGCGTTCCAACAAAGAAGCAGTTGCCGTTGTCGAGGCGTTGATGCAGACACAAATTCCCGTTGTTTCGGGCGAGGCGCTATTGATTGGCAACAATACCGCAATCAAATTAATTGTCAATACTTTATGTGCTTTGGTAGGTTACGAAGAAAATACATCTTTGTATAAGGCGAATTGTATTGCACTTTATCATAAAATAAGCGGAAAAACGGTTCACCCCAATAGTTATTTGGGATTGCGTTTTAAATCGCTGGAACAATTGGGACATTTATTACCACAGGAGTTGTGTGAACAGGCTAATCTTTGGATTCAGTTTCCTTTACCCGAATTGGTTGAAAAGATTATTAAAGCTTATGGTTTAGACGCTCAGGAAACTTATTTGCCCTATCTGTTGGCTTTCAGAGATCTTGTTGGCAATGCAACCAGGCAAGGTGAAAAAGGGATTCATAGCTTTTTGAGTTGGTGGGACGAAGATGGTATTTCTAAAACATTACCATCTCCCGAAGAAGCTAATGCCGTACAGGTTTTAACCATCCATAAATCTAAAGGATTGGCGTTTAGAGCCGTTTTTATTCCTTTCTGTGATTTGGGTTTAAGCGGAAAAAGCAATAGTGTATTTTGGGTACCCGCTCAAGAAACTCCTTATGCCCTTTTGGGAAGTATTCCGTTAAAGTATTCAAAAGAACTGGCCAATTCTTCAGTAGCCAAATACTATTTCGAAGAAGAATTATATAGCCACATGGATAGTTTGAATATGATTTATGTAGCTACAACCAGAGCAAAGGATTATTTGTTTATCGGCATAAAAGGAAGTGAAAAAAACGAAGGTAAGTCCATCGGTGATTTATTCAGCTTGATTTATCAGGATCAGTTTGATGAAGATGGATTAATGATTCAGGGGAATTATATCCATAAACAGACAAAAGAATCTGCGAAGAATATCATTCCGTTAAAGACCTACCCTACTTCAGACAGGATTACAGAAATTTACGAAACTGTCGAAGACCGCCATGCCAATCATTTATTAAATATCGAACAGTCGGGCAGGAAAGGAAGTATCTTACATGATATTCTGGCCAATGTGAATAATCAGGAAGATATCATTTCTTATGTAGATGATTTGAATATTCAAGGTATTGTTTCTGCTGATGAAAAGGCAGAGTTTGTCCAATCGGCGAACGAAGTGCTGTTACATCCGGAATTGCAATACCTCTTGTCCAGAGCGAAAAGAACTATAGAAGAAAAAGGCATTATAGATGAATTGGGGAAACAACATCGTCCAGATAAAATTCTGGTCTGTGATGATGAGCTTATTATTCTTGATTATAAATTCACCAATAAAGAGCATGATACACATATTTCACAATTAGCTGAATATAAACATTTATTGCTGGCTATGGGGTATCCAAAAGTAAGCGCTTATTTATTCTATGCATTAACCCAAAAACTGAAAGCCATTTAAGAGTTACACATGAAACCGTTTTTAAAAGAAGTTGCCGAAGATTTAGTAGCTCAGTTTGGAGATAAGCTGCAGCATTGCGCTATTGTTTTCAATAATAAAAGACCATCAGCATATTTACAGAAATATTTGGCAGATATTTATCAAAAGCCATTTTGGAGTCCCACTTTTTTCACCATTCAGGAACTTTTTGCTAAATCGACAAACTATAAAATCGCAGATTTCTATGCGCAATTCTTTACGCTTTATAAATTATACAATCAGCTTTTGGCAAAAGAGAATTTGGGTTCATTGGATATGGCGCAGTTTTTTCCAATTGCAAAGATTATCTTAAGCGATTTTTCTCAGATAGATAACGATTTGGTAGATGCCAACAGGCTGTATCACGAATTGGAGGATATCGCTTTAATCAATCAACAGTTTGATTTCTTGTCTCCAGAACAACATGAGTTTCTGTCGCAGTTTTGGACATCCTATTCTGAAGGTAAACACAAGCGACAGCAAGAGAATTTTATCAAAATGTGGCGGAGAATGCCTTTGTTATATAAATCCTTTCATGAAGAATTAGCCCGGCAGAAGCTGCAAACAATGGGAATGGCTTATCGGAATCTGGCGGAAGATAAACATGATAACAAAGCCTTTTTACAGGAATTTGGTGAATGTAAACTAATATTTATAGGTTTTAATGCCTTAACAAAAGCGGAAGCAAAAGTTTTTAAACGTCTGCAGGAAGCCGATTTAGGTAGATTCTATTTTGATACTGATGCTTATTATTTAAACGATCCTTTGCAGGAAGCTGGTTTGTTCCTTAGGAAAAATATAGACCGAATAGGTTTGGTTAATGCGTTGGACAGCCAAAAAGCTTTTATCAAAGAAAAAATAAGGCAGGTAGATATTTACAAAGTTCAGGGACATAACGTACAGGCTAAAATCCTGAATGACATTGTTCAGGATGAATATGTCCAATTAGCAATTAACAAAGATTATGGAGATACCGCTATTGTATTGGCAGACGAGTCTTTGTTGTTGCCAACTTTGCAGACTATTCCTTCGAAATTGAAAGATCCTTTAGGAAATGAAACTGGTTTGGAAGTAAACCTGAATGTGACAATGGGAGTTTCCTTTGTTTCTTCGACGTTGTTCGGTTTGGCAGATTTATGGCTGACTATCCAGAAAAGTATCCATCAGTTTAAACCAGGAGAGGAAATTACTTTTTCTTTCAAGAATGTCGAAGCATTTTTATCTCATCCGTTGGTTGGCTTAAGTGAAAAGATGCGGGAGAAAATATTGAAAGCTTTTGTAACAGAACAGATTGTACAGGTTCCGCAAAGTAGATTACTTCCGCAAAAAGGCATATTTATAGATTTTTTCCAAAAGATAAACGAGCCGGTTGTTGTTGTTAAGGGCTTAAAAGATGCTTTGGAAGCTATTTTGAAAAGACAGCTATACGTAAAGAATCTGAAAAAAATAGACTCGGAATTATTCATTAAAACCATACAGGAACTCAATCGCTTGTACGACACGCTTTCTAAACATGTAAATGAAGGTAAACAGGTTTTAGAGGTAGGTTTTGTAATCTCACTTATTCAGAAAACGCTGCAAAGTGTATCTGTTCCGTTAAGTGGAAGTCCGTTACATGGTTTGCAGGTAATGGGATTACTGGAAAGCCGTAACCTGAATTTCAAGCATGTGGTTCTTTTGGGGTTAAATGACGGAATCGTCCCCAAAACAACTATTGGAAACAGTTTTATCCCGGATAGCTTACGCCGAGTTTACGGCTTACCGGTATTAGAAAATCAGGATGCCATTTCTGCTTATATGTTTTATAGATTAATTCAGCGGGCAGAAAAAGTAAGCGTGGTTTACAACAGCCTAACGGATGAAAGCAATTCTGGAGAACCAAGCCGTTTCTTAAAACAGCTGGAATATGAAAGTGGATGGAATTTCAATTATTTCTACCAGGAAATGAATGTGGAAGTAGAAAAAAGCGAAGCAACAGAAATTGAGAAAACCAATGAGATTATGAAAGTGCTGAATGATTTTTCTACCGGAAGAAGAACACTTTCTGCTTCGGCATTGACAACCTATATTGCTAATCCGATTGATTTCTTTTTCAATTACATTGCCGGGATAAAAGAACCAGATGAGGTTCATGAAGTAGTTGAAGCAAATGACCTGGGTTCTATCCTTCATGGCACAATGGAAGATTTCTATAATGCGTTAAAGTTAGAAAGCACATACATTACCCAGGAACGTATTGCCGAAAAACGTAAAGATATTCTGGCTTTGATTAAAACCAATTTTAATAAGATTATATATGACAATGCGGAAAGGCAAACTAACTTTTCGGGAATGCAGCTGGTGGTTTTAGCAATTGTAGAAGAATATTGTAATATTATTCTCAATTACGATGAAAAATGTGCTCCTTTTACTATTCTCCAAATGGAAGAGGCTATGGTTGTTCCTTACACATTTATGGACGCAGCGGGAAATGAGAAAACAATCCATATTAAAGGAATTATAGACCGTGTAGATTTAACCAATGAAGGAATTACCCGCATTGTTGATTATAAAACAGGTTCAGATAAACTGTCTTATCACAGCATTGAAGAAAGTTTCAATACCCATGGCAAGAACCTTAACAAGGCCCTGGTACAAACGCTTTTCTATACGTATGTTTTTGAGCAAGCCAGGAACCTGAAGTTTGTAGAACCTAATCTTTATGTCCTGAAAGTCATGAATAAAGAAGGTGTGCTGTTTCAGTCTTATCGAAAAGTTGATGATGGAAGAGGCGGGACAAAGCGTACAAAATTGAATTTAAGCAATGAGTTCCTGATAGAGGAAAAGGAAATTTTCTTAAATGAATTAAATAAAAAATTGGCAGAACTTTTTGATCAGAATACACCGTTTAGAGTAAGTGAAAATCCGTTGAATTATCAGTATTCGAGGTATAAGGGTTTAATGAGAAGGTAACTGGAATGTGTGATTCGGATAATAAAAATGTGTTTTGCAGGTGTTGTACTTTTTGGTAGATTTTAGGTGAAGAGGCAGAAATAAGTATAGAAATATTTGCTAACTTAGAGTTTGTACCAAAGCGAATTATCGATAGACTTAACAGTCATGCCCAAAGAACAATTTTTTGAAAAACTTTTTATAAATGCTGAATTAGCAGACAACATTTGTCGTGATTTAAACATAGGAAGAAAACAATATTCTGATTTTACAATTCTTTTAAACAAAGAAAGAGCAGAGGAAATAAAATCAATTAAAAGAATTCGAAACCTTTATCACAACAAAGGAAAACTTCCAGAATTCTTAGGCGGGTTTAACGAATTCTATAAATGGCATAGATTACAGTATGAAAAGCAAGAAGGAAAATGCTATTACTGCGGAACAGATGAAAAAGTAATTGCCACATTATTTGAGAAAAAATTTCTGCATCGTAAAAGAACAACAAGAGGTAAGCATTTAGAAATTGAAAGAAGAGATGCAATAAGCAATGGATACAATAAGGAAAACTGTGTTTTAGCTTGCTACTTCTGTAACAATGATAAAAGCGATATTTTTAGCGAAACTGAATATTTAGAGTTTTTAAAAAATAGGAAAGAGTTTTTAACTAATGAATACAACAAGTTAAATGATTAAAAGCTCATCAACCAACACTGTTTACCTCTCTGAACATCTAAAAACAGACGAGAGATTTATCGAATGCTACAACGGATTAACCTCTCTACTTGACAAACACGATGTCCAGCATAAATTGCTTTCTAAGACTAAAGATATCTGGTGCAGAGATTATATGCCCATACAAACAGAGAAAGATAGATTTGTTCAGTTTCGTTATGAGCCTTCGTATTTAAAAAATTATTTAGAACTGCAATCCGACCCAAGAGAAGTTTGCAAAGCAAACAACATAAAACCAGAATTTTCTGATATAAATATTGACGGCGGGAATATTGTTAACTGGACAGACAGAGCAATTTTAACAGACCGGATATTTACCGAAAACCCTAAATACACCGACAAAACGAAACTAATTGACAAAATAGAAAAACTCTTGGAGGTTGAAATCATCATTATTCCCCAAATCAAATCTGACTATACAGGACATGCCGATGGGCTTGTCAGGTTTGTTGACAGAAATACATTGATTGGAAATGACAGGGAACAAGAATACATCTATTGGAAAAATGGAATAAACAAAATCCTAAAACAACATAATATAGAATATATCGACATTCCATTCATCGATTATAAAGACAAAAATCACCCTGAACACGCTATTGGTTGTTACATGAACTATTTAGATGTTGAAAATTTGATTGTATTCCCAATTTTTGAAGTAAATAATAACAAAGATGAAGAAGTTTACGAGATATTTAAACAGATTTTCCCCGATCGGAAAATTGAAACAATAAACTTTAATGAAGTTGGAAAATTTGGGGCTTGTTGAACTGTACAACTTGGACAATCCAAGAGTGAATGAAATGGAGTAAATTTATAAGTCAAAGAATTGGAAGATGATACAAATTTAAGAGGGGCATCAAAAGTGGCTAAATAGGCAATGAAGATTTTTCGCGTTGATAATAAACTCTAAATTTATAGCTCCTTTTCTATCGTTCAATCTTCAAATAATTTCAAAAAATCTACCGGCGTTTTGATACTTATAAGAGGACTGTCCAGCTTTAAAAAATCAATATCATTAGTAATTAGGTAATCCATTTGATGGTCTAAGGCTGTGTAATAATGGATGGCGTCTTCTATATCTTTAATCGGTGAATTTAAAGCATTTAGGATGGTTTCCTGACCTGTTTCCACAATAGTTATTATTTTTAGCAATTCACGTAGGAGTACTTTTGAAATTGTAGGGTCGAAACTTTTTTGAAGATAAAAAGATATGGTTTGAACTATTGAAGGATTTGTAAAAGCCTTTAATTTTCTTTTTTGGGCGAGAGATAACAACTGAAAAGCAATATCATATCCCTTGCGTTTCAGCAAGAAATCAAGCAGGAAATTAGCATCTAAAAAGACTTTAGAATCCATACTTTTCCTTGTTATCCTCGTAATACTGTTTTTGAAAATCGTAATTTTCGGGATAGCTTGTTTTCGGCAGTTGCTCGACCATCTCGAAGAGCTTGGTTTTTATTTCTTTTGATTGTTCGGTCGTAGTAATTTTATTGAGATAGTCTTCAACCAATCCAGATATACTAACTCCGATTCTCGAAGCGTAATTTTTAGCTTTATCAAGGGTATCCTGCTCTATTGTTAAATTTACTCGCGTTTTCATAATATAAATATACGCATAAAATTAATTTTATGCGTATCATTTTTATATTGTAAAAAACTACCCGTTAATTATCAATAATTGAGGTATACGACTTTAATGAGAAGGTAAATAGATTAAAACTATCTTGTTAATATTGAGCTTCTTATTGATTCCAAAATTACGCAACTTGTTCTTTAGAAGAGATATAAACTTCTGTTAATTCTGATTTTTAAATAATTTTTTCATTGTCGACAGTTGAAGTATTCAGATAATTCCATATAAATCTAGAATAAAAGATTAATTCTTTTACTTCATCTGAATCCCATCTCCATATTTAAAAAAGGCATTTATGCTTACCGGCAACCTGCCACTGGCTTTATGTGTACCCAAAACAACTTTTGCGGCTGATAATTGTATCTCCGGCATATTTTGATAACCAACAACTATAGATGCTGATTTTTCAAAGCCCGGTATTCCGGCAATGGTGTATGGGTTGGCAAATAAGGCCGCAATGGTATTTTTAGTAGAAAACTCTGATATAAATTGAGTGAGGTGGACACTATAATCTAGCTTGCTTGCCGGTCGCAATCTGCTATCTATAATTGCCATAATAATTTGGTCATATTGCTTCATGTTATTTCGGATAATACCTAACTCAACCTCGTTAATGGTTTTAGGAATATTGATAACTGTAGCACCTGGTTTAATTTTCTTTAGCGTATTAGAGAATGTTGTATTGGACCCAGATCCAATATTTAAAATAACTGTTTTTCTAACAAAATCATTTCTTAGAGGAAAAGCATTGGTTCCTTTTAATACCGTAACCGAAGCATCTGCCAATTGCTGAATTAATGCTTTGGATTCACTTCTGTTCAGATCATTGTATAAGTTTGTCAGACTAACTTCTTTTTTACTATTCAACCCCATCCAATATTTTGCAGCCAGGACTTTCTTTACCTTTTCTTCCACTTCTTTTACTGGTATTTCTTTATGTCTGATTGCTTTTCGCAGCATTTTTATAGCTCTTTCTGTATCTTCTGAAAGTTCGATTACGTCTAATCCGGCAAATAAAGCTTTAACATCAGCCTGGCCGTTCGGGAAGTATTTAATCGCCCCCTTCATTTCCATTGCATCTGATACTACCAGGCCTTTAAAGCCAAAATCGTTTTTTAAAATCCCTGTAACAATAGGTCTTGAAAGTGAAGAAGAAAGATTTGGAGTAGGGTCTAAAGACGGAATATTCATATGCCCAACCATAATTCCGGTTGCCCCGTTGGCCATTAATTTTTTGAAAGGATACATTTCTAAAGTATCCAGTCGGGCTCTGGTAAAAGGAAGTTTTGGCAAATCGTAATGTGAATCTACATCTGTATCTCCGTGTCCGGGAAAGTGCTTGGCTGTAGTGAAAATACCGTTGTCCTGCATTCCTTTCATATAGGCAATTCCCTTATCAGCAACGTTGTATTTGTTCTCTCCAAATGAACGGTAGTTAATTACAGGATTATTGGCATTGTTGTTCACATCAACAGTTGGGGCGAAATTAATATGCATCCCTATTCTTTTAAAGTCCTTTGCAACTTGTTCGCCCATATTATATATCAGCTGGTTATTCTGAATAGCACCCAATGTCATTTGGTAAGGGTAAGAAATTGTGCTGTCTAAACGCATCCCTAAACCCCATTCAGCATCCATAGCGATCATGAGCGGAACATCTACAAGTTTTTGATATTCATTCGTCAGAATGGCCTGTCTTACTGGCCCACCCTGAAAAAATACCAATCCGCCCACATTATTTTCTTTTATTTGTTTGGCAACTTTATCAGCATATGCTCGGTCTTTATCAGAATGGGCCCTTAGCATAAACAGTTGGCCTATTTTCTCTTTATTAGATAACGATTTATATACAGAATCTACCCAGGCGTTGCTTTTATTTAGCTGATCAATGAAAGATGGCCTTTTCTGAGCGTAACTTGTTAATGCGATATAAGAGAAGAATAATATTAAAACCGATTTTTTCATCTGTAATTAAAGATTCTATTTATTGATAAATTTTAATTTGTCCCTTTTATAGTTAAGAAGATAGCATAACGCAAGCAAGTTTGCCGCACCTGCTCCATAAAAAATGTAGGGTATTCTTTGCAGTACATCCTGAAAGAAATAACCAGCAAAAAAAGCCCCTAAACCAATTCCTGCTTCCAAAGCAATGTACATTGTTGCTATAGATTTCCCCCTTTTATCTTCATCACTTAAATCTACAGCCCAGGCAGAAATTGCAGGAGAAAAAGTTCCCGTTGCAAAACCATAGATGACAGATCCGGTTAATAAGCCTGTTGAAGTTTGCCAGGCAGCCATCCAAACAATAGAAATACAAAGTAAAACTAAAGAAACTATAAGCACCGGAATTCGTCCATAGCGGTCGGCGACCTTTCCGGCTAAAAGTCTAACACATATAGAAGCAATGGTGAATACCATAAAGAATAACCCTTTGTTTTGTATACCTATAGATTCGCTCCAATCCGGAATAAGCGTAATCAGTGTTCCGTAGCTTACATAGCTGAAAAGTGTTACCCAAAATACAGGCAGCGCTTGCTTATTAATGATTTCGTTTTTTCCAATCTTCAAAACGGCAGGACTAAACTTTTGTTTTACCTTTAAAGTCTCTTTCATGTTAAAAATAATAGCGATGGAAAGAAAGGCAAATAAAGAAGAGATATAAAACAAGGTGTTTATTGAAAAATATAGTGTAATACTGCTTCCGATAGCTGGTCCAATGGCCATCCCGATAGAAAAGCATAAGCCATGAAATCCCATCGCTTCGCCCCATCTGTTTTTAGGAATAATGTCTGCAATATAAGCTGCGGTGGCGGTAGGTTTAAAACCTGTAGAAAAGCCATGAATCAATCTCAAAAATAAAAATCCTGAAACGCTGGCTAAAACCGGATAAAGAAATCCGCAGACGAAACAGACTAAAGAGCCCACTGCCATAACAGGAACACGACCGATTTTATCGGTAAGCTTTCCGCTGAATGGTCTCGAGATGCCCGCGGTAAGTGTAAAAAGAGCAATGATTAAACCTTTATGTTCTGCACCGCCTAAACTGCTCAAATATGATGGTAACTCGGGAATCAACATGTTAAAGCTTGCCGAAAAGAGGAAAGAACTTAAACACAGTAAAGAAAATTGTAAGGTGTAGATAGATTTCTGCTCGCTGTAATCCAATGCTTTATTCAATTTCAACAAAAATACATATTATAACAGAGTCAGGTATTACAAAAACATGATTTTTACTTTTCGCAGATTGTAAAAATGCTTGTGTACTTTTGGGCCATGGAACCAAATCTATATCAGCCTTTTGCCGATATGTCTTTCGACAATAGTCATTGTTTTTTAAGTGGAGAAAAGTTAGGGTCGACATCTGAGAAAATGAACGTTTTTGGTGATTGGTTAATAAAAAGATACCAACTGAATGAACGTCCGTTTAAAATGCTGGATGAAAGTATGCTGAGCTATGCTGATATTGATGTTCCTTGTTCTGCAGTAGTTAAAGAGACTTTTGAGGATTTAGAAAAGGCTATAGAGAATGCTTTTCTTGAAGGATATGAAAAAGTCTGTCAATTAGATGAATTGAAACTTTTTCAATGGACAGCAAAAACGGTTTATGGGATTATATTCAGAGAGATACAATCTGCGATTGTTTCGCAAAGCAGAAACGGCGAAGGATTTCATATGTCGCAGGGGTTAGTTCATAAGTTTGGTATGTTGCATACCATGTTACAGTCTGTGATTAAGCCAATTCATTTTGATGGATTTAAACCCTGGAGTATTTTTATTTGTCCGGTAGATAATTTAGAGAATGAATTTTCTTATCGTGACGAAATTAATACCCTAACTTTTTCTTTGAGAATGAACGATTTTGGGATTATTCTTTGTCTGCAAGATAACGGTGTGAATAAAGTCTATCATGAAGAAGTCTGGAATAAAATAGAAGGTAAAAAATTGCATCCTATTCAATTTGAAGAGCTCTGTGGAAAGATTTATTATTCGGCTTATCTTTTTAACCGTCTGCCAGAATATCACATTATGCCAACTCCTGATGGGGTATATTTGGATGCTTCTCCTTTACGTGGAATGAATTCTAAACCACTATTTGACGATTGGCAGAACAAAACATATGGACAGGTCCTAGAAAATTTCTGGAAAAAATGGGGCTTTCTGTTGCTGGAGATTATCAAAAATCCGGAGAAACCGATAAGTTACTTGTTTGATGATAATGGAGATCTTGTAAATGCAACGAGTATTAATCTAGAACGGTAAGACAAAGAGTCCGCAAAAACACACACAAATGTGTATTTTAAAGTGTCTGCTTGTTTTTAACCTTTGTTAAATTCGATGGTTCGTTAAAAAATACTTCCAATTTCTCCCAGGAAATGCGAGATAACCTGAGGATACAATAAAATAGTGATGATTATTCCCGCAATGGCACCAAAAAAATGAGCATCGTGATTAATACCATCACTGGATCTTTTTCCGGCATAACTTGTATAGGCTAAAAATATAATTCCGTATAAGATGGCTGGAATGGGTAATGGAATTGGGAAAATAATCAGCGAACTAAAAGGAAAAAACAATATAGAGCTAAATACTACGGCGCAGACAGCTCCGGATGCACCCAGACTATGATATCCATAATGATTTTTATGCTTTTGAATAGAAGGCAAATCACAAAGTATTAGGCTACCCAGATAAAGCAATGCAAACTGCCAATGCCCAATAATCCGTTCTAAATTAAAGGCAAAGAAATAGAAAGAAAGCATATTGAATAGCAAATGGCTCCAATCTTTATGAATAAAACCGTTTGTCAATACCTGATAGATATTTTTACCGCGTGACACGCTATATGGATGCAACATTAATTTGCCGAAAATATTTGGCTTGTTAAACGTGTATATACTTAATGCGATGGTAATTGCGAAAATAACCGCAGCAACAGGAGCTGTATTTAATATAGAAAGCATAAAATTAAATTAATGGGCTTCTAACCAGTTCAAACCTTCGCCAATTTCAACCACAATAGGAACTGAGGTTTTAATAGCATTTTTCATTCTATCCATAATAATTTCCTTTACAGCGTCTTTTTCAGAAATTAAAACATCAAAAACCAATTCGTCATGTACCTGCATAGTCATTTTAGACTGCAGTTTTTTATCAGTAAGATCTTTGTGGATATTCAGCATTGCAATTTTAATCATATCTGCCGCAGAACCTTGTATTGGTGCATTAATAGCATTTCGTTCGGCAAAGCCCCTAACTGTTGCGTTTGCAGAGTTAATATCTCTCAGATATCTTCTTCTTCCCATAATCGTTTCTACATATCCGTTTTCACGGGCGAAGTTCATGGTGTCTGACATATAATTTTTTATACCGCTGTATTGGATAAAATAATTCTCAATAATTTCTGCAGCTTCTTTTCTTGGAATTCCCAATGTCTGAGACAAGCCGAAAGCAGACTGCCCATAAATGATGCCGAAATTAACCGCTTTGGCATTTCTTCTTTGGTCGGATGTTACTTCTTCCAAAGCCACACCATAAACTTTGGCAGCAGTGGCTGTGTGGATGTCTAAACCTTTAGAAAATGCATCCAACATATTTTCTTCTTTGCTGATTTCGGCAATAATCCTTAATTCTATCTGAGAATAATCGGCAGAAAGCAAAATGTGATTTTCGTCTCTCGGAATAAAAGCTTTTCTTACTTCCCGTCCTTTTTCGGTACGGATAGGAATATTCTGTAAGTTTGGATTATTTGAGCTTAATCTTCCTGTTGCCGCAACAGCCTGATTATATGAAGTGTGGACACGGCCCGTTTTAGGGTTAATCATTAAGGGAAGTGCATCTACATAGGTAGACTTCAGTTTTTGCAGCTGTCTGAAATCCAGAATATCTCTTACAATGTCTGATTTACTGGCTAATGCCAAAAGAACATCTTCACCAGTTTGATACTGTCCGGTTTTAGTTTTTTTTGCTTTAGGATCTAATTGAAGCTTATCAAATAACACCTCTCCCAGCTGTTTCGGAGAGGCTATATTAAAATGATGTCCAGCCTTTTCATAAACTGTTTGCTCCAGTTTTGCTATATCATGCTGCAGCTCTCGGGAAAACTTAACCAATTGTTCCACATCAATTTTAACTCCCTCCTTTTCCATATCGCCCAGAACGTTAATTAATGGATTTTCAATTTCCCGGGCTAATTTCTCTGCTTTTGCATCAATTAAAAGCGGCTCAAAAACTTGTTGGAGCTGTAAGGTTACATCGGCATCTTCTGCGGCATAGTCGGTTATCCTGGTAATTTCAATATCACGCATATTTAATTGGTTTTTCCCTTTACCAATTAACTCTGTAATAGAGATAGGTGTATAACCTAAATAATTCTCGGATAAGACATCCATGTTATGCCTTGTATCCGGATCTAAAAGATAATGTGCCAGCATGGTATCAAAGAATTCTCCTTTAAGGTCTATTCCATACCATTTTAGAATGATGAAATCGTATTTAAGATTCTGGCCAATTTTTCTAATGCTTTCATTTTCCAGAAATGGGCGAAGTACTTCTAAAAATTCCAAAATGCCTTGCTCTTCTTTTGGAACTGCAATGTAATATGCTTCGCCGGGAGTGTAAGCAAATGATAAGCCTACTAATTCGGCATTGTTAGCATCTAAACCAGTCGTTTCTGTATCCATAGAAACTGCTTTCTGCTGAAGTAAAGTTTCGGCTAGCTTTTTTAAATCGTCCAGATTATCTATTAAGATGTAATTGTGAGGTGTATTGCTGATATTTTTTCCGGGAATAATATCATTTACAACTGACGGTTTTTGAACAGGCTGATTGCTTTCCGAAATATTTCCAAAAAAATCCATTTGCCCGTTGGTTGGCCTTGCTTCTGCTACGCTAAAAGATTCTCCGAAAACCCGTTTTCCCAGTGTTCTGAACTCTAATTCTGCAAAAAGAGGTTCCAGCATATCTTTAGAAGGTTCTTTAATTAGAAAATCTTCTTCATGAAATTCAACTGGTGCGTCTAATAATATAGTCGCCAACCGCTTAGATAAGATACCTTGTTCGGCAAAATTCTCAACATTTTCTCTTTGCTTGCCTTTAAGCTGGTCGCTGTTTGCGATAATTTCTTCTACCGATCCGAATTGTTTGACTAAAGCTTTCGCTGTTTTTTCCCCAATTCCCGGGATGCCCGGAATATTATCTACTGCGTCGCCCCAGAGCCCTAAAATGTCTATTACCTGGTGCACATGCTCAATTTCCCATTTCTCTAAAACCTCTTTAACACCTAAAATTTCCATCTCGTTACCCATTCTGGCTGGTTTATAGATAAAAATATTCTCCGAAACCAGTTGTGCGAAGTCTTTATCCGGAGTCATACAATAAACAGTATAACCTACTTTTTCTGCTTGTTTCGCTAAGGTTCCAATCACGTCATCGGCTTCATAGCCATCAGAAGTGATTACCGGAATATTAAATCCTTCAATCAATTTCTTGACATAAGGCAAAGCGACAGCTAAGTCTTCCGGCATAGCCTGCCTGTTGGCTTTGTACGCTTCGAAACCCGTATGTCTTTCCGTTGGTGCTTCGGTATCAAATACTACTGCCATGTGAGTAGGGGTCTCTTTTTTTAGAACTTCTAATAAAGTATTCGTAAAACCCATTACAGCAGAAGTATTAATTCCTGTAGATGTAAATCTTGGGTTTTTGCTTAATGCAAAATGAGCCCTGTAAATCAAAGCCATTCCGTCTAAAAGAAAGAGTTTTTTCATTTGATATTGTTTTGTGCGCCGCAAAAGAGCAACGAATTCCAAATTTAAAAAAATTGTAGTGTGGAGGGGGATTTTATTGATTTTTTAATAATAGACATTTTTATTGATTACACCAATTTGGACAATGTTGCCCTCAGACGCTTGACAAACCAATAAGCAGCTTAATTTTATAGATAAAACGGGTAAAACTCATCGTATGAGTGGTCCGGAATTGTGTAATCCTAAACTATTATCTATTATAAATTATAAAAGAACTTTGAGCTTTTCACGTTTAGCTTTCTGCATCTTAATATTGATTATAAAATCTCGTAATTGCCGATGTAGCCTGATTATAAATTGGTTTCGTAAACTCTAAAAATAAAGCTTGCGGTGGCGGTGGCACAACTTCTTTTTTTCTGCATAAAGCTAGTTGTTCTTTAGATAAAGCTTTTTCATCACCACGATAAGAAGCCCATGAGTCTGTCCAAACAAAAGTTCCCGGCATTTTTTGCTGGTTAACAACCCGGTTTGTTCTTGCGTCCAAAATAGTCATATCCAGCTGACCTCCAGAGCTGATGGTTTTATCGAAAATAGAAAGTCTGGCCTTTACTGTAGCATAAACAGGTCTTTTTTGATCTGTGTGGCCAACAAGTACATTTTCCTTTTTAATTTCTTCAACCCGTTCTTTCACGTAAGTCTGTCCTACAACAAAATCATCAAAGCTTAAAATCATGATATGGTCTGGCTGAATTTTTTGCCTCCGGGCATCCTCGGTCCTGAAAAACATAACGAAATTTTTCGTCTCGTAATTTGCCATAAACTCATCCAGTTTGGATTGAAAGTAATCATTAGACAGCTTATAAAGATTAGAGTTTACCCTTACCGGATTCACAATTACTTTCACCGCCGCAGCATAATAAGCCTCATTTAATTTTGACTTTACGTCTTTATAATTTGGGATAAAATAATCGGCTAGTTCAAAATACCTGTAAGCTACTTTAGCCGACTCTCTGTTTTTTTCTTTTAATAGTTTATCTGCTGCCGCGTACCGTTCTTCTGCCGCCTGAGAGCGGGCATAACTTAACTCCGAGTCGTAAAACTTAGTATCTGGTATAATGTTCTGGCAGCTTGGGCAACTTTCTATCGCTTCTGACAACGCATTTAAATCTTCATAGTTGTAAACCATCTCATCCCATTTAAAGGCGGCATTAGAATAACGGGCTTGTTCTATTTTTCTTAAGTGGTTTTTAACGGCAAGATCATACGCTGCGGAAAGTGTCTGTCCAGATTTTGCATGTGTACCGTTGCTTTTTAATCGCTTCACAGCAGTAAAAACGGCATTGTCGTAGTCTCCTTTTTCTAATAATTTTGTTCCGCTGCTACAAGATTGAAGCGCTACACCTAAGGCTATAAAATAAAACAAGGCCTTCTTTATCATATAAATCTTATTATATATTTGTTAGGACGAAGTTACATGAAGATAAGTTACAAATTACTAAATCTCGAACTAAAATTTCCTTTCACCATAGCGAAGTTTTCAAGAACCAGTACACCTGTTTTACTGTTAGAAATTCGCTATGAAGAATTTAGAGGTTTAGGAGAAGCTTCTATGGTCCCTTATATGGGAGAAAATTTCGATACCGCAACCGCATTCCTTAATCAGGTCGATTTTACCAGATTTTCTTTTCCGTTTGATATGGACGAAATTATAGCCTATCTGGATGATATAGCTCCTGGGCAGCCGGCCATTAAAGCAGCGATAGATATTGCATTGCATGATTTAATAGGTAAAATAGAAAATCGCCCATGTTTCAGATTATTTAAGGCAGATTCGCGGAAAATGCCATTAACAACTTATACTATCGGTATTGATACCCCGAGAATAATTGTTAAAAAGGTAGAAGATGCTTTATCTCACAACTTTAAACTGCTTAAGATTAAGCTAGGCCGCGATTCTGATAAGCTATTGATAGACACTATTCGTTCTGTTACAGACTTGCCTTTGTATGTTGATGCCAACCAGGGGTGGAAAGACCAGATAAAAAGTGTAGAAATGACCCATTGGTTACAAGAACAAGGTGTTTTATTGATAGAACAGCCAATGGAAAAAGCAGATATAGATGGTAATGCGTATATCACAGCAAACAGTCCAATTCCGATCATCGGAGATGAGGCAGTACAGCGTTTGGCAGATGTAGAAAAAGCGTATGGAATTTATCATGGAATAAATGTGAAGCTGATGAAGTCTGCGGGAATGTATGAGGCTTTTAAAATGATAAAAAAAGCCAGGGAACTCAATATGAGTGTTTTGATAGGCTGTATGAGTGAAACCAGTATAGCCACTTTGGCTGGTGCAAGTTTGGCCCCGCTATGCGACTTTGCCGATTTGGATGGACCATTTATGACCTTAAATAATCCTTTTAAACAACCGGAATTTCAGGAAGGGAGATACGTTTTAAGCGAGAAGCCCGGATTGGGAGTTGAAAACTGAGATTCATTTCTGATCCCTGAAGAGGTCAGGTGTCACAGATCGTGTATCTCTTCATACACATCTTTTGTCTCAAATCTCATATTTAATGTGCTTTACATTAAACTTTAATAAATGTAACTTTGCAATCCCAAAGCCAAAAGGCTTTTTATAATCTTTCAGGAATAACGATGGACAAAAAAGTAAGAGTAAGGTTTGCTCCAAGTCCCACAGGAGGGCTTCATATCGGCGGTGTTAGAACCATTTTATTCAACTATATATTTGCAAAAAGAAATAACGGCGATTTTGTATTAAGAATCGAAGATACAGATCAAACCCGTTACGTTCCGGGAGCAGAGGAATATATCATTAACTGTTTAAAATGGTGCGGTTTAAATCCGGATGAAGGACCGCATATTGGAGGAGATTTTGCTCCTTATCGTCAAAGCGAGAGAAAACCTGTCTATAAGCAATATGCCGAAGAATTGGTGAAAAATGGATATGCTTATTACGCTTTTGATACTCCCGAAGAATTGGAAAATGCAAGAAATACGATAGAAAATTTTAGATACGACAAATCTACCCGAATGTCGTTAAGAAATTCTCTGACGCTTCCGGAAGAAGAAGTTCAAAAATTATTGGCTCAAAATGTACCACATGTGGTTCGCATAAAAGTTCCTGAAGATCAGAATATTCATTTTACAGATTTAATTCGTGGACATGTTAGTTTCGATAGCAATGAAGTTGATGATAAAGTGCTTTTAAAAGCCGATGGTATGCCAACTTACCACTTAGCTGTTGTTGTTGATGATTATCTGATGAAAATAACGCATGCTTTCCGTGGAGAGGAGTGGCTTCCTTCTGCTCCTATCCATATTCTTCTATGGAAATATTTGGGATGGGAAGAAGACATGCCGGAATGGGCACATTTACCACTAATTTTAAAACCAGACGGGCATGGAAAATTAAGTAAGCGTGACGGAAAACGCTTAGGGTTTCCTGTATATGCGATGAACTGGACAGATCCGGCTACACAAGAATTGGCAGAAGGATTTAAAGAAGTTGGTTTCCTGCCGGAAGCTTTTTTGAATATGCTGGCTATGTTGGGTTGGAATGACGGAACGGATCAGGAACTGTTTTCATTAGATGAGCTTTGCGAAAAATTCTCTTTAGAAAGAGTAAATAAAGCTGGTGCGAAATTCGATTATGAAAAAGCAAAGTGGTTTAATGCAGAATGGATTAAAAAATCTTCGGCCAAAAGTTTATATCCTTATGTAAAAGACGTATTTGATGCTAAAGGTATTCAAACCAATGAAGAACATTTGATCCAGGTTATCGATATGGTGAAAGAGCGTTGCATTCTTATACCAGATTTCTATCAGCAAGCTGCTTTCTTCTTCGAGGTGCCACAAAATTATGATGTAGACGCTGTGAAACCAAAATGGAACGCAGACAAAACTGCTTTTTTTGAAGCATATATCCATCAGATCGAAGCAGGCGAATTTGCAGATGCTGTGGCTTTGGAAGCAGAATTTAAGCAATTGGCAGCAGACAAGGGATTAAAGATAGGCGAAGTGATGCTGCCTTTCAGAATTATGCTGGTAGGGGGAAAATTTGGTCCTCAGGTTTTTGATATTGCTTTAGCTTTAGGAAGAGCAGAAACTATAAAAAGGATAGAAAAAGCGTTGCCTTTATTTCAATAATTGAATTTTTAACCGTAAAGGGCGCTAAGAAATCATAAAGGACACAAAACACAAGAACTTTGTGTCCTTTCTTTTTGTGAAATATTCAGTTAAACTATAAACGTCTCTTTTCAAACTTCGCGCTTGTCTCTACATCTTTATGGTTAAAAGACGGTTGAAAAATCAGTATTTATACCTTCTCTGCCATAAACTTTTCAATCTTTCCAAAATCTTTAACTCAGCCGGATTCTTCTGAGGTTTATATAAAGTCGTTCCGCTTAATTTTTGAGGGAAAAACTCTTGATCTACAAAATTTCCTTCATATGCATGAGCATATTTATACTCCTCTCCATAACCAATATCTTTCATCAATTTAGTCGGAGCATTTCGTAAATGGAGCGGAACCGGCAAATCTCCTGTTTGTTTAACCAAAGCCTGAGCCTGATTAATGGCTTCATAAGCGGCATTGCTTTTTGCCGAGCTTGCCAGGTAAGTCACCGTTTGTGATAAAATAATCCTTGATTCAGGAAACCCAATAACATTAACTGCCTGAAAACAATTATTTGCCAACAATAGTGCATTTGGATTCGCATTTCCAATATCTTCTGATGCTAAAATTAGTAGTCTTCTGGCGATGAAAGAAGGATCTTCTCCACCTTCAATCATTCTGGCTAGCCAGTAAACAGCAGCATTAGGGTCGCTTCCCCGAATAGATTTAATGAAAGCCGAAATAATGTCATAGTGTTGTTCACCAGCTTTGTCGTATAATGCCATATGTTGCTGAACATTGGCCAATACAAATTCGTTGGTAATCTCCACTTCATCTCCCGGAGCGGCATTAACAAGCAATTCAAAAATGTTGAGTAATTTCCTGCCATCTCCGCCAGATAACCTCAGCAAAGCTTCGGTCTCTTTCAATGTAATCTTCTTTTCCTGGAGAATAGGGTCTATGGCTATGGCCCTGTTTAACAATCCCAATAAATCATCTTCGCTCAGGTTCTCCAAAATGTAAACCTGACATCTGGATAGTAATGCTGATATGACTTCAAATGAAGGGTTTTCGGTAGTTGCACCAATTAAAGTAACATAACCGCGTTCTACTGCACCCAGTAAAGAATCTTGCTGAGATTTAGAAAAACGATGGATCTCGTCTATAAATAAGACCGGAATAGGGTGTCCGGCTTTTTTGTACATTTTGGCTTTTTCAATAACATCTCTAACATCTTTAACGCCCGAATTAATGGCGCTTAAAGAGAAAAAAGGTCTATCCTGAGATTCTGCTATAATGAAAGAAAGCGTTGTTTTTCCAACACCCGGAGGCCCCCAAAAAATCATACTTGGAATATTGCCGCTGTCAATTGCTTTCCGTAAAACAGCTCCCTGCCCAACAAGATGTTTTTGACCCGTATATTCATCCAAAGTTTTTGGACGCATTCTCTCTGCTAAAGGTTCTCTAGTTATCAAAGCTTAAAATTATCAAATCGGATAAAGTTAATAAAAAGACTAAAATATTTAGCATTTTAAATGTTTCTAATTATCAGAAATTTTAAAGATAATTCCCTATATCTTTTTACAATAAAAAAACGAAAATCTTATTAAACAGTTATTCTTTAAATCTATTGTTCGCTAATTTTTGTTTAGTTTTAGGCATTATTTTTAGATAAATTGCGTTTAGATGTATACCTCCTACACAAGGTTCGGAAAATTTAAATATATGTTAAAGAAAGTATTCTCGGGGTTGTTAATTGCATTGGCCATTTCATGTACCGCCACTCCCCGTATAGACAAAGAAGTTGCAGGATCTAATAATCTTAAGCCAGATCCGCAACAAGGTGTGATTGCGAAAGATATTTCTGAACTTTTAACATCGTACACTTACAAGAAAGTTAATTTAAATGATTCTATATCCAATCTGATATTTGACAGGTATATCAAAAACCTGGATCCGAATAGAATTTATTTTTTGGATGAAGACATTAAGGAATTCGAAGCTTTTAGGTTCCAACTGGATAACGATTTAAAAGCGGGAGATTTATCAGCACCTTTTTATATTTTCAATGTGTACCAGAAAAGGTATAATGAAAGACAGAATTTCTCTGTTAATTATCTGACTAAAGGAGATTTTGATTTTTCGAAGAAGGACGAATATGTTTTTAGTCGCGAAAAGAAAGCTTATTTTAAAGATCTTAAAGAGAGTGATACATACTGGACAAAGAAAGTTAAATACGATTTTCTGAATCTGAAACTTGCAAAGAAGGAGCCGACAGAAATAAAAACTACATTAAAAAAGCGTTACGAGAACCTGATTTCGCAAGCTAATAAAATTAATGGACAGGATGTATTCCAGCTGTTTATGACTGCTTTTACCGATTCGGTAGATCCGCATACTAATTACTATAATCCCAGCAATGCTGCTAATTTCAATATCGATATGGCGAGATCGCTGGAAGGTATAGGTGCTACCCTGGCGATGGAAAACGAGTTTGTAACCATCAAAAGTGTTGTTACCGGTGGCCCTGCGGATAAGAGCAAACAACTAAAAATTGATGATAAGATTATTGGAGTAGCTCAGGGAAAAGATGGCGAGTTTGTTGACGTTATTGGTTGGAGACTTGATAATGCCATAGCCTTAATCAGAGGAAGTAAAGGCACAATTGTAAGGTTGAAGATATTGTCTAAAGACCAGGATATGTCTGCAACGCCGAAGATTGTATCTATGGTTCGTGAAAAGATTATTCTGGAAGATCAATCTGCAAAAAAAGTAATCAAAACAGAGGTTAGGGGAGGAAAAACGTATAAATATGGAGTTATAGAAATTCCTGCTTTTTATGCGGATTGGAAAGCGATGCAGTCTGGAGACAGAAATTATAAATCTACAACCAGAGATGTGAGAATTATTCTGGATAGTCTGAAAAAAGAAAATGTTGATGGTGTAATCATTGATTTAAGAACAAATGGAGGAGGTTCCTTATTGGAAGCTATTGAGCTAACAGGTTTGTTCATTAAATCTGGACCTGTGGTTCAGGTAAGGGATCTTAGAAACCGAGTAGAAGTAAATAGAGACGAAGACGAAGGAATTGCCTGGAATGGCCCGCTAGGTGTTATTGTAGACAGATTCAGTGCTTCTGCGTCTGAAATCTTTGCCGGAGCCATTCAGGACTATGGGCGGGGAATTATTATTGGCAATACAACTTATGGTAAAGGAACGGTTCAGTCTGCTTTACCAATGTCGAGAATAAATCCGACTTTAGGAGATAAAGGAGGTCAGATAAACCTGACAACAGGTAAATTCTACCGTATCAGCGGAAGCTCCACTCAGCATAAAGGTGTTACCCCCGATATTGAGTTTCCAACTATTTTTCCGGCAGATAAATATGGCGAGAGTTCCGAACCCTCTGCATTGCCTTGGGATGAAATAAAAAGCAGTAATTACGCAAAAGTAGAAGATCTTTCTGCTAAAATTCAAAAGCTAAAAGCTACGCATGATGCCAGAATGAAAACAAATAAAGAGTATCAGTTTTTACTGCAGGATATAGAAGAATTCAAGGATCTGGATAAAGAGAAGCCACTTCCTTTGAATGAAGCTGACCTAAAAAAGCAACGTGATGAACAGGAAGCCAAGAATCTGGCCAAAGAGAACGAAAGAAGGGTTTACAGAGGTCTAGAGCCTATAGTGAAAAATGACTCTAAAACTAAAGAGGAAGATGGAGCTAAAGTAGAAGCGAAACCTAAAGAGGATAAATTTGATTTTATCCAATCAGAATCTGTAAAGATTATGACTGATTATATTCTTTTAAATAAGTAGTAAACAAACTAATCGAATAAAAAGAAGGCTTCGGGAATTTACTCTGGAAGCCTTCTTTCTTTAATAATTTATCCTATTACAATGTCAATGTTGCATGTTCTTTATACAAAGGAGCCAATGTTTCGCGAACCTTTTTAAAGAATTGATAACGTTGATCGTGAATCGGAACCGCTTTTTCGTCAGGATATATACTGATATTGCTTTTATTCATTCGTTCGTCGAGGATTGTAATATCCTGATACCGTCCATCTGCTACAAAGGCAAGCATGGCACTTCCAACCAAAGCGACCTGTTCTCCCGAAGGGATATTTATGGGTAATCCTAAAACGTTAGCAAAAATCTGCGGCCAGGGTTTTATCTGTGTGCCTCCGCCTCCCATGCGTAATTCGCTAATTTGTAAATTGTTTTCCTTTAATGCATCGTAAAGATAACGCATAGAATAAGCTACACCTTCCAGCACAGACCGGGCCATATCTGTTTTGCTATGATACTGGCGTAAACCAAAGAAAACACCAGAAGCGTAAGGGCCTGTTTTAGAATCTCTTTCGCTGGTTAAATAGGGGAAACAAAGTAGTGGAGCGTCAGTGCCGATATGCAGCATATTGGTATCTTGTATATCTACATCAAAAAGGCTGTTGCGCAGCCAATTTATAGGTAATGCAGCGTTGTTAAGCGCTCCCCCATTTAAGAAAGTGTGTTCGTTTAATGCGTATGGTTGAATGCGTTTATTGTCGCTTTTATCAAATGCAGGAATAGTTCCGGGTACTCTTAGCATAGCAGATGTACCAACGTTTATTATTCCCACTCCCGGCTTTAATGCGCCCAAACCAACACCTAAAGCAGCACCATCATATACACCTAATAAAACTTTTACTCCTTGTTTCAGGCCTAATTCCTGTCGCAGGTTTTCTTTTAAAGAGCTTAAATAGTTGGTACCATCTTTTATTTCGGGAAATTGAGTCGCAGATAAACCTATGCGGCTTAGGAGAAAGTTATCCCATGTTTCCTGGTGTATATTATATATTTGGGTAGCAGCAGCTGTACTCAGGTCAGTGGCAAACTCACCTGTTAGCCATTCAAACAAAAATGCCTTGCTATCTGTAAAATATTTAGCTTTTTGAAGGACTTCCTTTTCTTTAGTTGAGAAATAGAACAGACGGGCCAATAGGTAGGGGCTCATTAGCGGACAGCCTGTCAGGGCATATAAGTCTACGTCAGAATACGTCTCCAGGAATGCATTGAATGTTCTCTGAGAGCGAATATCTGTGAGCAATGTAAGACCGGTAACCGGTTTCTTCTGTTCATCAAGCAACATGAGGCCAAACTGATAAGTAGAACTTACAATATATTTAACCTCGTTGGCAATGCTGCCAGCAAGTAGCTCTTTGCTAAGAGAAAGAATAAGCTTTTTAAGCTCTCCCGGATTATGTTCGGCTCCGCCGGCTGTACTTGTAACAACAGGTACAGCTACGGAGCGTAAATTAAGAATTTCACCATCTTCGTTTACTAAACCAACTTTGAGGTTGGTAGTGCCCAAATCGATGGTTAATGCTATTGCCATACTCTTCTGTGTTCTTTCTGTAAAACCTCAGGATTAGCCATTCTTCCCGGAACTCCATTTTTTTGAAAAACAGATACAGAATCGTCCACACAGGTTTGGCCCATTCCATGAAGAGATTCCCAGCTGTATCCACCTAAGTGTGGGGTAATGATTGCATTATCTAATTTTGTTAGTCTATGATTACCGTCAATAGGTTCCCCTTCCACTACGTCAGTCGCATAAGCGCCTAAGGAACCGTTTTCCAAAGCATTACATAAAGCATCTTCGTTTACCAATTCACCACGGCAGGTATTCACCAATACAGTACCTTTTTTCATGCTGTCAAATTGAGCCTGTCCTAACATTCTTTTGGTTTCATCTGTAAGCGGGCAATGAAATAATATCGCACTTGATTCTCTTATCAATTCATCTAAAGGAACTTCTTTAGCACCAAATTCAGCAAATCTTTCTTTGGCAATATAAGGATCAGATGCAACCACATTTGCCCCAAAACCTTTAGATAAGATTTCTGCACTGCGAGAACCAATATTACCCAAGCCTATAATGCCGATAGTTTTTCCTTTCAATTCTATCCCTATCATTCCAGAACGTGTAGACCAGGCACTATTTTTTACAGCTTGTGCCCCCTGTACTACTTTTCTTGCTCCTGCCAGTAGTAACGATACAGCATACTCAGCGACAGCTTCTTTCTCTACAATACCCTCTACTCTGGATACCATTATGCCAAGCTCTGTAGCAGCTTCCAGGTCAACGTTATCGCACCCGATGCCATGACGAACTAATAAAACCAGATTTTTACATTGTTCTAATGTTGCCCTGGGAATTTTAGGAGTAACACTCGCTATAATTCCATCAGAATCTTTAAGTTCTTTCGCTAAGTCATCCGCATTAATGTCTGCAGGAACGGTGATATGTTTTAGATCAGCGAATGATTCTAAAGTGGCAATATGATCCGAAAAGTGTTTCCCAAAAGTACTTGAGTTCAGAATGGAGATAAGTGGTCGCTTCATTTTTATGATATTGTTTTTTAGTTAAATAGTAAACCCCCTAAAGTTATTAAATAGCTTAGCTAAAACAAAAGCCGTATTTGTGTTTTTACGTAAACGATTTCGTTACTTTTTAAATTGCTAATATCTTGTCTGACAGTTGTTAAATAGCAACTATAGATTTTTTGTTTTTTGAACGCATACTATTTGGAACACTTTCTAATATTTCATTTTCTAACGCGTCGATTGTTCTTTTCTTGATGAAACTTGCATGGGTCACGATACTAATTTCCCGACTTGGTTGCGGTGTTTTAAAATATCGTACTTTGTCTAATTGCTCTACCGAGAAATCCTGGAGGCTTAACTCAGGTAGAATGGTCATTCCCTGGTTAAGATCTACCATTCTGATTAGTGTCTCGATACTTCCGGTATTGTATTCTAAATTTTGCCCTTCCGATTTTTTACGCTGACAAATATTTAGTACCTGATTTCTTAAGCAATGCCCTTCATTTAGCAGCCATAGCTCGTCAATATTTAAATCTGCCAGTTCCAGTGTTCTTCTAGGGAATAAAGAACTCTCTTCCGAGATATATGCTACAAAGTTCTCATAGTATACAGGCCGCTCTACAATAGCTGGTTCATCCAAAGGTGTTGCTAATATACCACAATCTAACAGACCATTTTTTAATTTACTAATTATATTCTCCGTAGTCAGTTCCGAGACATAGAGCTTTACTTTTGGATATTTCTCCATAAACTTGCCCAGAACTTTAGGTAATAAAAATGGAGCAATAGTAGGAATTACACCAATTCGAAGCTCTCCGCTTATCTCATCTTTCCGCTCATTGATGATTTCATTAATTTTATAGGATTCCTGTAATACTCTTCTGGCTTGCGTAATTACTTCTGCTCCAATTTCTGTGGGTATGATAGGTTGTTTTGTTCTATCAAATATCTTAATATCCAGTATTTCTTCCAGTTTTTGTACCTGCATACTCAGCGTAGGCTGTGTGACAAAGCATTTTTCAGCAGCTTTAACAAAACTTTTATAAGTGTCTACCGCTACGATATATTCAAGTTGAACTATAGTCATGCCGATAAATATAGATAAAAACTATATAAAAAGAGAAGGAGAGTTTAAAAGCTTAAATGTCTTTATATTTTCTATAAAAAGTTAGACACCTCTAAAGTCTAAAAACAATTACGTAAATATCCGCATAATAAAAGCCATCTCATAGGAAAAGGCTTTTTCGATGTAAATATTCTGAAATATTTAAACTAGCCTATGCAAATTTTAATTTCTTTGGATCCTGTCTGGTGTCAAATATTCTAAGAATATCTATTTGTTCCTTATTTTCTCTATAATAGAGTGCGTTATGTTTTGTAAGTATACACTTTCTTATTTTTAACTTCTTATAAATAAGAGGATACTGTTTAGGACTAATTGATATTTTTTCTAAAGCTATAAAGGTGATATTCATGAAATAGAAAGCTATATTTTCATTCCATTCTTTCTTGAGATATTCCAAAATATCAGAAAAATCATTTTCTGCTAATGTAGACCAGACTACCTTTTTAGGCATGAGAATATTTCTTACTGTATTTGGCTACTATTTCATCATGAGATATTCCATTGCCAGATTCAATTTCTTTTACAGCATCTAATATCCCTTTTTGTTGTTCTTCGCTCAACTTTAACCAATCATCTGTGATACTGTTTTGGCTTTGTATATAATTTATCAGAATACCATAGAAATCTTCCAGTTTTGACTTTTCAAGTGAATCAATATGTCTAAAAATCTTTAGCTTTAATTCTGAGGTATTCATAATTTACCTTTTTATCAAAGATATGAAAAGTATCGTTTAACAACAACTACGATTACTAAACGATATACAGCTTAATTTTCGGGCTTACAATTCTGAATAGTGACAAAAAATGGCTGTTCAAAAATGTTTCTAAACTTTTGAACAGCCTCTTATCAAATAGATTTTATTCTACTGTAACAGATTTTGCCAGATTTCGAGGCTGATCGACATTACATCCTCGCATAACAGCAATGTGATATGAAATTAATTGTAGCGGAATTGTCGCCAATAATGGTAAGAAGGCTTCATCTGCATGCGGAATTTCTATCGTATAATCTGCCATTGCAGTTACTTCGGTGTCACCTTCGGTCACGATAGCTACTACTCTACCTTTTCTTGCCTTTACTTCCTGAATGTTGGAAATTACCTTTTCATAAGATGAATTTTTCGTAGCAATTACGATTACAGGCATTTCTTCATCAATAAGAGCGATTGGCCCATGTTTCATTTCTGCGGCAGGATAACCCTCGGCGTGAATGTAAGATATCTCTTTTAGCTTTAGAGCGCCTTCTAAAGCTACAGGGAATCCGGTTCCTCTACCTAAGAAAATACAATTTCTGGAATCTTTTAATCCTTTAGCTATTTCAATAATCTGCTCATTAGTTTTTAAAGCCTCTTCTACTAATGACGGAATAGTTTCCAATTCAGTCAATAAAGAAATAAGCTTACTTTGAGAAATGGAACCTTTAATCTGGGCAATGTACAAGGCTATTAGAGTAAGTACAGTGACCTGGGCCGTAAATGCTTTGGTAGAGGCTACGCCTATTTCCGGACCTGCATGCGTATACGCACCGCCATGTGTCAATCTTGGTATGGACGAGCCTACCACGTTACAAATTCCTAATAACGTAGCGCCTTTTTCTTTTGCCAGTTCAATAGCTGCCATAGTATCGGCAGTTTCGCCAGATTGAGATATGGCAATAACGATGTCGTTTTCGTAAATAACAGGATTTCTATACCTGAATTCAGAAGCATATTCAACTTCTACCGGAAGCCGGGCAAATTCTTCAATCAAATATTCCCCCACTAAACCTGCATGCCATGACGTGCCGCAGGCGACAATGATAATCCTGTTGGCATTCCTGAGTTTTTCTGAATATTCAACTAAACCGCCTAATTGTACTTTTCCTTCAAGTGGATAAATACGACCTCTCATGCTGTCGTAAATAGAACGCGGTTGTTCGTAAATCTCTTTTAGCATGAAGTGATCGTAACCGCCTTTTTCAAGCATTTCCAGCTTTAGTTCCAATTCCTGTATATAAGGGGTTTGAACGATATTGTCGATACTTTTTATAAGCAGTTCATCTCTTTTTAAGTACGCAATTTCGTTATCATTTAAATAGATTACGTTTTTAGTGTACTCTACAATTGGAGTGGCGTCGGAAGCTATAAAATATTCGTTTTTTCCTACACCAATTACCATTGGACTCCCTTTTCTGGCCGCTATAAGCTCTGCAGGATTATCTTTATCCATAATTACGATAGCAAAAGCACCGATAACCTGATGTAAGGCGACTCTTACAGATTCCTGAAGCGAAAGATTTTCCTGAGCTTGAATGTCTTCAATTAAATGAATCAATACTTCTGTGTCTGTATCACTCTTAAAGACATGTCCTCTTGAAATTAACTCTTCTTTAAGAGGGCCATAGTTTTCAATAATTCCGTTATGAATTATTGCTAATCTTTCGTTTCCGGATTGATGGGGATGCGAATTTCTGTCGCTGGGTTCTCCGTGGGTAGCCCATCTGGTATGTCCCATACCGATGCTTCCCGTAACGTCTTTCCCTGCAACAAAATCTTCAAGGTCTTTTACTTTTCCCGCCTTTTTGTAGATGTTTAGCGAGTTTTGGTTGTTCATGAGGGCTACCCCAGCACTGTCATATCCACGATATTCTAGTCTGTGTAGTCCTTTAATTACTATAGGAAAGGCCTCTCGGCTTCCTATATATCCGACTATTCCACACATAGATTAATATTTTGTAGTTTGGTGGGACTAAACTACAAAATATTGTATTTAAATGTGTTGATTATTTTAAGTCGGAATAATAAATCTTAAGTTTTACTTTATCAGGAGAACTGCTGGCACCACCTAAAAGTACAGATCTTCCCGGAGCATTTAATCTGCCGGTTCTGCCATAAAAATCATACGTGGTGATATAGGTTCCATAGTTTGGATGTTTCTTTCTGAACAAATCCTGAATGTAACCAGTGACATTAATGACGTAAATTTTCTTAGTAGAATTGTATACGCCGCCTACATATCCTGCGCCTAAATATCTGGCATCTGATGGATTTTCATCCGGAATCAATGCAGGTTGATGTGCTAAATCCCAACTATAAATCCTAAGCGCAGACAAAGGTGTTAATGAAGTTTGCTGCGGTTCCTCTGCTGTAAAGATTAACTCAGCCCGGTTAATTGCAAGGTTTTTTCCCAGTCTCTTAAGACTGTCCAGGTAAGGGAACTCTACTTTAATCTTGGTTCCTGCTAAACCTTTTAAATATAACTTCTCGTGATTTTTATCTGGATTATCTAATGTTGTTCGGGCAGGAGTTCCGGTATTTTCCCATTTTACCTCTGTAGCAGCAGTACCTGAGCTACCTGCTATGGGAAATGAAATACTGGTAGTATCTTGTTTGTCTTCAGAATTGGTATACCTGTAATAAATCTCTAAACGTGAAGCTCCTTCTGTATAAGTATCCAGAGAAATGGCTCCGCCATTTGCTGGTGCAGAAATTTTATCTATAGATAAACGTAAGCCTTTAAAGTGGTTTGCAAAAAGCTGACTAGTGGATAACGTTGCGGAGTCCAGGCTCAGTATATTGTCTACAACAAATTGATTATTTAAAGGTATTCTGAGTTGAGGAGCTATTTTTACGATGGAATCCTGATGGCCATATAAATTAATATTCAGGCTGTCATTATATGCAGGGAAAAACTCCTTCGAACCAACAATTGCAGCATTTACATTCCATTCTTTATTCGTATAGAATACCTTTTGCTTTGTTGCGCTATACAAAGTTTCGTTAAGCTGATTAACATTTACTTTGTATTTCAGGCTATCTCCATATAAAGGAGAACTGCTGGAATAAGACATTACCAGAACCGCCGAATCCAGAATTGGATTCGTACCGAATGAAACGTTGCTTGACGGCAATGTTAAAGCAAAGACAATATTTGAAGTTGTTTCACCAAATTCATCATCTTTCATATAAGCCAGAACACTCCTTTCGGTATAGTTACTCGCAACGCTGTCTTCTTTAATGAGTTTGGTGAATACTGTACTGGAGTCAACAATACTGGAATTCAATAAGATATCTGGTTCAATATCTAAACCTATACCATCTGGATTATTACAGCTGCTTAAAGCAAAAAGACTTATTAACAGGGTCAATAAGTCTATATTTTTCAATTTCATTAACAGAACGATCTAAAATTTTTAAACGGTCGCAGAGACTAAATCATCTGACGCAATTTCTTGATAAAAATTGTAATAATTTTCGTAATCCAAAGAAGAATTGTAATCTAAAATTGGTTTTTCCGATTTTTTAACAAAATTTAACACGTCTTCATTTAGATTTTCTGCACCATAAACTACCGCATCAGAATATTCTATGGCAGCTTTATTAATTGCTGTTACAGTTGCGTCTGTATAAGAGGTTACATCATCATGTTGCATTCCTTTCATTACAGCCTTTGCCGCAAAGTCTTTCCCTAAAGACTCGCTAAATGAATCTTCATATACAGAGTATATAATTTTAGCGTCTTTGAAAGTTGGATCGTCTTTATAAATCGTTCTTAAATAAGCAGGAACCAAAGAGGTCATCCAACCGTGACAATGTACCACATCTGGAGACCAGCCTAATTTTTTTACAGTTTCTAAAGCTCCTTTACAGAAGAATATTGTTCTTTCATCATTGTCTTCGTAGAATTTGCCTTTCGCATCATTGAAAACATGCTTACGCTGGAAATAATCTTCGTTATCTAAAAAATATACCTGCATTCTTGCAGCAGGGATAGAAGCTACTTTAATAATTAATGGATTATCATTTTCCGCAATCACAATATTCATCCCTGATAATCTTATTACTTCATGCAATCTGTTCCTTCTTTCATTGATGTTACCAAAACGAGGCATAAGAATCCTTATTTCTAATCCTTTGTCTTGCATGGCTTGTGGTAACTGTCTGGTAATTTCTGAGATTTTTGTTAGTTCTAGAAACGGCGACATTTCATGAGTAATGAACAAAAGCTTTGTTTTTCCCATCTCCTAATCTTCTAAGTTTTTGTCGAAAAAAAATAAATTTCTAGTGCAAAGATAAGCATTATATTAAATATAATCAATCATTTACACAAATGCCTTTGTAATGTGTTACAAAATTTACAACTTAGCCCCCTAAAAAAAAATTGAAAATACTTAATACTAAAGTCGAGTTAGTCCGGGAAATTAACCAGCTTAAGAGTAAAGGTTTAAGTATAGGCCTGGTGCCAACTATGGGAGCTTTACACCAGGGCCATTTATCTTTGATTGGCGAATCTAAAAAGAGGGCTAATATTACTGTAGCCAGCATATTCGTTAATCCAACCCAGTTCGATAATCAAGACGATTTAGTAAACTATCCAAAACCTATTGAGGAAGATATCAGAAAACTGAAATCAGCCGGATGCGATATATTGTTTAATCCGGAAGTTGAAGAAATGTACAAAGATCACGAAGTTTGGGATTATGAAGTCGGAGATTTAGACACCAAACTGGAAGGGGAACTCCGCCCCGGTCATTATAAAGGCGTCACCCAGATCGTCTATAAACTCTTTAAGGCAGTAAATCCGGATATTGCCTTTTTCGGACAGAAAGACTATCAGCAATTTTTGGTAATCAGTAAAATGGTCAAAGATCTGGCATTACATATAAAATTGCAGCTTTGTGATATTGTAAGAGAACCAGACGGTTTAGCTATGAGCTCCAGAAATGTAAGATTAAATAAAGAAGAAAGAGATATTTCAGTTGTCTTATATAAAGCTTTGGAATATATAAAACAGCATTATACCGAACTTTCTTTACAAGAGCTTCAGCAGAATGCAGCTCGTTTTTTTGAAAAGAATCCATTATTGAACCTGGAGTATGTTAAGATTTGCGATAAAGAAAGCTTAAATCTGTTGCAAGAGAAATCACCGGATGGAGCAATTGCTTTAGTTGCCTGCTTTGTAGGCAAAGTTAGGCTGATAGATAATATGATAATCCCATAACTTTATTTTTAATTGTATTCCTTAAATTTGTGTCATGGTAATAGAAGTGTTGAAGTCAAAAATTCATAGAGTTCGTGTAACACAAGCTGAATTGAATTATGTAGGTAGTATTACTATTGATGAAGATTTAATAGAAGCTGCCGATATAATACCAAATGAAAAAGTTCAGGTGGTAAACAATAATAATGGGGCTCGCTTCGAAACTTATGTTATTAAAGGAGAGCGAGGTTCCGGAACAGTGTGTTTAAATGGTTCCTGTGCCCGTTTGGCGCAAGTAGGAGATATATTAATTATTATGTCCTATGGGCATATGGAAAAAGAAGAGGCTAAATCCTATATGCCTTTATTGGTGTTTCCAGATGATAACAATAAATTGATAAAGTAGGGATAATAGGAAGATATATGAAAGCCAAAATCTATTTTGATTTTGGCTTTTTTATTTTCTCTGCTCAATTACTATTTCTGTTTAACTAGAAAATTAGCATCATTGCGTAATTCTGACCACAGGGAATAGCCCCATATAAAGCGTATGACTTTTATGATGGGATGCTTTAATACACTCAGCAGGACGAGACCAGGAATGGTTTCTGCAGTAACTTGTTGTCTCTAATGTATATGTAAAGAACTGAAGAATTAGCGTTAGATTTCCCCGTTTTATCAATAGCTTGTATGGACCTTCTTCGGGTCAAGTCCACTACAGTAGTGGACTTGACCCGAAGAAGGTCCGAATAAAGTAGCTTAAATAGGTCTTCAAGCATGATTTTTTTAGCCTTATTTTAATAAAATAAACCAAATATGATCGTTTAATAGAAGAGGCTTTTAGAGGGCGTAATTTATGTACGCACTGCACTATATAACTAATCAAATCCAGGTCGCTGATTTAAAAAAAATTATGCTTGCATAGTAATTTTCTGTATATTACACATCAAATGCCAATAGTTATGGATTTCAATTTTTCGGAAGAACACGAAATGATTAGGCAGTCGGCGCGGGATTTTGCCCAGACAGAGTTAAAGCCAGGTGTAATAGAACGGGATGAAAAACAATATTTTCCTCATGAATTTGTGAAGAAGATGGGAGATCTGGGGTTTATGGGGATGATGGTGAATCCGGAATATGGAGGAGCTGGATTAGATGCCCTTTCTTATACTATTGCTCTAGAAGAATTGGCTAAAATAGATGCCTCTGCAGCGGTAATTATGTCGGCGAACAATTCTCTCGTTTGTTTCGGATTAGAAAAATATGGTACGGAAAATCAAAAAAGAAAATATCTGATTCCCTTAGCCACGGGTGAAAAATTGGGAGCATTTGCGCTTTCCGAACCAGAGGCTGGTTCTGATGCAACATCTCAGCATACAACGGCTATAGACATGGGAGATTATTATTTGCTTAACGGGACGAAAAACTGGATTACAAATGGAGGAACGGCATCTACTTATATTGTTTTTGCACAAACCGATGTTTCCAAAGGTCATCAGGGAATTAATGCTTTGATTGTTGAAAAGGATATGGATGGTTTTTCGATTGGACCAAAAGAAAATAAACTGGGAATTAGAAGCTCTGATACACATTCGTTGATGTTTACTGACCTCAAAGTTCCTAAAGAAAATCGGCTGGGTGAAGACGGTTTTGGATTTAAGCTGGCGATGGAAACATTAGATGGAGGACGTATAGGTATTGCTGCTCAGGCTTTGGGTATTGCAGGCGGGGCATATGATTTAGCTCGCAATTATTCTAAAGAAAGGAAATCTTTTGGCAAACCAATATGCGAACATCAGGCTATTGCATTTAAGCTGGCTGATATGGAAACCCAGATAGAAGCGGCTAAATTGTTAGTGTATAAAGCAGCCTGGTTAAAAGATAAGCATTTGCCTTATGGAAAAGCCAGTGCAATCGCAAAACTTTTTGCCTCGGAAGTCGCAATGAATACAACGATAGAAGCTGTTCAGATTCACGGCGGATACGGTTATGTGAAAGAGTATCATGTTGAACGTTTAATGCGGGATGCAAAAATTACCCAAATATATGAAGGGACGTCCGAAATACAACGAATAGTGATTTCAAGAGATTTGCTAAAGTCATAAAATAATGTCAACTTAATTCTAAATTTTTCTGAAAACAAATATTCCTATGAGACTTAAAAATGCACTTTTACTTTTAACGTTGGCATTCTTAATCCATGCATGTGATAAGCCTTCCTATAATCTTCCCACAGGTATATGGCGAGGTGTAGTTTTAACGCAGGCCGACATAGAAATTCCATTCAATTTTGAGGTGAATGACACTCTTGGAAAATACAGCATAACTATTCTGAACGGTAAAGAAAGGTTGCGGGTAGATGATGTTTCTGTAGTTGAAGATTCGGTATTCATAAAGCTCCCTTTTTTTGATGCCGAATTAAAAGGTTCATTAATGGATGGAAGAATAGAAGGGGTGTATTTAAAACATTTACCCAATAAGGATATTGCTATGGAGTTTTATGCGCAACATGATGTGGCATGGCGTATTAAGGAGCAGTTAGAAAAGTCTAAATTTAACATAGATGGACGATGGGAAACCTATTTTATAAAAGAAAATGGAGATTCTGTAAAAGCTATTGGAGAATTTAAGCAGGAAGGAAATAAAGTTACAGGTACATTTCTTACAAGAACTGGCGATTACCGGTTTTTAGATGGCGTTGTAGATGGGGATGAACTAAAGCTGTCTACCTTTGACGGAGGGTTTGCCATGTATTTTACAGCAAAGATCTTAAATGATAGTACTATGGCGGATGGAAGACATTATTCCGGATTTTCTTCCAAACGTTCTTTCGTCGCAAAGAGGAATGAAAAAGTGCAGCTTGATGACGCATACAGGCTTACTTATTTGAAACCCGGATATGACAGAATAGAATTCTCTTTTCCAGACCTTAATGGGAATCCGGTATCTCTGAAAGACAAACGTTTCAAAGATAAGGTTGTAGTTGTGCAGATTCTAGGATCCTGGTGTCCTAATTGTATAGACGAAACTGCGTTTTTGAGCGATTTTTATAATAAACAAAAAGGAGAAGTGGAAATTGTGGGATTGGCTTACGAGCGAACAAAAGATTTTGAAAAGTCAAAAGCAAGCTTAAAAGGTATGTTAGATAGATTCGGTGTAAAATATCCTATTTTAATAACCGGATATACTGCTGATGACGGAGAGCCAAGCAAGAGTTTGCCCATGCTTAATCATATTATGGCTTTTCCTACTACTATTATTTTGGATAAAAAGGGCAAAGTACGTAAAATACATACAGGATTTAGTGGTCCGGGATCTGGAAGGTATTACGAAGAATATGTGCTTGAATTTGAGAATATTATAAATACACTTCAGAAGGAGCAATAATAAACGCTCGAAATATATTTATTGCTTCGATCCCTGGGATATTCCATTAGTCGCAGCCAATAAAGTATTTTTCAAAAATTAAGGAGTTAAATTTAATTCTTTTTGATATTTAAATATCTAATTAAAGAAAGTCATATGGTATTAGTACCTCTATGACTTTTCTTTAAAATATTAATTTATGACCGGGAACTTAATCCTCCAAAAATCATTTTTATAATCGCCAGAACAACAGCGAAAATTACAGCACTTAAAAATCCTGAAACATGGAAGCCGGACATAATATTGCTTACCAGCAAGATCATTAAAACGCTAATGATAAATGACATCAGACCTAAAGTCAGAATGTTAAGAGGGAAAGTTAGAATCCTCAATATAAATCCAACTGTAGCATTGGCCAGGCCAATCAGCAATCCTGCAATAATAGCAGAGAAAAATCCGTCTACCTGAGTTCCCGGGACAATAAAAGCAGCTATAGCAACTGCTAAACCCATTAACAAAATTTCAATAATTAAGCTCATATGGTATTTTAAGAATTTGGTTTCGTTAAAGATACAAACAATTATCAGACCGTAATTTTAGTTATATTCTGATAGCGAATTGTTTGGGAATAATTAATTTGAAAAATCAGAATATTTTATTAGTTTTGTGAGCAATAAAAGGAGAGGGGGCTATTGTCCCCTCTTTTTATTTTTTCAGAAAAAGATGAGTGTAGAACAAAGAGTTAGAGAATTAGCGGAAGAAAAAATACAGGACAGAGCAGACTTGTTTATAGTTTCAGTAAAGGTACAGAACAACAAAATCACACTTTTACTGGATGGAGACAACGGACTTTCCATTGACGATTGTGCAATGGTTAGCAGGCATGTTGGCTTTCATTTAGAGGAAGAAAACCTGATGTCTGATGCTTATAACTTAGAGGTGAGCTCTGCGGGTTTAGAAGCTCCTCTTGTTCTGGATAGACAGTTTCAGAAAAATGTGGGAAGAAATCTGTTGATTAAGAAAACAGATGGATCCAAAATTGAGGGAAAATTATTAAAAAATGAACCCACTGCTTTAGTAATTTCTCATGCTGTAAAAGAGAAAGGTAAAAAAGCACAATTGATAGAAACAACAATAGAAAAAGAGCATATAACTAGCGCAAAAGTTAGTATATCATTTAAATAACAGTAAATTTTAAATGCTTAGGAAAAGATGAGTAGCATTAATTTAATAGATTCATTTCAGGAGTTTAAAGACTTCAAGAATATCGACAGACCAACAGTAATTAGTGTGTTGGAAGAAGTGTTTCGCAGTATGTTGCGTAAGCGTTTTGGTACAGATGAGAACTGTGACGTTATTGTGAACCCTGACAATGGAGATTTGGAAATTTGGAGGACCAGGACAGTAATGGAAGATGGTTTTTCTGAAGATGATGATTTGGAAATAGAATTGGCAGATGCCCATAAAATTGATCCGGACCTGGAAGTAGGTGACGATTTTATTGAGCAAATTACCTTAGAAAGTTTTGGTCGTAGGGCTATTTTAGCAGCTCGTCAAACTTTGGTTTCAAAGATTTTAGAATTGGAGAAAGACGAAATCTTTAAAAACTACAAAGATAGAATTGGGGAAATTGTTACAGGCGAAGTATATCAGGTATGGAAGAAAGAGACATTGGTGCTGGATGATGAAGGAAACGAGTTGATACTTCCTAAAACAGAACAAATTCCAGCTGACTATTTCAAGAAAGGTGATTCTGTAAGAGCGGTAGTGTTAAAAGTAGATATGATGAATAGTAACCCTAAAATCATTATCTCCAGAACAGCTCCGGCATTTTTGCAGCGTTTGTTCGAACTTGAAGTTCCAGAGGTATTCGATGGTTTAATTACTATTAAAAATATTGTAAGGGAACCGGGAGAGAGAGCAAAGGTAGCCGTAGAATCTTACGATGATCGTATCGATCCGGTGGGTGCTTGCGTAGGTATGAAAGGATCTCGTATTCATGGAATTGTTAGAGAATTGAAAAATGAAAATATAGATGTAATCAACTTCACTAATAATATTTCATTATACATACAAAGAGCTTTGTCACCAGCAAAAATCTCTTCTATTAAATTAGATGAGGAAACTAAACGGGCAGCAGTATATTTAAAGCCAGATCAGGTTTCTTTAGCAATAGGAAGAGGAGGTCATAATATAAAATTGGCCGGTAAATTGACGGGGTATGAGATAGATGTTTATAGAGAAGCTTCTGAAGAAGATGAAGATGTTGACTTAGACGAATTCTCAGACGAAATTGATGGCTGGATCATAGATGAACTTAAAAAGGTTGGTCTGGATACAGCAAAAAGTGTACTGGCACTTAATGTAAACGAATTGGTAAAACGTACAGATCTTGAAGAAGAAACCATAGAAGAGATTCTGGGAATTTTGAGAGCTGAGTTCGAATAATTTTAGATTTGCATTTAGTTAACGTACATTTGTTTTTAATACAGAAAAGAAAGAAAATTTATTAGATGTCAGAAGACAAAAAGTTAGGAATATTAAAAGTAGCCAAAGAACTAAACATCGGGATTGGTACTATAGCTGAATTTTTGGATACAAAAGGCTTCAAAATAGAGGCCAAGCCAAATACAAAGCTTACCGATGAGATGTATAGTGCTCTTTTAAAAGAATATCAAGGAGATAAAATCCTTAAAGAGGAAGCCAAGAACATTGTTATTGGTAAGATCCGTCGTGACGACGCCCCTCATCATCACGGACAAGAGGCCGTACAGCCTGAAAAAACACAAACAGAAAAAGAAGAAAAGGAAATTCTGATTAAAAATGTTGGTGCAGAAGACTTGCCAGAAGATATTTCCAAAAAGAGAGATGCGGAGACAGAGGTTAAAAAGGAGGAGCCTGCAACACCAGGAGTGAAAATTGTAGGAAAAATCGACTTGGATAGTCTTAATTCTAAAACTCGTCCTGACAAAAAACAATATCATAAGGAAGAAGAGAAAAAAGAGGTTGAACAGCCGAAGGCAGAAGAGCCTGTAAAAGTGCAGGAAAAACCTCAGGAGTTTAAAAAGCCAGAGGTTGTAGAACCGCCAGCTAAACCTGTGGAAGTTGCTGAAAAACCTGTGAAGCCGGAGCCGGTTGCTCCTGTTGCAGAACAACCTGTTGTTCAGAAAGAAGAGAAAAAAGAGCCAGCTGTTTCAGCACCGGTTAAGCCGCCGGTTCAGCAAGAAAAACCAGTTGTGGAAGAAGAAAAAGCTGATGATGAAGTTATCAGAGCTAAAGCTCAGCAGTTAAGCGGGCCAAAGATTATTGGTAAAATTCAACTGCCTGTAAATAAGAAAAAAGATCAGCCGGTTGCTTCTTCATCTAATCCTAATGCAAATGATAGCAAGCGCAAACGTAAGCGTAAGCCTTCTGGTGCTCCTGGAGAAAATCATCCACAGCAAGGCAATAGACCAGCAGGTGGCGGTCAGCATCCACAACAACAAGGTGGTCCAAGACCTCATCAGCAAGGTGGCGGCCAGCATCCAAATGCAGGAAATAGAAATGACAGAGGAGGAAACAGACCTCATCATCAACATAAAAAAGGTGGTCAGCATCATCAGGCTGCACCAAAGGCAGAGCCTACAGAAAAAGAAATTCAGGATCAGATTAAAGCAACCTTAGCTCGTTTAAGTGGTGCTGGAAAATCGAGTAAATTTGCTCAGAGATCAAAATTAAGAAGACAAAACAGAGATAGAGCACATGCACATGCAGAAGAAGCTGCACTGGAGCAAGAGTTACAATCAAAAGTTTTGAAGGTAACAGAATTTGTTACTGCGAATGAGTTGGCAAATATGATGGATGTTTCGGTAACAGAGATTATCTCCACTTGTATGAGCCTGGGAATGTTTGTGTCAATTAACCAGAGGTTAGATGCAGAAACGTTAACTATTGTAGCAGACGAATTTGGCTACGAAGTTCAATTTGTTGGTACAGAGGAAGAAGAAGTTAACTTAGTAGAAGAAGACAGAGAAGAAGATTTGTTACCAAGAGCGCCGATTGTTACTGTAATGGGACACGTTGACCACGGTAAAACTTCTTTGTTAGACTTTGTGAGAAAGGCTAATGTTACTTCTGGTGAGGCCGGAGGTATCACTCAGCATATTGGTGCTTATGAAGTAGTTGTGCAGGGAGGTAAAAAAATTACATTCCTGGATACTCCTGGTCACGAAGCGTTTACCGCGATGAGAGCAAGGGGAGCGAAAGTTACCGACGTTGCAATTATTGTAATTGCTGCGGATGACAGTGTGATGCCACAAACCATAGAGGCAATTAACCATGCTCAGGCAGCTAATCTTCCAATAGTATTCGCTTTCAATAAAATTGATAAACCCGGAGCTAATACAGATAGAATTAGAGAGCAATTAGCAGCAATGAACATTCTTGTAGAGGAGTGGGGTGGTAAATATCAAACACAGGAAATTGCAGCGAAGAGTGGATTAAATATAGATAAGTTGTTGGAGAAGGTGTTGCTGGAAGCAGAACTTCTGGATCTGAAAGCTAATCCGAATAAAAGAGCTGTTGGTACAGTTATCGAAGCACAGTTAGATAAAGGTCGTGGTTACGTTGCTACAGTACTGGTAGAAGAGGGAACTTTAAAAATTGGAGATCCTATTTTAGCTGGTTCTTATAGCGGCCGTGTTAAAGCCTTATTTAACGAAAGAGGAGGAAAAGCAGAACAGGCAGGTCCTTCTACTCCGGTGCAGGTACTTGGTTTTCAGGGTGCTCCTCAGGCGGGCGATAGGTTTAACGCTGTTGAAAGTGAATCTGAAGCGCGTACGATTGCCAATAAACGCTTACAATTACAACGTGAGCAAGGTTTACGTACTCAGAAACATATAACTTTAGATGAGATTGGTCGTCGTTTGGCAATCGGAAACTTTAAAGAGTTAAATATTATCATTAAAGGTGACGTGGATGGTTCAGTTGAAGCGTTATCAGACTCTTTACAAAAACTTTCTACAGAAGAGATTGTGGTTAAGATAGTTCACAAAGGAGTGGGACAGATTTCTGAATCGGATGTGTTATTAGCAACAGCTTCTGATGCAATCATCATCGGTTTCCAGGTTAGACCATCTGCTGGTGCAAGAAAGCTTGCTGAAAATGAGCAAATCGATATCAGACTATATTCTGTAATCTATAAAGCTATTGAAGAGATCAAGGCGGCAATGGAAGGTATGTTGGCTCCGGAATTCGAAGAGAAAATTGTGGCTAATGTTGAGATTCGTGAGACCTTCAAAATATCTAAAGTGGGTACAATTGCCGGATGTATGGTTCTTGAGGGAACAATTCATAGAAATAACGAAATTCGTATCATCCGTGATGGTGTAGTAATCCATACAGGTACTTTAGAATCGTTGAAACGTTTCAAAGATGATGTTAAAGAGGTTAACCGTGGTTACGAGTGTGGTTTGAACATTAAAGGATTCAATGATATCCAGGTTGGAGATATTGTGGAAGCGTTTGAACAAGTAGAGATTAAAAGAAAACTGTAAAATGCTGAAGGCTTAAAGCCGAAAGCGAAAAGTATAAAAGGGAAACCGCTTGGAGATGAAAATTTTCTAGGCGGTTTTTGTTTATATTTGTGTATGGCATCATATCGCTTAGACAGAACTCAATTTAAGGCGCAAAGCGCAACCGAAGCTACTAATCATGCCTCTTATTATAAAAAATTGACATGGCAGGAAAGACTGCGTATTGCTAATTACCTAAATAGTATTGCCTATGATTTTCCAGAAAATAATCCGCCCCGTTTAGACAGAACTAAGTTTAGGGCAAGGGCAAGAAAGTGATTCTGATTTTTTATTCTGAAAAGATGGGAAATATAGTTTAAATCACTATAAATTTTCTAAAATCTTATCTGTATAAGAAATTATATATCTTTGGTTTTATTACTAAATCTAAATGAACGTCTCTGCATTAAAAAGAGGACTTGCTAATTTCTTTCTGAATAAACGAAATGTAATTCTGCTTTATCTCGTATTGGCTGTTATTGCTGCCATTAAACAATATGCTAAAGGTAGTTTTAATAATTATCTTATTTTCAAGCATGTTTATTGGCATTCTGTAAATTTCCAGAATCTTTACAGCGCTTATCCGGAATATGGAGACACGAACCATTATGGTCCAATATTTTCGTTATTAATAGCACCTTTTGCTTTATTGCCGGACAGTGCCGGTACAATTCTATGGAATGTTGCTAATGTATCTGTATTACTTTGGGGCATATTTAGTCTGCCTTTAAGTATGAACAACCGTGTTATTATTGCATGGATATGTGCACATGAGACGTTAACCTCCCTTTTTAGCTTTCAGTTCAATATTGCACTCACTGGATTTATCTTGCTTGCTTTTTCTTATATCTATAAGCAAAAAGAAATAAAATCGGCTTTTTTTATTGTACTGGGAACTTTTGTAAAGCTATATGGAATTGTGGGCTTGGCTTTTTTCTTTTTCAGCAGGCATAAAATAAAGTTTGTTTTGGCAGGAATAGCTTTCAGTTTGGTACTTTTTGTTTTGCCAATGCTATTGTCTTCGCCGTCGTTTATATTACAGTCTTATACAGACTGGTACAACTCGTTAGTACATAAGAATAATGCAAACGCCAGTCTTACATCCATGCAGGATATATCGGTAATGGGTATGGTAAGAAGGGTACTGCAAGATCCGGGAATATCCAATCTGCCTTTTCTGGTAACAGGCCTTGTGTTATTTGCTATTCCTTATTTAAGAATACAACAGTTTAGATATTTATCTTTTCAACTGATGTTGCTGGCCTCGGTATTAATATTTACGGTGATTTTTAGTAGTGGGTCCGAGTCGCCGACTTATATTATCGCCTTTACTGGTGTAGCCATTTGGTTTCTGAATAAAGAAAGTAACTTTACGAATTGGCGAATATTCCTGTTTGTATTTGCTGTTCTTCTTACATCATTTTCGCCGTCAGATTTGTTTCCAAAGTTTGTTAGGATGAATTATATACAACCATATTCGCTTAAAGCTTTACCCTGTGTGATTATCTGGTTAGATATAGTCTACCAGATGACAATTAAAGACTTTAAATTATATTCGTTGAACAAATGAGAAAGCTGATTTCTATAGTTATTCCTGCTTATAATGAAGCGGATAATATTCCGAATATATTAAATAAAATTAGGACTGTTTTTCAGAATCTGGATTACAGATACGAAGTTATTTTGGTTGATGATGGAAGCAGGGACAATACTTTAGATACTATAAAATCACAGGCTTTGACCGATGAACGTATATTTTTTCTCGAATTCTCAAAGAATTTTGGTCATCAGCTGGCAGTAAAAGCCGGGATGGATTATGCTTTTGGTGATTGTGTGATTTCTATGGATTGTGATCAGCAGCATCCTCCCGAACTAATTCCTGTTATGCTCGAAAAATGGGAAGCCGGATATGATGTTGTTTATACGGTAAGAAGCGAGGATGAAAAGCTTTCCAGAAGCAAAAGGAATTCATCAAGTTCTTTTTATAAGGTTTTAAACTGGTTGTCTGACATTGAGTTAGAACCGGGAACAGCAGATTTCCGTCTCTTAGACCAAAGTGTGGTTAAAATTTTCAGGAAATATCACGAGAATGAGCCGTTTTTAAGAGGTCTTGTGAAATGGTCCGGATTTAAACAGTATGCCTTAAACTACGAACCTGCGCAAAGATATTCCGGACAGAGTAAGTATACTGTAAAGAAAATGATAAGGCTTGCTTTGCAGGGAGTTACCTCGTTTAGTATAAAACCGTTGTATACCGCTGTTTATCTCGGTTTCGCCTTTTCGCTAGCCTCAGTATTATATATTCCTTATGTCATGTATGCTTTCTTCTCGGGACACGAAGTTTCCGGATGGGCATCATTGATTATGACTGTTGTATTTTTTGGAGGTCTGCAGTTGATTATTTTAGGAATCATAGGTATCTATGTGGGGAAAATGTTTATGCAGAGCAAGAACCGCCCGAATTATATTATCCGTTCTACTAATCTAAAAACCAATCTTAATTGATACTACTGAGTTTTGATATCGAAGAGTTTGATATGCCTTTTGAGTATGGAAAGGATATCTCTTTTGATGAGCAGATAGAAATTTCTACCCGAGGGACTATTCATATTCTGGATATTCTGAAAAAGCATCAGGTAAAAGCGACTTTTTTCAGTACTGTAGTTTTTGCAGAAAATGCGCCTGCAATTATCCGAAGAATTATAGACGAAGGGCATGAGCTGGCTTCGCATGGTTATTATCACTCTGATTTTGAAGTGTCGCATTTGCTCTCTTCAAAAGAAGCTTTAGAAAAATTATCCGGAACTTCTGTAAAGGGGTTCCGTATGGCCAGGATGAAACCTGTGGACGAAATTGAAGTTTACAAGGCTGGTTATGAGTATAACAGTTCTTTAAACCCTACATTTCTTCCAGGCAGATATAATAATTTGCGTAAGCCACGTACTTATTATAAAGAGAGCGGTCTATGGCAGATACCTGCTTCGGTAAGTCCGTTGTTAAGATTTCCCTTATTCTGGCTGTCTTTTCATAATTTACCTTTGGCGCTTTACAAGTGGTTCTCGCTCAGAACGCATAAAAGTGACGGTTATCTTAATATTTATTTTCACCCCTGGGAATTTACAGATTTAGATCAGGATAAGTTTGGCTTTCCCTCTTATGTTCGGAAAAACACAGGTGATAAAATGATAACCAGATTTGATGAATTTGTTAAATCTTTGAAAGAAAAACGATTGAGCTTTGGACGCTTTTCTGACTTTACACAACAAATTTCAGTAATAAAGTGAGTATGAGGGACTTTTTAAAACTTGCTTTAAAAATTGGAATAACCACTTTTGCATTGTATTGGGTTTTTTCCAATACTGATATGGATGCGCTAGCCGAGAGAATTACCCGGAGTAATCCTTACTATCTTGTTCTGGCATTGTTGGCGTTTGCTATATCGCAGTTGTTTGCCTCGTCTCGCATACATAGTTTTTTTTCTGGTGCCGGCTTAAAGCTACCGGTTTTGTATAATTATAGACTGTATCTGTTAGGAATGTTTTATAATATGTTCCTGCCGGGAGGTGTTGGTGGTGATGGTTATAAGATTTTTTTTCTCAATAAAAAATTCGGGATAGAAAAGCGGAAATTGTTACTGGCTGTCTTTCTGGATAAGCTGAGTGGTGCCTGGTCTTTGTGTACGCTTATTATTTTAATGCTTTTGCTTTTTACCGATATAGGTGTAGCGTATTATTTACTAGGTGTGTGGCTTATAGGAACTGTAATCTATTTTTTTGTGTACAAGTACTTATTTCAACCGTATTTTAAACTTTTTATGCCAGTGCACCTGAAAGCATTGGGATTGCAGCTTACGCAGCTAGTTGTAGTAACGTTTATTCTCCAATCTTTTGGATTTGAAGGTACTTTTTTTCCTTACCTTATCTTATTTCTGGCTTCCGGATTTATGGCATTGTTCCCATTTACCATTGGTGGTTTAGGAGCTCGGGAACTGGTTTTCTTGTATGGAGCTAAATATTTTATACTGGATCCGCAACTTGCAGTTTCTATAAGTCTGGTGTTTTTTGTGGTTTCTGCTGTTGCTTCTTTGCCAGGTGTGTATTTTGTGTTTAGGGGTGGGGAGTTGCGAGGAATTAAAAATTGACTAGTCTTGGATAGACCAAGTTTTTATACAAATCGTAAATTTTATTGGCCTGTTTTTGTTGTGATTTAAAATGTTGTTTATATTAGTTTGTTTTCTTATGAGTAAATATTAAAGTATTGTTAATTCTTAATAGTAATTTTTATAATTTTTAAATATTTATGTTGAATGCTGTCTTAATATGAATATTTTTGCTTATTAAGTTAATAAACATGAAGAAACTCTTTATTTTAATTTCTAGTACATTAGCACTATTTGCATGTACAAAAAATGACTCATCTAGATTGGAAGATGTGAAGTTAAATCCTAATCTCCCACAGAAAAAAACAGGTAAACCTCTCTCAGCAGGAGATGGTAAATGGGATTTACTTGGTTATGGTTATGATGTGACAGGACAATTTGCAAACTCTGAATCTGCTACCTGGCCAATTATTGATATAGACTCTTTAAAGAAATATCATCCTACATATGTGGACGAGTCCGGAGCAGAAACAGGAACTCATTTTTTTGAAGTGGGGCAAAATGCAAGTGACCTCTCACAGAAAATTACAGGTAAATTAGATATAACAGGAGGAGATGGTTTTTTATTTAAAGGGACTATAAATGCTAACTTTAATCAAGAAGATAAATGGTCTTCAAAATATGTCTATGCTACTTATAGCTCTATAGCTATAAAACGGCGTGTTAAGCTAATGAAGGATTACAATTTACTGAAAAGCTATTTACATCAAGGATTTTTAAACCACGTTCAGACACTTTCCTCACAACAACTTGTAGAAACTTATGGAACTCATGTACTAATAGATATAAAATTAGGAGGTAAATTAGAACTTATTTATCAAGCGGAAACACACAGCCAAGATAGAATAACAGCAGCTGGAGCGGGCGCAAAAACCTCCTTTCTGAAAATTTTCAATACCGAAGTCCATGGTACGTTTGATCAAACAGCGTCTTCTTCAAATTTTAACGAAAAGGCATTTGTCAGAACTATCGGTGGTAATGCGGGGGCCGCTATTGTTAGTACCGTTACTTTTAATAATAGTGGAACGCCAAGTTTTACTTTTAATCCTTCCGGTTGGGCAAGTGGGGTTACAGATCAAAATGCAGAAATGATAGATATTAGTTTTGATGGATTAATTCCGATTTATGAGTTAATAGCTGATCCAATGAAAAAAGCAGCTCTGCAAAGCTATACCCAGCAATATTTGAATGATAATAAAGTAGGCATATATAGTGAGCCGTATCCGATAAATTTATTTCATAATGCTTCTGCAAATGACTATGCATTGAGTTCTAATCTGACATTTCCACGTCCAGGATTTATATATCAAGGTCCTCTTTTTAATGCATTTTTATACAAGGAAGTTGGGACGGTCCCTATTTATCAATTTAGAAATGAAGTCAATAGAGACCATGTTTATGGTATTCACCCCATATTAAATTATCCAGATTGGGATCTAGATGGGGTCGCTTTTTATGCTTATAATAGCTCCAAGCCAGGGACAATCCCTGTTTATTTATTTTATAATGCAAATAATAAATGCCACCTCCTTCATACAAATATTAATGCAACAGGTGGATACCCAGGTTGGGTTAACGAGGGGGCTGTTTTTTGGGTGTTACCAAATTAGCGACCATTTTAAAACTTGTAATAAAAACTTGTTTAAGCATGTACCCGGGCAGATTTTTATTTTTACTGAATATTTATCCGACATGTTCTTAAGAGCATGTCGGATTTACAAACAAATAACGTACATTTTAATTACAATATATGATTAAAAATATACAGTATTTGTATGAATCTAATCCCATTCTTATTTAGGAATTCTAGATAACTGGTTTTCTTGTATGGAGCTAAATATTTTATACTGGATCCGCAACTTGCGGTTTCTATAAGTCTGGTGTTTTTTGTGCTGTCTGCTGTTGCTTCCTTGCCTGGGTGTGTATTTTGTGTTTAGGGGTGGGGAAAGATTGAAAACTAATCGACTAATTTAAATTATTTAAACATGGAAGTACACTTTATGTGTATTCGCTATAAGAAAGAAAAGTGTAGTTTTCTCTTCCTAAATATCATAGTTTCTAGTACTCCTTTAGAATAACTTATTTAACACTTTTAATCTGTAGATTAAAAAAATCATCTCGTTATCTTAAAGAACTTTAAGAGCGTTGAAACAATTTTTTTTTCAAATATTTCCTTTTTATATAGAGCTCCATTATTACCATAATTAACATATTTCTCTACTGGTTTTATCTTTTTATATGTTTTAGTTAGATTTCTAGGAAGATGAGCATCTATGTAAAAATCTTTTTTAAGAAGATCTATATTTATAGACCAATCTGCTCTATCTATACGTTTGTTGGCTATATTATTTGTCCAGCCCCTTTTTAGAAAATGAACATTTCTGTTGTTTGATTTTTTCCATCGATTTAGTTTCTCTGAAAAAAAAAGCTCATCTGTATCCCAACCCAGATTTAGAGAATGGAGGTATTTTATGATGTTTATATATTCTGTCTCATTAAACTCGTTAATACCTATTATTTCCGAGAACAGTTCGCCTTTTCCTACTAAATAACACATAGGATATCTAATTACATTTTCGTATGCATCTGAAGAATAAACAACAAAGTCTTCTTCTGAAATTCTAGAGACATTATTATTAAAGTAGTCTCTTGATAACGGTATCATATCAATATCTCCAATTATTGAAACCTCATGGGGATACAATAAAGGAATGAGAAATCTAATCACTTGGGCTATAAAAGACGAACTAATACCTTCTATTTCTGGGAAATTAATAACATCTCCAAGAGAATGATCTATATCTACATCTCCAATTATACAAATTGTGGGTTGTATCCCTAGATTTTTCCAAGCTTTAGCTACTAGTGGCCAACACTTATAGTAGTCAGGGTTATTATTTGTAGATACAATAGCTCTGTGTAATTTCATGGCCAAAGGTAAACATTTCTATAAGGTGTACTAATTTATAAATGTTACATTTGTTGAAAATGGGGAAAAATAATTATATTTCATACAGCCTTTGGGGAAATAAGGAAATTTTCACTATTGGGGCTATTAGAAATGCTGAATTAGCCAAGAAAATTTATAAAGATTGGCAAGTAATCATTTATTACGATAATACCGTTCCACAGAATGTTATTGATAAGCTGTTGTCACTTGATGTACAGTTAGTAGACATGACTAATTCTGGGATATATGGCTTGTTTTGGCGATTTTTAGCAATAGACATTCCGGATAGTGAGTTTATTATATTTAGGGATGCTGACTCACGTTTGTCAAAAAGAGAAAAACTAGCTGTAGATGAGTGGATGAAAAGCGATAAAGTTCTACATGTAATGAGAGATCACCCATGTCATGGAATTCCGTTTGGTGCAACTCATATATCTATTCTCGGCGGGATGTGGGGTATCAAAGGAGGGATAATTCGAATTACTCCAGAAATAGAATCATTTATTTCAGAAAAAGAAGACCATTATGGGATAGACCAAACTTTTCTCATGAGTGTTTACAAGAAATTCGAACATTCAAAAACAGTTCATGATGAATTTTTTGACAAAAAGCCATTCCCTATAAAAAGAAAAAAATTCCATTTTGTTGGGGAGAGAATTGATGAAAACGAAATGCCTTTGGGTGATGATTGGATGCACATAAAGATTTATTATAAAGAGAACTACCCTTCTTTATCAAGAAGATTTAAAAGGGTCTTGAAAAATCTTTTTAAATAGAAATATGCCGCAATTTACTATAATAATACCCACCTATAATTCCTGCCAGACGATACAAAAATGTATCGATAGTATTTTGTGCCAATCTTTTGCAGACTTCGAAATTATTATTCAGGATGGGCTCTCTAAAGACGAAACAGTAGAGAAGATTAACGGCAATAATGATTCGCGGATAAAAATATTTTCAGAAAAAGATCATGGTGTTTATGATGCCATGAATAGAGCGGTAGAGAAGTCATCTGGTGAATGGGTTTTGTTTTTAGGTAGTGATGATTTACTAATAAACAAAAATGTGTTGGAGGAAGTTTCCCAACACTTAGATAGAAATACTGCAGATTTATTTTATGGCAATGCTAAGATAGTAGGAAGTAACGAATGGGCTAAAGATGGCGAAATATATAAAGGTGAAATTTCCCTTCCTCAACTTTTTGAAAATAATTTTAGTCACCAATCAATTTTCTATAATAGGAGGATCTTCAAAGAAGGGAATAGATATAAATTAAAATATCCAGTTTGTGCTGATTATGATTTCAATTTATATTGTGCAGCAAAATATAAAACAAAGTATATTCCTGTAATAGTATCATTATTTTATACCGGAGGCTTAAGTTCAATAAAATCAGATCAAAATTTTGCACGGGATAAGTGGATTAATATAGTTAGTTATTTTAAGAAACGCCTACTTGATAAACGTTTCATCCAGTACAGAAACGTATTCAAAAAAACATGGAAGACTTTCATTAAAAGAAGCCAGTTTGGAATGGCACTTCTATCTATAAAAATTTATTTATATTATAAAATAAAGTAGGTGTTAACTTACATTATTCCAATCCTTGTTTTAATGCATGAAGGTATTCTAATCCATATTTTTGATCAGGTTCAAGATGACAACCCTCTGCCCATTCATTCCAAGCATTTATAAAGAATATTTGTTCATTTGAATTGAAGTTAGAAGTGGTATAATTTTTTATAAACTTTACCCATTCTGTAAATTTTTGTGGTGTAGCATCATGATATAAAGTTGCGTTGATTGTACGTCTGGCAGAATTATCCCACGACGGACAAACACATCTGAAATATTTGTAATCAGATTTTGGTTTTGCCATCATATTATCTGCTAACTGATTGTAATCATAAACTTCATTTTCAAAAAAAGCACTCTTGTGTACGCCCAGGTTGTGAAGTTTTTTAGTGATAAAATGTTTAATTGGATTTTTCTTGCTGTACTTTTCCCCTCTGCAAAGAATATCCGGGGCAAATTCCATCCCGGCATCAAAACCATGTTCTGCCGGATTTATATTTTTAACAAAATTTTCTACTCTTATTAAATACAAATCATCAAATCCGGCTTTTTTAACTTCCTCACGCCAAAGTAAAGTTGCTTCTTTTATATTCGGATGCAATTCAGACCGATACATAATATATACAGGTTTGTTGTCTATTTTTATGTAACGTTCGTCTTTGAAAAAACTAATAAGGTAATTGATATGATTGAGGTCGTCTTCTAACGAATAATCTTGTTTGATAAGTACATTTTGTTCTTTTCCGTCCCAACGTCTTGTCCAGTTTTCGTTTGCCCAACACAAACAAAAAGGCATATCTGGTTTACCTGAATTTAACATCTGTTCTATTGGACGTTCAAGTAATAGTTTACCATTGAACCAATAATGATAATAGCAGAAACCATATACACCGTACTCTTTCGCCAGTTTAGCCTGTTCTTCCATTGTTTCTAAAAGTCGTAAATCATAAAAGCCAAGATCTTTAGGAATATGGGGTTGGTAATGTCCCGAAAATTTAGGCATAGATTTGCTTACATTGATCCACTCTGTAAAGCCTTTGCCCCACCATTCATCGTTCTCTGGAATAGGATGGAATTGAGGTAAATAAATTGCTATTGGTTTTACTTGAGACATGATGTTTTTCTTTTGCTTAGAGGTTTACAGTATTTTCTTGCGAAGTTTAGCCTGCTTAGCCAGTTTCTTTTTTTAAAATCAGGAAAAATTTCCTGATAATATTGATGTATTATTTTTGTCAAATTGTTTGTTTTTCCCTGCTCCCTGCAAACCTGATAGGCTTTTATAAGATTATTTACAAAATCACTATCATGTATTGCGAGGCTACTATATGTTTCTATGTTCCTCATGTTCTGTAAAACCTCAATATATTCATTTTCTATGTTGTCTATATCGGTTTTGTACATTACGGAATTATCATGAATTCTGTGCTTCGTAAGAACTTTATCTACATAAGTTAGCTTATTGTGATATAAAGCAACAAAGCCAATCCACCAATCATAAAAACCTTTGGAAGGAAACGGCAATATGTAATTTAGAATATGCCGGTTTAGCAAACAGGTATGTCCGGTTACGAAGTTATACAGTAATATACTTTTATAGTTCCTTTTATTCCATGAAAAACTGTTCAGTAAGTATTTATTGAGCGTTTTCCCTTTTTCATCAATGAATTCGGAGTTAGAGAAAATCGCCCAGTTATCTTTGATATTATCTTTTAGGATTTGTAGTTTATCCACTTTCCAAATATCATCCTGATCGCTTATTGCGATAAATGCACCATTACATATTTTTATCGCCTTTTCAAAATTTTTGTTAAACCCAAGATTTTCTTTGTTTTGAATAAGGGTGATAGAAGGGTAAGACGCAGATAAGTTTTTAATTTTTTCTACAGTTTTATCTGTAGAAGCGTCATCTACAACAATTATCTCTATATTTCTATATGTTTGGTTAAGGATACTCTGAAGTTGCTCCTCTATGTGTTTTTCGCCATTATAAGTGCAAACAGCTACAGAAATTAGAGATTCGCTCATTTTTAATACACTATACTTTTATGAATGTAGCTTCAACAGCTTTTTCAAAATTGTCTTTTTCTTTGTAAAGTTCAGCTCGGTAAGATGAAAAATTTCTAATATTTTCGTCGTAATTCTCTATGCAATTATGAATACGCTCTACAATTTCAGGAATGTATTTATCCGCTTTTTCAAATCTGTATTGCATTGGAATAGGCATATCTTCATCATAAGCGGCAGATCCGTCTTTTCCTATAATCATGCAACATCGCATCAGACAGGCTTCCCTTGGCATACGCTCTTTTCCTGGATGATAGCCAAAATCTACGTATAATTTTGCCCTATTCATATATGAAGAAACTTCTTCAGGAGATAAGCCAACTAGAGGCGTCCAGGTTAGTTCCTCGGTTTTATTTATTATTTTATCTAAGAATTCACCATTTTTAATCGGATTATAAATGATGATATTTTCTTTTTTTACAGAATCATCAATGCGACTGAAAAATGCAGCGTTCATATAATCAGAAATTTGCGCTAACGGATCTATTCCATTTGATTTTAAATGAACCATAGAATAATGTGAATGCCCAATACAAGGAATTTGCAATTCCTTTATTACAGGCATGGTGGCAAATTTTATGGTGTTGAATAGCTTTCGGATAGGATAGGTTCGTTTGCGCTCAGCGTTTTTTATATGAGCTTCCAGCATTAAATAGTAATTGGTTACGCTAAGCCACCATATAGCTTTTCTGATTTTTTTAAATTTTCTTTTGAAAATTGGTGCTAAAGACGTTTCCGGTAATATTAAAAGATGCTCTTTCTTGTTTTCTATTTCTCGAACATAAGGCACATTGTAATGTTTGTAAAAAGGATGAACAGGATCACCTTTATAATTTTTATCATCATAATACATAAATGTATTAATTCCTAATTTGTTCAGCTGATGACCGAGTTGATGAAGAGCTTCGGGGCCACCTGTTGCAAAGTTGGGAGCACATAGTATGTATACCTTAGTATTTGAGTTAATAGGGAGCATTATTTATTTTATCTTTAATACATAACGTTTTTTATGCATAAAAAACTTATAATATTGTCTTACTATAAATTTAACAGGCATTAAATTACAAAATAACCTGGAAAACGGATTTCCTGAAATATAGAGTCTTGTAATTGTTGTTGCCAGGAAACGACTTCTTAAAGCTTTATTATATTTTTTGGTGAATGCTTTTTTGCTGTCGTAAAAGCTTTTATTTGCATTTCCATCACTTTTATGAATTATATTGAAATCGATAATGTAAGAGTTAAACCCTAAAATATCGGCTATCAAGCACAGGTCTGGGCCATACATATGAAAACCTGTAAGGTTATTAGATAAAGCAAGATTGGCTTCTCTTTTAATAATCATAAAATTTTCGTCGACCGTTCTGGTCTTAAGTGGTAGCCTTTTTTCTTTGATTCTATTTCCAGAACCTTGTGTTAAATTAGTAGCAATCCATTTAAAGTTAATTCCTCCGGCGTTGGCTAATATTCCCCAATTTTTATCAGCACACTCTATTTCTGTTATTCTTTCTAAAAGATGATTTTTGTCGTGGTCATGTATTAATATATCCTGATGGCAAAGTATGATATACTTACCTTTTGCAATTTGTAAGAATTTGTTCAACCCTTTATAAGCATCAAAGGTGCATATCTCAGAGTTATCTATATATAAATATTCTGAGATATCTGGCGTAAATCCTTTGTCTAAAAAGCTCTGTAGCATTTCTGCATATTCTTCTTGTTTGGTAACAAGAGTGCAAATAGAGAAAAGATATTTATCTTCTTGTTCAGAAATAGATTTTGATATATTTAAAACTTCTTTCATCAACTAATCATTAAACGTCTGCATGTCAATCAGCTTTTTATAAAGCCCATTACGTTCAATTAATTCAGAATGGGAACCTTTCTCAATTATTTTCCCTTCTTCCAGAACCAGAATCTTATCAGCATTTTGGATGGTGCTTAATCTGTGGGCAATAATCAATGAAGTTCTGTTCTTCATTAAATTATTGATAGCTTCCTGTACCAGTTTTTCAGATTCAGTGTCTAAAGCAGAAGTCGCTTCATCTAAAACTAAAATAGCAGGATTCCTTAAAACGGCTCTAGCAATATTCAGACGTTGCTTTTGCCCGCCTGAAAGTTTCATTCCCCTGTCTCCAATATTGGTTTGATAACCTTTATCCGTAGCCATTATAAAATTATGTGCGTTGGCAATTTTAGCAGCTGCTTCTACTTCTTCCTGACTAACATTTTCTACTCCAAATGCGATATTATTGAAAATGGTATCATTAAATAAAATAGATTCCTGGCTTACAATTCCCATTTGAGAGCGGAAAGACTCCAGCTTTAAATCACGTATATCAGTACCGTCAAATAATATAGCGCCACCAGTTACATCATAAAATCTAGGAATCAGGTCAGAAATTGTACTTTTTCCACCTCCGGACGGGCCTACTAAAGCAACGGTTTTACCTTTTTCAATATCAAAACTGATATCTTTTAAAACTAATTTTTCATTGTAGCCAAAAGATACATTCCTAAACGAGATTTGTTTAGAAAACGGAGCGGCTTCAACGGCGTTTTCCTTGTCAACAATTTGCGGTTTAGTGTCAATCAAGTCTAAAACACGTTCTCCTGCAGCCAATCCGGAGTGTATATTGCTGAAAGAATCAGTAAGTGCTTTAGCCGGTCTCATTACCTGCGAAAATATGGCTATATAGGCAATAAAATCTGCCGGGGCCAATTCTGAGTTTTGGTTAAAAATCAGATTTCCACCATACAATAAAATCCCGGATACGGTACATATTCCCAAAAATTCTGAAACAGGTGAAGACATCTGTTGCCTTTTAGACATAGATTTAGAAATGTTGCTGAACTTTACATTTTGTTTATCATACCTGTCGATAATGAAGGGAACAGCGTTGAACGCTTTAATGATTTTGATACTGGATAAAGCTTCATCCAGATGCGAAAGCATCATGCCAAAAGTTTCTGCTGCATCTTTGGCCTGTGCTTTTAGAGATTTCACTATTCGGGCAATAATTAATCCGGATATAGGAATTACCAGTAAAGAAAACAGGGTTAATTTTACTGAGATCATAAGCAATGCAATAATAAATGCAATTAACTGCAAAGGCTCTTTAAACACAACCTGTAAAGTTCCCGTTACCGAATATTGTACTACCTGTACATCAGATGCAATTTTAGATATGATATCTCCTTTCCTTTCGTTGCTGAAATACCCCACATGCAAATTCATCACATTATCAAAAACCGTTTTTCTTAACTTTAACAAAGTGTGAATACGCAAATTTTCCATAATGCGCTGCGAAAAGTATTTGAAAAAGTTTGCCAGTAAATTAGAGGCTATAATTACAATACAAACAAATTGTAATGCACCTAATCTGCCCTGTTCCAAAATGGCTTTATCAAAGTAATAGAAAAACAAATCTTTGAAGTAGTTGAAGGAAAAAGAGAATTCAGGCATAATTGCCTTTTCTACTATTTTGCTTTCGTTAAACAGTGTATTAAGAAGCGGAATAATTAAAGCGAAATTTAATGTGCCAAATACGACAGCAAACAAAGTGCAGATAAGATACGGAATGGCAAATTTTTCTATGGGTTTAGCAAATGCTAAAAGTCTAAAGTATGTCTTCATTAAATTTGAATAATCTTACAAAGATAGCTTTTTAAAAAAGCCATTGTTTAATGTTCATTTAATTTCTTTTTTGTGATACGGAACATGTAGTCCTGAATAAATGCTTTGCAATCATTCATGCCTTTTTGGACTTCCTCATTCGTTTCTTTAATAAGATTTTGAGTTAAGTCCTTATCGTTGATGTCAAATATTCCAGTGAAATTCTTTCCATCAAAAATATAGATATAATTACCCTGCATGAATTGATAGACATTACCCGGAGAATTGATAACTCTGGGACTTTCGTCCGGAAGCTTGGATACTAAGCTTCTTCCCCAGGATCTGAAAGGTTTATTGTAACCAATTAAATCTATAAGGGTTGGATAGATATCGATTTGCTGAACCAGGTCTTCGCGTATACCTTGCAATTTATAATTGTGGTTTGGACTGAAAAACATAACAGGAACAGCAAACCGGTCTATTGAATTATTATATTCCTGGTAATAATTCTGATTGGTATGGTCTGCCGTGAAAACAAAAATGGTGTTTTGATACCATTCCTGTTTTTTTGCATATTCAAAAAACTGTTGGATGGAATAATCTGTATATTCTACACATTTATGAATGGGAACATTTCCCTCTTTAAATTTATCATGATATTTAGCAGGTACCTTAAACGGATCGTGTGATGAAAGCGAGAACATGGTAGCCATAAAAGGCTTTTTCTGCTGACCAATTGTTTTTCCCAGATATTGGAAAAAAGGTTCGTCCCAGATTCCCCAGATTCCGTCATACTCATCTTCATTATCAAACTCAGTACGGCCAAAATAATGCTTATATCCTAAAATATTGGAAAATCCCAGAAACCCCATAGAGCCATTTGCAGCACCATGGAAAAAGGATGTTTGATAATCTAAACTGTCACATATAGAAATTATAGATTGGATATCTTGTTTTGCATATGGAGAAGAAGTAAAGGCGTATTGAAACGATGGAATCCCTGCCAGTACAGATGACATGCCGTGTATAGACTGTCGGCCATTGGCGTAGGCATTGGTGAAAATCAGGCTTGATTTGCTTAATGAGTCTAAAAAGGGAGTATGGGTTTTAAAGTCTTTAATATTGGATTTCTCATTCATACAACCCCAATATTCCCTTCCAAAACTTTCTAAAATGAAAATGACAATATTAGGTTTTTCTGAATTAAAGCTGTTTTGATAAACTTTTACAGGTTTAATATTTCGTTTTATATAGTCTTCGGTTACCCAATCCGGAACTTTATATTCTTTTATTTTTAAGGTTCTGAAAATTGCAAAAGGTGTGTTTAATACAATGTCGCCGTGGTTTGGAATAGTAACATAGCGGTAGGCATCGACCATATTTATAGGTCTGGTGCTATGTTCATATCCTCCTCTTATCCCACCCACCATTAAAAATGCAGTGAGCAGGATCCCTATAATCGATACCGGAAAATAAATTAATGGTTTAAATGTATTAACAGGTGTTAACTTTACCTTTTTATACAGGAAGATCCATAATGCAAAAACCAATATTAAAACAACCAATACATACCAATAACTGGTGAAAAAATGCCAGAATAGAGAATTGGCATTTTCTTCATTTTTGATAACATCTAATGTAGCTCTTGTAGATCTGGTCTGGCTAAATCTATAATAAATAAAATCTATAAAGTTGGTGACGTATGCAATTAGATTGGTAACAAAGTATATAACCATTAACCATTTTTGGTATCCCGGTTTGGTATTGATAGTTAAAGGCAGTATGCTTAGCAGTATAAAAAGGCTGTTAACGTATAGGATAGCTGTGGTGTCGAAGGCGATTCCATGCCAGCAAAGTTTAAGAAGCGATGAAATGCCGTCTAATTGAAAAATAGAAGTATTAAAAGTATAGAACAGAATTCTTGCAACTTGATAAAACAAAAAGCAGAGTAAAATTCTATACAGTAATATTAGGTATTCTTTTGCCCTAATGTTGGGTGATGTATATAGGCCCGTTTTGATTGAACGAAGGAGATGATGTCCTGATATACTTTTTTTAAATTTAAACAATCTAATCTATTTGTGAATTGCGCCTTTATTTTCTTTATATACCACTTAATCTTTTGGAATGATTCAAAAATATAGAATATTTTTAACCTACCATGTCACAATAATAATTCTATTACACTTTTCATTCGGTAACGTCAATTATGTTTTCATCATTATGTACTGATAAGAGCTTTTATGGAATATAACCGAAAAGACATTAGAGAATGTTAACCAGTAGGAGTAGCATAAATATTTATCGTCTTTTTAAATTTTATGATATCTTCACTTTTGTCTAATCGTTTGATACCTGAATTTATATTGAAATCTTCAAAGTAAAATATATCGTACCCTTTACTGCTTATGACATTATAAAGTTCAATTTTCGCATCATCGCTTGATGCACCAAAGCTCTCGGCAATAATAGTAGGTTTATATTTTAATATCAAATCACTTATAGATTTAATAATTTCCTTGTCATAGCCTTCGGTGTCTATTTTTATAAAGGTAAGCTTACCTTCCCAATCTGGATATTTAGTTTCTAAAAATGTATTTAAATTTACCCCATAAACTTTTTCTGGTTGTACAAATTGCCCATGATGGCTTTCTTTAGTCGAAGAGATAGCCCCATTTGCAAATGAAGCTTCGGAAGAAACGAAGAAAAATTCCTCATCCTGAGTTGATATAGCAAAAGGTTGAGGTTCTAGATTATATCTTGCTTTGTTAAGAGATGCATTTTTCTGTAAGATTTTAAATACAAATGGATTAGGGTCAAAACCAATAGTTAACCCACTTTTTCCGGTACATAAAGCCATAGGAACAGTGGTGTCGCCAATATTTGCACCAATGTCAATGGCTAAGTCTCCTTCTTTAATGAATTGATTAAAAAACTCTACCATAGGAGAGTCTATTTTGATTTGGCTTACAAGCGGATTAGACCAGTTCGCAAACTCGATGGCTCCATATTTTCCTAAATCAAATGTTTCAATTACAGGCGGATATTCCCGGGTTACTCTTCTTGCTTTTTTTCTCGCTAATGAATTTTTAATGTAGCTTAACATATTGGAATTTTTATAAATCAGGTCTATAATATGCTAAGCCTTAAAATAATAATTATAATTCGAAGCATATACTTGATAAAAATATAACTTCTAAGTAAAGAATAAATATACTTAATTTCAATAAATAGTTTTATTTCTTTTTCTATAAGCGAGAGCTTTTAAATATAAACAGCCATTAAAGTCTTATAACATCCTGCCCATTAAGAATCTCTCTTATTCTCTTGATAACACCTATTAAGCTAAGTTTCGACTTATGTTGCTTCATTTGTACTCTAAATTCTCTTTTCTTTCTTTTTAATTTTTTCCTGTTAAGGAATACAGCAAAGTATGCAGATGCTTTGTAGGATTGAAGTGTGAAGAGACCCATTAAAACATCAGAAAAAATTACCTGCAAATGCCATAAGAACAAATCAAACCCATATAAATGTAAATAATGGACATAATATCGATTGCGGAAATAAAGCTTCTTAACAGCTCGTTTATCACTATGATTCTTGGTACTTCCTGAAACTTCATGACGGCAAATGGCATTGTGTTCATAGTAGCATTTCCAGCCTAAACGCCAGGCTCTTATACAAAGTTCCTGATCCTCGCAGTAGAATGGGTTAAATAACTCGTTAAAGCCATTTAGTTCTTTCAGTTTCTTATTGTCGATAAGCGCAATTGCCCCCGACAGATAAAAAGTGGGAGTTAATATCCCTGGATTTTCGATATAGAAAAAATTGCTTGGTTTTATTTTCCTTCCAGAGATTTTAGGTGAACGGGCAGCCTCCTGTATGTTTTCATCATACATTCCTATAATACGCCCCATAACGCCAAAAGTGTCTTCTGACTCAAAATAGCGAAATAAATTATCGAAATAATTCTTTTCCAATTTGACATCAGTATTTAATAAAAAGACAAGCTCATTTGTGGCGATAGCTATTCCCATGTTACAAGTATTGGAAAAGCCACTATTCTTCTGTTTTTTTATTAAAGTAATTTTATTCTGATAGTGTTGCTCTAAATAGGAGACAGAATCATCGGTAGAACCGTCGTCTACAACAATGATTTGTGTGTTAGTGCCCAAATTGCTTAATATCTCGTAATTCTCATCGAAATATTTCTCAAATAAGTGCTTTCCATTATAATTAGGTATAACTACAGATATACTTTTCATTCCTATCACTATCGAATTTTTTTGTAGTTTTTATACTCAAATGCTCTATAGCCGGTTTTTTCCTCAATCCACCTTAATGCCCGGCGTCTTAAAGATAATTTCCTCTTTATTTTTGTCGGATCGATGGAGAACTCCCAATTAGTATTCGAAATTCTTTCGCGAATTGATACAGGGTGAGTAGAATTAAATTTAATTAATTCATCTGCATTCCCGTAATCAAAACTATTGGCCTTTGGATAGTTGTTTTCTATCCATTCATCGCTATGATAAAACTTGTTGAAGTTCCTCACTTTATTATTTAAACCCTGCGGAGGTTTTACCCAGCCATAATGGTATACATAAGCGTTTATTTCTTTAACACGAATTTTTCTATCGTTAATTCTAAATCCCTGTGCGTCTCTATAGGAGGTAATTCCTTTGAGGTTCTTAAGTACTCTTATTTCTTTTCGGTACCATCTTCTGGAAGAAGCATAATAGTCATACGATCCGTAAAAATGAATGTACTTGAAAAGAAGCCCCTCAACTTTATCGTCATTCAAACAAATCTCCATTTCGCGCTTTATTATCGGAAGGTACTTTTCATGGATTACTTCGTCACCCTGAATATAAAAAGCCCAATCGGTATCAGCAGAAATGGCCTGGAATGCCTTATTCGTTTCTTCGGCAAAAGTTCTCCCTCCCTCGCGGAGAGATTCGTCCCATATTGTATCTATAATTCTGATCTTTGGGGAGTTTATGTTCTTTAAGAGCTCTAAAGTGTTATCATCAGAGTTACCATGAGCAATTACGAATTCATCACAAATAGGCAAAATAGAAGTAATTGCTTCAACTATAGGATAATCGTTAATGACTGCATTTCTTATAAACGTAAATCCGGTAACTTTCATTTTAACGCTATTTGGTTTGTTGTGGTTCTTTAATTGAGTATGCAAAGGTAATAATGCTTTCCTTTAATTTTCTTTAATTTAAAAAAACGCTCATTTGCTGAATTTTATATGCGCTTTGCTTAAGTAATAAGACAATCTTTATTGCTTTAAGTGTTCGTTTTTAATACAGGAATGATAGATTGTTTCTTCTTCCAGTGTTCGCCTTTTTTATATAATAATTTGTTGCTGAAGCGATATTTAAATTTTAGATACCCGTCATAATCCGTACCTAATAATCTATACGGTATATCCGGGTTTTCTGCCAGACATTCGTGAACTGCTTCGGTATAAACCGTTGGACCAGTCATTTTATGAACATCGTGGGGGAATTTATTTGAAGAGAGATTTTCTAAGACCTTTTCGAAGGTGCGTTTAAGAAAAGGATGTTGAGGTTCGTAAATTAATGCCCATTGCACATAGAGGTTAGGATTTTTTTCCATTGATAATATCGCATTATCTTCAGGTAAGATAATCTTAGAAAGTGAGACTTTAATATCGCTATCGATATCCAGATAAACACCCCCATGTTTTAACAAAATAGCATATCTAAAAAAATCAGCCTTTGCTGCTCCAATATTTATGCGCTTATAAAGAGCATAAATTTCTTCACCATATTCTGTTCTAATAAAATCGTCTACTCTTTCATCATCATAGAATTCATATTTATAGTCTTTGTTTTTCCTGCGGAATCTATATATATGCCACTTGGTTAATAGCGGTAAATCTGTAGATTTAAAGGTTTGATAAATAATTTTAGGTATTGCCATATAATTCGCTGGTGCCTTTAGTTTGATTTCTGTTTGTTGGAGATAGCTATAATATTAACTATTCATAATCTCCTCAATCTCCTCTGCTTCTAATGGGATATCTGCCATCAAATCTATATTTCCGTTTGTGGTAATCAATATATTATTTTCTAGTCTTATTCCAAGATTTTCTTCCAGAATATATATACCTGGTTCGTTGGTTAAGATGTTACCGGGCTTAAATGGTTCGTATCTGTTACTGACATCATGTACATCTAAACCTAAATGGTGCGAATTGCCATGCATAAAATATTTTTTATATAATGGCATGTCCGGATTTTGCTTCGCTACATCATGTTTGTCTAATAAACCTAATTTTATCAATTCGGAAGACATTATTTTACCCACTTCTTCCTGATATTCATTCCAGATAGTTCCGGCAACCAACATTTTTCTCGCCTCTTTCATTACCTGTAACACTGCGTTATAAACATCTTTTTGACGTTTTGTAAATCGGCCATTTACAGGTATAGACCTGCTAAGGTCAGCATTGTAATTCGCATATTCAGCACCAAAATCAAAAAGAATAACTTCGCTGTCTTTACACAGCTGATTATTATCATTGTAATGAAGGATACAGGCATTTCGTCCGGAGGCAATTATTGGCGGATAAGCATGTCCTGTTGCCCGTTGCCGGATAAATTCATGGATAATTTCAGCTTCGATCTCATATTCTGAAACATTAGGTTTTACAAATTTCAATACCCTGATGAAAGCATCCCTTGTGATCTGGCAAGCCCGTTTGATGTAGGCAACCTCCAGATCAGACTTTACAGGTCTCAGCTCTCTCATGATTACAGCAGCTCTCTCTAATTTATGTAGTGGATACTTTGAACGGATTTCTTCTATAAATCTAATATCTCTATAAGGAACTGTATGGGCATATCTGTCATTTTCATTGGTATTCAGATAAACATTTTCTGCATAATGCATAAGAGAGGGAAAAATATTCCAAAAATCATCCAGCCAGTAGATGTGCTGTATTCCCGAAACCTTTTTCGCTTCTTCTTTAGTGTATTTGTGGCCTTCCCAGATTGCAATATGCTCATTCGTCTGTCTTAAAAACAGGACTTCTTTATATAATGAGTTTGGCGAATCTGGAAAAATGATTAAAATAGATTGCTCCTGATCTATTCCGGTTAAGTAAAAAAAATCAGGATTTTGTTTAAAATTGAAGCTTTGATCGCCACTTCTTGGAAACTCATCATTAGAATTAAATACAGCTATGCTATTGGGTTTAAGTTTATTAGCAAACTTGGCTCGGTTTATAATGAATAGTTCTGAGTTTAGCGCTTCGTATTTCATGTTACTAAATTACAAAACAAGGCCCGAAAAAACTTTTTTATAAAAAAAATGTGAAAATAAATTTTTGGAATGAAATTTGATTATTTGCTCATGTCAAACTTAAAATATATTTTTGACAAAATTTACAATTAAAATTGTTTAACCTTTAAAAAATGATTATGAATTATTCTACAATGAAGAAAACAGTAGCTTTATCGCTAGCCACTGCTTTCGCTGTAGCAGCCAACGCACAAGAGACATCTACTTCTTCTGCGAAGGTATTTGGGGGAGCAAAGCAATATAGAACATGGTCTATAGGTGTTAATGCAGGCGTATTGTCTCCAATTATTCCTTTCGGTACAAATGATTATAGTGAGTGGGAATCAAACTTAGGATACGGATTGTTCATCAAAAAACAATTAGCCCCATCTTTTGCTTTAAAATTGGATGCTCACAGAGGTCAATTATCAGGTGCTGATAAAGCAGGAAACGCGTTCGATACAGATCTTAACTATGCAGTAGCTTTAAAAGGTGTGGTTAACGTTGGAACTGTATCTTTCTTAAAAAGAGAGAAATCTTTAGGTTTCTTCGTACAAGCGGGTGCTGGTTTAACTGGGTACGATTTAAACAGCAATCCATCTAACAACACAGGTTCAAGAAAAGAATTATTCATACCTGTAGGTGTTGGTGCTAACATTAAATTAGGTGAAGTTGTAGCTTTAAATTTAGGTTACGATGCTAATTTCTTAGATGCAGATAACTTAGATGGAGGTTGGTTAAATGGTTCTTCTAACAAAGACAAATGGTCTTACGGATATGCAGGTTTAGAATTCACTTTAGGTGCTAAATCAAAACCAAGCCTACAATGGTCTAATCCAGTTGCTTTGTTGTACGATGAGTTAAAAGACCCAGCTTTGCGTCAAGAGGTTGAGGCTTTAAAAGGTCGTCTAACAAATGTTGAATCATCAGTTGAGAACTTGAAAAAAGATTCTGATGGTGACGGTGTTGCAGATCACTTAGACAAATGTCCAAATACTCCAGCAGGTGCTAAAGTTGATGGTTCTGGTTGTGAGTTAGATACTGATGGTGACGGTGTGCCAGATTGGAAAGATGATTGTCCAACAGAAAAAGGTACTCCAGAATTGAATGGTTGTCCAGCTTCTGATAATAATACAGTTGCAGAAAACATCCAATTCGAGTTCAACTCTTCAGTATTAAGAACTTCTTCTTACCCAACTTTAGATAAAGTTTCTTCAATGTTGAGAGCAGACAAGTCTAAATCTATTCAATTAGATGGTCACGCTTCTGCAGAAGGTACTGATGCTTACAACATGCAATTATCTATTGATAGAGCAAACTCTGTAAAAACTTACTTAGTAAACTCTGGTGTAGATGCTAAGAGAGTTGCAATCAAAGGTTACGGAGAGAGCCGTCCAATTGCTTCTAACGCAACTGAAGAAGGACGTATCAAAAACCGTCGTGTTGAGTTCAGAAACCAATAATCTTTCTTAGAAAGAATACGATAAAGAAAAAGGAGTTCCGATTAATCGGAACTCCTTTTTTAATTTTATAAATTTGCTATATGTACTTTTTTAGGAAAAAAGACCCTAATCGGCCAATAAGTTTTAATTTAAAAGTGATGCACTGGATAAATAGAATTGCAATCATTATGTTTATCTTGGGACTTATTTATAAGATTTTAGATTGGTTTGTTCTACATTGAGATATAGTTATGAAGAAAGTTATTTATACATCTAACGCACCAGAGCCCATAGGTCCTTACAGTCAGGCTGTTTTAGTAAACGATACTTTATATGTATCTGGTCAAATTGCCATTAACCCCGAGACTAATAAAATTGTTGACCATAATTTAGAGGCAGAAACAGTGCAAGTCTTAACAAATCTAAAGGCTGTTTTGGCTGCTGCAAAAATGGATTTTTCAAATGTGGTTAAAACCTCGATATTTTTGAGTGATATGGACCATTTTGCAAAGGTAAATGAACTTTACGGGAAATGCTTTACATCAGATTTCCCTGCAAGAGAAACTGTAGCTGTAAGGACTTTACCAAAAAATGTTAACGTAGAAATTTCTGTTGTAGCGATAAAACACAGCTAAAAATATTGGTGTGCAAATTTTTAATACTCCCATAGAATACCTAAAAGGCGTTGGCCCGCAGAGGGCAGAAGTATTAAAAAAAGAGCTTGGCATATTTATATATCAAGACCTTCTGCATTATTACCCTTTCAGATATATAAATAAAACCAGGTATTACAAAATTAATGAGATCTATCAGGACTTCCCTTTAGTCCAGATTTTAGTACGGTTAAAGTCATTTGAAATTATCGGAGAAAAACAGGCTAAAAGATTGGTCGGCAGGGTAATTGATGATACGGGAGAATTGGAGCTTGTTTGGTTTAAAGGACTTAGATGGATAGAAAGAACATTGAAGTTGAATCAGCTTTATGTTGTGTTTGGCAAACCAACGTTTTTCAATGGTAAACTCCAGATTGCTCATCCTGAGATGGATTTATTTTCCAGAGATACCAAAGAACGAGGAAATCTTTCCCTGCAGCCAGTATATTCTTCCACAGAAAAACTGAAACAGTTTGCTTTAGATTCCAAAGGTCTTCAGAAAATAATGTCCAATTTGTTGGATGTAATCGCGATTGAAATAGAGGAAGTACTTCCACAGTATATCTTGAATAAATATAAGCTGCTACCACGAAAAGAAGCATTAATGCAGATTCATTTTCCTGCCAGTACAGCTGTTTTATCTCGTTCTCAGGCAACATTAAAATTTGAGGAACTTTTCCTTATCCAATTAAAACTGCTGAAGATAAAACACCTTCGTTCACTAAAATTTAAAGGAAGTGTTTTTTCGATTGTTGGGGAAAAGTTCAATCATTTTTATGAGAATCTTCTACCTTTTCAGCTTACCGGAGCTCAAAAAAAAGTATTAAGAGAAATCAGGATCGATACCCAAAAAGGAATCCAGATGAACAGACTGGTGCAGGGGGATGTTGGCTCAGGTAAAACTGTTGTTGCGCTAATGAGTATGCTTCTGGCAATTGATAATGGTTTTCAGGCATGTATGATGGCTCCAACAGAAATTTTGGCGACCCAACATTATGCATCTATCCGGGACATGTTACAAGACGATTTTGTAAAGGTTGCTTTATTAACCGGTTCTACGAAAAGGAAAGATCGGAAGAAAATTCTGGAAGATTTAGAGAACGGTACTTTGGATATATTGGTGGGTACGCATGCCTTAATAGAGGATACTGTTGTGTTTAAGCATTTAGGTTTAGCCGTAATAGATGAGCAACACCGCTTTGGTGTTGAGCAGCGAGCGAAATTGTGGCGGAAAAATCCAATACCTCCACATGTGTTGGTGATGACGGCCACACCTATACCGCGTACACTTGCCATGTCTTTATACGGCGATTTGGATGTGTCTGTTATTAATGAGTTGCCTGCCGGACGAAAGCCAATACAGACTATACATCTTTATGAAAATCAAAGGTTAAGAATGTTTGGTTTTATGCGTAGAGAAATAGCAAAGGGACGACAGGTTTATGTAGTATATCCATTAATTCAGGAAAGTGCCAAGCTTGACCTTAAGAACTTGCAGGATGGTATTGAAGTCTTATCGAGAGAATTTCCTTTACCGCAGTATAAAATAAGTATTGTTCATGGACAGCTTAAACCAGAGGATAAAGAATTCGAAATGCAACGGTTTATTAAAGGACAGACACAAATTATGGTAGCTACAACTGTAATTGAAGTTGGGGTAAATGTACCCAATGCATCTGTAATGATTATAGAAAATGCCGAACGTTTTGGTTTGTCGCAGCTGCACCAACTACGAGGTAGAGTTGGCAGGGGGTCTGAGCAATCTTTTTGTATCCTCATGTCGAAAGATAAATTGAGTAAAGAGGGGAGGGTGCGATTGGAGACTATGGTGAAGACTAATGACGGTTTCGAAATATCTGAAGTAGATTTACAGTTACGAGGTCCGGGGGATATCGAGGGGACCCAACAAAGTGGTGTTTTAGATTTAAAGCTGGCAGATTTAACTCAGGATCAGAATATACTTCAGGAAGCCAGAAATACAGTGCTTGAAATTATGGAGTCAGATCCGGAGCTGGAAAAACCTGAACACCAAATGCTAAGGAACTATTTTAAAAAACACAATACAGGAATTACTTTCGACAAAATATCCTAAAACAAAAAAGCCTGCCTTGCGGCAAGCTTTAGTCCTTTATCTATTTAGACCACCCATCTTTTAATGTTACGGTTCTGTTAAAGATTAAATGATCTTTTGTAGACTCTTTATCTATACAGAAGTAACCCTTTCTTATAAACTGATAGCGTCTGTCTGGAAATTCTTCCAGTTGTTGTTTAGCATTTGCCAGATCTGGTTCTATGTAGGCATTTTTAACAACAACTAAACTTTCCGGATTAATATAATCTTTAAAATCGCCCTCTTCAGCATCTGGTTGTTCAACTTTAAACAATCTGTCGTAAAGTCTAACTTCCGCAGTTTTGGCATGTGCTACATTTACCCAATGCATGGTTCCCTTAGCTTTTAAACCAGATGTATCGTTTCCTGATTTTGAATCGGGAAAATATGTACAATGGATTTCTGTAACATTGCCATCCGCGTCTTTAACAAAATTATCGCATTTAACGATATAGGCGAATTTTAAGCGGCACATTAAACCAGGCCCCAGTCTGAAGAATTTCTTTGGCGGTTCTTCCATAAAATCTTCTCTTTCGATCCAAAGTTCTCTGCTAAATGGCACTTTCCTGGAACCCTCTCCTCCATCAACTTCCGGATTGTTTTCTCCATCCAGCCATTCAATTTCATTTTCAGGATAATTGGTAATAACCAATTTAATGGGGTCTAAAACAGCCATTCTTCTCCAGGAAGTTTTGTTAAGATCCTCCCGGATAAAAAATTCCAGTAAACTGAAATCTATAATATTTTCTCTTTTTGCTACACCAATACGGTCACAGAAATTTCTGATAGAAGCAGGGGTAAATCCTCTTCTTCTTAAACCACTGATAGTTGGCATTCTGGGGTCGTCCCAGCCGGCAACAAAATTATTATTTACCAGTTGCATGAGCTTTCTCTTGCTCATAACAGTGTAGCTCATATTTAAACGCGCAAACTCATACTGTTTTGATGGGAAAATTTCCAGTTGTTCTATCAGCCAGTTATATAGTTCTCTATGAGGAATAAATTCCAGTGTGCATATAGAATGAGTTATTTTCTCAATCGCGTCAGATTGGCCATGAGCGAAATCGTACATTGGATAAATACACCATTTGTTTCCTGTTCTGTGATGATGCACATGTCTGATCCGATAAATAATCGGATCTCTCATGTGCATATTTGGACTGGCCAGATCAATTCTGGCTCTCAGTACTTTTTCTCCATCAGCATATTTTCCGTTTTTCATCTCCTCAAAGAGTTGGAGATTTTCTTCAACGTTACGGGCTCTATATTTATTGGGGGTGCCAGGTTGTGTAGGTGTTCCTTTCCCCTGGGCGATTTCCTCTGCTGTTGAATCATCAACATAGGCCAACCCTTTTTTTATTAAAATGATTGCGAAACTATATAGCTGATCGAAGTAATCAGATGTATAAAGTTCGTTAGCCCATTGGAAACCTAACCAGTTGACATCTTCTTTAATGCTATCTACATATTCGGTATCTTCTGTAACCGGGTTAGTGTCGTCAAACCGTAAATTGGTAGCACCGTTATATTTTTTTGCTAAGCCAAAATTCAGGCAGATAGACTTTGCATGGCCAATATGCAAATAGCCATTTGGTTCGGGAGGAAAACGGGTTAACACTCTACCATCATGTTTTCCTGTGCGGATATCTTCCTCTATAATCTCTTCAATGAAATTAAGTGATCTTTCTTCGGACATTTTTACAAAATATCCTACAAAAATAACAAAAGCTTAGATATGTTTTATAAATAGGCCGAAGGCATATTTTATTTCAAACAACATTGTTATTTTTTTGTTAAAAATCGTAATAAACGAGCGAAATGTTAATATATTGATATTTTTGCAGTGATTAAATTTTAAAATCTTGCTTAAGAATGACTTCTTTTGCAACAGAAATTGGAAAATTTAAACGATTTAATTTGGAAAAACCTCAGTCACGATTCAGGCAAAAGCTAAATAATATCTTTTACGAATTATATCTTGTACACAAGTTTATAATGCGTTTTTTTAAGGAGGCTTTTTCAGCACCAGTTGAATGGAAAGAAATAATGCGTCAGTGTTACCTTTTGGGATACAGATCCTTAGGATTAATAACATTGACAGGCTTTATTACCGGCATAGTTTTTACAAAGCAGTCCCGGCCATCGTTAGCTGAATTTGGGGCTACATCATGGCTACCGTCTCTGGTTGCTATTGCTATTATAAGATCTTTGGCACCTTTGTTAACAGCGTTGATTACTGCCGGAAAAGTTGGGTCTAATATTGGGGCCGAACTGGGTTCTATGAAAGTAACAGAACAGATTGATGCGATGGAGGTTTCTGGGACTAATCCGTTTAAATTTTTGGTAGTTACCAGAACGCTGGCCACAACCATAACCATCCCGATTTTAACGTTCTATACCGGACTAGTTGGAATGTTAGGGGCTTTTTTGAATGTAACTACGTTTGAAAATACAAGCTATCAGGCTTTTATTCAGTCAGCTTTCGAGTCCATAAGTTTCCTGGACATATTTTCATCAACAATTAAAGCTATTGTTTTTGGTTTTACAATAGGAATTGTTGGCTGTTATCAGGGGTATAATTCATCAAAAGGTACAGAGGGAGTAGGTAAAGCGGCAAATTCATCAGTTGTAATTGGAATGTTTTTAGTGTTTTTAGAAGAAATAGTAGGAACTCAAATAACATTTATGTTTAGAACCTAATGAAGAAAGCAATAAAACATATAGATAAAAGTTCGCCTGTAATCACGATAAGAGACTTGCACAAATCTTTTGGAGATTATCAGGTTCTGAAAGGTGTAAACCTGGACCTTTATGATGGCGAGAATCTGGTAGTGTTAGGAAAGTCTGGAACGGGAAAATCTGTTCTTATAAAAATAATATCAGGATTACTTACTCAGGATTCAGGAACAGTAAATGTATTGGGACATGAAATGAGCCAGATTTCTCAGAAGGAACTTCGCGAATTAAGATTAAATATAGGCTTCTCATTTCAGAATAGTGCGCTTTATGATAGTATGACGGTGCGTCAAAATCTGGAATTTCCTTTGGTCAGAAATAAAAAGAACCTGACAAAGGCAGAGGTAGACCATGCTGTTGAAAGTGTTTTAGATGCTGTTAGCTTAAGTCAGACAATTAATCAGATGCCATCGGAACTTTCAGGAGGTCAACGTAAAAGAATTGGCATTGCCAGAACGTTAATATTACAACCAAAAATTATGCTTTACGATGAACCTACAGCCGGTTTGGATCCTATAACCTGCGACGAGATTAATAATCTTATTAATGAGGTTCAGGAACGATACCATACCAGTTCAATCGTAATTACTCACGATTTAACCTGTGCTAAACAGGTTGGAGACAGGGTGACTATTCTTTTGGACGGACAGTTTAAAAGAACAGGAACTTTTGAAGAAGTTTTTGACACAAACGACGAAAGAGTGAAATCATTTTATGACTATAATTTTATTCAATAATATATGGAGAATACCGATAAAAAAAGAGGAATAACCGTAGGGCTTTTTATTTTTCTCGGTCTTGCAATCTTTCTTTTGGGTGTTTTTACACTAGGGGGGCAAAAGAAAACATTTGTGAAGACTTTTGAACTAAACGTAGTTTTTGATGATATACAGGGTTTAAAAACAGGAAACAATGTTTGGTTCTCGGGAGTGAAAATTGGGACGATAAAAAAAATCCAATTTTATGGAACATCTCAGGTACAGGTTTTTTTAAGCATAGATGAATCTGCTCATCAGTACATTCATAGAGATGCAAAGGCCAGTATAAGTTCTGACGGTTTAATAGGTAATAAAATTGTAGTAATTGACGGAGGTAGCGTTAAGTTTCCTTTTGTTGAAGATGGTGATCAGCTTCAAGTGAATAAAACTTTATCTACCGACGATATTATGAAGACTCTACAGACAAATAATAAAAATTTAGTAGATATCACCACAGACTTTAAAGTTTTAGCAAAAAACCTGGTAGAAGGAAAAGGTACTGTAGGAGCTTTGTTAACCGATGACCAGATTGCAGCAAATTTTAAAGCTATGGTAGTGAATTTGAATAATACTACAGAGTCTGCCAATAAAATGGCTAATGAATTAAGCAGGTTTAGTAATAAGCTTAATAACGATGAAGGCTTTGTAAATAAAATAATGGCAGATACAGTGATGTTCAAAAAAATGGAAAGCTCTGTAGCAGAATTTCAAAAAATGGCGCAATCTGCAGCTACTGCGACAGAAAATTTAAACAAAGCTTCTGCACAGTTAAACAACAATGACAATGCATTAGGACTACTTCTGAATGATGAAAAGACTGCAGAACAATTAAAAACAGTGGTTGGGAATTTGGAAACCAGCAGTCAAAAACTTGATGAAAATTTAAAGGCATTACAAAGTAATTTCTTGTTTAGAGGGTATTTTAAGAAAAAGGCGAAAGAAGAGTCAGCGAAATAGATTTTGAAGAAGCAAATAAAAAGAACTTACAGATTAACAAAATACGTAGTATATAGGCAAACCATTGTAGATCCGGAAGATCACCTATGGACATTTGTCGGAGCATTTTTAGGGATAGGAATTATAGGTTTTGTACAAAGTTTCTATTTTTCGGAATTAGAGAATATCTTTTTAATAGGTTCCTTCGGGGCGTCGGCAGTTTTAGTCTTCGGAGCAGCCAATAGCCCGCTTGCCCAACCGAGGAATCTTATTTTTGGCCATTTTTTCTCAGCCATTATAGGTGTATGTTGTTATAAACTTATTCCTGATACAGTTTGGCTGTCGTCTGCTCTTTCTGTGTCTCTGGCCATAGTAGCCATGCAGATAACAAAAACAATGCACCCGCCAGGAGGTGCGACAGCCTTAATAGCTAATATAGGGACACCTAAAATTAAAGAATTAGGTTTTATTTACGCGTTCTCGCCTGTATTAAGCGGAGTGCTTGTTCTCTGCATCGTAGCAATTATTGTAAATAACATACCTAAAAATAGAAATTATCCGTATAAATCATACAAAAGAAACTGATTAATAAAATACCCAATAAGTGGTATTTTATAGTTTAACTATTAGGACTAATTTTGGAGAATTAATTCTAAATAGTATGAACAAAAAATTACTTTTAACAATTATTGCCGCTTTAACAATGACCTTTGCAAAGGCCGGAAGTAAGCAGGACTCTGTTTCTGCATTTCGCGGTAAAAATATGGTAAAGCTAAATTTAACAGCATTACCATTAAATACTTATTCAGGTATCTATGAAAGAGCTATTGGGAAAAAAATAGCTGTAGGCATTGGGTACAGGCACATGCCCAAAGGTAAATTGCCAATGCTAAGTAGAATAGAAAGCTTAATTGACGATGAGGAAACGAATGCTCATTTAAGAAATTTAAAAATGGGTAGCTATTCAATAACACCAGAAATTAAATTCTATTTCGGTAAAGACGTATTTAGAGGTTTTTATATAGCCCCATTTGGGAGATATTCTGTTTACTCACTTGATTGGCCTTACGAATATGAATATGAAGAGAATGGGGCGACCAAGAAAGAAAATATATTACTTAAGGGAGATGTAAAAACCATGACAGGTGGTTTATTATTCGGAGCACAATGGAAGTTAAGTAAAAGAATCTATTTAGATTGGTTTATCATTGGTCCAAATGCAGGTTCTGTTGATGGAACTATAACAGGAACGGGAGATTTAAGTGACCCCGATAAAAGACAGGCTTTAGATGATGCTATTCAAGACTTGGCCGATTCTGATATACCTTTTGTTAAAATAGAAGGAGAAACCTCCAGTACTGGAGCAAAAATTAAATTTTCTGGCCCATGGGCAGGTCTTAGAGGTGGTATAAACTTAGGATTCCGTTTCTAAATAAGACATACAGTAATAAAAAAACCTTGATGTTTCAACATCAAGGTTTTTTTATGATTGTTTTTTAGTACATCTGCCAGATTCCTGAATTTGGGTTATAAAGATACTTGACAATAAAGTATTTTATTTTACGGCTAGCTAATTATGGCTATATTTACACCTCAGAAAACTTGTACTGATGAAAAAAATCTTAATAGTTGATGATGAGGTCAATATAGGGTTATTGCTATCAAAGTTCTTAGGAAAGAATGGCTTTGAAGTAAAGACAGCATCTACGGGTGCATCTGCATTTGAGATTCTATCTAAAGAATATTTTAACCTGGTTATGTGTGATTTCAGATTGGAAGATACGGATGGTAGAGAAGTCCTGAAAAAGATAAAACATCAATACCCCCGTACCGGAGTAATCATCATTACAGGCTATTCTGATATTAAGTTAGCTGTAGAACTTATAAAGATGGGGGCTTATGATTATATCACAAAACCTCTTTACCCTGATGAAATTCTTAATACTGTTAATAAGGCAATAGAAACTCAGCAGGTTTTAAATGCAGAGTTAGAAGAAAGCAGGTCTCAGCCAATTTCCGAAACAAGACAGGAAAAGAAAAATGTCCAAATTCTGGACGATTATGTAATAGGACAAAGTACCGCGGCAAAAGACCTTATGCGGCAGATAGAATTGGTTGCTCCAACAAATTATAGCGTTATTCTTATTGGCGAAAGTGGTACAGGAAAAGAATCTGTAGCAAAAAGTATACATCAAAAAAGCAATAGAAAAGACAAACCGTTTATTGCGATGGATTGTGGTTCCCTAACAAAGGAATTGGCAGGTTCGGAATTTTTTGGACATGAAAAAGGATCTTTTACCGGAGCATTGTTTACCAAAATAGGCCATTTTGAAATGGCGAATGGAGGAACCTTATTTTTAGATGAAGTAGGGAATCTCTCTTATGAAATTCAGGCTTCGTTATTACGAACTGTGCAGGAGCGTAGGGTAAAAAGGATTGGTTCTACTAAGGAGATAGAGCTTGATGTGCGTTTGATTGTGGCTACAAATGAAAACTTGGTAGAAGCTATCTCCAGAGGTAGATTTAGAGAAGATTTATATCATAGATTTAACGAATTCGGTATTTATTTACCCCCTTTAAGAGAAAGAGGAAAAGATATCTTAATATTTGCCCAATATTTTCTTGATTTGGCAAACCAGGAGCTTAGCAAAGATGTTAAGGGGTTTAGTAAAGAGGTAGAAGAATGCTTTTTGACATACTCGTGGCCGGGAAACGTTCGCGAACTTAAAAACGTAGTACGTAGAGCAGTTTTATTAACAGAAGGAGATTATGTAGCAGAAAAAGCATTACCCTTAGAAATCTCAACCTATATTAAGTTGGCAGCTTTGGAAAATGGTGTAGAAAATTCCTCAAATGTCGCAGTAAAAGAAAAAAAGCTCGATTTGAAGAATGCAGCATTGGAAGCAGAATACGAAACAATACTTAAAGTACTGAAAGAAGTAAACTTTAATAAGACAAAAGCGGCTAAATTATTAAAGATTGATCGTAAGACATTGTATAATAAAATGAAAGCTATCAGTTTAGAATAAATAAAAATTAGAAAGTAGCAAATCTCTTAAGAAACTTTTTTGTTTTAAAACAGTAAAAAAGAAGAGTAAAAAAAAATTATAATATTTAAATTAAAGTAATTTTATTAACATTGTACCGAATTTGAACTTTGGTATAGCGTTTGTGGAACGTTAACAAATACAAACGTATTTTAACAATTGAACTAAATGATAAAAATGAACTTAAAAAGAACATTAGCGGTAGCATCAGCATTGTCTGTAGCTACTTTGTTTGCACAAGCTCAAGAAACTACTAAAGTTTTTGGAGGAGCAAAACAGTACAGAACTTGGTCAATAGGAGTTAATGCAGGTGTAGTTACTCCAATTATTCCTTTTGGAACCAATGATTATAGCGAATGGGATTCAAACCTTGGTTATGGTTTATTCATTAAAAAACAATTGGCGCCTTCTTTCGCATTAAAATTAGATGCTCATAGAGGTGAGTTATCTGCTTCTAATAGTGCAGGTACAGCTTCTTTCTCTACAGATTTAAACTATGCAGCGTCTTTAAAGGGTGTGGTTAATGTAGGAACAATCTCTTTCCTTAAAAAACAAAATTCTTTAGGATTCTTCGTACAGGCAGGTGCTGGTTTAACCGGTTATGATCCAGGTGATGCAGACAGATCAGAATTATTTATTCCGGTAGGTGCTGGTGTTAACATCAGATTAGGACAAGTTGTAGCTTTAAATTTAGGTTACGATGCTAACTTCCTAGATGCAGATAACATCGAAGGAACAACAGGTTGGTTAAATGGTTCTGCTAATAAAGACAGATGGTCTTACGGTTACGCAGGTTTAGAGTTCACTTTAGGTGCTAAATCAAAACCAAGTTTACAGTGGAACAATGCGGTATCTACATTATATGATGAGCTAAAAGATCCAGCTTTAAGAAATGATGTTGAGCAATTAAAATCTCGTACATCTGCAGTAGAAGGCCAAGTTGAGAATTTGAAAAAAGATACTGATGGTGATGGTGTTGCTGATCAGTTTGATAAATGTCCAAACACTCCTTCTGGAACTAAAGTAGACGGAGCTGGTTGTCCATTAATCGTACCTCAAGCTAAGTAATAAATAAACTTTGTTTATATTAAAGCTCCGAATCTAAATTCGGAGCTTTTTTGTTTTATATAATTGCGATGTCAGTTTTTTCATTTAAGCAGCGGAATATTTTAGTGCTTATTGCCCTTATTTTATTGGCGTGCCTCATTTTGTTTAGCCTAAGGGGGTATATTACTTCTTTTTTAGGAGCAATTGTTATTTATACATTATTTAAACCCGCCTATCTGTTTCTTAATAAAAAACTACCAAATTCGTTGTCTGCTTCCTTGATTATTCTTATTTCCTTTATCATTATTATTATCCCGTTTTTTGCCTTAGGGTATATGATAATGAATAAGATTATTGAATTAAGATCGGATAACTTTCAGCTGAAAGCTATCCTGTATAGATTAGATGATTTTATGGGTATCCAACTTAATCAACCCAAGTTTCTGGATAAATATCTGGACAAACTTACCAATATAGTCCAGGAACTTTTTCCTTCATTTTTAGGAGGCGCTTTTGACGTCTTTTTAGGTGTTGTACTGATGTACTTTGTTCTATATTTCATGTTTGTACAAATGGATAAATTCGAGTCTGTACTAATTAAATATGCACCATTAAGAGAATATCATGCTAAGCAATTTGGAGAAGAATTAAAAAATACAACTTATTCCAATGTCTTAGGGCAAGGGCTGATTGCTATTATACAAGGCTCATTAGTTAGTCTTGCTTTTTTTATTGCAGGGATAAATGATGCTCTTTTTTGGGGAATAATCAGTATATTCCTGTCGTTTATGCCAGTCATTGGAGCTCCATTAGTGACGCTGCCGGCTGCCATTATTTTATATTTAAATGGAGACCATTCCAACGCCATGTTTATTGTTTTGTTTACATTGCTAGTTTTGATCAATATAGATAATGTAATTCGGTTTATTATTAATAAGCGTATGGCAGATACCCATCCTATAATTACAGTTATTGGTGTAGTAATAGGAATTCCTTTGTTTGGATTTGTAGGAATTGTCTTTGGACCACTTCTACTATTATGGTTTATGCATTTAATAGACATCTATGAAGAAGATATTAAAGCTGAAAGTAAAATCATCTAGATTTTTTATTTTTTTTGATTGTTATCAGAAACTTGGCAAGGTATTTTCTTTTACTAAGGAAAGAATATTATTAAGATTAAATTTTAAATATTATGACTGAGAACACTAAAACAGCCATCGCTCTATTAGCAGGTTTAGCTGCCGGAGCTGCATTAGGATTATTATTCGCCCCAGAAAAAGGTTCTGATACAAGAGATAAATTGTCAGATTCTTTAAAAAATCTTGGAGATAGCATCAGAGAAAAAGCAGCCGAAGAAATTGATAATCTTTCTGGTTTAAAAGATAAAATTGTAAACAATATTCGAACAAAAGTTAAACAGACTGAGGCGGAATTAGAAGAAGATATGACCGGAGTTTAATTATTCCGGCAGGCAAAATCAGTTAATCCTTTGAATATATTATGCTATGGAAGAACTATTGGAAAAAATAAAAGAATATATAGATACAAGAATTAAGTTAAGCAAATTAGTACTTATAGAAAAAGGATCATCTGTTTTTGCAGATATTATTACCACGATTATCGTAGTTTTTTTCTTAGTAATAGCATTTTTGTTCATAAGTATAGCATTAGGTTTTTATATCTCTGAACTTATAGGGAATTCTTACGGAGGATTTTTTATTGTCGGACTCTTTTATTTTTTAATAGCATTAATAGTTTTCCTGACGAAAGACAAGTATATAGAAAAGTCAATCGTAAATGGCATTATTAAAAAGATTTTTAAAAAGGAGGAGGTTGAATGAAAACTACTCAACGAATAAAAAATCTGCAGCAGCTACAGGCCGAAATAGAATTGCTAAGACTGAAAAAAGCAGAACAGGAGCTTTATTTTAAGGATAAAAAGGAAAGCTTTAAAGCATCTCTAAAATCTCCTTTTACCTTTATTAAAAAAATAACGGGATTACTAAAAAATAATGATAATATTCATGCAGATTGGGCTACAGCTTTGGCGAGAGTTTCGATACCCTTTTTGTTAAATAAAACTTTATTAAGAGGTAAAGGGGCTGTGTTAAAATCTATACTTACAATTCTTTCTCAAAAAGCTATTAATCCGGCAATATTTAATCAAGATAAATTGATGGGTGTTGTAGATAAAGTTTCTGATTGGGTTGGAAAAATTCTTCCCAAAAGAAGGAAAGAAGCTGTAGATTATGGTATTCCTCCCGATAGCGAAACATATTAGTGTCGATTTTAAATAAATAAGCGGTATAATGATGTGGATGTTGCAGGGAGTGCCAAACAAAAGCCGCAAAAAGATAGTTTCTCTATTTGTTTTGCGGCCTTTGTTTTAAGTATATTTTGTACTTACTTGTCAGCATATTTTTCAAGGAAATCTTTGTATGCTAATTTAATTCCTTCTTGCAATTCAATTGTATGTTTCCAGCCTTTACTATGAAGTTTGCTTACGTCCATTAATTTCCTTGGCGTACCGTCTGGTTTAGAGGTGTCGAATTTAATTTCTCCTTCGTATCCTATAATCTCTTTAATTAAATAGGCCAGGTCTTTAATAGTAATATCTTTTCCTGTCCCTATGTTAATCAGGTTTGGTTCATTATAGTTTTGCATCAAGTAAAAGCATGCGCTCGCTAAATCATCCGCAAATAAAAATTCTCTCATAGGTTCGCCTGTCCCCCAAATAACCACCTCTTTTGCATTACTTACTTTTGCTTCATGAAATCTTCTAATGAGTGCAGGGAGTACATGCGAATTTTTCGGATGATAATTATCATTATAACCATAAAGGTTGGTCGGCATTACCGAAATATAATTACAGCCATATTGACTACGGTATGCATCACACATTTTTATTCCGGCAATTTTAGCAATTGCATAAGGTTCGTTAGTTTCTTCCAATAAGCCTGTTAAGAGATATTCTTCTTTTAAAGGCTGAGGAGCCATCTTAGGATATATACAGCTGGAACCTAAAAACATCAACTTTTTAACATCATTCAGGTAAGAACTATGGATCACATTATTCTGTATCTGTAAATTGTCATACAAAAATTCGGCCCTGTATGTATTATTCGCAACAATTCCTCCTACTTTTGCAGCAGCCAAAAAGACATATTCTGGTTTTTCTTCATTAAAAAACTGACGAACAGCTTGTTCGTTCCTTAGATCTAACTCTTTAGAAGATTTGGTTACTATATTGGTGAACCCTTCTGCTTTTAATTTTCTAAAAATTGCAGAACCCGCCATTCCGTTATGTCCTGCAACATATATTTTAGCCGATTTTTCCAAAACGTTTATTCAATATTTTTTTGACCCTCAAAGTTACTATTCTTTTTTTCTTTCGGAGGATAAAAGAAATCGCGGGTACTAAAGACAAAATGTGCCAAAACTGCCTGAACAAGTTCTCCCGAACGGCTGTAATCTACTCTCAAAGATTTAATAGCGACAATCATTGTTAAGGCAAAACTTACAGTAATGTTAATAGCACCAACTAACAGAACACCTATTGCAGAATACACCATAAGATCAACTATTGGCTTGTCTAGTAATGTATAACTGCTTAAGCCATAATTACCGGCAGAAATAGTAATATGGCGAATATCAAAAGGCAATCCTGTTAATTTTCCTATAGAATTTGCAGAGCCTAATAAAAAACCCAAAACAATATTCCCTGCTAAGTTGCCTGTGTTTTTTTCAACAAAAGCGGCAAAAGTATTTAATCTTCTTTGGCCGAGCTTTTTACTTAAATATTTATGTTCTCTTATTCGTTTGGGGATTTGATGTGTAATGATTTTGTTCTCATAATAGCCCGTTATAAGTCCAGAAAGAAAAAGGAAAAAACCGGCAATGGCTGCGTAGATAATCATTAAACTTTCGAATGGATTATTATCTTCCATAGCCGTTATAGCATATTGTCTACTAAAAAAATACTCCCCTGTAAAATGAAAATAGCCATAAGCAAAAAGGAAAGATAAGGGAACAACGACAATAAGGTTCCCAATAATAGAAGCAAATTGACTCCTAAACATTCGTATAATAGTATCGGCAGCATCATTAACGTGTATTCCCCCTTTACCATTCCCAGACAATGCATTGGCAATATAGGAAGCAGTCATTGAAGGCTGTTTAGTTGCTAACGATGAATGAGTAAGATAAATCATAACAAATGCTGCTGCATAGTTTAAACCATATAAAAATGTAGCAGGAATGAGCGGCAGGCTCTTAAAATTACCAATATAGGCTTTTATTAATACAGCTATAACTATAATGAAACCACCTTTCATTGCTGCCCATACAGCGCTGAAATATTCTTTTTTTGTTACTGCAATATATTTTTTTCCAACCGATGAAGTGTGTTCGATAATTTGGTATGCCAGTAAATCAGTATTTTCTTTTATATGAGCTCTTACCCCTTTGCTCATGTTTTCGGCATACACCAGTTTTTTAAATAACTGCACACTATAGCTTAGCTGTTTTTCACTATCATCGTTCTTTGGATCCAGGAAATTTAAAAGCTGCTGAAGCCTTTGTATACTTTGAGTTATTCTCAATAATAAATATACCTGAGTAATAGATGTTCCTCTGCTTTTTTGACTCTTTCTAATCCGGTCGATACTATTTAAACACTGAGTAAGTAATACCCTTACCTGTTTTAAAGACTCACTTGCCTCTGTTTTTTGATCTTGCTGGTGAGCACTGAGAAAGGTGTGCATTTCAGAACTTAAAGCTAAAAAGTCACTATGATATTTTTCTACATGGGGCATTCTTGTAGAAATTTCGGGCTCCAGACCTAAAGAGGTTATTCGGTTTGTAAGAATATGTACCGAATTAATAATAGGCATATAGAATAAATCCGGCAGAATTAAATCCAGCGATTTCGGTAGCTCAATCAGTGAAAAGAGCTCTTGCCAAACTTTGTCATCAATACCGTTTACCCAATAATGATCATTTTTATTATGAAAAACTTCCTGTAGCAAATCAGTTAACTCAGATTTATCTATTGCAGGAGGTAAAATCTTAGCGTTAAATCTGCGTCTTAATTCTCCAAAAAAATCGGTATGAGGAGAAATCCCCAACTCCGAAAAAAGCCTTATCTGATTTTTAGATTTTAATAGCGAGATGATATATCGGGAAAAAGCGCTTTGATAAACAGGGTTCGATTTTAATAAATTGGTGAGCTCTAACAAGCGTTCTTTTGCCTTGTCGCCGTTTTTAAAGTCATAAGGTCTGATAATATTTATCAGTTCTATTAACTGTTCAGACGAAACAGACTTCTTAAATTCGACTAGCTGATCTAATATGTTATTAAAACGAGATATCATTTGGTTGTAATATAAGGATTGAATCTTTTATTTTTGACAAAATTTTAAAATCGTGGCCAAAAGAAAATTACAGAGATTTGCAGAAATAGGTACATTCAGGAACGTAGCACAGCTGGACGAAGGTAAACCCTACAAGGGTAAATGGAAACAAGAGTTCTTTAAAAATGAAAAACCTTTAATATTAGAATTAGCCTGTGGTAAAGGTGAATACAGCGTGAATTTGGGTAGAAAATATCCTGATAAAAACTTTTTAGGCATAGATTATAAAGGAAACAGAATTTGGGTTGGTGCAAAAATGGCATTGGATGAAGGATTAGAAAATGTTGGTTTTTTACGAATTCAGATTCAGAATATTTTAGATTATTTTGAAAAGGGTGAAGTAGACGAAATATGGATTACTTTTCCAGATCCTCAAGCGCAAAGCCCTTTGGAAAGAAAGCGATTAACAAATCCTGCTTTTTTAGAGAAATACAAAACCATATTGAAAGAACCGGGAATTATGCATTTGAAAACTGATAATGACGGATTTTTTGAATATACTTTAGAAAAGGTAGCAGAAGGTCAGTTTAATATTCAGGAACAATCTGCAGATATTTATAAAACACATCCAAACGACGAAATTCTCTCTATAAAAACACATTACGAGCGTATTTATTTGCAGAAAGGAAAAAATATCAATTACGTTAGGTTTACTTTTTCTTAAATTTAAACAATATTCAATTTCACATGAGCAAAAATACAACCAGATGTCCCTGGTGCGGAACAGACCCTTTATATACCGAATACCATGATAAAGAATGGGGAAAAGAAGTGCATGATGATAGAATATTGTTCGAATTTCTGCTTCTTGAAGCAGCACAGGCGGGTTTGAGTTGGATTACTATATTAAGAAAGAGAGAAAATTATAGACGCTTATTTGCAGATTTTGATGCTGATAAAGTAGCTGCGTTTACAGCAGAAGATATAGAAAGAATTCTGCAGGATCCGGGAATTATAAGAAATCGCTTGAAAGTTGTTTCGGCTGTAAGTAACGCCAGATTATTTCTACAGGTGCAAAAAGAATTCGGTTCCTTTGATAAATATCTGTACTCTTTTATGCCTGAAGGAAAGCCTATTATCAACCACAGAAGAAGCATGAGTGAGATTCCTGCCCGTACAGAAATTTCAGATGCTATAGCAAAAGACATGAAAAAGAGAGGCTTTAAATTCTTTGGAACTACCATCTGTTATGCGCATATGCAAGCAACGGGAATGGTTAATGATCATTTAGCAGACTGCGATTTTAAAAAATAATATCCATAAAGCTTTTTTGGCCTAAAATTTATTTAACAATTTGATATTTTAGGCGTTTAAAAAAAAGAAACTATGGAATGGATAGCAAATCCGGAAATTTGGATCTCTCTTTTGACTTTAACGGTATTAGAGATAGTCCTGGGAATAGATAATATTGTATTTATTTCAATCTTAGCAGGTAAACTGCCAATAGAGCAGCAAAAAAGAGCCAGAACTGTAGGATTGGCGCTGGCATTAATAACAAGGGTACTTTTATTACTGTCGTTGAAATGGATTATGTCGCTTACCGCTCCTTTATTTAATATCGGTGAATTTATTGGTGCCGATAGCGAAGTTTTGTTAGCGAAGCTTGCCATTTCGGGAAGAGACCTGATTCTTATTTTGGGAGGTATATTCTTAATTTACAAAAGCACATCAGAAATTCACGACAAATTGGAAGGGTCTGAGCATAATCAGGAAATTAAAAAAGTATATTCCTTTTCACAGGTTATTTTTCAGATATTACTTTTAGATATCGTTTTCTCTTTAGATTCTGTAATTACGGCTGTAGGTATGGCAGATAGACTTGGGGTCATGATAGCTGCTGTGATAATTGCTGTAATAGTCATGATGGCTTCTGCTGCAGCTATTTCCGATTTTGTTAACAGGCATCCGACTGTTAAGATGCTCGCCCTATCATTCCTTTTATTAATCGGAGTGTCACTTTTAGCCGAAGGTTTTGACCAGCACATACCAAAAGGTTATATTTATTTTGCTATGGCTTTCTCTGTTTTGGTAGAAGTATTAAATCTAAGGTCAAAAAAAGGAAAGGGCGAACCGGTTCAGCTGAAAAATCCGCAGGAGACAAAGTTGTAGCTTATAAAGTTAATTGACAAAAGGGATAGGTTATGAAGATGTTAAAAGCAAAGAAAGCAATATTATATATTTCCGTCTTTTTGATGGTAATTGGAATCTATTCCTTTAAAGCCGATTTGTTCCAGATTTCTAAAAACATAGACATTTTTGTTTCTGTTTACAAGGAGCTAAACATGAATTATGTCGATGATGTAGATCCATCCAAATTAATGAAAACGGGCATTGGAGCTATGTTAAATGAACTAGACCCTTATACCGAATTTGTTGCCGAATCTGAAATTGAAGATTACAAAATGAAGTACGTAAGTACTCAATATGGTGGTATTGGAGCCGGAATATTGCATAGAAATGGGAAAGTATATATCGCTGATGTTTTCGAAGGATATCCCGCACAGCTAAATGATATTAGAGCTGGTGACCAGCTTGTTTCTATAAATAATCAGGAACTCAAAGGAAAAAATAACGAAGAGGTTAGTCTTTTGCTTAAAGGAGCCAAGGATACTCCTGTTTCCATTAAGCTAATGCGTGGAGACAGGAGTATAGAAAAGCAAATTAAGAGAGCAGAAATTAAACAACCAAACGTAACTTATTCTGCCATGCTAGATAATCAGGTAGCATACATTAAACTAGATAAATTCCTGGAAAACTCTGCACAGGAAGTGAAAGAAGCTTTTTTGACCTTAAAGAAGAATAACCCGTCTGGTTTAATTTTGGATTTACGTTTTAACGGCGGGGGAATATTACAGGAAGCGGTTAAGATTGTTAATTTTTTTGTGGGAAAAGATGTTGAAGTTGTTTCGCAGATAGGCAGAGACCCAAGTAAAAAAATAACATACAAAACTTTTGCCAATCCGTTAGATACCGAAATTCCGTTAATAATTCTCATTAATGGGCGTTCTGCTTCAGCTTCCGAAATTGTAGCAGGATCTTTACAGGATTTAGACCGGGCTGTGGTGATTGGACAAAGGAGTTTTGGGAAAGGTCTGGTGCAGCAAACCTTCAACTTACCTTACAATACCTTGGTGAAAGTTACTGTAGCTAAATATTATACACCTTCCGGAAGATGTATCCAATCTTTGGATTATACACACCGTTTAGAAGATGGATCGGTAGAGAAAGTCGCCGACTCATTAATTACAGAATATAAAACTAAGGTAGGAAGATCTGTGTATGACGGAAGTGGAATCTATCCTGATTTTTTTGTGGATCCTTATAGGTATCATCAAATAACTCAAACTCTTCTAACGAAATATTTGTTTTTCGATTTTGCCAATCAGTACCGGAACGTCCATGCAGTTGCGGCAGAACCCAAAACATTTGCCTTGTCTGAAACAGATTACAATAGCTTCCTGAATTTTTTAAAAAATAAAGACGTTAGTTATCAAACACCTTCAGAATTGATGCTGAAAGATTTTGTGAAAGAAGCATCTGAGGATAAACGACTGGAAGACATAAAAGCAGAAATTAGTGTGCTTGAAGAAAAGTTGAAGAATATAAAAGCCAAAGATTTGACTACGTATAAGCCCGAAATTAAGCGTGTGCTCGAGGCTGAAATAATACAAAGATATTATTTTGAAAAAGGTCGAATAGTACAAGGCTTTCAGTACGATCAGGAACTTAAAAAAGCTTATGAAGTTTTGAAGGATAAAACTTTGTATGCATCTGTCTTAAGGGGAGAAGGAGGTTATAAAACAATAGGTAAGCCAGGCCCTGTTACAGCAAAGGCAGATTAGCTATCTAGTTGTCAGTTTCAGTTTTTGGTTTACCAAGACATTCAGTGATTTCGGGAAAGTTATCTGATAAGTCAAATCAGATGTGCCAAGGGATAACTCAAAACTGACAACTCGTGACAGATAACTCTTATAAATCCAAGAATATCGATTGTATTTAGAGCAACATTATTTATATTTGCGCAGTTCCCTTAAAATAAGTTTAAGACATAGAAATGAGAGTAATACAATTCAGAGAAGCGCTTCGTGAAGCAATGAACGAAGAAATGCGTAAAGACGACAAGATCTTCTTAATGGGTGAAGAAGTAGCTGAATATAATGGTGCTTATAAAGTAAGTCAAGGAATGCTTGACGAATTTGGTCCCAAAAGGATTATTGACACGCCAATCGCAGAGTTAGGCTTCGCTGGTATTGCTGTTGGTGCTGCAATGAATGGGTTACGCCCAATTGTAGAATTTATGACATTTAACTTCTCTTTAGTTGCTATTGATCAGATTATAAATGGTGCAGCTAAAATGTTATCTATGTCAGGCGGGCAATTTTCTGTTCCGGCAGTTTTTCGTGGACCAACTGGTAATGCGGGGCAATTGGGAGCACAACACTCTCAAAATTTTGAAAACTGGTATGCCAACTGCCCGGGATTGAAAGTGGTAGTTCCTTCAAACCCTTACGATGCAAAAGGTCTTTTAAAATCTTCAATAATTGATCCGGATCCGGTAATTTTTATGGAATCCGAATTAATGTACGGAGATAAGGCTGAAGTTCCTGAAGAAGAATACTATATTGAACTAGGAAAAGCCAAAGTTGTTCAGGAAGGTAAAGACGTAACCATTGTATCTTTTGGTAAAATGATGTCGAGAGCAGTACAACCAGCGGTAGAAGCTTTGGAAAAAGAAGGAATTAGTGTAGAGCTTATTGATTTAAGAACTGTAAGACCTATAGATTTTGCAACCATCTTAACTTCTGTTAAGAAAACAAATAGACTGGTAGTGGTAGAAGAAGCGTGGCCATTGGCTTCTATTTCTTCTGAAATTGCTTTCCATGTGCAAAAAAATGCATTTGATTATTTAGATGCTCCGGTATTAAGGGTAACCTGCGCAGATGTACCTCTTCCTTATGCTCCAACTTTAATAGCAGCAAGCTTACCTAATGCAGAACGTATTGTTAAAGCGGTTAAAGAAGTAATGTACGTTAACAAATAAATACGATTATTTATATAATACAGAAAAGGTTTGGGAGTTTCTCAAACCTTTTTTTATTATGTGCCTTTCTGTTATGAAATGGATGATTCATAAGTTAAATTATGATATTATAGTGCCCAATTTATTGTAGCCAGTAATACACAAAGTCTTCTCAAAGAAGTCCTTTTTTTACTCCTGCTAAAACACTTACCAGGGAGAGTGATTGTAATCACTTACTTTATAATAATCTGTTTTATTTTGTAGGTCATTCCATGTACAAGAAGTCTCTGCGCCGGATTCAATAATAAAAAGCAATACTTGTGTGGCTTAATCAAAAGAATTTGGATTTGTGTTTATAAACTAAGTTCTTAAAAATGTTTAAGCTCCAAACGGGGAGAATGGAGCCTAAACTAACCAATTATAAACCGCTACAAAGATAAGGTTTTGAAGCTTGTGATTACAGTGCTTATGGTAACATATCTATTACAAATAAAGTTCAATTTGGGGAGTATAATTGATCCATAAAAAAGGCGGAGTAGGTAAAACCTATCCGCCTTGTAATAAGGAAATATTATCCGATTATTGTTTTATCGGGAATGTAAATCTAAATTGTCCGCCATCTGGTCCAATGCCCTGGAACGATAGCATGTTGCCTTTTGTAGAAGATAGAGCAGCATTTACCTGATCTACATTATTTACGCTCCTACCGTTAATGCTGGTGATAATTGTGCCTTTTGGAACTTCATACATATCAAACAACTTTCCTGCTGCAACTGAAGTAACTTCAACGCCAGAAGAAATACCAAATTTCTTTTTAGTAGCGTCTTTAATTGGAGCAAATGTCGCACCCAGACTGTTTAATATTTCGGAAGCTTCCGCAGAAGAAGTACCGTCAGCACCTTTTGTTTCAGATGCGCCTTTCAGAGTTAAAGTAAAGTTCTTTAGATTGCCATCTCTCAGAACAGTCAGTTCAGCTTTATCTCCTGGCCTCATTCTTCCAATTCTTTCTTGTAATTCTGCAGATGTCAGCGCATCGCGGCCATTCAGTTTTTTAATAATGTCGCCTTTTTTAATACCTGCAGCTGCTGCAGCACCGCCATCAACAGTAGAGCTTACATATAACCCGTTAATCTCTTTAACATTCAGTTGTTTCGCCAGATCTGAGTTTAGTTCCTGGAAGGTCACACCAATGTACCCTCTTTTCACTTCTCCAAACTTGATGAAATCATCCATAACCTTTTTAGCGAGATTTACTGGAATAGCAAAACCATAACCTTCGTAAACACCCGACTGAGAGGCAATGGCGGAGTTGATACCTATTAATTCACCATTGGCATTTACCAATGCACCACCGCTATTTCCTCTATTGATTACTGCATCTGTTTGGATAAACGACTCAATTGATGAGGTTGCTGGCGGATTTTCAGGGTCATAATTGTTAGGATCTATATTGTCCTGAGCCAAAATTCCGATCTGACGAGATTTAGCACTAACAATACCGGCAGTAACTGTAGATTCTAACGTTAAAGGATATCCCACAGCTAATACCCATTCACCTACTCTTACATCGTCTGAATTTCCCAGCTTCACAATAGGAAGGTTATTCGCTTCTACTTTAATTAGTGCAAGATCGGTCATTTTATCTTTACCGATTACCTTTGCAGATAATACTCTTTTATCTGTAAGAATTACTTCGATCTTGTCAGCGTTGTCAACAACATGATTATTAGTCATAATATACCCATCATCTGTCACAATAACTCCAGATCCTTTTCCCATAGAAGGAGTGTTAGATTGAGGTCTCATTCTTCTACCAAAGAAATCCTCAAACATATCGCCGAATGGATCACTTCCCTGGCGCGACGAAGAAGCACTTCTGTTATAAGTGGTTCTCACGTGTACAACGCCCGGAGAAACAGCTGCAGCTGCAGCAGTAAAGTCTAAAGCACCGGCGGAAGAGATAATTTTAGAAGGATTGTTTGCAAAATAAACCTTCTGTCTCTCATCCAGGCTTAAATTGCCTAGAGATTTATCCTCAAATAATTTGTAAGCACCTATTGCTACTGCTCCACCAATAAAGGCAGTAAGCAACGTAAGGCCAATTGTCTTCATATTCTTCATTGATTATCTTATTAATATTTCAGTAACTTTAATTGTATAAATTCAAAAATAATACCATTAAGACGTTATTAGCAAGTATATGTTGCTAATTGCATAGTTAAAAAATGTTAATTATTAAATTCAGAATTAAGTATTTAAATCTTCTGCTGGTTTGCAGTCACCAATTATATTCCCGAATTTTGTATTACAAGATATGAATTTAAAATTTTATAAATATCAGGGTGCTGGAAACGATTTTGTCATCGTTGATAACCGAGAGGGGGCTATTAATCATCAACAGCCTTCTTTAATTGCAAATATATGTGATAGGAGATTTGGCATCGGAGGCGATGGAATGATGTTTTTGCAGTCTAAAGAAGGATATGATTTTGAGATGGTTTATTATAACTCAGATGGTCAGCCAAGCAGTATGTGTGGTAATGGAGGTAGATGTATCGTTGCATTTGCTCATCATATAGGTGTTATTGAAAATGAAACGAACTTTTTGGCAGTAGACGGGCCACATTATGCCAAAATTTCAGATTCGGGCGACTGGGTAAGTTTACAGATGATTGATGTAAATGTGGTTAATAAAGATGGCGAGGACTATGTGTTAAATACCGGGTCTCCTCATTATGTTAGATTTACCGAGCGATTGGAAGACACGAACATGTTTGAAGAGGGAAAGAAGATAAGGTATAATGATGTTTATAAAGCGGAAGGTATAAACGTAAATTTTGTAGAAGATAAAGGCGATCATTTGTTTGTAAGAACCTATGAAAGAGGAGTGGAAGACGAAACTTATGCCTGTGGTACCGGTGTTACTGCAGTTGCTTTAGCTATGGCTAAACGGCAACATACAATTGGAGATATATCAACTCCTGTTAAAGTATTAGGCGGTAATTTGAATATCAGGTTTAATTATGATGGCGAAAAATATACCCGTGTTTTTCTAGAAGGCCCGGCTAAAAAGGTTTTTGAAGGAGAGATTAATGTTGGCTGATATCTTTCAGGTCTGAACCTACTAAATTAACAGAAGTTTTAATCAGGTCGTCGAGTTCATTGCCGCAGATTTCAAGTAAATTCAGATATTCCCTAATTTCTGCCTCAGATCTCGCAAGATGCATAAGTTCTATAAGTCCCAGAATTGAGGCTAAAGGCTTTCTAACTTGATGAGAATTGATCCAGGCCGCTTTTGAGAGTAAATTTCTTTGCTCATTTATTCTGGCGTCCTTTTGCTTGCGATCTGTAATCTCATTCTCGATAGCAATATAGCCTGCATGACATCCTTTTTCGTCGAAAATTGGACTTCCATCTATTTGAAGCCAAAAATGTCTGCCGTATTTCGAAAAGTTTTCTATTTCCACAGAGAAATCCTCTACCTTTTCCACTGCTTTTTGTATCATGTTAAGGTTCTCTAGACTGCTCTCGGGTATATTTATAAATTCCCAGGGCCTTTTGCCAATAATTTCCTCTCTTGAATATTCTGTAGTTTCATAGAAAGCAGTGTTGGCCCATTCTATTTCTCCATGTTGATTAGTAATGATAATAAGATTTTTGATCCTGTTGATAATTTCGTCAAGTCGCTTGTTTTCCATATTGGCTTTTGTGAGCTCGTTAATATCCTGGATAAAGCCTTCCAAAAATTTACATTCTTCCGAAAAAGAAGCAGGAATAAAAGCTTCAAACCTAATAAAAGACCAATCATCGTGATTTTTTATTCGCACAGTACATTCCTTAGAGTGCTTAAAGTGTTTAAATCCAGCTATAAAATCGGAGATTTCTTGAATGTCATCTGGATGAACAAAACTGAAAAGTTGTTTAAGATTTAGTAGTCGCTCTGCAACTACTGGTAATTTAGTCAACTCAAAAAATTCCGGATCAAAGTCAAAAACATTCTTTTCTAAATCATAAGTCCATCCTGCAATTTTTGCTATTTTTTGTGTATTACTTAATTTTTGTTGGTTTAGCTGTAAACGGGAAATATTAGTTTGGAGATCTTCGTTAGTTTGTTGCAGAATAAACTGTTGTTTCTCGAGTTCTTTTTCGTAAAGTTCTTTCTGCGAAACATCCAAAGCCAACACAAGTTTAGCCGGCTTTTTGTCAAATACAATATTATGAGAAATAATGTTTGCACTTATTATGGTGCCATTTTTTAGGATGTGTCTCCAAATTCCAGATTCCGATTTCTTTAATTCTTTTTTTTGAATATAATCTCTTAATCTACGGGCCTCGTCTACAGGTCTGATATCCAGGATAGACATAGATAAAAACTCTTCTGCAGAATATCCGTATTTTGTAATAGCTGCCTGATTAGCTTCTAAAAACTTTAATGTTTTCAGATCATACACCCACATAGGATTTGGGTTGTTTTTAAACATATCTTTATACTGTTCTTCCGATCTTTGCAGGTTTTTATAGTAGCGATCAATAATTTTATACAGGAAAAAAGCAGTCAATATAATAAAGCCCAGTCCTTTGTATATTTCTAGCCAATGTCTTTGCGAAGGACTACTAAAAGACAGGTTGTCTATCAGAGTTCCACTAAAAAATATCCAACTTATGCTGATTAGAAGGTAAGAAAGCGTTATTTTCTTCGATCCATTTTCCATGGCTAGATGTTTAGTAGAGGTTAGATATCAATAATTATAAGTATTTAATGTGTTTGAATAATATTCCAATAATAGATGGTGTGTTTTTTTAAAAAACAGTTTTAAATTACCTTTGAATATAAATAAAAAACCATCTTGTATCAAGATGGTTTTTTATTAGCATTTATTTTTTACTGATCTGATTAGTCTATAATATTAACTTTAATCATGTTGGTCTTTCCTTTTTTCTGAATAGGAATAGAAGCGGTATTAATAACTACATCACCAGATTCAATCAGCTTTTCTGCTTTAAGAATATTGTTTACTTCGCTAATTGTTTTATCTGTGCTGTCAAACTTATCGTAAAAGAAACCTCTAACTCCCCATAATAAACTTAAAGTATTTAACAGGTTTCTGTTTGAAGTAAAGATATAGGTATTGGCTTTAGGTCTTTGACTAGATATCTGGAATGCAGTGTAACCAGAAGAAGTCATTGCGATAATACCAGAAGCCTTTGTTTTATCAGCAAGAAAAACCGCCGAGCTACAAACAGCATCAGCCATATATGTTGGGCAGTTTTCGTCTAATTCTTTTGTTTTATAATAAGGGTAAGAAGTGTTTTCTACGTGGGTGATAATATTGCTCATTGTCTCGATAACGATTTGAGGGAATTCACCTACAGATGTCTCGCCACTTAGCATCACTGCGTCAGCTCCATCTAAAACGGAGTTTGCAACATCGTTTACTTCCGCTCTGGTAGGGCGTGGCGTTGTAATCATGCTTTCTAGCATTTGAGTAGCAACAATAACTGGTTTTGAAGCCTTATTACATTTTTTGATAATCATTTTTTGTAATACAGGTACTTCCTGCATCGGACATTCAACTCCTAAATCTCCACGGGCAACCATTACGCCGTCAGTAACTGCAATGATAGCATCTATATTGTCAATAGCTTCAGGCTTTTCTATTTTCGCAATTACGCGAGAAGTTTTTCCGCTGCGACTGATAATTCTCTTTAAATCTATGATGTCTTCAGATTTTCTGACAAAAGACAAACCTATCCATTCTACATCGTTTGCTAAAGCAAAATCCAGGTTAACTAAATCTTCTTCAGTTAAAGAAGGAATCGACACTTTTGTGTTTGGAAGATTAACACCTTTTCTACTTGTTAAGATACCACCATGCACAACTTCACAGATTACAGTGTCTTTTCTATTTGTTTCCACAACACGCATTTGAAGTTTGCCATCATCTAATAAGATAATTTCTCCTGCTTTTACATCTTGGGGGAATGCCGGGTAAGTAATATAAATCTGATTGTCGTCTCCAATGCATTCGTTTGTGGTAATCTTAATCTGTGTACCATTGATCAGATTTATTCCGCCATCTTTTACCAGTCCTATTCGTATTTTAGGACCTTGAAGATCTGCAAGAATACCAACATTAGTTTTGTATTTGTTATTGATTTCACGAATGATATCGATAACTTTTTGGTGGTCTTCTTGCTTGCCATGTGAAAAGTTTAAACGGCAAACGTCTACACCAGACTTAATTAATGATAATAAAACGTCTTTATTAGATGTAGCGGGACCTAAAGTTGCTACAATTTTGGTTCTTTTTTGAGGAATTTTCATTCGAATTTTCGTATTTTAAATAGAGGTCGAAATAAATATCTGTTTCTAAAAAGATTAAAAATAAATATTCTTTCTGAATTACTCTTTGTTTGTATCAATTTAAACTGCTCAGAAATTGAAGCTCAAAAGTAGTGTATTTTTTACACGAACTCAAGTGTTAAATGTTAAAAAATCAGATTTTCTTTTGATTTCAGTTTCGTAGGGTCGAGCTCAACTATTGCTTGTACATCCGGTATGTCTCTTGCCCGATGAATAAAATAGTCCAGATCCTCATCATCTATGAAATCTTTAATAATTACAAAGTAATCCGAGCCTTTAAGCTCCGGAATCAGGTAGCCATCAGGACTTTTATTCGCGATCAAATAGTAAAAAGGAGTAACTTCTTCTACATAATAGAGGTATCTTGAGTAAAATTTTGGTGATTGCCCAATGAAAGTAATTTCATGATCTTCAATCTTTGTGAAGTCAAAACCCAGCACCTTATTAAGATAATGGCATAATCTGTAATCTCTTAATTGTGAGGTTATTGAGAGTAAAATAAAATCAAAATCAAGTTCCAGCTTTAAAAATTTCTTATTCAAGATAATAAAGATTAAATTCGTACATTAAACTTTTTGAGTTGTTTTCTGTTGTTTTCAAAATTAGGGAAAAACAAAAAGGTTTGATATTTGATAGAATTTATTTTTCTTTGCACAGAATTAATTAACCATAAAAATTAAAGTATTATGTCTGATATCGCTTCAAGAGTAAAAGCAATCATCGTTGAAAAATTAGGTGTTGACGAAAATGAGGTTACACCAGAGGCATCTTTCACCAACGATCTTGGTGCTGACTCATTAGACACCGTTGAGTTAATCATGGAGTTTGAAAAAGAATTCAACGTGGCTATTCCAGACGATCAGGCTGAAACTATCAGCACTGTAGGTCAAGCTATCTCTTATTTAGAAAAAAACGTAAAGTAATTAACTCTTAACCGAATAGATGGAGCTTAAAAGAGTTGTAGTAACAGGACTAGGTGCGCTTACCCCAATTGGTAATACCGTTGATGAATATTGGAACGGTTTAATCAATGGAGTAAGCGGCGCTGCTCCTATTACTCGTTTTGACACAGAAAAGTTCAAAACAAAATTTGCCTGCGAAGTAAAGAATTTTGTTGTTGAAAATTTTCTCGACAAAAAGGAAGCCCGCAAATTAGATCCATTTGTGCATTACGCCTTAGTAAGTACAGACGAGGCGGTTAAAGATGCTGGTTTAGACTTTGAGCGCCTGAATACTAATCGTATTGGGGTAATATGGGGAGCCGGTATTGGTGGTCTGAAAACGTTTCTGGATGAAGTTTCAAACTTTGCCAAAGGCGACGGAACACCGAGATACAACCCTTTCTTTATTCCGAAAATGATTGTAGATATAGCCGCGGGGCATATCTCTATGAGATATGGCTTAAGAGGGCCTAACTATGCATGTGTTTCTGCATGTGCTTCTTCTACAAATGCTTTGATTGATGCTTTCAATTATATCCGTTTAGGAAAAGCAGATATGATTGTTTCAGGTGGATCGGAAGCTATTATCAACGAAGCTGGAATAGGCGGATTTAATGCGATGCATGCACTTTCTACAAGAAATGACGACCCAGCGACTGCTTCCCGCCCGTTCGATAAGGACAGGGATGGTTTCGTAGCAGGAGAAGGGGCAGGAACAATTATTCTTGAAGAGCTGGAGCATGCGAAAGCAAGAGGTGCCAAAATTTATGCTGAGATTGTTGGTGGCGGAATGAGCGCTGATGCTTATCATATCACTTCTACTCATCCGGAAGGTTTGGGGGCGAAGCTGGTTATGCAAGCTGCTTTGGATGATGCTGGATTAAAAACGGGAGATGTAGATTACATAAATGTTCATGGAACTTCTACACCTGTTGGAGATATTAGTGAGGCTAAAGCAATAGCAGATTTGTTTGGCGAAGATGCTTATCGCTTGAATATAAGTTCAACAAAATCTATGACTGGCCATTTATTGGGAGCTGCAGGTGCTGTTGAATCTATCGCTGCGATTTTGGCAATTAGAAATGGAATAATTCCTCCTACGATCAATCATTTTACTGATGATCCTGAATTTGATCCTAATCTGAATTTTACATTCAATAAAGCTCAGGAAAGAGAAGTAAATGTTGCTTTGAGCAATACTTTTGGCTTTGGTGGACACAACGCGTCAGTGATTTTCAAAAAGTATGAGGATTAAGAGTAGTTGTTGCGAGCATAGCGTCTTATAGTATTTTGTAAAACGTTTTACTGCATGGCTATTTCAAAGATCTATAAATTATATCTTTCTCCTGATCGTAATTACGTTAAGGCTTTAAAAAATTTAATAGGATTTGTGCCTGGAAACCTTTCTTTATATAGAATGGCTTTCAGGCATAAGTCTATTGCAGCAGGTATAAAGAAAGGTGTAAAAAATAGTAACGAAAGGCTGGAATTTTTGGGCGACGCCGTACTGGGAGCTGTTGTGGCTGAAGTGCTATTTAAAATGTATCCTTATAAAGACGAGGGTTTCTTAACAGAAATGCGCTCTAAAATTGTAAGCCGGGCTAACCTAAATCAACTCGGTAAAAAGTTAGGTTTCAATAAACTAATAGAATTCGATCCTTCCACAGTTAATATTTCCTCTAAACAGAGTTCATTGTTAGGCGATGCCTTCGAAGCTTTGATAGGAGCAGTTTATCTAGATAAGGGTTATAGTTTTACCAAAGACTTTTTGATCAATAGAATCCTGGCCCCCCACGTAGATATCCATACTTTAGAAGTTACAGAAACGAATTTTAAAAGCAGGCTTATCGAGTGGTGTCAGCGGCGTTCCAAAGAGATTTTCTTTAACCTAATACCTAATCAGGAAGGAGAAAGCGATAAACTATTTACCATTCAGATTGTCATAGATGGTGAACTAATGGCTACCGGAATTGACTACAATAAAAAAAATGCTGAGAAATTAGCTGCTGAAAAAACCTGCGAAATGCTGGGAGTCTAGTTTTTAGTATAAAAGGTATGCTGAATCTGATTTTAAGCTCTAAATTCATTTAAACTTCGCTATTAAAACTCTACTTGATCTCTTCCAAACTATCCCTGTCACTTTTCTTTTTCACAAACTTTTTATAAGAATCCTGTATATAGCGAATATTGTCGTATTGGTTCCATTTTGCTACTACTTCGGGACTTGGCCGGTAGTAGTACATAAATTCCGCGACGTTTTCTTCTTTTATTGTAGTGTGCTCCAGTATAAGGCGTTTATTGAATTTAACATCAACGGCAGTTTGTGCATTTTCTCTGGAAATATAATTGCTGAATCGTTTGGCGTTAGCAGCGTCTTTACTAACCAATTCGTGAATAGCAGACAAGGGATGGAAAATAGAGAATAGAAGTGGCGGGCTTCCGTTAAAATAAATACCTTTTGCCCTGTAATCATCCAGAACCTCTTTCTGCTCGGCAGCTTTACTTTTTTCTTTTACAGTAACTTCATTTAAGGTAATACCTTGGTTTAGATAAATGACCATATTCTGCTTGGTGGATATGAGTTTCGCTGCATCCTGAAAACCTTCTTTTTTGAAGAAAAGCGAATCTCCTACCATAACTTCAATGGAAAAAGTTCCCCACTGGTCTGATGTTGCCGATCTGCCATTTCTTTGGTTTTCTATCTTAACATCTCCTACTCTTTGTTTACTTTGATTGAAAATAATACCTTTTACCTCAAAAGTTTCCTGAGCAAAAACTAGCGATGTTATAGCTAGCAGAATGGAAAATAGAAATAACTTTTTCATCGGTTTGGGGATCAATTCTAAACTAAATTAGTCTATATCTTGCATAAGTTATAAAATTTAGGATGTTTTAACATTTTGAGATATTAGAAACAAAAATGAGAGAGGCTTAACGCCTTATCTAATCTTCGTACTTGCTGCCAAATACTTGCTACTTATTTTTATCTTTGCAAATGATTAAATCAATGACAGGCTACGGAGTAGCGTCTAAAGATATAACAGGCGGCAAATATACCGTAGAAATCAAGTCTCTGAACAGTAAATTTCTGGAACTTAATCTAAAGCTCCCTAAGGCATATTCTGAAAAGGAATTTTTTTTGCGCAACGAATGCAACAGATTGATAGAACGCGGGAAGGCTACAGTGTCTATCATCAGTGAAAATAATAATGTTGCAGCAAAGGCAGGTGCCATTAATCATGAATTACTGAAATTCTATTATAATGAATTGAAGCAGACGGCGGCAGAATTGGGAGAAGCTACAACGAACCTTATGAATCTGACTCTTACTTTGCCTGAAGTTATTAAGTTTGATGAGTCATCAATTTCGGAGGAAGAATGGAAAACTGTTTTGGACATATTTTATCAGGCTATCCAAAATTTCCAAAATTTCAGAGAAACAGAAGGAAAATCGCTTGAAAAAGATTTAGTCTTGCGCATTCAGAATATACTTAATTTTCTGACTGAAGTTGAAGTTCATGAACCTAACAGGGTTCCGGTTTTCAGAGAAAGATTAAACAATTATCTTAGCGAAGCGGTAGGAAAAGAAGTGGTAGATTATAACAGACTGGAGCAAGAATTAATATATTTTGTAGATAAGTTTGATATTACGGAAGAGAAAGTTCGTTTAAGAACGCATTGTAATTATTTTATTCAAACTTTGGCAGAGAAGGACGCTAATGGTAAGAAGCTAGGTTTCATTTCCCAAGAAATTGGACGAGAAATAAATACCATGGGTTCCAAAGCAAACGATGCCAATATCCAGAAGCTGGTGGTTGGAATGAAAGAAGAGTTAGAGAAAATTAAAGAACAGCTGTTGAATGTATTGTAGAGTTTAAAGTTTAGGGAAGGTTTAAAGTAAGACACCTTCAACTTTCAACTTTCAACTTTTAAAAAATGAAACAAGGTAAATTAATCATATTTTCTGCGCCGTCGGGAGCCGGTAAAACCACTATAGTACATCATCTATTAAATAAATTCCCAGATAAAATAGCTTTTTCAATATCTGCGACAACCAGAAGTGCAAGAGGGCAGGAAGTAGATGGAAAAGATTATTATTTCATCAGCAACGAGGACTTCTTGCATAAAGTGGCAAAACATGAGTTTGTTGAGTTTGAAGAAGTTTATTCCGGAACCTTCTATGGAACTTTAAAAAACGAAATCCAAAGAATCTGGGATGAAGGCAAACACGTTATTTTTGATATTGATGTAGAAGGAGGTTTACGTCTGAAAAAAAAATATGGAGAACAAGCGTTGGCTATATTTGTTCAGCCACCTTCTTTAGAGGTATTAAAGCAGCGTTTGGCGGCGAGGGGAACAGATTCGGAAGAGAAATTAAAAGAACGTTTTGCAAAGGCAGAAAAAGAGCTGGCTTATGCTCCAAAATTTGATGTTCAATTGAAGAATTTTGAGCTGGAAACGGCATGTAAAGAAGCGGAAGATTTGTTGTTGAATTTTATTGGATAAAGGTCGGAAGACCGATGTCCGAAGTCTGGATGTCGCTAGACAATAGTCCTTGGTAACGCTAAAAAAGTAAGAAAGAGAATAAAAGCACTGCTCAATCTCCCCTCTCCTTCGGAGAGGGGCTGGGGGTGAGGCAACTAATAAACTAAATAATGAAAATAGGTTTGTTTTTCGGTTCCTTTAATCCTATACACGTCGGGCATTTAATTATTGCTAATTATATGGCCAATCATACAGAATTGGATAAAGTTTGGTTGGTTGTATCCCCACATAATCCATTGAAAGAATTAAGAGACCTTATTCATGTTTATGATAGACTGGAAATGGCTAAATTGGCTATAGAAAAAGCTGAAAATATTCAGGTAAGTGATGTTGAATTGCGTTTGCCACAACCTTCTTATACCATTGATACGCTTACTTATTTAAAAGATATTTATCCCGAGCATCAATTTGTCCTGATAATGGGTAGCGATAATTTGAAGACATTGAATAAGTGGAAAAATTATGAACTCATTTTAAGAGATTATCAGATTTATGTTTATCCCCGTCCTGGTTATGATGGTGGAGAGCTGGAGTCTCATCCGTCGGTAACAATAACAAATACGCCTTTGATGGAACTTTCTTCTACCTTTATCAGGAAATCTGTACATGAAAAGAAAGATGTCAGGTTTTTTATTCCGGATAAAGTTTTTGATTTTATAGATAGTAAAGGTCTATATAGCTAATAGCATACGATTATGAGTGAGAAAACGATGTTTAAACTGCAATTGCCTACCGATCCTTTTTGGGTGAAAAATGTAGTAGAAAGCAATATTGAAGAGCTTTTAACAGATCATGCTTTTTGCGAACAAAAGGCAGCTTCTAATGCCATTACATTGATTGTTCAGAATCCGGAGCTTTCAGATCTGGTTCAGGAAATGGCCGAATTGGTAAAAGAAGAAATGGATCATTTTAAGAGAGTTCATGATATTATTTTGCAACGCGGCTACACTTTGGGAAGAGAGCGTAAAGACGATTATGTGAACGAACTGATTAAATTTCTTAAGAAAGGTGGCGGACAGGCGAAGAAAACGGAAAGTTTAGTCGACAGGCTTTTGTTTGCTGCTATGATAGAAGCCAGAAGCTGCGAACGCTTTAAGGTACTTTCAGATAATGTTGAGGACCAGGAACTTTCTGAGTTTTATCATGAGCTTATGATTTCCGAGGCAAACCATTATACACTTTTTATTAGTTTAGCCAGAAAATATGGAGAAGGAGTAGATGTAGACCAACGCTGGAAAGAGTGGCTGGATTATGAAGGGAAAGTTATACAGAATTACGGTAAGAAAGAAACCATTCACGGATAGTTTTCAATAATATTAGAGCCAATAAGCTTCTGGTTTATTGGCTTTCCTTTTGTTTGTAATTGTAAGAAGTTAGACAGATAATTGTCTAATACTTCTAAATCCAGGTGATCTAAAATCAAACCAATATACCTGTCGGGCCTCACGACAATCAGCTTCTTTTCGCCTTCAATAATTTTAAAGAAATTGAAAATATGCTCATTCTTTTCTGAATCTGGTAAGTAAAATAATCTCAGTGGGAAATTAGATTTTAACCATTTGGCAACATTAAAAAGGTTTTGTTGCGATATAGATCCTAATATTATCAAATGTATTTCGCCAAATTTACACCAATTATAGAAGTTGGTTTCTTGTTTTAACCGTTCGTCAAAGACGCTAAGATTGGGAAGCAAATCTCCAGCTTCTATGTTCCGTTGCTGACTTAAATGAAGGCTTATTTTACTCTCTTTCAGATTAAATCTGATGTCTTTTTTTCCAAAGATATTCTTGAAAATTTTAAGAGTAGGTTTTTCCTTACAATGTTCACGTAAAAGTCGTTCTTCAATATTATGATTTATAAAGATACTTCTGCTGATATATCCGTTTAAAACACCTTCCAATTTCCAGGCTAAAAGAGCAATGTTTCTTATGGTAATGCTGATGTCTTTGTTTATCTCCAATTCTTCAGCATCAATAAATTTATCAGTTTGATGATAGGCAATATTATTATGTAAATCTTTCAGTTTAATGCTCCCTGAGCCTTCGCTCTTCATTACAGTTATACCCCAGCTAACAGTACACATATTTTTCAAGAGTATCTCTTTTGCCTGCTTGAAAATATCAACCAATTTAGCTTTTGATGTAACGTTAATCCCTATAATATTCAAAAAACTACTAGCATAATCATCAAAAGTCAGTTCCTCTTCTTCGTTAATTAATCGGGTATTCTCATCAATAAGAAGTACATTCACTCCAAGCTGAGCCAGATAGCTACTTAATACTAAAGAAGCCACATTTACTTTACGGATTAGTATGGAGGAAGTTGAAGAGATGCTCATTTTTTTCTGTAAAACAGGAATATAGTCGGTTTTTTATGCAGATCTGGTTTGTTTAATGCCCAATCAGAAACGCTTTTTGTTGCAACATATTCGCTTTCTGCCGTTAAATTACAGGCAATGCATAATAAGGTATCTTTTTTACAACTTCTTAAAAGTTCGTCCAAAAGTTGATTGTTCCTGAAAGGGGTCTCTATAAATATCTGAGTTTGATTTAAGCGTTCAGACAAAGATTCTAAATCTTTTATTTTCTTAGCTCTTCCGTTTTTATCAATAGGCAAGTATCCATTAAAGGCAAAACTTTGACCATTAAACCCAGAACCCATTAAAGCCAGTATAATAGAACTAGGTCCAACTAAAGGAACAACTTTTATAGCTCTTTTATGGGCTTCGGCAATGATATCAGCTCCGGGATCAGCTATCCCCGGGCATCCGGCTTCACTCATCAGGCCAACATCTTTTCCGGATTCTAAACCTTTAAAAAACTTGTTGAGTCCCTGATTTCGCTGGTGTTTACCATAATCATGAATAATCAAATCCTTTTGTGGGGTTTTAAGTCCGGCTTCTTTCAGGCACCTTCGGGCAGTTTTCTCATTTTCTACTATATATTCTCCAATAGAATTTATGGTTTCAATAAGGTAAGGAGTTAATGATTTGTTTACGGCATTTTCTGCCATTACCACAGGGATGAGGTATAATGTTCCTTTATCCATTTTACAAATAACGACATTACAATTTTCCTGCCCAACAAAAAATATTCAATTTTCTGATGTTACCTTTTGTGTTTTTTCCTGTCTATATATTAAACCCGCTTAGAAACGGTGTTTAGAACGGTTAAATAGTATTAAAAATTTAAAATTAGGGTGAAAATAGTTGATGAATAAGCTTAAGTTTTGGTAATTATGTTGTTACAGATTATGCCAAAAAAATAGCGAAAGCGTTTAACTAAAACTCCAAACGAAAGGGGATTTTAAGATGTCAACTTTAAGAAAAATGATTTTAGGCTTAGGATTCATGGTTGCTTTCTTCGCCTTTGCCAACAGCACCGCAAAAGCTCAGGGACGTAATGTTTCATTGCAGGTATTTTATGATGAGCTTTCTTACCATGGAGATTGGATAGATAACGCGGAATATGGCTACGTGTGGAGACCTAACGTTGGCTCGGATTTTCGGCCATATTATACCAATGGGCGTTGGGTAATGACGCAGTACGGAAATACCTGGGTATCTGATTTTGAATGGGGTTGGGCTCCTTTTCATTACGGTCGATGGTATTATGATAATTATGATGGCTGGCTCTGGATTCCAGATACCGAATGGGGACCAGCATGGGTAGATTGGAGAACAGGTGGAGGTTATTATGGCTGGGCACCTATGGGACCAAGAATTACAGTAAGCATTAATATTGGTCCAAGATATTATCCGGATTTTTACTGGGTGTTTATTCCACAACGTTATATTTATTATAATAACTATGGAAGATATTGGAATCCGGGAAGAAATGTTACTATCATCAGGAATACAACTATCATCAATAATGTATATGTAAATAATAATGTGAGATATGTTAGTGGGCCTTCTACAAGAGATGTGAGGCGAGCTACAGGAAGTAACGTACGAGTTCACAGGGTAGAGAGCGCTTCCAGACCTGGTTCTGCAAGAGTAGATAGAAACTCGGTAAGTGTATATCGTCCACAGATAGATCGTGGAAGAGACGCTACACCCAACAGAGTATCTTCATCAAATAATGGCCGCCCTTCCCGAACCGAAGGTGGAAATGCCAGAGATAACAGAAATAACGGCAATAACAGACCTCAGGCAATTGATGGTAGAAGTGATAGGGGGAACAGTAGTCCAGGCGTTTCAACAAGGCCATCCAGAATAGAAAGAGATAATGGTAATGTGCCATCTCGTGGTTCTAATGTGGGTAGAAGCACTACTCCGGACAGGTCATCGCGAACTGAAAGTCCTCAAAGAGAAAATGGATCCAGAGACGGAATGCCATCCAGAACAGAAAGACCTCAACAACAAAGAGTAGAGAGACCTGGCAGGATAGAAAACAGACCTTCTGCAGAGAGGAGTGAATCTGTTAGACAAAGTGCGCCACAAAGGCAAGAAAGGGTTCAGCAATCTGCGCCTCAGCGCACAGAACGCCCGTCTACACCTGGTGTGCAAAGGAGTGAAGGAAGAAGCTCTTCTCCAGGTATGGACAGAGGAAGCTCACGATCTTCTTCTCCATCCAGGGGATCTGGTTCTGAACGCCCGAGTAGATAAAATACAAATTGAGAATATGACAGCCTTCAAAGAATATAAACCTTTGAAGGCTTTTTTATATTAACATTAGTCGAGAAAGTTTATTTTTACGGTTTAGAATTAGGCTTTTGAAAAAAACAAATCTATATTTTGCGTCAGATTTCCACTTAGGCGTTCCCAATTATCAGGCAAGCCGAGAGCGTGAAGCTAAAGTTGTGGCATGGTTAGATGCGATTAAGGAAAATGCTACGGAAGTTTTTCTGGTAGGAGATATTTTTGATTTCTGGTTCGAATATGCCGCCGTCATTCCAAAGGGTTTTATACGCCTTCAGGGCAAACTAGCCGAATTAAGTGATGCAGGAATAAAGTTGTATTTTTTTAAAGGTAACCATGACATGTGGGTGTTCGACTATTTCAAAAAAGAGTTTAACCTGCAGGTTATAAGTGACGAATTGATTATCGAACGTGAAGGAAAAAGGTTTTTTATTCACCATGGCGATGGTTTAGGTGATGGAGATAAAAGCTATAAGCTTTTAAAAAATTTTTTTAGAAGTCCGTTTTGCCAGTGGTTATTTGCAAGGATACATCCGAACCTGGGAATAGGAATAGCGAATTACTGGAGTGGTAAAAGCAGATTGGCAGGGAATAAAAACCTTTGGAAACCAGATGTGGAATTTGAAAAGAATTGGGCTGAAAAAACTTATCTGGATATAGAGAAACAATTTGGCAGCTTTGACTATTTAGTATTTGGACATAGGCATAATCCGTTTATCATCTCGTTAAATGATAAGACAACTTATGTGAATTTAGGCGAGTGGGTAAATGATTCCTATTATGCTCAATTTGATGGAGAAAAGATTGAGTTAAAAAAGTGGCTTTGATTTATGAAATATCTTCTGCGGTATATTTTCTTTTTATTACTGTTGATTTCAGCATCTGAACTTTTTTCTCAGAATTTTATAAAAGAAGCCAGTATTGATACAACATGTAAACTAGCGAGAATAGATCAGTTTGGCAATATTTACGTGGTAACACCGGCAAATGAATTGCTTAAATATAACGTTAAAGGACAGAAATTGTGGTCTTATAGTAATAAGAACTTTGGAGATATTAATCAAATAGATGTTAAAGATCCGTTAAGAGTAGTAGTTTATTACCCTAACCACCAGCAAATTATAGTCTTAAATAACAATCTTAGTGAGATTGGCCGATACTCGTTTAACCGTGATCCGGATATTCAGATTACTTTAGTTGCCTCAGCGAATAATAATGGTTACTGGATTTACGACCAGTTAAACCGTGAATTGAGGAAATTAAGCAATACATTTACTGACGAGCTTAAGACAGGAAATATCTATCAGAGAGATGGCATAGACATGCAGGCAACTTATCTATATGCCAATGACTCGTATGTTTTTGTAAATGATAGAGGTGAAGGAATCCGAATTTTCGATCGTTTTGGAAACTTTTACAAAACAGCCGTTGTAGATGCTCCTCAGGATTTTGAGGTAGAAGGAAGTAAAATTTTCTTTAATAAAGACGGCAAGCTTTGGATCTATGATTTTCTTAGTTTTCAACTGATTTCTTTACAAACTCCATCTGTAAAAAATCCAATAAATTTTATTAAGTATCTTAACCACCTGCTGATAATAGGTGAAAAAGAGTTAACTTTGTGGTCTTTAAAAAACGACTGATCTTTTGCTGTTGTGTCATAGTGACGATAAATAAGATTAGGTCTTCAGAAGTATAGATTTCATATCATGTTAGATAAATTAGAAGCTATAAAACTACGTCGGGACGATGTAGAGAGAGAATTGTCTAATCCGGAAGCAACGCAGGACATGAAACGTTTTGCTCAATTGAATAAGGAATATAAAGATTTAGGTCTTATTGTAGACGAATACTTTAAGTACAAAAATGTTGTGAGCAATATTGCTGCTAACAAAGAGATTCTGGCCAATGAGAAAGATCAGGAATTGAGAGAAATGGCCAAAGAGGAATTAGATGCTTTACTTCCTGAAAAAGAAGAAATGGAAGCTAAGATCCGGTTGATGCTGGTTCCTAAAGACCCGGGAGATGAAAAAGATGCTATTCTGGAAATCAGAGGTGGAACAGGTGGTGACGAGGCTGCTATTTTTGCCGGAGATTTATACCGTATGTATACACGTTATTGTGAAGGTAGAGGCTGGAAGACAGAGGTACTGGAAGTTACCGATGGAACAAATGGTGGTTATAAAGAAGTTGTTTTTAAAGTGAGTGGAGAAGATGTCTATGGAACTTTAAAATATGAGTCTGGAGTACACCGTGTACAACGTGTGCCAGATACCGAAACTCAGGGCCGTGTACATACTTCCGCGGCGTCTGTAGCTGTATTACCAGAGGCAGAGGAGGTCGATGTAGAGATCAATCCCGCAGATATCGAGATGCAAACATCAAGATCTGGTGGTGCTGGTGGGCAGAACGTAAATAAAGTAGAGACCAAAGTTCAATTAACGCATAAACCTACGGGGATTGTAGTCGTTTGTCAGGTAGAGCGTTCACAATTGGGAAACAGAGAAAGAGCTATGGAGATGCTCCGCAGTAAACTTTATGAACGCGAGCTGGCAAAATATAATGACGAAATTGCAAGTAAGCGTAAGACAATGGTTTCTACAGGAGACAGATCTGCAAAGATCCGTACTTATAATTATCCACAGGGAAGAGTTACAGAGCATCGTATAGGATTAACTTTATATAATCTGCCGGCAGTAATGAATGGAGAGATTCAGGAGATCCTGGATGCATTACAATTTGCAGAAAATGCAGAGAAACTGAAAGAAGGTTCATCCGTTTTGTAAAAAAAGTTTGCAAATAAAAACAAATGTTTATATTTGCACTCCCAATCGCAAGAGACGGGAAGAAGGTCTGGTAGTTCAGCTGGTTAGAATACATGCCTGTCACGCATGGGGTCGCGGGTTCGAGTCCCGTCCAGACCGCAAAAAAGGTTAACTTTAAGGAGTTAGCCTTTTTTCGTTTTATGACCAGTTATGTTTATCATAGAGAGCGAAATGGATGGAACCTTATACAAAGGTTTCACATCTGACTATATGCGTAGGTTAGAAGAACATAATCAGGGAAAGAGCTGCTACACGAGCAGGAAAGCTCCCTGGAAACTTTTATATGTAGAACAGTTTGAGTCAAAAACAGCAGCTTTAATTAAAGAAAAGCAGCTAAAAAGGTGCAATAGGAAATATATAGAATGGCTTTGTAAGCAACCTTTTAATCTCATTAGGAATAATATTGCTGGTTAGAATACATGCCTGTCATCTCGCTTAAAGCGAGACGGGTTCGAGTCCCGTCCAAACCGCAAAAAAGGTTAACTTTAAGGAGTTAGCCTTTTTTCGTTTTATGGCCAGTTATGTTTATATCATAGAGAGCGAAATGGAGGACCAAGTAAAAAAGTTGGGGGCTAGGGATAAAATATTAGTTTTGCTGTTATTCATCAAGACATTTGAACAGGAAGCTCTATCATTGTTATTGTCTTCAGGGCTCATAGGATTTCAAACTCATTCACGTTGAAAAGATGGTAGATGGCCATCATCTCTATAATCCAGCACAATATTCCATCACCTAAGGACATACCATAAAGGCTAAGCTTTTTTTATTAAGAGGCGCTGTCTAGATAAACTTTTCATAATCCATTATGTATAGAAGAATACACTAAGCCCTCTTAGGTGTAGCCACACTATAGCTATATTGGAGCTATACTATAGCTAAGCGCCGGAAATAAAAAATAAAAAACCGCGTTTACAGCCAATAGGTAGGGGTGCAAAAATGGGCTTTTTGAAACAAAAATACACTAAGGCTAACCGCTAACCGATTTCATCAAGCCGCCACGTGGAGCTAGCTGGTCTATTCCTAACAACGGTTAATGAAAAACGAACGGTGACCGAAAAGAAGGTAAAAGCCGATAAAGCAGAACCACCTTGTCAGAATGTTTGAACGCACAGACCAAATGCCTAAGAACTCAATTAAGGAGAGTGAAAAATGTCGAATGCTTTATGTCCGGGATTATGAAGATATATGCATAATCTTAGCCGCCCAGAAATTCCGCTTGATTTTAAAAGTGAAAAAGATGGGACTTTGTATAAATTTAATAAAACGGTTAATCTTTTATTTTTAACCGTTTTATTGAAAATTATTTCCTTGTTACATGCCAAATAATTCCGGCAGAATCATCTGCAACTAATAAACTGCCATTTTGAAGAAAAGTAACTCCAACAGGCCTGCCATATACCTCGCCCTTTTGTGCATCTGCAATAAATCCTGTTAAGAAATCTTCAGGTTTTCCACTGGGTTTCCCATTTACGAAAGGAACAAAAACAACTTTATAACCTACAAATTCAGATCGGTTCCATGAACCATGTTGTCCAACAAAGGCGCCACCTTTATATTTAGCACCAAAAGCGTCTCCTTTGTTAAATGCTAACCCTAATGAAGCTGTATGAGAACCAAGGTTGACATCTGGTACTATTGCTTTAGCAACTAAATCAGATCGTTCACCTTTTAATCTCGGATCAGGATATTTCCCCCAATAAGAATAGGGCCAGCCATAAAAGCCGCCTTTCTGTACACCTGTAATATAATCGGGAACCAAATCATCGCCTAAATTGTCACGTTCATTTACTGCAGTCCATAATACGCTGGTTCCCGGAGCCCAGTCCATCCCAACCGGATTTCTTAGACCAAAAGCATAGATGACTTCACCGCTTCCATCCGGATTGATTTCTAGAATATTAGCTCTCCTGATTTCTTCATCCATGCCGTTTTCTCCCACATTACTTCCCGAGCCAACCGACACATATATCTTAGATTGATCAGCGTTTGTTATGATATTTCTTGTCCAATGGTTGTTATATCCACCAGCAGGAAGATCCAATATTTTATTGCCAGAGCCGGTTATTTTTGTGGCTCCATTATTATAGGAATACCTTATTAATCCATCTGTATTGGCGACATAAAAGGTATTACCAATTAATAGCATCCCGAATGGCTGGTTAAGATTTTCAAGAAAAATATTTTGTTCTTCGGGTATGCCATCGTTATTGGTATCGCGAAAACGGGTAATTCTATTGGCACTTTGATGACTATTAGATTCCGCAACCAATATATCTCCGTTGGGAAGTTGATAAATCCATCTTGGGTTCTTAAGGTCTTTTGCGAATTGTTTTACCACAAATCCTTCTGGAGCTATTGGCGTTTTACCGTTCGGCCAATTAATTACCTTACTGTTTTTAGCAGTAGGTTGTGTCGCATAAGGTTCTGGTAGACCATGTTCGTTGGTTGTTTCGGAAGTGTCCTGCATATTGTTATCCGAAGAATTGGAGGAAGAGCAAGAAACTATATATAGACCCAAAGAGACTATACAAAAGAATAAAGCTGTGTTTTTCATAACTGGAATGATTTATAGATACATTTTTGTGTTAAGTACCTTCAAAACGCACAAGTATATTGCCAAATATTTATACACGCTTAATATTCAGTGAAATAGTCTGTTTATCAGACGGGCAGTAACGTTATTATGTAATATTAATTTTTAGAAAATACCTCTAATGCTTTAGCTAATATGGTGTCTGTGCTATTTAGCGCTCTGTAAAAACCTTCCTCTTTAAAATGAAATCTGGCAAGAAGAGATTTGATTTCACTTTTTAATCGGGGAGCAGATTTTTTGAGATCTTCAGGAGTTGCTTTAATGTCTTTGTTTTTCAGAAAAGTAAGCAGTCTGGAAAAGTCCTCGTCTTTTACGACATATTCTTTATAAAATTGTTCGGCACTCTCATATGGCTCGGCAAGCGGTTCCTGAGCTAGGAATCTGTAAGTAAATTCCAGGAGTAAATTTTGACTATTTATTTTTTTGTAGAAACTGGTTAAATAGGAAGTGTCTAACGGAATATAATAATCCGGAGTTATGCCACTTGCATCGAAAACCAAACGACCTTTAGCTGTTTTAAAAGTATGCTGTGCTACATGGTGTTTCTTTATGCTGTCTATATAAAAATCTTCTTCTTTATTTTGATAGAGACTATGATAATAAGACTTATTACCTTTTGCGTAAGATCTTTGGATAGATCTGCCAGATGGTGTAAAATACCTTGCTACTGTAAGATTCATAGCCGATCCGTCATCAAAAGCAAACTGTTCCTGCACCAGTCCTTTACCAAAAGATCTTCGGCCAATAATTACCCCTCTATCTAAATCCTGAATTGCGCCTGCTACAATTTCGCTTGCCGATGCACTTTGTTCGTCAATCAGGATAGCTAATTTTCCGTTTTCAAATAGTCCGTAATCTGTAGCCCTATACTCTGTTCTTGGCTCATGCAATCCCTTTGTATAAACTATTAATTCCTTGTCTTTAAGAAACTGATCGGCTAACCCGGTTGCTGCGCTTAAATAGCCACCTCCATTTCCTCTCAGATCCAGAATTAGGTTTTTCATGCCTTTTTCTTCCAACTGTAAAAGCTCATTAGCAAAGTCATCTTCCGTCTTAATATCAAATTTGCTTATTTTTATATAGGCTGTTTCTTTGTTCAGCATATACGATACGTCTATACTGCTGATGACAATATGGTCTCTAATGATTGAAAATTGCTGTGGTGTTTTATTTCCGCTTCTAAGAATAGAAACCTTTACTTCGCTACCTTTTTTTCCTTTTAATCTGTTAACGAGATTATATGCTAAAAGCCCTTTTCCTGTAATCCCTTCTCCGTTAACGGCAATAATTTTATCTCCTTTTTTTAACCCCGCTTTTTCGGAAGGACCGCTGGGTCTTACAGAAGTGACCAAGATAGTATCTGAAAGCAGGTAATATTCTATGCCTATTCCTTCGAAATTTCCTTCCAGGTTTTCATTTTGCTTCTTTGCTTCGGTAGGCGGCAGGTATATAGAATGTGGGTCGAGGTGTGTTAGTATTTCTCCGATTGCCATATGCTCTAAAGAATCAACATTAACAGAATCGACGTAATTTTTTCTTATGAGATTTAAAACCCTGTTCACTTTATTGTTCCTTCCAAAATCAATAGATAAGTTCTCTCCTATTTTGTATTGGTCATATTTAGCACCCAAAACAAAGCTGAAAGCCATAGCTAAGCAAAAGCCAGGAATATAAAGGAAATTCTTATTGTTTGATTTCATGAAACTAACTCATACAAATTTAAGAACAAGAAAGCGATTAAACATGCTTTTAGCTTTAAAAAGCTAATTTTTTTGATTTATGAGCTGAAATTTATATTAACAAAATGTTTTTCGATATTTGAACAAACTTAATGTGTATGTATAAAGCTACAGAATCTGAATCACGTTACAGCGATTTAGATCAAATGTCTGTTTGTGAGTTGTTGGATAATATAAATCAGGAAGATAACTCTGTGCCTCTGGCGGTTAATAAAGTAATTAAAGATATTGAAAAACTGGTATTGTCTATTATTCCGAGAATGGAAAAAGGAGGACGACTTTTTTATATTGGAGCCGGTACAAGCGGACGGTTAGGAGTGGTTGATGCTTCGGAATGTCCCCCTACTTTTGGCGTAGGTTTTGACAAAGTTATCGGAATTATTGCAGGTGGAGATGGTGCGATCAGGAAAGCGGTAGAGTATGCAGAAGACGATACAGAACAAGCCTGGAAAGATTTGGAGAGCTATCAGATCAATGAGAAAGACGTTGTTATCGGTATAGCTGCTTCTGGTCATACTCCTTATGTTTTAGAAGGGCTAAAAAAGGCAAACAAAGCCGGAATTTTAACTGGATGTATTGTTTGTAATGCAGGAAGTCCAATTGCTGCCGCCGCACAATGCCCTATAGAGGTAATAGTTGGTCCGGAGTTTATAACTGGGTCTACCAGAATGAAAGCCGGTACCGCACAAAAATTAGTCTTGAATATGATTAGCACTGCAGTAATGATTAAGCTGGGGCATGTTAAGGGCAATAAAATGGTAGATATGCAGCTAACAAATAATAAATTGGTAGATAGAGGCGTAAAGATGTTAATGATGGAAATTGGCATAGATGAAGAAACTGCTTCATATTTGCTGAAAAAGTACGGAAGTGTGCGTAAAGCAGCAAATGCCTTTATGAAAGAAAATGTTTAGGAATTATGCATGAGATAGAGCCTTTTTATAAGTGGAGAGATGATTACATCGCGGCAGAAGATGAAAGGTCTCCTTTCTTTAATACAGAATATAGTGAGTTCTACTACGATAAGCAGATTTATAATTTCTTATTACATCCCCAGTGGGACTTTTTTGGTTCGCCGACTTTATATTTAAAGGTTCTGTTTGTTGATTATGACCGTCAGTATGCTATCATAGAATTTATCGGAGAATGGAATGATGCTATTACGAATGATATTATGCTATTGAAGCGAGAAATATTGGAGACTATGATGGATGAGGGAATTAATAAATTTATTCTTATAGGAGAAAATGTCCTGAATTTCCATGCCTCTGATGATTGTTACTACGAAGAATGGTTTCAGGATGTAGAAGACGGCTGGATAGCGGGAGTTAACTTTAGGGAACACGTTATTGATGAATTTAAAAGTATAAATCTCGATTATTACATCAATTTTGGGGGACAGCTGGATGATGTGAATTGGCGTCAGTTAAAACCTCTACAGTTTTTTAAAAGAGTTGAAGAGCTTCTAATGAGGCGTTTGAACTAGATAAGTTGTAAGTGTAAATAGAACTCAAAAAAATAAGCATAATCTAAATCCTATCAATAAAATGGCAACATCAAAAGTTAAATATATTGGTTCTTTAAGAACTACAGCAACACACTTGAAGTCTGGAGAAACTATTATTACTGACGCTCCTGTTGATAACAATGGAAAAGGCGAAGCCTTTTCTCCCAGCGACTTATTGGCAACTTCACTGGCTAATTGCATGATAACCATTATGGGAATGGCGGCTAACACGCATAAGATTGACCTGGGCGAGGTGGAAGCAGAGGTGACAAAAGTAATGGTGACGGAGCCCAGGAGAGTATCGGAAATTCACGTGAATTTTGATTTTCCTAATAAATCAGTTTATAGCGATAAAGAAAAGAAGATTTTGGAGCATGCAGCCATGACTTGTCCGGTATTTTACAGCTTACATCCAGATATCAAAAAAGAAGTGCAGTTTAACTGGTAGCCTAAATCCTGTAAGATTTAAGTGATTTTACTTAGACTTCTCTTATACTGCTTTGGGGTTTTGGGGATATCCCTTGTTTTCGAAAAATTCTCAATGGAAATATGAGAGATACCGGATACTGATTATCTTTCCATTGCCCTTAATTTATCGAAGAAAGAAGATACCCATTTTATTAACCATGCCGGAACAGGATCTCATATTGAAAAAATAGTAAAGAAGTAACGCTTTTCACGATTTTGTGACGAGGAAGTCCCGAAAACATCAGAAATTCAAATAACTTAATTCGGTTATTGACAGTTTATACTATTATCATAGAGATTTCTCCTTTTTGTCGAAGTGATGCTGTGATTGTTGTTGAGGCTTCGAGAATTTAAAAAGTCTTTTCTGTAAGAACCTAAAATAAGTTCAGGACGACTGTACATTATGAAGAAATTATTTAAATGCAATTTTATGCTATAAATAAAAATTGTGTTAATGGAAAATGTGCATTATAGAATGTTTAAACTGGGTTTATTTAGACCTTCTTCGGGTCAAGTCCACTATCACAGTGGACTTGACCCGAAGAAGGTCCGAAGAAGACCCCTTTAAAACCTGTTTAAAGCAGTTTGTTTTAGCAATAAATAGATTATTGTGAACAGATGTTTTCTACGCCTTATTTGAAAAACAAATCCGGCATATTATGGGGTTAGAATGCGGGTTTTAAACGAGCTTAGCTTTATTTATAAGACTTAACTAAATTATTAGAAATGTATTATTTGCCTACTCATCCTCAAAAACGGCATCGATGTTAAGAACAAAATCTGGTAAAACTGTAGAAGTCACTTCTTCACTTAAAGTAAACAGTTTTGACGGCTGATATTTTCCGGCCTCATCTAAAGTATATATTAATACTGTCTTATCGCCAGGGCTTACTATCCAATACTCTTTTACCCCAAATTCTTCGTAAACTTCGTACTTGTTTAAGAGCTCTTTTTTATTGTTACCGGGAGATAAAATTTCAATAACCAAATCAGGAGCACCTAAACAGCCTCGGTCATCCAGTTTGCTTTTGTCGCATATTACGCATAAATCGGGTTGCAGTACGGTGTAAATATCTTTGTCGGCCTTACTTTTTTTAGGAAAGCGTACATCAAAAGGTGCGGTGTAAATCTTGCAGGATTTGCCCTCTAAAAAAATAGCTAAAGCTTTTAACAAATTGACTGATACTTGTTGGTGCAGTCTGGAAGGAGCCGGACTCATTTTAAAGATTTTGCCTTTAATGAGTTCCAGTCTTTCATCAAAAACCCAGTTCATGTAATTGGAATAGCTATAAGTCAGTGATTCATCAATATCATTCAACGAATAAACTTTTTCATCGGGTTGTGGATATGCTTTCACCTTCTCCATACTCAAATATACTAATTTTTTTAGTTTAAAAAATATCTATAAAAGGCGTTCCAAAAGTATCCCTTTGGGAAGATTTAAGTTTGCTCAGGGTTGCTTCAAGAAAGATATTACTTAGATAGTGTATAATCAACTCAGACAATAATAATCCTTTCGTCCGAGCATCGGTCCCCCGAGTAGGGACCATGAAATAAAATCAGTTAAACACCAAAACTAACATAGACTATAGCGTATCTACTAATATCTAAAGACTAACAACGAATCAGCTAGATTTTCAATTTCTGCCTAATATCTTTAGGGAGGCCTTTTTTGTTTAATAAAATTGATGTTGTTTTATATTGGACAAAATTTTTGGTTACATACAAATAACCATTATAGTCGTTAGATACTCCCCACGAGTTTTTAACAATATAATATTCTTTGCCATTCTGATCTTTAGCCAAACCAACAATATGCATACCATGATCATCAGTAGTTTCGTAATTGTCGAAAGCCTTTTGACGCATATCTTCAGTAATTTCTAATTCTGGTTTCGGTCCGTTAAACATGCTGGCCTTTTCTGCTTCATTCATCATGGTGAAATCTTTCGTTGGGATATAGGCAACACCGTTTTTCCAGCTAAAACCTTTTTCACTTACATCTGTTGCCCAAGCTACTGTATATCCATTTTTTAATGCATGATCTATAATATCAGTAAGTTCCTTTATTTTAACATTATAAACCTGATCAAAAGACCAATTGTCTGGAACCATCAACACAAATTTTTCATATAATGGCTGTTCTTTGAAAGAAGAGACTTCTATATAATCCTGCGGATTTAAACCAACAACTTCTTTTGCAAAAGTTTGCGGTGTATAGCTTTTCCCGTTATAGGTGAATTTTTCCGGGACTTCACCTAAATAGGAATCAACAACCGCAGTGTAAGCTTTTATCCAATTAGGAGTAAGTGATTTGTTCGGATTTTTGATAACGGCATTTAAAACGCCTTCCTGTATGGCAGCCATCTCTCCAAATTGGTTAATATCTGTCCCATAATTTAAACCTGTATAGACTTCCTGAGGAACTATTCCATACTTGGCATACATATTAATAACATCATGAAGGGCACCACCGTCACCTAAAGTAACTGCACCATGCATTCTTACATAGTTTTTCCCTTTTTCAATATAAGCATTGCGAACAATAAACATTTCGGAAAGATCAATAGCGGGCTTTCCTGCCTTAATCATTTCCGATTCGAGAAAAGAGTTTGTAGAGTAACTCCAACAAGTTCCGGAAGAACCCTGGTTTTTAACAGAGGTGTTTGTCAGATTAATTATTGGGGTAAAGGTGAAAGATTGCTTACTTATCTCACTTTGGTTCTTGCTTAAGGAGTTTATCAGGTTGTCCTGAGCGTAGGATACAAAAACAGTTGAGATGGCAATGCAGACCGATAAAGCACTTCTAAGAAATTTATTCATTATATCAATATAAATCAAAGTTTAAACCGAAAGGAAGAGCCCTTCCTTCATCCAGAAATAAAAATAACCAAAATCAGATTTACAGATAGTAATGTTTGCTTATTGTTACAAATCGGAATTAGGAAATGATAAAAGGAAAATCATTAATATGTTTCGGGTAAAGAACGACCTTTATGCATGATTTAGCACATGACAAAAAATGGAGCCATCAACTTGTCCCGAAAAATATATGTCAAGATAAGAGGAAACTCTCCCCTCATCCGCCCTTTGGGCACCTTCTCCCTCATGGAGAAGGCGAAAATATGAACGGAAAGAAGCGACAAAACACAGCCTTTACAGAAAACATCATAGCAGCTTCTCCCGATAAATCGGGATTAAGGGTGAGAGGATAAAAGTTCTTATCTTGACGCCTATGAGAACAATGGGTAGAAACATAGTTTTTTATCATAAAGCGCTATATCTCTATGTGGAAAAAAATGTCATATAGTAAAAATGTCTCGAATCTTGTATTTGCTTATCACTTTATTCTATTCTGATTGGCTTTTACAAAAGATTCCCAGCCAGAATAAGATTTGCTGTTGCCGCTGCTTACTTTCTGAAAAGAATGACATACTGCAACCGCTAAACCATCTGTGGCGTCAAGAAATTCCGGAGTCTCTTTAAAAGAAAGCAATTGCATTAACATTGCTGCCACTTGTTCTTTACCTGCATTGCCGTTTCCGGTAATTGCCTGTTTTACTTTTTTTGGAGAATACTCTACAATAGGAAGATTTTTTGCCAATCCGGCAGCCATAGCAACTCCTTGTGCTCTGCCCAGTTTTAACATTACCTGAACATTTTTACCATAAAATGGTGCTTCCAGAGCCATACAATCTGGTTTATATTGCTCTATTAATAAACTGGTTTTTTCAAAAATGCGTTGAAGTTTCAAAGGATGATCGTCCAGATGATCTAATTTAATCACACCTAAACTAATTAAAGAGATCTTATTTCCAGTTTCTTTAATTAGGCCATAACCCATAATAGCAGTGCCCGGGTCTATACCTAAAATGATACGTTCTTTGGATTTTTCTCTTTGCATGAGCGCAATATTAAGCTAATTTCTTAACATTGTACAAAAACAAATCCCATTGGCCGCCAATAAAAAGAAATTTTTAAGTTATCTCATAAAAATCGCAGTGCTGGTGCTGGCAACAGTATTCATATATAAGAAACTTACGGATAACCAGAATTTAAAAAACTTTGTAAATCTGGTAAATGGTTTGGACAAGAGCGAAGTAAGACTCTCCATTTTCGGGATTTTAACCTTAATGCTGCTCAATTGGTTTATAGAAAGTGTAAAATGGAAATATATTATTAAAAAAGTAGAGCAAATAAGTCTATGGAAATCAATAGAATCTGTTTTTTGCGGTTTAACATGGGCGGTATTTACGCCGAATAGAATTGGCGAGTATGGTGGCAGAGTATTCTTCCTTTCTGCCAAAAAGAGAATAAAAGGAGTGGTTGCTATGAGTGTTGGCCATATAGCGCAAATGGTTTTAACCAATATTTTTGGAGCTATTGCCTTTTTATGGTTTATTTACACCTTTCAGGATATGGATGCCTGGGTTTATGTAGCTATCGCTTTCATAACGTTGGTTTTCTGTTCATTTTTTATCATCTTTTATTTCAATATCTATTGGTTAGATAATCTGATAGGAAACATAAGTTTTCTAAAGAAATTCCGACGTTTTTCGGCGGTTTTAGAATCTTACAGCAAATATGAATTATGCATTATTATGTTTTACAGCTTTTTCAGATTTGTAGTTTTTACCTCTCAGTACTTGCTTGTTATGAAATTACTGATTCCCGAAATAGCTGTTTATCACTGTATATTATTAGTTTTTATATTATTCTTTGTGCAGTCTGCTTTACCTTCCTTAGATTTGCTCGATTTTGGAGTTAGAGGGATGACAGCAACCTATTTTTTCGGTTTTATCACTAATCAGGAAATAGCTGTTATGGCAGCTGCTGCGTTAATCTGGTTTGTAAACTTGATTATACCGGCAATAATCGGTTCTTTTTTTGTTTTTAAGCTTAAATTCTTTGGGAATAATTATTAGTATTATTTGTGCGTTTCTAACGCTTTTTTATGTAGGACTACTTCTTTTTTTTAGTAGGGGCTGGGTTCGCTTACCTAAATTCAAACGGATAGAAAAAAGCTATAAAACCAAAGTTTCAATAATTATTGCGGCAAGAAATGAAGAACAAAATATAGCAAGTACAATTGATGATATTCTCAGACAATCTTATCCTAAAGAGCATTACGAATTAATTATAGTAGATGACCACTCTACAGACAAAACTGCAGAAATAGTTAAAAGTTATCAATCAGAAAGTGTAAGGCTTATTCAGCTAAATGAGCCGGATGTACTTAATTCTTATAAGAAAAAAGCTATAACAGAAGCTATAAAAAATTCTTCGGGAGAACTAATCGTTACTACAGATGCAGATTGTAGCATGGGACCCAAATGGTTGGAAACAGTAATTAACTGTTATGAGCAGAATCATTTTAAAATGATAAGCTCTCCGGTAAGTTATTTCAGAGAGAAAAATGAATTTGAAGAAATGCAAACTCTGGAATTTTTATTTCTAATAGGTTTAGGTGCGTCGGGCATTGGTAATAAGATGCCTACTACCTGTAACGGTGCAAATCTGGCCTACCAGAGAGAGGCTTTTTTAGAGGTGGGTGGTTTCCAGGGAATTGATAATCTGGCGTCTGGAGATGACGAACTGCTATTACATAAAATGACCTTTAAATATCCAAATGCCATAGGTTTTTGCAAATCTGAAGATGCGATTGTCTATACCGAAGCCAAAGAGAATCTGCAGGAGTTTATTTCTCAAAGGAAGCGCTGGGCTAGTAAAAGTACCAGGTACAAAGACAAAAGAATTGTATTTGTTGCAGTTTCTATCTGGTTATTTAATGTTTCTTTTTTGTTTAATTTTGTGTCGGTATTTTTTGAAGCATATGCACTAAAAGTATTTTTGTTTCAGTATCTTGTCAAAATGCTCGTAGAAGTATTCTTCTTGTCAAAGATAACTTCATTTAATAAGCGTATAGAGTTACTGAAATATATACCGATTTTAAGCCTGATACATCCATTATATATAGTTTATATTGGTCTTGCCGGCAATTCGGGGAAATATAAGTGGAAGGGAAGAACTGTTAGATAATTTATTTTGCAATTGATTGATAATAAGTTGGATAAGTATAACAATATTACCGAGTCGGAAATTGAACAGGTTGATCTAATAGAGTTATTGCTGGACAGGCAAGCGGAACTGAATACCCTCTTAGAAATAACACAGGCTATTAACAGGAATGTCTCTAGCAGCACCTTGATTAATATGCTCGAACTTATACTTAAAAATAGCTTATGTATACAGCATTTTTTATTGCTCATACAAGATGAGGGCAAATTTAAAAGAGTTTCCAGCTTTGGGAAAGCTTATTATCTTACCGAAGATTATACGCCTTTAATAGCCGATTTCGTACATGATAAAAAAGCTATTGATCTTATCGGAAATTCAGATCCGTATTTAGAGAACTTTCGTTATTTTATTCCTGTGTATCCTAAAGAACAAGAGCAGGCCCTGGCTTATGTACTTGTAGGAGATCTGATGGCCAAAGACAGAATCATTACCAAAAATCGGATTAATTATATACGCACCCTAATTAATGTCGTTATTGTTGCGCTAGAGAACAAGAAACTTTTTCAGGAAAGAATCCAAACAGAAAGGCTACAAAAAGAATTAGAGCTTGCAGGTAAGGTGCAGAATATGTTCATTCCAAAAGAACTGCCAGTAAATAAAATTTTTGATTTTGACGCTGTATATCTTCCTCATCAAAATATTGGCGGAGATTTTTACGATTTAATACAACTTAATGCAGACGAGTTTCTTTGGTGTATAGCAGATGTTTCTGGAAAAGGTATTTCGGCAGCTTTGTTGATGTCCAATTTTCAGGCTAGCTTAAGAGCATTAGCTTCAACAGATATATCGCTTAAAGAACTTATAGTGAAATTAAATTATCTGGTTTGCAATAACACCAATGGAGAACGTTTTATTACAGTTTTCCTGGCCAGATATAATGGTAAGACACGGAAGGTAGAATATATAAATGCCGGACACGCCGCTCCTATACTTTTACAAGAAGGGAAAGCCGTAATGTTAGAAAAGGGCTCTACCGTGATAGGTGTATTCGATGACTTACCCTCTATATGCATAGGAGAAATAGAAATAGCTCAGGATGCTCTGGTGTTTAATTATACAGATGGTATAACAGAACATGATGGAGATGAAGACAAGATAATTCATGAAAAAGATCTTATAGATTTTCTAGAAAGAAACCGAGATAGAGCATTAAAAGAAATACACGCAGATTTGCTAACGCTGTTGCGTAATACACATAGAGAGCAAGAAGCTAAGGATGACATTACTATGCTTTCCCTAAGATTTCATTGATTTCTAAGCCGGAAGGAAAAAGTATCACAAATTCAACTACAAAAAATTTTATGCAAACCTTACCGGTAACGATTGCATAAATAAATATGGTCTGAAAATATAATGCTGGGTTTTTATTTACTAAAATTGTTTTAAAACAGCATTAAATCAAGTCAGATAACAAGCAGAATAGAAAGAGAAAACTAATCGGTTTGTTAAAATTAGGCCATTTATGAAGAATTTAACGAAAGTACCTTTTGGTTTGGTGGGGTTTGCATTGCTTAGTTTTTTAGCGGCGAATCTTCACGCCCAAAACCCGTCAGAAAGAAGGGCAGATTCGATTTTATTCGAAAAGACATTCAGCGTTAAACTCCCAACAGTTAAAACTCCGGTATTTAAAAAAGATACATTCTATGTTGAGCAATATGGAGCAAAACCGGATGGAGTTACGTTAAATACAAAAAGTATTAATGCAGCTATAGATGCATGCAGTAAAAATGGTGGTGGAGTAGTGTTTTTAGGTGGCGGAGTTTGGTTAACCGGTCCAATTCAATTAAAAAGTAATGTAAACCTACATATAAAAAGAGATGCCATTCTGCTGTTCACCAAAGACAAAAGTCAATATAAATTAATTGAAGGCAATTGGGAAGGAAAACCAGCAGTAGTAAATGAATCGCCTATTTCTGCCTTTAATGTAGAAAATATTGCCTTTACCGGAGAAGGGATTATTGATGGCAGCGGAGAAGTATGGCGGTTGGTGAAAAAGGGAAAAATGACCGCATCGCAATGGAAAGCCCTGATAGCATCCGGAGGTGTTTTAAGTGACGATAAACAAAGCTGGATGCCTTCCGAAAGTTATAAAAAAGGAGACAAAGCCGGTAATGCCAGAAATCTTAAACCAGGGGCGGTATTAGCCGACTATGAGCCTATGAAAGATTTTTATAGGCCAAACCTGTTAGTCATTGCAAATTCTAAGCGTATTTTATTAGAAGGTGTTACCTTTCAAAATTCCCCGGCCTGGTGTCTTCATCCGTTAATGAGCGAAGATTTGGTGCTTCGTAACGTATTTGTAAAAAATCCATGGTATGCGCAGAATGGGGATGGCATAGATATAGAATCCTGCAAAAATGTACTTATAGAGAACTCTACTTTTGATGTTGGCGATGATGCTATCTGTATCAAATCTGGCAGAGATGAAGCAGGAAGAAAAAGAGGAATGCCTACTCAGGATGTAATCGTTAGGAATAACGTAGTTTATCATGCCCACGGCGGATTTGTAATTGGGAGCGAGATGTCGGGTGGTGCTAAAAATCTGTATGTATACAACAATTCATTTATCGGAACTGATATTGGTTTAAGATTTAAGACTACAAGAGGCAGAGGTGGTATAGTCGAAAAGGTTTACATTGCTAACTCCTACATGAAGGATATTCCCGGCGATGCAATCCTCTTCGATATGTATTATGAAGCAAAAGATCCAGTGCTTTTGGCGGGTGAGCAAAGACCAGAACCCAAAGCAGAGTTCAAACCTGTTAGCGAAGCGACTCCTCAATTCAAAGATTTCTATATCAAAAATGTAGTTTGTAAGGGAGCAGATAAAGGACTGTTTGTAAGAGGTATTCCAGAAATGAATGTGCAGAACATTTATCTTGAAAATTTAACGCTGGATGCAAAAACCGGTATCGAAATTATAGAAGGAAGTAATATTAATATTAAAAATATTCATTTGGTTACCTCCAATACAAATCCTTTAATTTTTATAGAGAATAGCAAAAAAGTAACCATAGACGGTTTTAAAAGTGCTAAAAAGGACAATATGCTTTTAAGTGTATCTGGAGATAGAAGTGCAGAAATTTCACTTAAAAATGCAGGAATGAAAGTATCTAAAACCAATGTTGAGTTTAATTACGGGGCGAAATCATCCATTTTAAAAACTAAGTAATGAGAAATCTGATAAAAAATATAGGAATTCTTTCTGCTGCTGTGTTGCTTGCAGTTAATGCTTTTGCAGCCAGACAAAACAACGAGCCGAAAATTTCAGAGGAAATAGCTGCTACAATTATGTCTAAGTGGACATATCCTATAGAAAACGATAGCAGAAGGATAAAGTGGACTTATGAAACGGGAGTTTTTCTGGAAGGTATACGAGATGTGTGGCAAAGCACAGCAAAAAAGGAATACTTTGACTATGTGCAAAAAGCAATGGATACTTATATAGACGAAACTGGCAATATAAAGACCTACAAGTTTGCAGATTATAATATAGATAACATAAAGACTGGCAGAAGTTTATTGTTGCTGTATAGAGTTACCGGAAAACAAAAATATTTTAAAGCTGCGGCGCAATTAAGAAAGCAACTTGAAGAGCAGCCAAGAACAAAAGCAGGTAGCTATTGGCATAAAAAAATATATCCTAACCAGGTTTGGTTAGACGGGTTATATATGGGAATGCCTTTCTACACAGAATGGGCTTCTATGTTTAATGAAACAAAGGTTTACGATGATGTAGCCAATCAGTTTGTGCATATCGAGAAAGAAGCCAGAGACCCTAAAACCGGATTGATTTACCATGCCTGGGACGAATCGCGTGAACAAAGATGGGCGAATAAGGAAACCGGAAACTCTCCGCATTTCTGGGGAAGGGCAATGGGGTGGTATGGCATTGCTATGATTGATGTGCTGGAGTATTTTCCAAAAGATCATCCCGGGAGAAAACAAATTATTGATATCCTGAACAGATTTGCGGAAGCCGTAACTAAGGTACAAGATAAAAATTCCGGACTATGGTATCAGGTTTTGGACATGCCCACAAGAGAAAGAAATTATGAAGAGGCTTCGGCCTCAAGTATGTTTGTGTATGCTTTGGCAAAAGGAGCCAGATTGGGGTATCTTCCACAGAAATACGAAGCTGTCGCTCAAAAGGGCTACGAAGGAATTAAAAAGAAGTTCCTGGAAAGAGGGGCAGATGGTCGTCTCCATCTGAATGGGACCGTTAGTGTTGCCGGTTTAGGCGGAAATCCTTATCGCGATGGCAGCTATGATTATTACATGAGCGAAAAAGTCGTTCAGGATGATCCGAAAGGAATAGGTGCTTTTTTAATGGCAGCTAATGAAATGGAAATCAGGGATATTGCACAGGTAGGTAAAGGCAAAACTGTAATGCTGGACAATTACTTCAATAATGAATTCAGGAAAAATGCTTTGGGACAGACAGAGAGCTATCATTACGTATGGAATGAGCTGGACAATAATGGTTTCTCTTTATGGGGTTTGAATTTTATAAAAAGAGGGGCCAGGTTAGAAACACTAAAAGAAGCACCAACTGCCAAAAATCTGTCTAAAGCGGGCGTTTATATTATTGTAGATCCGGATGATGAAACCGAGACAGCTCAGCCAAATTATATGGATGCTAAGTCGGTAAATAACTTAAAATCCTGGGTTAAAAAGGGCGGCGTTTTAGTATTAATGGCTAACGATTACAAGCATTGCGAACTGAAGCGTTTTAATGAGTTGCCAAGAGCTTTTGGTATAGAATTTAAAGAAGAGCTTAAAAATCCGGTAACAGGAAATCAGTATGAAATGGGAGCTATTCAGGTAACGGATAATAACGAGATTTTCAAACAATCCAAAAAGCTTTATCTGAAAGAAATCAGCACACTAAATATAAAATCTCCTGCAAGGTCTATTTTAAAGCATAATGGTGATGTTGTTATAGCAGCAACCAAATACGGAAAAGGGACAGTTTTAGCTGTAGGTGATCCCTGGTTATATAATGAATACATAGATGGCAGGAAGTTGCCGGCAAGCTTCGACAACTTTAAAGCTAGCGAAGAGCTGGCAGAGTGGTTGTTGAAACACAGTTCAATCAAGTCAAAAAAATAGAAAAAGTTAAGAAATAAGTGATGGAGTTATTAAACAGAGAGCAGTTGAAGGCAGGGAATACTCAGGTAGTTTTCCCTCCTGTGAGCACTTTAGAGTTGCCAGAAAAAGTTCTGCAATTTGGAACGGGCGTTTTGCTTAGGGGATTGCCAAATTACTATATTAATAAAGCAAATTTAGCCGGAAAGTTTAATGGACGTGTAGTTGTGGTAAAATCTACTGACCAGGGCGGAACTGACGATTTCGATAAGCAAAACAATTTATATACTATTTGTATAAGAGGCATTCAGAACGGAGAAAAAAAAGAAGAAAACCAGGTGATTTCTGCTATAAGCCGGGTGCTTACAGCCAGCCAGCAATGGGAAGAAATTCTGGATTTTGCCGCCAGCCCTAGCTTAGAAGTAGTTATTTCAAATACTACCGAAGTAGGTATCCGTTTAGAAGAAGATAATGTGCATGCTCAGCCTCCGGTTTCTTTTCCCGGAAAGCTATTAGCTGTTTTGTACCATCGCTATAAAATGTACAATGGTTCAAAAGACAGAGGCCTGGTTATTATTCCTACAGAATTAATTCCGGATAATGGAACAAAGCTAAAAGAGATTGTCATAGAACTTGCTCACCAGAATCAGCTTCCGGAAGATTTCGTTACCTGGGTAGAAGAAGTAAACCACTTCTGTAATTCTTTGGTAGATAGAATAGTTCCGGGAAAACCAGATGCAGATCTAAAACAGCAGTTAGAGCAGGAACTGGGATATAAAGATCAATTATTGATTATGTCTGAGGTTTACAGTCTGTGGGCTATCGAAGGAAATGAGAAAGTTAAGCATGTTTTAAGTTTTGCCCAGGCAGATCCCGGTGTTGTGGTAACACCAGATATTGGTTTGCACAGAGAGCTGAAATTAAGGTTGCTGAACGGGACACATACTTTAAGCTGCGGTATTGCTTTTTTATCTGGTTTCCCAACCGTAAAAGAAGCAATGGATAATGCGGAAATGTCTGCTTATATAGAAAATTTAATGAAGCAGGAGATTGCTAAATCTATTCCATACGAAGTAGACGGGCAAACAGCAATTACGTTTGCAAACAATGTAATAGACCGTTTCAAAAACCCGCATATAGAACATCAATGGTTAAGTATAACCATGAATTATACTTCTAAACTGGGTATGCGTGTAGTTCCGTTATTATTAAACCATGCAAAGAAATTTAATAATGTACCAGAATTAATGGCGTTTGGCTTTGCAGCTTACATTGCTTTTATGAACGGTTACGAGAAAGACGGCAAATACTTTGGAAAGACAGCAGGCAAAGAATATCCTATTAATGATGACAAAGCAGCTTATGTTATCGATTTGTGGAATAAGAACGGGAAAGACGGAATTGTTAAAGCCATTTTAAGTGACGAAAAACTGTGGGGTACAGATTTGACCCAAATTGCAGGTTTCGAAAATACAGTAAATAATAATTTACAGAATATACTGGAACAAACTGTTCCAACTGTTTTAAACAGTTTGTTTATAAAAGCATAAGGAAATGAAACATAGAGTTTTGAAAGTAAATCCGAGTGACAATGTACTGGTTGCATTAACGGATTTAAATAAAGGTGATATTATTCACTACGGAGGGGAAGAATATGTGCTTTCCGAAGATGTTAAGGCAAAACACAAATTCCTTACAGAAGATTTATCACAAGGTGATGAAGTTATTATGTACGGAGTTTTAGTTGGAAAAGTGCAGGAAGACCTTAAAAAAGGAAGCTTGTTAACTACAGCTAATCTGAAACATGCTGCTTTGGGTTTTGAAACCAGTGCAGAAAGAAAAACTACCTGGAATATTCCGGATGTTTCCAGATGGGCAGGAAAGACTTTTAAAGGATATCATAGGGCAGACGGAAGCGTAGGAACAGCCAATTATTGGCTGGTGGTACCTATGGTTTTTTGTGAAAACAGGAATTTGGATGTTTTAAAAGAGTCTTTAATAGAACCTTTGGGATACGGCCGTAAAAATGATTATCAATCTCAGGCAGATAAGCTGATCGCTATGTATCGTACAGGAGCAAAACCGAGTGATATTTTAGAAGCAGAAGTTTTTGTCGAGAAACAAAGCGATAAATCTAACCGGGTTTTCCCTAATGTAGATGGAATAAAATTCCTGAAACATGATGGTGGCTGCGGAGGAATCAGACAAGATGCAGAAACCCTATGTGGACTTTTAGCCGGTTATATTACGCATCCTAATGTTGCTGGAGCGACAGTTCTAAGCTTAGGTTGTCAGAATGCACAAGTTTCGATTTTACAGAAAGAAATTGCAAAGAGAGATGCTAACTTCTCTAAACCCCTATATATTTTAGAGCAGCAGCAGATTGGTACAGAAGCCGACCTGATTTCTGAAGCTTTAAAACAAACTATGGCGGGTTTGGCTGAAGCTAACCAAAATAAAAGAGAGGACGCCCCACTGAGTAAAATTACTATCGGTCTGGAGTGTGGCGGTTCAGATGGTTTCTCTGGTATTTCAGCCAATCCGGCTATCGGTTATTCGTCAGATTTATTAATTGCATTGGGTGGATCGGTGATTTTAGCCGAGTTCCCCGAGCTTTGTGGTGTAGAACAAAACTTAAGTGACAGATGTGTCTCCGTAAGCGAAGCAGAGCGTTTTTCTAACCTGATGCGTACTTACGAAAGAAGAGCAGAAGAAGCGGGCTCTGGTTTTGATATGAACCCTTCTCCGGGAAATATTAAAGATGGTTTAATTACAGATGCCATTAAATCTGCTGGAGCAGCAAAAAAAGGTGGAACTTCTCCGGTTGTAGAAGTTTTAGACTATCCTGAAAAAGTAACCAAACCGGGTTTGAATTTATTGTGTACTCCGGGTAATGATGTAGAAAGCACAACGGCCGAGGTTGGTTCCGGTGCAAATGTGGTATTGTTTACTACCGGTTTAGGGACACCAACAGGAAATCCTATTGTTCCGGTTGTTAAATTGAGTAGCAATACGACACTTTTTAATAAGATGAGCGATATCATCGACATCAATACGGGAACAATTATAGAGGGAGAAGAAACTATAGAAGAAGCGGGTGCGAGAATTTTAGATTATGTTATTGCGGTAGCTGGCGGAGAAATAGAGGTAAGCGCCGTAAGGCATGGGCAAGACGACTTTATCCCTTGGAAACGAGGCGTTAGTTTATAGCCAGTATTTAATTTAATAGTATTTATAACAGAAGCTATCGTAATCGGTTACGTGAAAAAAAACGGTAACTTATGTGAACATAATCGGGTATTTTTCCCAATTTACAACTTCATATAAGCTAAGCGGGACTGAGGACGATAGCTTCTTCAATTAAAAATTTAACAGATGAAAGAAGGTTCGGTTATTCCAGAAGATTTTTTATTGTATTCAAAACAGGCAAAAGCATTGTATCATGACTATGCTAAAGATATGCCTATTGTAGATTATCATAACCATCTCCCTCCTAACGAGATTGCAGAAAACAAAAAGTTTAAGACAATCACAGAAATATGGTTAAAAGGCGATCATTATAAATGGAGAGCCATGAGAGCCATGGGAGTAGATGAGAAATACATTACGGGTGATGCAAGCGATCTGGAAAAATTCAAAGCATGGGCTAAAATTGTTCCTGCGGTAATCAGAAATCCATTGTTCCACTGGACACATATGGAACTGAAGAACCCATTTGGAATCAATAAGTTCTTAAATGAATATTCGGCCGAAGAAATCTATCACCAATGTAATGAACTTTTAGCACAGGATAACTTCTCTACACAAGGGTTGTTAAAAGGTTTTAATGTGGTAATGGTTGGAACAACTGATGATCCTACAGATTCTTTAGAATACCACAAAACTTTATTGAATGGTGACTTTTCAATAAAAGTAAAGCCTTCTTTCAGACCAGATAAATCTTTAATTATTGGAGATGCAGGTAATTACAGAGCATATATAGCAAAATTATCTCAGGCATCTGGTGTAGATATTAAAGATGTTGATTCGCTGGTTGCAGCTTTAAGAAACAGAATTGAATTCTTTGCAGAACATGGTGCTTCAATATCAGATCACGGATTGAATACTGTTCCGTCTAAAATTTCTCTGACCGCAGAGCAAAAAGAAGAATTCAAAAAATTCCTGGCAGGAGATGCAGACACCTTCTCAGACGTAGACGCATTTGCAGGTTACGTTTTAACAGAAGTGAGCAAAATCTATCACGAAAAAGATTGGGTACAGCAATTCCATTTAGGAGCAATCAGAAATAATAACCACGGACAAATGAGGAGATTAGGTCCGGATACAGGATACGATTCTATCGCAGATTATCCGCAGGCTCAAAGTCTTTCTAATTTTCTGGGTAATTTAAGTTTAGAAGATCAATTGGCTAAGACCATTATCTATAATCTGAATCCGGCGGATAACGATGTCTTTGCAACCATGATAGGTAATTTTCAGGATGGAAAAACCAGAGGGAAAATGCAATTTGGATCGGGCTGGTGGTTCCTTGATCAGAAAGATGGAATGGAAAAACAATTAAATTCTCTTTCAAATATGGGGGTTTTAAGTACATTTGTTGGAATGCTGACAGACTCAAGAAGCTTCTTGTCTTATTCCAGACATGAATATTTCAGAAGAATCTTGTGTAATCTGTTAGGTAGCGAAATGGACAATGGGCAAATTCCTGATGATGAGAAGTGGATTGGTAAGATAGTTCAGGACATTTGCTATAACAATGCAAAAAACTATTTTAATTTATAATGGCGAAAGTATTGACATTTGGAGAGCTTCTTTTAAGAATCTCTCCGGATGCAGAAGCCGACTGGTTAAAAACCAATAAGGTTTCTGTTTTTGTTGGCGGAGCCGAGTTGAATGTAGCTACGGCTCTGGCAAAATGGGGTGTAGACGTTTCTTATTTAACGGCTCTTCCCGATCATTCTCTAACACATCAGATTTTAGATTATGTAAATGATCTAAAAATAGACACCTCTAAAGTTGCCTTACAAGGTGAAAGAATAGGAACCTATTATCTTCATGAAGGAAAAGACTTAAAAAGTTCGGGAGTAATTTACGACAGGGCATATTCTTCATTCTATTTTCTTAAACCTGGAGATATTAATTGGGACAAAGTACTGGAAGGCGTAACTCATTTTCAGTTTAGCGCCATATGTCCGGCTGTTTCGTTAAGTGCTGCAAACGTTTGCCTTGAAGCTGTAAAGGCTTGTAAAGAAAGAGGAATATTTGTGGCACTGGATTTAAACTTCAGAGCTTTGTTGTGGAAGTATGGAAAAAGCCCGGTAGATATTTTACCGGAAATTGCAGAATACTGTGATTTAATTATGGGAAATATCTGGGCGGCACATCGTATGCTTGGCACACCCTTATACGATGAATTAATAGAACCGGACACCCTGGATAAGTATTATGAACATTCGGCAAAGACTTCGCAGGAAATAATTGATCGTTTTTCATCATGTAAGATAGTAGCAAATACGTTCAGGTTCGAAGCGGGAGAAGGCGGAATTAGTTATTCTACCACTTTATATACCGAAGGTAAATTGTATAATTCTAAAAAATATACAGCAGATAAAATTATAAATAAAGTAGGCAGCGGCGACACATTTATGGGAGGTCTGTTGTTCGGCATTACGAACCAATTGAGTAATCAGGAGACTCTGGAATTTGCAACTGCAGCAGCCTATAAAAAATTATTTATACCTACAGACGCAACGTCAACAACAAAAGAAGAGATTTTTGAAACAATAAACAGCCATGATAAATAAAGAAGGAATACTTGATATTATCATAGAACAAGGAATGTTGCCTTTGTTCTATCATGAAGACAAAAACTTGAGTTTAGATGTCATTAAAACCCTGTATGATGCAGGAGTTAGAACTTTAGAGTACACAAACCGAGGTCCGGCTGCATTGGAAAACTTTAAGTTTTTAAAAGAGAACACTAAGAGTTTAGAAGGGTTTTATTTAGGTATAGGTACAATCAAGACTGCAAAAGAAGCTCAGGATTTCGTAGATGCTGGTGCAGATTACATCGTAGCACCAACAGTAAATGAAGAAGTGGCTAACGTGGCTAATTCCAACAATTTACTTTGGGTTCCGGGTTGTATGACGCCTACCGAAATTAGTAAAGCACAAACTTTAGGTGCATTATTGATTAAATTGTTTCCCGCAAATATTTTGGGTCCGGGTTTCATGGGAGCTATTAAAGAACTTTTTGCAGGTCAGAAATTCATTCCTACAGGAGGCGTAGAAATCGAAGAAAATAATTTAAAAACCTGGTTCAAGTCGGGTGTTTGTGCAGTAGGAATGGGCAGTAAGATGATTACGAAAGAGATTCTTGATAATGGCGATTTAGCAACATTGAAAGCAAACGCCGTTAAAGCATTAACTTTAATCAAACAATCAAAATAATAGAACCTAAAAAATTAAACGACATGAGTACAAACAAAGTAGGGAAATACAGGTGGTCGATATGTGCCCTTTTGTTTTTCGCAACTACAATCAATTATTTAGACAGGCAGGTTCTGTCGCTAACCTGGAAAGATTTTATTGCTCCGGAATTTCATTGGACAAATAACGATTACGGAAATATCACAGCATTATTCTCTATTTTTTATGCCGTAAGTATGCTTTTTGCCGGTCGCTTTGTAGATTGGATGGACACTAAAAAAGGTTTCCTTTGGGCAATAGGTATCTGGTCTATTGGAGCTATACTTCACGCTTTTTGCGGTATTGCCACATCTGGAGTTGTAGCAGGAAAATGGTTCGTTGGTTTTGAAGGCGCGAAAGAAGCAATTGCTACGGTTAATGATATCGGACTGGTACTTAACGTGAGCGTGGCATTATTCATTTTTGCTCGTTTTGTTTTAGCTGTTGGAGAAGCGGGGAACTTTCCGGCAGCAATTAAAGCAACTGCAGAATTCTTTCCTAAGAAAGACAGAGCTTTAGCAACCAGTATTTTTAATGCAGGCGCTACAGTTGGTGCATTAGCTGCGCCAATTACAATTCCTGTTATTGCTGAGCATTGGGGCTGGGAAATGTCATTCATTATTATTGGTGCTTTAGGTTTCATTTGGATGGGATTCTGGGTGTTTATGTACCAGAAACCAGAAGTTCACCCTAAGATTTCTAAAGAGGAACTGGCATATATTCAACAAGACAGCATTAGTGAGGGTAGAGAGGTTACAGAAACTTCTAGTAAAGCTGCGAAGAAGATTTCATTCTTAGACTGTTTTAAGCATAAGCAAACCTGGGCATTTGCTTTCGGTAAATTTATGACGGACGGCGTATGGTGGTTCTTCCTTTTCTGGGCACCAGCATATTTAAGTTCTGTTTATGGAATCAAATCGTCAGACGTAGAAGGTCAGTTAGCTATATTTGTTTTATATGCAATTACACTCTTATCTATTATAGGAGGCTGGTTACCAACTTACTTTGTAGAGAACAAAGGAATGAATCCTTATGCGGGGCGTATGAAGGCGATGTTGATATTTGCTTTCTTCCCATTGGTGGTTCTTTTGGCTCAGCCTTTAGGTCATATCTCTTACTGGGTTCCGGTTATTTTAATCGGTATCGGAGGAGCAGCGCATCAAGCCTGGTCTGCTAATATTTTCTCTACAGTTGGAGATATGTTTCCGAAATCTGCAATTGCTACTGTCACTGGAATAGGTGGTATGGCAGGCGGTATCGGGGCCTTTATCATTAATAAATGTTCAGGATTACTTTTTGACTTCTCGCAAAGGAATTGGACTAAAGTGGATGGAGTTGCTTTATTAGAGAAATATCCTCAGTTACAAAATGTAGAAACAAAACAGGATTTTCTACTTCAACACGGTGCTGCAAATGTAGAGGAGTTTTTAAAAGGACTATCTAGTTCTGGTCTACATGTTGCGAATGGCATAAATACAGGTTATATGATCGTATTTTCTGTTTGTGCCGTAGCTTATTTAATTGCGTGGGTAGTAATGAAGGCTTTAGTGCCGAAAATGAAAATGGTAGAAATATAATACCGATTTCAGATAATTCAATAGAAAGGGCGGGGAATTCCCCGCCCTTTCTATTGCTCTAAACTTTTTCGAATACCTAATTCTAATCCCCTCAATTCTGCTAGTCCTTTCAATCTCCCGATGGCAGAGTAGCCTGGATATGCAGTTTTATTCAGGTCATCGAGCATTTGATGGCCATGATCGGGGCGCATGGGAATGTCCCGATTTTCTTTTAGCATTAGTGTTACAAGGCGTTTCATGAGCTCATACATATCAGCATCTCCCTCAAGGTGGTTAGCTTCATAGAAGTTGCCAAACTCGTCACGCTGTGTACTTCTTAAATGTGTAAAATATATTCTGGAACCAAGCTTATCAACCATTTGCGGCAGATTATTGTCTGGCCTGGCTCCAAAAGATCCGCTGCAAAAGCAAAAGCCGTTAGACTTAGCAGGTACCTTATTCATAATATATAAGGCGTCTGATTCTGTAGACATTATTCTTGGGAGTCCTAAAATGGGGTATGGAGGATCGTCAGGATGTATGGCCAATTGAATATCAAGTTGATCTGCGAGCGGTGTTATCTCTTCTAAAAACAAGACCAGATTCTGTCTTAATGTTTCCGTGTCTATACCTTTATATTCGTTCAGTAAAGCTAAAACTTGTTCTGAAGTAAAGTTTTCTGTACTGCCAGGAAGAGCTTGTAAACATGTGGTGCTTAATTTATCTTTTTGTTCCCCTGAAAGTTTTAAAAAAAGAGCTTCAGCTTGCTGAATATCTTCCTTAGAATAATCGTTTTCCGCCTCAGTCCGTTTTAATAGAAAAAGATCAAATGCGATAAATGCAAGCCGTTCAAATCTTAGCGCCAATGCTCCGGAAGGAAGTCTGTATTGTAAATCTGTACGCATCCAGTCCAGAACAGGCATAAAGTTATAGGTAATGATCTTAATACCACATGCCGAGAGGTTTTTTAAGCTTTCTATATAGTTATTGATGTAGAATATGTAATTGCCCTTTCTTTTTTTGATATCGTCGTGGACAGGCAAGCTTTCCACAACTTCCCAATTTAAACCTTCCTGTTCTATTAGATGCTTGCGATCTTCAAGATCTTTTATTGTCCAGATTTCTCCGACAGGTATTTGATGTAAAGCTGTTACTACGCCCGAGCAGCCAGCCTGCTTTATATCTTTTAACGATACGATGTCATTGGGCCCGTACCATCTCATGGTTTGTGTTAAACTCATATTAATAAAATTATGCAACCGATATCACGATCTAAAACACTGTTTTGATTGCGTATATATGCTTTTGCAAAATAAATATAAAAAAATTATGCAATCGGTTGCAATTTTAGTTTTTAATTTCTACTTTTATCATACCAATTGAAAAGAAGGGTTTAATAATCCTAATATTTACTGTTTGATTAACTTAAATTATGAACCAATGATATACGAAAAATTTCGTGGAATCAATACAAAATGCTCGTGTTTTCCACCGTACCGATATAACATTATAGACCTAATACTTTTATCATGAATAAAATGAACCAATTGAAGAAAACTAAATTATTGTTGCTGCTTATGATAGTAACAACTATCCTGCCTTGTAGCGTGTTCGCTCAGGTGAACCTACGGGGTAAGGTTATAGATGAAACCGGAGAGCCATTGCCAGGAGCGGCAGTTCAATTAAAAGGAGGTTCCTCAAGTACTTTGACAGGTGTTAATGGAGATTTTGAAATTAATGTTCCATCATCCACTTCGATACTTGTAATATCTTACATCGGCTATGCAAGCCAGGAGGTTAATGTTGCAGGTAAGACGAATATAACTATTACTTTGCAGCCAGACCAAAGAAGTTTGGAAGAAGTAGTCGTTATTGGTTATGGAACTCAGCGTAAAGAAGCGGTAACTGGTTCCGTTGCATCGATAAGTGGGAATGAACTGAATGAAGTTCCGTCGGCTAACGTTTCACAGGCTTTGCAGGGAAGGTTGCCAGGGGTAGATATCTCTCAGACATCAACCAAACCAGGAGCAGCAATGCAAATACGGATCCGGGGAACACGGTCGCTAACGGCGGATAATAACCCGTTAATCGTTCTCGATGGAATACCGTTTTCTGGTTCTATTTCCGATATTAACCCTGTAGATATTAAGAGTATAGATGTGTTGAAGGATGCTTCTGCAACAGCTATTTATGGTTCTCGGGGAGCTAATGGTGTTATATTAATTACCACCAACAGAGGACAACGAAGTTTGAGCCCTAAGATCTCCTATAATGGATATGCCGGAGTTCAGGAAGTCTTTGCTAAATTTCCAATGATGAATGGTGAAGAATTTACTGCTTTACGTAAAGCGGCAGGGATCTATCCTACCAATGGGCCTGATGAAGAAGAAGGCATTAATACTGATTGGCAGGATTTGTTTTACCAAACAGGAGCTGTGACAAGTCATGATATTGGAGTTTCTGGAGGGACTGAACGGGGAAACTATAATTTTGGTTTGGGCTATTATAAAAACCAGGGTATAGTTCCGACCCAATCGTACAATCGTTATTCTTTTAGGGCTTCAATGGATCAAGATGTCGGTAAATATTTGAAGGTTGGCTTTACTTCGAATAATAATTATAATATCAATGAAGGTAGTCAAGTAGGGCTGTTTGGTATATTAAGTGCCTCGCCTATTATAAATCCTTTTAATGTAGATGGAACAACCAAGAGAAACGTTAGTTCGGCATCTGGAGATATGTTTGTATTAACCAAGGATATCATTAATGATCTCAGCGACAATGGACTTTGGTTAAATGAAACTCGTGGCTTTGCTACCTATAATGCTTTTTATGGGGAACTCTCAATACCTGGCATAGAAGGGCTTAAAGCCCGAACTAATTTAGGATTAGATTTCATATATAGCAATAATGGTAATTTTACCGGGCAAGGAGTAAATTCAGTAAATGCACAAACTTTATCTTCCGCAGGTATTAGTAATTCTCAAACCTATCATTGGACAATAGAAAACCTTATAACTTATGATAGGACTTTTAGTGGAAAACATACTGTGAACGCAATATTATTGCAGTCTGCCGAACAGAATAAATACAACAGGTCATCGATGTCAGCAAGGGATATCCCTGCAGAAGCCTTTCAATTCTATAATATTGGACAAGCTGCAGGAGAGATCATTGTAGATCCGAAACAACAAGATTATCAATTATGGGGTCTTATGTCATGGATGGGGCGTGTGATGTACTCATATGATAATCGCTATATGGTTTCTGCTACTTTGCGTTCTGATGGCTCTTCAAGATTAGCGAAAGGTCATAAATGGCATACATATCCCGCTGTATCGGTTGGATGGAATGTTTCAAATGAGCCGTTTTTTAATATTTCTGCTATTAATATGTTAAAAATAAGAGCAGGTTTTGGGCAGACTTCAAACCAAGCAATTCTCCCTTACGCTACCTTAGGGAGGTTAGATACCAGACCATACAATTTCGGTGAAAGTTATGCAACAGGTTATTATGTGTCTTCTTTACCAAATTCGAGTTTAGGCTGGGAATATTCTAAAACCGCAAATTACGGTGTCGACTTCTCATTACTGAATAACCGTTTGTCTGGAACCGTAGAATACTATGTAACAAATACAAAGGATATTTTACTTAATGTAGGGTTACCACCAACATCAGGAGTAGGTAGTGTTACACAAAATATAGGTGAAACTCAAAATAAAGGAATCGAGATCAGTCTTAATGGTACTATATTAGATAATCCCGAAGGATTAACATGGGAAGCTGGTATTAACTTTTATACTAATAGAAATAAGTTAATAGCCTTAGCTTCGGGACAATTAAGAGATGAAGGAAATGGGTGGTTTGTAGGCCATAATATCAACGCTATTTATGACTATGAGAAAATAGGGTTGTGGCAGCAAAATGATCCTTACAGGAATATCTTGGAGCCCGGAACAGACGATGCTGTCGTTGGTTCAATCAAAGTTAAATATACTGGAGGATACAATCCGGATGGTACTCCTATTAGGGCGATAAACGCAGATGATAGGCAGATAATGGATGTGGACCCGGATTTTATGGGAGGTTTTAATACGCGTTTTTCCTATAAAGGCTTTGATCTTAGTGCCGTAGCTATGTATAAAAGCGGAGGAGTATTAATAAGTTCATTGTATGGAGCATCAGGTTATTTAAATACATTGACTACGCGGAATAATAACGTTAAAGTAGATTATTGGACTCCAGAAAATACCGATGCGAAATACCCAAGGCCAGGAAAACAAATTAGTGGAGATAATCCTAAATATGGAAGCACGCTAGGTTATTTTGATGCATCTTACCTAAAAGTTAGAACAATTACCTTAGGATACGATTTTAGTCGGAATCTTATTAAAAATAAGGCTGTCCGCTTAAAGGGATACTTTATGATTCAAAACCCTTTTGTTCTGTTTTCCCCATATCATAAAGAATCAGGCATGGATCCTGAAACTAATTCATATGGTAATGAAAATGCAGCAGTTCCACTTTCTGATAATCTAAGGAGGCTGTTGACTTTGGGAACCAATACTCCGGCGACTCGTAATTATGTATTTGGGTTTAATTTAACATTTTAAAAGAAACAAGATGAAAGCGATATATTTAAAAGCTATAATAGGGGCAACCGCTATGTTAATTTCAACATCGTGTTCGAAATTATTGGAAGAGCAACCACGTAGTATCTATGAGCCAGGTTTCTTTAAAACAGAAAAAGGTGTTGCCGGAGGCATAACTTCCATGTATGCCCATCTCCGTTATATTTACGGCCAAGCTTATTACTATAATACCTGTCTTACTGGAACAGACGAGGTTACCTGGGCTCAGAGTGCAGATCAGAATTTTAAAGTAATGGATATTTCTGGAGAAGGGATAATAGATGCTTCTAATAGCAGAGCAGATGCAATTTGGGGAATATGTTTCTCAAACATCAATACAGCAAATGGTGTTATTGAAAATGCAACCGAAATTGGCACGATTTCTAATTCGCTTATTGCAGAAGCGAGGTTTTTTAGAGCATTTGATTATTTTCTTCTTGTTCAAACCTTCGGTGGAGTTCCTCTAGATTTAGGTGCTGGTGAATTAAAATTTAATACCTCGGCTGTAACCAAATCAGTTAGAAATACTGTTCCTGAGGTTTACACAAAAGCAATTTTTCCCGATTTGTTAAAGGCTATTGAAGATTTACCTACATCTGGTCGGGTAACTGGTGGTGTCACGAAGGCGTTAGCTCGGCTTTATCTAGCTAAAGCGTATTTAACATATGGCTGGTGGCTGCAGAATCCTAACAATATACCTACATATCCAGAAAGCCCCCGTACGGACCCTGATGGACATAATGCGCAATGGTATTTCCAGCAAGCTTATGATATTGCAATACATGCAATTGATAATCCGGGGCCTTTTAAACTCCAAGAAACATTTTACGATGTAAACGAAGGATCAAATGACCGTAATTTAGAAATTCTTTTATATGCGGATCATACCGAGACAAGTGCATTTTATAATGCAGGAGACCTTACCTATGGGAGTGGTGGTGCGCCAGACAATTTTGCTGGTTGGATGATGACATGGAATTACACAAATATTAGAAGTAGTTCAACCAACAGTAGTTGGAAAGACATATCCTCAGTAAGGAGAGAAGCAGAGCAACACCTTGGTCGCCCTTGGACAAGAATGTGTCCGACCATCGGGGTAATAGAAAATACTTTTGCTGATAAAGTAAATGATTCGCGTTATGATGGTACTTTCACCACGGTATACAGAGGTAATTGGGATAAAGAAAACGTAAGCGGTTCTTTATTTAATGCTAATTTTTTACCGGTGAATCCTGGCGATGCAATACTAACTTTTCTAAATGAAGAACCAGTTACTCCGATCGACTATTCAAATAGTAATTACAAAAGCAACATAGGTGCTGGGGTGTTACCTGGTAGAGCTGATTTTGTAATTTCTCCACGAGGTATTAGTAGATTGGTTTATCCGGGGCTTTGGAAGCTTGGGCCATATAGAACTGATAATAATGGGACGTTAGGGCAACCTAATGCTGGAAGTACGCGTCCTTTTAATATTGCAAAATTTTCAGAATTATATTTTGTTGCTGCGGAAGCTGCGGTAAAAGGAGCTAATGCTCAGTCAGGAAAAACAGCTAGAGATTTAATTAATGTAATTAGATCCAGAGCAGGGAAGTGGCGTTGGGATAACAACGGAAATATAGTCAAACTACAAGATAATAGTGCAAGTATGGTCACTACTACTCCTGCAATTATAGATATTAATTACATACTTGCAGAGCGTTCAAGAGAATATTACGGCGAGGGTTACCGTTGGTATGATTTAGTGAGAACTCAAAAATGGGCAGAGCTTTCTTCTTCTTATAGGATAGGTGGTCCTAATATAGGAGATCATACTCCTATAACTGTAACGCGTAGTATCCAGCCATATTTATACTTAAGGCCAATTCCTTTAGGACAATTAGATGCAATGGATATGACGTCAGAAGAAAAAAAAGCGTATCAAAATCCAGGTTATAATTAATTTTTCTATAAAAAGAATCACCACAGACTGTCTAAAAGGCAAAAGAACATTGTCATTCCGCCTATTTAAAGGAGAAACCTGCCGACAGGCAGGAATCTCTTTCAAGTATTCCTGAGAGAGCCTTCGTCTCCGTTCAGGATGATAGGAGGCCTTTTAGACAGTCTCATTTTAACTCTCTCAAAGCTAACTCCAATTGTATCTGTTTACCTTAAAAAAAGAAAAAAAATGAAAAAGTTTCTGATTTTAGCGTGTTTTACATGCTGTCTTTTATTAATAAACAATAGCAAAAGTTTTGCACAATGTGGTATTCAAGGGAGCAATAGTGCTGTATGTTATTCTTCATCTGGCAAAGCTTATCAACAAACTTATTATATCACTCCAGGCGTGACGGTAAATATATATACGTATTTTTACATCAATACGCCGGGATCTTCTGGTGCAGAGGCAGATTTAGGGGGGCGCATGTGGCTTTATGCAGCCTCAAGTGTAGGAGGAAACTATGGAGGAACAACTTTTACTGCCGCAGAAAATGACGGAGTTCTTTATCTGGCGCTCGGCTCTACTAATGATGGCACAGGCCAAATAGGAGCCTACTGGTAATATTCTAATTATAACCAAATAAGTAATCACAATTTTTAAAATTAATAATTGGAGTTAGCTATTCAAGTGCATGATTAATAAGCTTTTATTTGATAACTTATTTAAGTTAAAGCATCTTCTCTTAATCTACTTCTTCATTTTCAGTTTTTCAAACGTTTATGGGGAGGCTGGAGATAAAGTCATTTTATCTGTAGCAGATGTTAATATCACTGAATATGAATTCGAAAAAAATTTAAATGTTTTTAAAACAGATTTTATAAGAAAAAATAACTGTAACCCTACATCTGCAGATATAAAAAAATGGATTCAAAATTTCATTGATCGTGCCTATCTCCTCGCTGACGCTTATAAAAAAGGATTTGACACACTTACGGAAGTAAATATTAAAGTTGAAAGTATGGAACATTTAGTGTTAACTCAACCGGGAGGGCTTTTAGATGAAAAAATGGCGAAAGAGAAAACAACTCCAGATGAAATAGAAAAAGCTTTACAAGCTGCTTCAAAAAGTTTCGTAGTGGAGTATCTTAATTTCGAAAACTATGGACAGGTTGTTAAGTTAATAGGAGAATCTGAAATAAAAAAACAATCCGAATTTTATGATACGGTTTCAAAGAATTCCAGAACTACTTTTGCCACATTTAAAATCGACACACTTAAGTGGCCTTTTACTTTACTTGGTGAAAAAGCAGAGATAATTTCTGGTTTAAAATCAAATGATGTTATTTTTTTGCAGTCTCCGGATGCACACTACTATCTAATTCATATTAAGGAAGTTCAGAGTAGATCTAAATTAGACTTGAGTAAAATTAAAAGTGATATTATCAGTTTTCTAATGCGTAGGAAACAAGTAGAAACGAGAGCACAGTATCAAAGAGAAATAGAAGGAAAAGCGCAGATATTAATAAACGAAGAGATACTATTTCAATTAGATAATTATGCGCAAAAATATAAAGGATTAAATCAGTTTGATAAAAAGTCATTTGATGGTTATTTGCAATCTAAGCTTGTATCTTATAATTTCGATAGCAAAACAAAAAACATTTCCTTAGATCAATTCATAGATTACTATAATTATCTCCCAATTAGAAGAGGTATAACCCAAGAAGCCGATATTTATTATTACTTACAGTCTATGGTCTATGATGTTTATGCGTATCAAAAAGCGAAAGAGTATGGGCTAACTGATAATGTTAAGTTTGTACTTGATAAAGAAAACTACAAGAAAAATGTGGTTTTTAGTCTTTATGAAAAGTATTTGAAAGAAGACATTCATGTTTCTGACGAAGAATTAAAAGAAAAGTATGATCTTGGTAAATCAGGTTTTACTCAAGCTACCGAAGCAGATATTTCAATTTATCATTTTAAAGAACTTAATAAAGCCATATTGGCTATGATAAGCTTGAACAAGGGTGAACGTAAAATAAATAATTCTATAGGACTTGAAAATATAGAGCATAGACATTTAAATTCTAAAAGTACTTTTCTTTCGGATAGCATTAAAACTTCAATTTTCTCTCTTAAGGTTGGTGGAGTATCTAAGCCGTTTTTTTCTAATGGAAAATATATGGTAGTAGTAAAGAAATCTGAATCTGGCAAGAGGATAAAGGAAATGACAGAAATGAGAAATTTCTTGCTAAAAGAGATAAAAAATGAAAAACTGAAGGAGAAAATAGCAATGAATTTATTAAGGCTAAAATCTGCTTATGCAGTTAAAAATGAAATTAGCAACCAAGGATATAAGCTTCGAAGTAAACCTTTAAAATAGTTAAATTAAATGCAATCGATTGCGGTCTGCGGTTTATTTTATAACTTCATACTGTAAACTAAAATTTGTGAAAATGAAAAAGGCGCTTGTAGTACTGGGTTTAGTGTTTGCTTTACAAGTGGTAGCACAAGAACAAATTACCATTAAGAATCCAATTTTAAAGGGTTTTTATCCAGATCCGAGTATAGAAAAAGTTGACGAAGATTATTATCTCATCAATTCTACATTTACCTATTTTCCCGGAATTCCTATTTTTCATAGTAAAGATTTAAAGAACTGGAAACAAATAGGCAATGTGATTGACCGACCAGAACAAATGGATTTTATAGGCGAAAAGATTTCCAGAGGGCTATTCGCTCCGGCGATCAGCTATCATCATGGCATTTTTTATGTGGTTTGTACAGATATCGACAATGATGGGAATTTTGTTGTTACGGCAACCAATCCCGCCGGCCCATGGTCTAAACCCGTTAAAATTCCAGAAGTTAGAGGAATAGACCCTTCTTTATTTTTTGATGGGGATAAAGCATATGTCATATATAATAGTGATGCTCCGGATTTCAAGCCTTTATACGACGGACATCGAACCATAAGAATGTATCAGTTCGATTATAAGAACTTAAAAATTATTGGTGAAGAAACTATTCTGGTAAATGGTGGAGTAGATCTTAGTAAGAAACCGGTTTGGATAGAGGGACCACATTTATACAAAAGAGGGGATTTTTATTACCTGTGTGCTGCGGAAGGAGGAACCTCTATCAACCATTCTCAGGTGATTTTTAGAAGTACGGATGTTAAAGGGCCCTTTATTCCCTGGGATAAAAATCCAATTCTAACACAAAGAAACTTAAATCCAAACAGACCAAACCCAATTACTTCAACAGGTCATGCGGATTTGGTTGAAGGTCCGGATGGGAATACTTATGCAGTGTTTTTAGCTGTAAGACCGTATTCCGGCGATTATTATAATACCGGTAGGGAGACTTTTATAGCACCTGTAAAATGGACTGATGATGGCTGGCCTATTATTAATCCGGATCATAAGGAAGTGCAGTATGAATATACTTTTAATTGGAAAGAGCAAGCCGAAAAGGCGCCATTCCCTTTAAACGGAAATTTCCAGCAGCGTTATACTTTTAAAGATACCATCGCCAATTCGTTAATGTTCATGAGAACGAAAGACAATTCATGGTATTCGCTTTCTAAGCAAAAAGGTCTGACGCTGAAACTACGGCCTGAAACCATTATGGAAACCGGAAATCCCTCATTTATCGGTCGGAGGTTACAGCATTTAAAAGCTGAAGCGAGTACTGAAGTTGAGTTTACGCCTAAAAATGGAAATGAAACTGCAGGTATTGTAATCTTCCAAAATGAAAAACACTTTTATTATTTGTGCAGATCTAAATTCGAGAAATATGATGTGGTGCAATTGTATCGGGCAAGTTCAGAAAACCAATTTATGGATCTCGTCATTCAGAAACAGGTTAAAAAGTCGGGTAAGGTACAATTGAAAGTTGTAGCCAATGGGGCTGATTACGCTTTCTACTTTGCTGAAAATAATGGAGAATGGAAGCTGGTAAAAGATAAAGTCGATGGCAGATATCTGAGTACTAAAATAGCAGGTGGATTTGTAGGGTGTATTATTGGTTTGTATGCAAGTTCCAATGGACAGCCATCTGCCAACGAAGCACATTTTAAATACCTGGACTATACAGGGAAAGACGATTTATAAACCATAGAAAATGAAAAAGCAACTGTTATCTATTATTCTATCACTTAACGTATTTTTCGCTTATGCTGATGTTAAATTACCACGGTTGGTAAGTGATGGAATGGTTTTGCAAAGAGATCAAAAAGTAAAGATTTGGGGATGGGCCGATCAGGCTGAACATGTAAGCGTAAAGTTTCAAAATAAGGTTTATCGTACTCAGGCGGATGGCGACGGGAATTGGATGGTCGAATTGTCAGCCATGAAAGTTGGTGGACCATATTCGATGCAGATTATGGGCAAGAACCAACTGGAGATTCAAAATATATTAATTGGAGACGTTTGGATATGTTCGGGACAGTCGAATATGGAATTGCCGGTAGATCGGGTAAAAGTAAAATATCCAGGTCTGGTAGAAAATAGTAAAAATGATAAAATCAGGCATTTCGCGGTAAATACCACCTATGAATTTAATGAGTTGAAAAAAGATTTTGCAACAGGCGGATGGAAAATGGCTTCTCCTGAAAATGTAGGGGCATTTACTGCTGTTGGCTATTTTTTCGCAAAAGCACTGTACGAAAAATATCATGTACCTATCGGATTAATCAGGATTGCGGTAGGCGGTTCTCCGGCAGAAGCATGGTTACCAGAGGGGACAATTAAAAAATATCCCGATTACTACAAGCTTTTAAAGAAATATCAGCAAGAAGGAATTGTAGACAGTATTTTAAAAGCCGATAAAGAAAAGATTGATTCATGGAATAATAATATTGATAAGGAAGATTTAGGTTTAAAAGAAAATTGGTTGAATAACAATCTTGATTTTGGGAATTGGGAGAAAATGAGTATTCCGGGACTTTGGAAATCAAATCCGTTTATAGAAAATAAGCAGGAAACTCATATGAATGTTGCTGGTAATTTGAGAAACAGTGGCGTTATTTGGTTTAAAAAAGAGGTCAACCTATCGAAAACTCAATTAGGTAAACCGAGTATGTTGATTTTAGGAGCTTTGGTAGATCGTGACGAAGCTTACGTAAACGGTGTTAAAGTTGGTACTACCGGATATCAATATCCCCCAAGACGATATAATATTCCCGAGAATATATTGAAAGAAGGAAAAAATATCATTACCGTAAGGTTAGTAGCCAATAACCGTAATGGAGGATTCGTTCCTGACAAGTTTTATGGAATGACATTGGGACAAGATACTATTTCTCTGAAAGGCGATTGGTTTTACAAAGTTGGTTATTCATCTACACCGATGCCATCTAATCAGGTAACTTTCCATTATCAGCCTTCCAGTTTATTTAATGCCCTGGTTACTCCATTAAAGAATTTTGCGACTAAGGGTGTTATTTGGTATCAGGGTGAATCGAATACAAAAAATCCTAAGGAATATGAAAGTCTTTTTGCTGATCTGATTAAAGATTGGAGAATATATTTCAATAAACCTCAACTGCCATTTTTATATGTGCAACTGGCGAATTTTATGGAAGAAAATAGCGCTCCCCAGGAAAGTAATTGGGCCGAGTTAAGAGAGGTTCAAAGGAAAACTTTGAGCATTCCGAATACAGCGATGGCCGTCATTACAGATATTGGTGAATGGAACGATATTCATCCTTTAAATAAAAAAACTGTTGGCGATAGATTGGCACTGGCAGCTGAATACCTTGCTTATGGAGATAAAAAAGTAGTCTACTCAGGGCCAGTCCTGAAATCTTACGAAATAAAAGACGGTAAGTTTATTTTGACTTTCGATCATGTCGGCTCTGGTCTGGTTGGTAGAAATAATGAGGCATTGAAGTATTTTGCTGTTGCAGATGTATCTGGAGCATTTAAATGGGCGAAAGCTAAAATAGAAGGAAATAAGGTGATTGTGTGGAATGATGACATAAAAGATCCGAAACGTTTAAGATACGGGTGGGGCCATAATCCGGCTAAGGCAAATTTATATAATAAAGAAGGATTGCCGGCATCGGCCTTTCAGGTGCATTAGATTATCTGGATTAACCCTAAGAACACAAAGTTCAAATAAATTGTAGCAATATTTTTTCCGAAGCTTATTTGAAAATGAGCGTCTGTTTTTTACTGATATAACCTCATCACGTTAAATTACTTTTGTTCATGTGAGAATGTGGAAGTATTCGCGAGAGTGAAATTCATAATTATAAAATCGTAGATTATTATATCCTAAACTAATGGAATTGAACATTTGAACTATCTATTTCAGCATTTCTCGCACATATAACATGCCTGATAACCTACTTTTAGCCCAATTGGGGTAAGTATAAACTTAACCGAAGGGTAATTATAAAGTATTGATATGAACAAAAATATAATCCGTTTTTTAGTTATATGTTTCTTTTATTGTTTGTTAGGTAACAGTAATTTAAAAAGTCAGGAAATACCCTATAAGTTCAGGAATCCGGATTTACCTGTTAGTGAACGAATAGAAAATTTACTGGGATTGCTAACGCTGGAAGAGAAAGTTGGTTTGATGATGAATAGCTCTAAACCTGTTGAACGTCTGGGTATTCCAGCTTACGATTGGTGGAACGAGGCTTTACATGGGGTTGCCCGATCAGGAAAAGCCACCGTATTTCCGCAGGCTATCGGAATGGCAGCTACCTGGAACGAATCGGGCCACAAACAAACATTTGATTTAATTTCTGACGAAGCAAGAGCTAAATATAATGAAGCGGTCAGAAACGGACAACGCGGAAGGTATTACGGTTTGTCATTCTGGACACCCAACATTAATATCTTTAGAGATCCAAGGTGGGGAAGGGGACAGGAAACCTACGGAGAAGATCCTTATTTAACAGCAAGATTAGGTGTAGCGGCAGTTAAAGGTCTGCAAGGTGATGATCCTAAATATTTCAAAACCCATGCTTGTGCCAAACACTTTGCGGTACATAGCGGACCGGAATGGAACAGGCATTCCTATAATGCAACTGCATCTGGCAGAGACTTGTGGGAAACGTACCTGCCTGCTTTTAAAGCATTGGTAAAAGAGGCAAATGTTCAGGAAGTAATGTGTGCATACAATGCCTATGATGGGCAACCATGTTGTGGTAGCGATCGTTTACTTACTGATATTCTAAGAAATAGATGGGAGTATAAAGGAATTGTGGTTTCCGATTGTTGGGCTATTGATGATTTTTTTAGGAAAGGGCACCACGAAACACACAAAGATGCAGCCGCGGCGGCTGCAGATGCGGTGATACATTCTACTGATTTGGAATGTGGAAGTGCTTATACCAATCTTCTGGAAGCCGTTCGACAAGGACTCATTTCTCAACAGCAAATAGATGTTTCTTTAAGAAGAGTTTTGAGAGGATGGTTTGAATTGGGAATGTTAGACCCTGCCGAGCGTTTGCCCTGGAGCCAATTGCCATACCATATTGTCGCCTCAAAAGAGCATGTACAACAGGCTTTAAAAGTTGCCAGAGAATCTATGACCCTGTTAAAGAACAACGGTTCAATTTTGCCGTTAAGCAAATCAATAAAAAGAATAGCGGTTATTGGTCCTAACGCGGCAGATAGTGTAATGTTATGGGGCAATTATAATGGAACTCCAAATTCTACTGTCACTATTTTACAGGGGATTAAAATTAAACTGCCTCATGCAGAAATCATCTATGATAAAGGCTGTGATTGGGTAGATCCATGGGTGCGTACTTCTTTATTTGAAGGATTTACCAGTTCCCCTAAAGGTCAGAAAGGAATGAAAGTTGAGTTTTTTAACAATACGCAACTTTCGGGTAGTCCGGAAACTACCCTAATAAATACTTTAGCCATAAAGTATAATAATGCCGGTGGTACAGCTTTGGCACAGGGTGTTAATTTGCAGAATACTTCCACCAGGATTTCAGGAGTATTCACAGCGCCTTATACAGGTGAAATTGTTTTTAAAATCAGTGCTTCGGACGGATATGTTCTCTACGTAAACGATAAAGTTCTTTTAACAAAGAAAGGTCGAGAGGCATCTGCAGATACCGAATATATGATGAAGGCGGAAAAGAACAAAAAATATAATATTGTTTTGGAACATAAGCAGGTTGGGAAATATGTGAATATTGACTTTTCGGTTTTAAAGAAAGATAAAGCTGATTTTACCAACTTAACTAAACGTCTAAAAGAAGTAGATGCTATTGTATATGCAGGAGGTTTATCGCCACAGTTAGAGGGAGAAGAAATGCCTGTTAACGCTGATGGTTTTAGAGGTGGAGATAAAATATCAATAGACCTTCCAAAAATTCAAAGAGAACTCTTGTCTTCATTAAAAAGTACCGGCAAGCCGGTGGTTTTCGTGTTATGTACCGGAAGCTCTTTAGCTTTAGAACAAGACGAGGAAAATTACAATGCTTTACTATGTGCCTGGTATGGTGGACAGGAAGCTGGAACTGCTGTGGCAGATGTATTATTTGGGGATTATAATCCAGCGGGTAGATTGCCAATAACTTTCTATAAAAGCTTAAGCCAACTAGATAATGCGCTTTTAAAAACATCCGATACCAGCAGGCAAGATTTTGAGAATTACAGCATGCAGGGCAGAACATATAGATATATGACTGAGAAGCCTCTTTATGCATTTGGCCATGGGTTAAGTTATTCAAAATTTAACTATGGCGAAGCAAAGCTAACATCTGGGACAGTTAAAATAGGCAACACTTTAAACATATCAATACCACTTACTAACATCTCCAATAATAAAGGAGAAGAAGTTGTTCAGGTATATGTAAGGAGAAATGATGATCCTGATGCTCCGGTAAAATCTTTAAAAGGATTTAAAAGGGTAGCTATTGCGGCTGGAGAAACAAAATACCTGGATTTCCAGCTTACTGCAGATGCATTTGAATTTTATGATCCGTCAAAAGATGGACTTGTTCCGAAAGCAGGTAATTATACCATTATGTACGGAGGTTCATCAGATGAAGATCACCTTAAATCAATCAGTATAAATGTGGTATTATAAATCTAATGTGTTCAAATCCTAATTCAATTTTAAACTGAGAAATATTCACTATCAAATATATTTTTTTAAATGAAAAGGAATCTATTACTTATGCTGCTACTGGTTTGTTCCGGTTTTAGCTATGCTCAAAAGAAATCTACCGGCGAATCATTAAAACAGGCTTTTGAGGGGAAGTTTTACATTGGAACTGCTTTAAATCTCAACCAAATTTGGGAAAAAGATCCTGCTGCCGACAAGCTAATAAAGAGCCAGTTTAATTCTATTGTTGCAGAAAATTCTATGAAAAGTATGCATTTGCAACCTCAGGAAGGCAAATTCAATTTTAAAGATGCAGATAAGTTTGTAGCGTATGGCGAAGCCAATAACATGTTCCTTATAGGCCATACCCTAATCTGGCATTCACAAGCGCCATCGTGGTTTTTTAAAAATGAAAGAGGAGAGGAGGTTTCGAAAGAAGTGCTAATAGAGCGCATGAGAAATCATATTACAGCCGTTGTTTCCAGGTATAAAGGCAGAATTAAAGGTTGGGACGTGGTGAATGAAGCAATACTTGATGATGGATCCTGGAGAAAAAGTAAATTTTATAATATAATAGGAGAAGAATTTATAGAGCTGGCTTTCAAATTTGCACATGCAGCCGATCCGGACGCCGAACTTTATTACAACGACTATTCAATGGCTTTGGAAGGCAGAAGAAATAGTGTTGTTAAAATGATTAAGAATCTAAAATCCAAAGGAATTAAGATAAGTGCTATTGGAATGCAGGGGCATTTATCGCTTGATTTTCCAAAAGTTGAGGAGTTTGAAAAAAGCATATTGGCTTTTGCGGCAGAAGGAGTAAAAGTAATGATTACAGAAATGGATATTACCGTTTTACCTATGCCCAATAGAAATATTGGTGCCCAGGTGGAGAGTAATTTTGCATACAAGAAAGAAATGAATCCATATGAAGATGGATTGCCTAAAGATAAAGAGACAATATTTGAAAAACGCTATCTGGATTTTTTTAAACTTTTTTTAAAACATGAGGATAAAATCAGTAGGGTTACAGTTTGGGGAGTTACAGATGCAGACTCGTGGCGAAATAACTGGCCAATGCCCGGCAGAACTGATTATGCTTTGCTGTTTGACCGGCAATACGAAGCCAAACCTGTTGTTAGGCAGATTATAGATTTGGCTCTTCAAGAAAGAAGCCGTAAATAAAGAACGTGTAGGGGTAAAGGAATAGCTATAGAATAGTACAAGGTATAAGCCAGATACAGTGGGGTATATGTGGATGAAAGGTGGACTATAGGTGGATTATAGGTGGAGTTATAAAATCTTGGTTTGCGTAAATAGAAAAAGGTAGAAACAAATTAAAAGGCGTTTAAGACAAGGGTATTAAATATAATTCCAATTACTAAATATACGCAAAAATAATGACAAAAGGTATATGTCCTGAACACCTGTAGATTGGACTTTTAAGTTTTTATAGGCCTTACAGTAGAAAATTAGAGTTTCAACAAAGAGGGGTTTAAATGCTTATTTGCTTATCGCGGTGCTTCTACGGGAGCCCCAAGGGATTTGTTGTTGTCGGGGTTTATTAATACCATCCAAATATTGTTCTGTTCAAGCAGGGTTTTTCTGTAAGAAGACCCTGCACCAGATCATTGAAACAATATCTTTTTTAGATAACGTATAGATTCTTAGCCAATATTATCGCAAGGTCCTCTATGAGAGACCATTGCTCGGATAGTAGGATTTGTTATTGTTCGAGGAACTTATAAAATCGTATAAGAAAGGTGCTATCAACCTTTTTGGACAAGCCCTTATCTTATTCGGGTTCCTAAATCATATCAGGCACAGTGGTTTTGAGCTGATAATGAGTCGGAGACTCTGAGTTATTTAATAATCCGTAGTCCCCTTTAGCTCTTTTCCTTCACACAAGACTACGGACAGAAAAAGTTTGTTTTATATAAATAGACGACATAGAATATAGCTCTATTCTGTTTTTAATGTTTTAATTGTAAATCATTGTCTGTCAGTAGTGTTTTTAACAGATGGGAGCTTTTGAAAATTAGAGGCTCAAACAAAAATTCCATTTTTTTGACAATTTATGCCGTTTAACTAAATCTAATACTTCTACACTTGCAACTGTACAAGAAGCGTGTTTTTGCTTGTTGTACCAGCAGTTATACGGTAATTCGGCGTATTCTGACAGAAGAACAAATAACCACTTTTAAAATAATCTAAAACATTGATTTATTCATGAAAAGAGCGAATCTAATATTTAATAAGCTAGCGTTAAGCTGTATGTTTATTGTGTCGGCATTGCTGTTTGCAGGAAATATTAAAGGACAAGATATCCTGCAAAAGAGTAACGGAACACAACAGAAATTTATTCACAAAGCAGCCGGTAATCCATACTTGCCTTTGTGGGAACACTTACCCGATGGGGAACCACGTGTTTTCGAAGATCCGGATAATCCGGGGAAATACAGAGCTTATATCATCGGTTCTCACGACTTAAGATATACCAGCTATTGTGGTCCGGATATTAGAATGTGGTCTGCTCCTATAGAAGATTTATCGAGTTGGAGAGATGAAGGAGCAATTTTTACTTATGAAATTGAGGGGCAGTGGGATGTGATGTATGCACCAGATTTAGTGGAGGTAAAAAGAAAAGACGGAACCAAAGAATACTATCTCTATCCGCATAGCCGTGGACCAAATAGGGAGGCAATGGTAGCTAAAGGAAGTCGTCCGGATGGCCCTTTTACGCCTATTAACCTTACAGAAGACGGGAAACGTACTGTACCGGGCAGTATTCTGGGTTTTGACCCTGCAGTTTATATAGAATATATTGATGATCCGAAGGATCCGGATTACGAGATAGGTTTCAGAGCTTACGGATTTTGGGGCTTTCAAAGATCATTAGCTGCAGAATTAGATCAGAAAACCATGTATTCGCTAAGGCCCGGAACTAAAATTATCAACTACTTTATTCCGGCAAGCAGCAGATATGGCGTAATTCGCGATCCAAAAGGTACTACCTATCCAAATATTTATGAAAAAGAAGACTTAGGGTCATTTAACTTTTTCGAGGCATCATCTATACGCAAAGTTGGCAATAAGTATGTAACCGTTTATAGTGGTTATTCCGGTCCGGAATATGGAGTGCCAAGTTCAAATTCTACCCTGCGTTATGCAGTGGGAGATTCTCCCTTAGGCCCCTGGAAAAGCGGTGGCGTATTGGTAGATTCCAGAGGTCCGGTGCTGAACAAAGACGGGACAGCGATAGTTACGGCTAATGCCGGTCATAATACTCACGGTAGTATAGAGTTGATTAACGGCCAGTGGTATGTGTTTTATCATAGGCCACCCAGAGGATTTGGTTTTGCCAGACAGGCGGTAGTAGCACCGGTAATTATAAAGTGGGATGACAAACCTGTAGCAGAAGGCGGAACGCTGTCTATCAGAGCATATGACCCTTATTCGCCAAATAAGTTATGGACAGCAAAAGACAGTCAGGGCAGGGAATATAAAGGCGCCGAGATTACATCAGAAGGTTTCCATGTTTATGGTTTAGATCCTTATCAGTATTATTCTGCGGGATATGCCAGTTATTTGTCTGATATTGGTATACAGCAGGATTCATGGGATGTTTGGGACAACCACATGCCTATTACAAATGTAAAAAACGGGCATATTGTAGGGTTCAAGTATTTTGGTTTTGGTGGATTAAAAAAAGATACCCTGGGTTTAAAAGCTTTTGACGGAACAAAAGCAGGTAATCAAACTGCGTTTAACTTATTTATTACGCCTAAAACAGTAAAGGCTTTTAAGGTAAATGTTTGGTTAAACGGGCCCTGGGATAATGAAGTATGGCAGGGAAAGAAACTAGGTGAAATCCATGTACCTGCAAATTCAAAAGCAGAAACCACCCAATTTAGCATAGATGTTTCTCAATTTGTAGATAATTTGGACAAAAAACATGCTGTATATCTTGTTGCCGAAGGCGAGGGACAGGATGCGCTTTTCGATTTTATAGGATTAGGATTTAGTTCCAAAGACCATAAAATAGTTCGTCCAATTGTACCGCAGGTTAATATAATGGTGAACGGCAAGTCAATTGATTTACCCGTTACTCCGGTAAGATCTACAAATCAGAATGGTATTATCGGTTATAATATTTATGAGACAACTTACAAATTACCTGTGCGTACAAAGAAAGTACCTGTTATTAAAACAAGCTCCAATAATCCTGATGTTAAAGTAGCTATTACACAGGCCAAGTCATTAAATGAACCGGCAACTGTTCAATTTGATTATAATGGCGTATTGAAAATCTATAATGTCAAGTTTAGTACAGAATAAATATTTTATTCAACATTTAATGAGTAGTTATCAAAAAATATGATGAAAGGGAATACGGTTTTTTTCAATCAGTATTGGGCTTCACACAGAAAAAAAACGAGGGGTTGATCGGAATACAAAGCCAAACCTGTTGTTCAGCAGATTATAGATTTGGCGTTCAAACAAAAAATAGTAAAATAAAAAAACAAGAAGCTGTCTAAAAAGGTTATCGAATACTAAAAAACGTGTCATTGCGAGCCTGCGAAGCCTGCCTCGACGGCAGTCAGGCAATCTTAATTCGACTGTTCCTTTAGATTAGCAGACAACAACTTATTAAGTTATTATTGTTATTATAGAATTTCTTTTTGCTACTTTTTCTTTGTTAATAACGTTATAAGATTTTAATAAAGTTAACGGCGGTGAAG